>JAAUXU010098763.1_pt1 | contig 19387 bp, 21 predicted proteins | sample 7278151 | NCBI WGS metagenome assembly JAAUXU01 (sample SAMN14350113, study PRJNA611818) | marine sediment metagenome | isolation source: surface marine sediment (1.8m) | place: French Polynesia: Moorea | collected 2018-08 | reverse complement strand
GGTGCATGCAGCAGAGTGGAAAAAGGTGGACAGGGATGGAAATTTAGAGGGGGGAGAGAAAAGAAAGAAAGGAAATTCTAGAAAAGTTGTTCGAAGAGTCGAAGAAAAAACACTTGGAAATGAGAGGAAAGTAGGAGGCTTTGTTGTTTGTTGCATGCCAGAGAAGTTTTTGCTTCTCTCTCCAGTTCGAATTGTTTGACAATGACGAAGGGCTTCTTCTGCCTCGGACCAAGCGAATATTCATGAGAACTTTCGACAGAATCCCTCTTTTTTATCATGCGCATTTTCTTTCTGTCTCGATGGGCAGAAAAATCAGTTGAAAAAAAGTCTCCTATTGACTTGCCTGCTTGGTCCAGGTGATGGTGGGATCAGGGTTTCCAGACGCCAGACACCTGAGCTCGACCTTGCGGCCCTTCTTGACCACGTAGTTGCCGTCCGGAGGGTCGGGGCGGACGGTGGGAGGAACTGCAAGAAGAGGAGACCGTGACTCGTCGACGCACCACGTATGTACTGTACAGTGAAGTCTCCACTTGACGAGATCTCCTCTACGCACTCAAGTCAAGTTCAAAAGTGCTGTCACTGACGACTCTTTGGTCGTTCTTCATTTGAATCTCCAACGTCATCGCCTGGAGCTCCAGTTCTTTTTCGTCAAACTGGCACTTCTACTTTTGAGATATCGTTCGAGACTCACAGGTTTTCAGGAGTGACTCAATCGAGACTCGACTTTTTTTGAGCTCGAAATATTATCAAGCTTTAAAAGTTTCGCCAAATCGAGATTCGTTTGGCTTGGTTAAATCGAGATTCCACTGTTCTGTTCTCAACTGGGGCGTAGGGCAATTTTCTTAGGAATGACGCCTGTAAACAAGAGAAGTAAGATCCCTTTTTATATCAACATCTCTCTGCTACAGTGGTAATTTCGCTGCCTCAAGGCTTCTGCTGCTCTCCCACAAACTGCTGTGACTGGAATGCAAATAGATTCTTCTGAGGATAGAAAAGAGGCTGAAGGAGGAGGAAATTGAGATAATTTGCTGTCTTTTACACAGCAAAAAAAAAACAGTCCAAAGCTCTGGATCTTTACAGTGCAGAAGACGTAGGCAAAACACGCGCACAACTGTTTTCACCAACTCTCTCTCTCTCTCTCTCTCTCGCGCGCGCGCGCGTGTGTGTGTGTGTGTGCTTGTGTCTCCTTCCTCGTGACCTCGCTGGAGCTGCAATTAATCTTGCTAAGTGTTCGGCTGGATAGGAATATTTAGTGGGCGGGAAGGAGAGATGAGCCAAAAGTTCTGGGAAAAGGAACTCGTACATGCATCATCTCCGTTCAGCCGCTGCCTCGGGCTCTGCTATATATTTGGGAAAGGCCCGAAAAACTCTGCACATCCCGGAAACTGCAATCAGCATTAATTATGTGAGGCAATTAGCAGCGAAAATAGGCGGGAATTTGTTAGACAACAGTTTCGTTCAGGAGGAGGAACAACAAAGGGATCGTCTTGGACTGCAAACAGTTGGTGAACAGCTCGAGCTGCTCGTACACAATCTTGAGCAATAAATCCATTTGCTTCTTCCTCTTCTTCTTCTCACAACTTTTGAGGAGAGGTCAATAAAGCGCTCTGGACATACCAATTACTTCTCGACAAAACAGAGAAAGGTTCTGGCCAACAAGAGCAGGACAGACAAAAAGCAAAGGCCAATCTGAGTCGTCGTGTGGCAATAGTAATGATAGCAGAAGTAATAACACTGTCTACTTAAGAAGACACACATACAGCACTTACGGGGCTGTAATTGCACAGTCTTGTTTGTACCTAAGAGGGCCTCTAACACATTCACTATGTAACCTATACTTAGGTGAACAACTAATCGCCGAGAGAAAAGAAAGAGTTGTCCGTCTTGGGCTGAAGGAGAAAAACGAGAAAAAAAATCGGAAACCGAAGATGCCACTTAGAAAACATGTGTGTTTGTGTGTTTTTAAGTGTAGAAACAACGAACTCACGTCACTCACTCAACCCTTTCTTTTCTCTCAGTCCGGGACGATAAGACGCCGCCGGGCGCAGCAGCTGCCAGTCCTATCTGAATATGGTCTGTTCGCAGTAGGAGCGAGCACAAAGCGCGCTACTTGCAAGCAAGTTGGCGTGTCTGGTGGCAATTGCATGTCAGGTCATTTCTTCCCTACGTACTCGATCTCCTCTACCAGACACGAAAGCATTTCTTCCTCTCGGTTTCTTCCCCCCCCCCCTTCCCTCCACGCATGAAAGGAGGGGGACCGGTGCTGTGGCGGCCGCCTGGGCGGGCACGGCTGCCCAGGTCGCCCAGGTCGTGGTGTCTGGTGGAGAGAAACTGCTTATGCGATCTCGCCACCCCTGCTTTGACAAAAGGCACAGAAACAAGAACAACAACAATGTGCATTAAGTGGCGGACGCGTCTAGACAGAAAGTATTGACCTCGCCGAGCCATATCTCAATCTCAGCATGGTACCGCTCCAACCCCTTCAACAACCGCACCTGCAAGGTTGTAATTAATGGCTCCTTTCTTTAGCTTGGGGGAGGGGTGGGGAGAACCGGACGGGTCCTCCAGGATATGGAACTCAGCTCCACCGGACAAGGAAATGAAAATGTCTCATTGCATTACGTTGTAGGGGGTCAGGAAAATCCTGTGCTTGAATCGGTGGTATCAAAGTTTCTTTCTGTACTTGCACACGCCAAGAAACGTCAAACACAGTCACTAATGTAGTAGGAACCAGTTGTTTAGCAACGCTTAACTCTGATCCACCCTGTGCCGCATTTACTCTCATGGCCTGTGTAGCAGTCAGCACCCCCCGGATCCTTACCGGGCCCTTATTGCGTCTTCTCTCCCCGAAAATGATCCACCAACTCGTAATAATTCACCCCCCTCCCCCCCCTCCCGGGAGGGGGGGGTCGAAAAACAGTCCGCCGAAATGGATTAACAGAGCAAATACGATAAAGTTAGATACATGTATGTGTAATGAACAGCGTACGTAGGTGACTAAGCCAGGATAAAGCTCATTACTCTGCAGGTTTTAAGCTAAAGAGGTGCACAATTAGCTGATTAATGTTTCTTGACCACGTCCTATCTCCCTAATATGTACACGTACCTACCTTCGAACATTTGAGTGAATAACAAAGGGTGGTTGGTTGTTTTGTCGCGGCCCCAGAGGATTGAACTGAACAGACAAGCTTTAGCTGCTAATGAGCAATTTTCCTTTCAATGGGTGTGCAAGGCCAAATCCATTTTCGAGCAGAGGAAAACCAAAAGTGGGGCTGGGTCCAGAGAATGGGGCATGGAGTAATTACTTTATGTGTGCCCATACATACGCACGCACCACCCTTCTTGTGAACACATACGATAATCTCCCACCTGCCATAAATTGAAACTGGCCTCATAAAGGGAAGGTGACAGTAATTGGGTCTCTCCCCCCCCCCCTTCAGTCCCTCCCTCACTCCCCTACTTGGCCCGGAGGGGTTCGTCTTGTGCATACCTGATGGGTACTTTCACATATCCTTTATTTGGAACCCACGGTTGTATGGGAAAAGGGGGAGCAAAGGGCTTCAGGGGCCACTTGAGGCTTTTTCTCTTCTACTACATTTCAGTCTTTATGGGTGGAGAGGGAGCAACGCTGAGCTGAGAAGGATCCCTAATAATTCCTCTACACGTCTGCTGTCCTCGACTTTAATGTGACCAATGAGAGCTCAGAGGCAATAGAATTCAAGACACTACAGAACTGTGTCGAAAGCACAAAGCTGGATATTTCGCCATAACACCAAATTCATGAGATGCATGATTGCGACTCACCGTGTCCTTGACTACAGTTTCTGCCTGTAGCGTATCTTGTTTTTAAAAGAAATTGGGACGAGTGACTTTCTAAGCGGGACCTAAGAAAAAGCTCAAGGTTGCCACCACGCTGCTTACATTTACTTGTCCATGAATAGAGTTGGTTGGAAAGTATTGGCCCAAGAATTACTTGTCAAACAACTTCAATCCAACGATATTGAAATTATCAATGATACTTTCATATGTTTGAAAAAATTCTTTAGTAGTTTTTTCTTCATCAGTGGTAATGTAATTGTTTCCTCTGCATTCCTTCCCACCCCAAAACAACTGAAAGTGCCCAACCAAGAAGGGGACCAACTTTTCCCATGCACTAAAGACCGGATTTCTCATTTCCGCCTCACCCCTCCATTTCCGGTGCTAAGTGTGTGTGTGCGTGCGTGCGTGCGTGAGAGGGCCAATCTCGAAATTTTCGAAATGCCAACTCACACGGAGCCGAAATGACGGCGTAATTAAAGGAGACATCCTGGTAATTAAGAGATCTTGGAAAGGCTTTTTTCCTTCTTCTTCTGCTTCGTTCTCCTCCCCTCCCAACCCTTCTGCCTCGTGTCGTGCACAGTCAGATACGGAATGCACGTGCTCTAGGAGAACCCCTGGAGCCGGACAGGGGTTGCCACAGCGGCAGAGTCGAAAACTCTATGTCTATACCATTTGTCTAAGTCCACAACTGTATGCGGATTTGACACCTCAGTATTTAAAATGCGACCTAAAAAGTAAGAAGCCTCTGCTGTGCTGAAGCTCAGTTGCTCATCCCAAACATGTGGCAACGCTGGCTGGCAGATCTGTCGGATCTGCTTACAGCTGCGGTATCTTACGTTGTAAATCCGAATTAAGGAAGTAATCCTGCAAAATTCAATTAGTCTCGCTCTTCTACAAAGATAAGCAGTTCAATTTTTTTTCTCCACTGTCTTCAAGGCTTAAATTTCCATTTTCAGTGACCTCAAGGTGGACCAAGTATAGAGACAGTGGAACCTCTCTATAAGAAAGCCCCCCCGCCCCCCGACGCCTTATAAAGCTGTTCAGTCCCATCTCCAATGTGGAAGAGGTTCCTCTCTCTAAGGAGAAGAATTGCCATATGAGCATAAAGTTGCTCATTTGCCAGTCTCTCTAAGAATAACCCCAATTTTGTGAATCAACTTCTTCAATCTGATTCTGATCCAGAGGCTCCGCTGTATTGGCAAATGCTGTAAGGGTCGACTTGTCTTTTTTCTCGAAAACTCCCCCAGTATTTTGACTGCGCCCGTGGAGAGTTGAAGAAAAATGGGTCTCTCTCGTCCACGTTCCGATTGATGATCCAAAATTAAAACAATATCCGCCTGCCACCCACTCATCCCGAGAGAGAATGGATGGAGTGAGCGTGTGAGTGGATCGTTATACAGTGGATTGCCAAATGCGCCGGAAAATCGTCATCCTCGTGCGTGCGTGCGCGCGCGCGAGTGCGGGTGCGCCGGTCCAAAGCCCTGCATTCGGTCGCCAAAAGTCTTCTCTGGAAGGAAAAAGCGCAGAGATTCTGGGGCCAAGTGCGATCATTACACTCATCAGAGTGACAACTTGAACATGAGTGCGCGCGCCCCAGCGTGCTGCCCATACGTACACACATGGGGGGGGGTGATGAATGAATGACCCCCCCGCGACTGAGCAGTAGAATTCGCTGTGAGGGGTGCCAGACCTCAGGACGACGACGACGACGACGACGACGACGCAGTACAGCAACGGCTCGATTCAACGGTGTGCTTGCTCCTACATAGGGACAAAGTTGTGGTTGCTGAAGCAAAGTCATGTTCTGTTGTCCAGACAGCACCACGAGTCATCAGAAGCTGTAGAAACACAGTAGGACCTCCGTCTGAAAGCTGTCGAGAGTAATCAGCATACTGATTACAAATACTGCAAATAGTTGGAGAGCAGCAAAATCATCGTTGGTCAAATCGAGGCCCAACTGTAGTAGCTCGTGTAGGAACGTCCAGGGAAATCGGGTGTGCGCGAAACTTGACCCAGATCCTCACCGACAAATGTGATTGCTCATATTGAATAAGATCACAGCTCACCACCACTCTTACTCCCCCAGCTGCTCTGCCTCGGTCACCCTGTACTTCCAGAAGTGCGCATGCCATGCAACTGTACGGCAGCACAGCACCGACGGCTAAAGACAAAGTACCCATTTTCGCGCAGAAGAGGCTACGTGAACTTAAAAATGGGCGCTCGCGCGTTGTTTCTACGTCGCTTTTTAGATTTCCCCCCAGATATGGGCAGAAGAAGGAGGCCTGAACGAACAAAATGCGTTCTTTGGGCACGACCAGCAAGTTTCCTGCCAGTTTTTCTTCTTCTACTTCTACTTCACCTTCTTCTTCTTCTTCTTTCCTATTGCTTTCCAGAAACTTTTTTTACGTCATTTCGCCCAGAGAATCCTCCCCTCCCCCCTCCCAATAGGGGTCTGCCGCTTTCAAATTGGTGGTTCCGTCAGACTCTGGGATTGTGGAAACGCGCGCACTCCCTTAATCTTCAGCCGCTTGCTGCATTTTTCACGCTCGCTGTGGGCCTGTGGGCCTTAGGCCCGACCCCTCATTCTGCGGGCAATGAGCACAGATGCACTCATTAAGGGTGGGTTTGCACGGGGCGACCTCGCCTCCCTCCCCCGCCTGCTCCGACGCCAAGAAGTAGGCGAGCGAGCTCTGCTTTGACTACATAGCAGAGTTCAAGGGAAAAGAGCTCAGCTCTCTCAATTCTCTCTCCTTGATTACTTGGGGAAGGTTGTGACTTAGCGGAAATGCTTTTTGATTCCCTTCTCTCTCTTTTCCGCGAAAAGGAAAACTGAGACTTTGGTCTCTTCCCTCCTGCTGTGAAGGTTCCATTTCGCTTTTGGCACCTTTTGCAAAGAGGCAGAGTGACAAAAATACATCTGTCCCAACAGTGAGGAAGAGACTTTGAGGCTTAGAGCAGCCAACCTTTGGCCTTGCTGCTCTCTCTCCTTGGGCCTCATTTCTGCCAATGCTTTCTTCTAGACGGAATTTACACTTTTGGGGACACGAAGCTGTCGGCGCATGCATCATCCGGGCTCCACACGCGCTTCTCCATGCAGAAACTATTGATGTCAAGACGCAGATATACACACAAAAAATACGAAAATACAGTGACATCACTCATTCATGCAGAGGTAGGGCACGGAACGTGACTGGGCCTCGAACAAATTCTGGGCAGGTGACCCGGTACAATCAAATCTGCTATGAGTGTCCATTGCATAATGGTCAAATAAACAACAGTGTGCAGCAATTTAGTGAGGCCACCACCGAACCCCCTGGGCAAGATTTGTTCAAGCAATGAGAATCAACCATAATGCTTTAGACCAAACAGTGCAGGGACTCTTAAAGCTGCGTCAACTTCAACCCCATTGCACTGAGGTCACAACACTTCAAACTGTGGCCCCGTCTTCAGCCATTACGAGCTGACCCTGTTGACGTCAGAGAATTGGATTTAGTTTTAGGCCCATCTCTTCTTTCCCACACTATGTCCATGCCACAGACATGCTCATTGGAGCTACACCTAATAGCATCTCCTCTCACAGCCGCACCGGGTCGGGCCGTAAATAAAACCTTGTCCACCACGAGACCCGGACTGTGGGACGAAGTAGGCACCCCGAGGAGCACATTACCCGCCACAAACGTGCAACCTAATACTTATTGCACTTGACGAGAGAGCATAAGAACACTTCTCCAGCACCGAGTGACGCCGATCAGTGAAGACACTTTTCAACGAGTCAACTGTTATTTTGGTAATAGTTGCGGCCTCAATGAACAGCTGATGAGTCCGCCCAACTGTCCAGCTGAAGCAGACGGTTCCAGCCAGCCTGTGGCTGGGATAGACAAAGGGTGCTTTGTTGGGCCTCACCTTGGGCGCCACTGAGGTGTGCTGGCACACCCACTGCGCTGTTATTCACACACCGTGCGTATGCACAGAAATGTGTGCGTACCCAGTGAAGTAACCATAAATTGTTTTATCTGGATGAATTTGTCTTTGTGACTGTCGTCGAGTGAGTTTTTCTGTTTGCTAAAGAGAAAAGAGTGGTTTTACAACACTGGCAAAAAAAAAACCGAGGGGGACCCATTCATTTCTCTTGCCAGACTGGGACCTTTTTTTGGGTGCGTGTGTCCTACCGAAGGGTAGAAGGAAGCAGTCAACTCTCCAGCTCCACCACTGTGTCCTAACGGAAGAAAACTTGCATCCAGACCATGGAAACTTGCAGGAATTGACCAATTTTTTTGGGAGGCAATGTTTGTAAAAAGCCTGGACTGTGTAGAGAATGTCGACTGTGCGTGCAGTGCAAACAGGGTGAGTCAACAGCCACCCGATGCGTGGCACTATACGACTCCAGTCGATCACACAACAGAGGAGACGTCCGACAGTTGCTCTTTCTTGACTGGGAACTAAGACAACTGAATCTGCTGTGTAAAAGGAGACGCTCAGACGTTACCCCTCGACTCAACCTGTCGATTCATGTACAGTGTGGCCAATAAAAATGTTCAGCACTTGGTTTCAGTAGATCTGTTTCAACGGAATCGTCGATGTTGACGTTACTCATTGCGTAACAAGAGCCAGATGTGATCAAAGTGGCCTCAAAGACGCTCGTGAAGGCCCCGCCGGCATCTCCCACTTGGCGGCGGACAACCCCGTGGCCGCGGAGGACTTCAAGTGACCTGCCTGGTGTGGTGCAGCCTTGCACGGGTGACATGAATAACTGCTCTGAGTTGATTCAAATATTGGACTTGTGACATGAACCTGCGTACGCGCATGCTTACACGTCGGGCGCTGTACTTACCCAGGATTTCTAGCGTGTGCGTCATGGTCAGCTTCTCTCCCAGCATCGTAATCTTGCACATGTAATCGCCAGCGTCCTGCGACCTAATCCCGTTGATGACGAGGTTGTGCTTGGAGACCAGACGGAAGCGAGGGTCCGGGGTCACCATGATGCTCTTGGCAGTGAGAACGTCGTTGCCCTTCTGCCACACTAGCACGTGGGCGCCTACAAACAGAAAAAGAACCAACATTGTATGAAGTGTTTTTGCACGTCACGCTTCATTCTATGTTTGCACACTATGAAAGATAAGCTCAATATGTTTCCTTTAACGCATGTTTTATGAGCCCTGTCACGTGCAATTTTTGCCCACCCAACTGCCAGGCAGAGAAGGCCTTATAAATTGGAACTTTACGACCGGTGGACTGAGTTCTTTTTTGGTTGCTGGAAAAGGCTAAGTGCGTATGGCAAAGCAAGGCTCTTGCTGCTCTTTACGGCACTTCAATAAGCCAGCGAAACGTATGCTAAATGCACAGGGTGGACGGAAGAAGTTAGCGGTACGTGGACTACGTTTTGTCGGTCCACCGGATATGAAGTACTGGCTTAAGTGAGTTATGAGGAAGCAGCGCCACAGCACTGATCAGGGTTGCCACTGAGGTTGCCAGAGGCGGGGGGGGGGGGCGTCGTGATCACGCCAGTCACCTCGAAAATGATGAAAGCCAACTGTCACACCTCCTGCACCGTCTCATCTCCTGCACGGAGGCTGAAACCAGGTGCATCTTTGCTTCCTAACCAAGAAAGTGGCAGTCCTGATCAGGGTCGTGATGATGCTGCAGCACAGCATAGCTCACTTCAGACAAATACTCGTACTCGATGAGCCACTGAGCATTGTTGGTTCAAAATTTCATGTCGGCTGGAACGATGGGCAGAGATGCCCATTTCTTTATTAGTTCTAAATGTTTGCCAAACTGAGATCGGTTGCAGCTCGCTCCTGTACGCTTTTGCGCAGGCAGTGGAAAAAGTCAACGGGTCCGGTTCAAAACATCACGACGCCGGACGTGGTCCACCGTATACAGACAAACACCGGCTGCAATTGGGTAGGTGCCCGTAGAGTCTCTCAAAACACCGAGGGCAGATGAAAAGAAAAGAGAACTTGGACTTACCAAGATTCTTGACCTGGCACGGCAACGTGACCCTCTCCCCGACTGCCGCCCTCACGGTCTCCCCCTTGGAGATGATGACCGGGCGCATGGACTCCTGGTGGCGGTAGAGGGACGAGGACGAGGACGCAGAAGGAAAGTTGATGGCAATCGCTGAAATTGTGACAGGAGGTCATTCTTCTTATTTGCGCCGACCTTTGTCTGTAAGCCTATCTACACGTGTTGATTCGCAACTAGAAATCATTCATCTGCAATGCAAGATGCGGCCTAAAACCAGTGTGTTATTGGCAGCCAACGAGTCCGAATATGTGGATCTGTACATAAATACACAACCATGAAACAGTGTTTTATTGGCCGCCAGTGAGCATAATCACATGAATTTGCGATGGAACTTGACATTTGATAGCACTTCTACACCAAGTTTTCTTGGAGACAAGAGTGAGGTCGACTGACGAATCCACGGTACTTTGTTTCACCCCAATTGAGCAAGCTGATTTATTTTATTTTCAAGGCCTCTGAAGGCCCAGCAGCACAATCAGCGTCTGTCTCATTTGTTCGAGCTAGCGATAGCAAAGCTTACTCGAAAAGAAGAAAAAAAGAACAAAGAAGTGGTATCGGTTTATCGGCTTTTTCCGCTGCACACAACCAATAGGAAAAAAACACGGTAATGGTCTCCGTGCTGTCATGCGCAAAAAAATGCCGCAGGTTTCTGCCATTTCCCGACCTTTTTGGATGCCCATTTTTGTTTTTACTCACGTCCCCCCCCTACCCGGTCCGTAATTTAATACTACGTATGTTTGAGCAAGATTTGCTGCTGCCGAGGCCTTATAAGGCCTCTTCCCCACAGGACAACTCGCTGCTGCCCCAATGTGACTGTGTACGCACTGGCGGTTTGACGATGCCCCGTTCACGGGCTGTACTGCTGTAGCCGTACAGGGTGCTGCAGGTGAGCACCTGTTCGGGACGCCTTCCGCGTTGGCTGTGCCGAGTACAGGGTGGTGAAGGTGAAGGCGGAGGTTCCTCTTCATTGTGCCATGTGGCGGAGGAAGAAACCGACATGTGGCAGTGTCACTTTGCACGATTATTTTTTCAGCTTCAACGGTCTCTCTCGCAGATGAATCCAAAGGTTACCAAGGGAGCAACAGACGGTTTGACTAACCTTTTCACGGTTAGGTTGGCACGGAGAATAGTGCAAAAGTGGCGGCAAAGTTGTGCTCAGTGCAGCACGAGGTGTTGCAGATGTCATGACCACACATCAATAATTAAACAAGTGATAGACTTATGATAATGTAGCTTTGCATGGTGATTTATTGGACCGCAAGGAAGTACAGGGTGTCGCAGTCAGTCACACAACTTCCTTTCCACTCACTCCACACTCATCACAAGGCATCAATAATTGAGGAAGCAACAGACCCATGACACTGATGAACTTTTGTAAAGTTCCTTATTGAAGCACAGGGTAGAAAATACACTCAACGTGCGCAATGATAACAGCCTTTCTGCCTTTGTGGCAAAAAAGTGTCTGCTGCTGCTACACCCTGTACTTACAGTGGATCCTTATCAAACAAATCTTGTCTGCAGACTATGAATTCTTAAGCAGTGAGTGACTCTCTCACCCTCCCCATGAACCCCTTGCAGTAGCCAAAGAGAGAATATCGAATGAATGACACACGTCTGATCTTTTTTTGGGCAGGGGCAGAAGAAAAAAAAGTGAGGGTCTTCTTACTTCTTCTTTCTCTCTTCCACCCTCCTTCTCGTATGTCCCCCATTCCCCTTTTAAGCATATTTTGTATCAGCGTGCTTGTACCGGGTGTCCCCGCAGTCCGTGTGCACTCACGTGTACAGTAGAGCCTCGATTTCGGGTGCTGGATAGAAAAAATGCTTACTCAAACCTTGACTGGGCTGAGTAAAGAGCTGCAGGTTTAGGTTCGACCCATCCTTTGTGGGGCAGAGTAGGGATTGTTCCTGTTTTCTTGGGCCTCCGGAGTGGCCTCGTTGCGGGACGCTGACGTCAACTCGGGGACGGGGACGAGGACGACGTCGAGGATCACGAGGACTGTCTCAACTCCAGTCCTGACTGTGACTCTCTAATGCATTCCCGCTGGTCTGGTTTGCGAGTGCAGATGGTGGTGAATTAGGGCCACGAATTGCCATTCGTCTGACATATTTCCTCACACAGTTGAAAGAGCTCCAATCAAATATCACCATAAAGTTAAAGACAAGTTGGTGACGCTAAATCGAGGCTCGAGTCAGGATTGGCCAAATCGAGCTTCCACTGTACTTTTCATTCGGCTGAAAGAGGAGCTGGAAATCGAGGTCCTACTGCACTATTCACGTAGCAAAAAGAAAGGCTGGTAATCAGCAAAATCTTCCCAAATTGAGGTTCAACTGTACCATTCATGTAGCCAAAGGGAAGCCTCGTAATCAGCCAAATCTGGTAACCACCCCAAATCGCTGTTCTCCACTAGAGTGAGCGAGCTTCTTCTGTGTCTACAAGGAGACCACAGGCACTCTGGGGACACCCTGTATGTAGCAGCAGCGGCCAAACACTGCGGCAAGGGGGGGGGAAGAAAATCGACTGCTTAAACTTATGCTGTAATGGACGCGCTTCCGGGGTTTACGACATGAGGGGGGCAATCACTGCATATGTAGAACTTCCTCTTGAATATCCCCGAATTTGTTGTTATGGGCACCACGAATGGGCTAAATAAATAAGACAAGTGATGCTTATCAGCCCACTTTTTTGTCCAGGCCTCCCCACCACCCATGTAAATGCAAGACTGATTTTTTTCTGTGAAAGCTTCTTCTTCATCTTCGCATGCATGACTCGTCTCCCTCCATTCAATAAACGAAATATACGGCCTTTTCCGCCAAATGCCTTGCGGCGAGAGAGATGAAAAAAATCCTATGGCAGCGAACACGATTTGGGTCAAATCCGCACTTTAGCATATTGATGGCTTCCTGCCAGTGGTGCTTGGATGGCGAGAGAGGAAATCCTTCGATAGATATGGGAAAGAGATGGCATTTCTGGGTGCTCCACGGAAAAGTTTTGGGGCAAATTTTATTGTCACTGTGCTGATGCCGAGGGGGTTTTGGGCACTCAACGTCTTTAACGTATGCTCGTGATTTCTCGCCTGTCATCGATGTTGGGCTGGACATCGAGGAAACCTTGACGAGCGCAGGTTGTTGTTTGGCTCAGACTTTCCGCACCTGAAAGGTCAGCTTTTGCTTTCTCCCACCAGCAGGATAGTTACCATTTGTACGTCATTTTCGGGGCTCTTTGACTTCTCATCGTTTCTAGACTTGTCTGATCTTTCACCTAAACTTCCGAGGTCGAGTCTCTTTCTGCCAGAGTCGCAATTTGTTTTCCTTGCTTCTCCAACTTCCTGCACTTTTTAGGCCTCCACCTAAGCCTCTAATAAATGTGTAGAGCTTTGACGGATAGACTTTATTTATAGCTAGTGATTGGCAAAAGTGTTCTATTTAACAGTCATGTGTGGTAGGTCTGTGAGAAGGCCCACGACTGTTGAAGGCCCACGCGCATTAAAGGAAGCTCTTCAATACCAGATGCTGATGGTTGCAGCCAAGGCATGACTCGAATGTTCGAAAACTCGAACAATCTTCAAATCCCAAATATCTTATGCTCGATTCTGCAGATCGGACATTGGGGAAGTGGAAAGATCAGGACTTTTTGCTGTGAAGTTGAGGTCTTCGCTGTCCGATGACACCGTTGACTCGTCCGAAAAAGGACTCAAGGCAAAGTACGTGATAGGGGAAAGGTAAAATCGTTCGAGAAAGACATTTTGGAGAGTCTGGCACAGATAAAATTGCTGAATGAACGCTGGAGTTCTTGTGTCATTCGGACATTTGCTCAAATATTCGTATGGCTGGCAAAAATGGCAGTCACGTTCTTTGAGCATTTCCCCTAAAATTCCGCTCATTTCGTACCACTTCTGGACGTGCCAATTTGCGCACGTGAGCAGCGAGTCCGCCAAAGAGGACGGTTGCAACAGTGAGCAAACAACTGCAAGCACAAAGTGTACAATTTGCCAAGAGATTCTTTTGACGGACGGACTCTGTGTCAAATTGTATGTGTGAGAAAGAGAAAGTGACAGCAGCCACAATAAATATTCTCCAAAGTACAGTGGGTTTTTTTCTTGTGTTTCACACCTGCCAAGTTTTCATTCAACTCTTTCAGGCCCCGGAATCACGCACAGTGAGAACCGGTGAAAGGCCTATTGTTTTAAGTACACTGACAGTGGGCATGCAACATTCATGGGCCCTTTTTGGGCGGAGAAGAAGGAAATCATGTTGTGTCTGTGGCTGCTAAAAAAGAGCTATAAATAAAGTTCTACGCTTTCTACAGGTTCAGGTCAACGTCCAGACATTTGGTGGCAACTTGGTAAGCAACTGTGGCTCTCGGGCTGGTAGAGAAAGAATGAACCTCTGGGAAAATTGGGGGATAAAAGTTCAGAAATTTTGCAAACTTACGTAGCCCCAAATCTCTTTTGCCCTTTTCCTCCAAAAAAAGTGTTTCAATGTGTTGCGTAAAAGCTGTTGACTGAGTCTTTGCATGACGCAGCAAAACATTAAAATAGATCATAAAATTTTGAAATGGCGAAAAATCCGGCCACAAAAATTGAAAAGAAGCCCCACAAAATTTTGGATGAACTATCCCCCCCCCCAAAAAAAAGTATTTCTCAGCAATAAAAACACAAGCTAAAATTTTGATGGTCTCCAGATGGCTGAAGCACTTGGCAGAATCCGCATTGTCGCTGTGCACTTCTGAACCACACTGCACACAAAAGGTTAAGGCCCAAAAAGGAAGAAAGAAAGCACTGACACAACTTGCATGCAGTGCAGTATTAATTTTGCAGTCGCCTACCCAAAAACTTGCTACATAGAGAACAGGGAAAAATAGAGTTAGTTTGCGCTTCCACCTTTCCTCGGAAAAAAAGTGCGGAAGGCAAACATAATTTTCGCCGCCCAAAATTACCTCGAACAGAATATTCGCGCTTGTGTGAGAAATGGTAGCTTTCTCAATTTGCATTTCGGTAGCGAATTCGCCTCCCCCCCCAAGAAAAAAAATTAAGTGCGTAAAGTTGCTCCAGAACTGATGAAATATCGGACTTTTTGGGGGGCTCCGAGGACAAAATTTTCAGGCGAAAAAAAACCCGAGGGAGACAGGCAATAATCGACTTCTCCCTCTCCACCTACTTGAACGTGGTCTCCACCTTCAGCATCTGCTGTATCAACGATGAGAGAGAGAAGAAAAGCCATTTCATTAAAAAAACCCTCCAAGAATCGTGTGACAAGCAGGGGGAAAAAAAAGCTTCCCCCCCCCATCCCAACCCCACTCAAGTCTGTGGCTCATAAACGATCTTTTGTTCACGACTGTTTACTTCGTATCTGAGTTAGGAGAACTCCTTTATGTGCAAAAAGTTTTCGCCTGCTCTCGGGTCCTCTTCTGCAGTGTGTATCGGTAAGAGGAAAGTTCTCGTCTATCCACAGCACACTTATAGCTGTAAATCGGCATTTCTTGTCTAGGAAAGCGTGTATGGAAACTCGTCTCAGCTTTGATCGCTTCTTTTCCACTGTAGAGAGTGGGAGAGGAAAGTTCGAGTTCAATCCTACAAGAAAGTTTCTGGGAAACGGTGATAATAAACACGTTGCAACAGTTGTGACTGTGACTGCTCCAAAAATGCACACGGGAGGGGGGGGGGGTTGAGGGTAAGAAGATTAGGGTAGTTAAAGCTACACATGTTTTGTTGAGTATTGGAATCCAATGAAGATCTCCATTTCTTGGTTAAAACTCACTCTCTTTCTTTCTGGCTGCTCGAAGCTGCAATTGGTTCATTATCGTCCGACATTACGCGTCTTGGCACACGTCATTAAGTCATTATAGCCCTTACTCTGCTGCCTAATTAGCACGTTCGGCAGCACGCAGCAAAACAGGGTGAATGCATGTAAAACAACTTTCATTGCAAGTGACCACTTCAGCTGAATGAGAGCGGGCAGGTCTAAAGGGCTCGCAGGAGTGATTTATACGCTTCATTATACCTAATGATTGTTTAGTCTGTCAGATGTCCGACCCCCCCTTGTCCTGGCACCTTCGAACCATGCCCCAAACACCAACTTTCGAAGCTTTCAAGCCCAAACAAATGCCCAAAGAACAGTCACTGCCTCACCCTGTACCTTCACAGATTGCCTGGCATAAGGATTTTCGTCTGTGCCTAATTGCCATACATTTGGCTGGGGAGAACCAGAGCCTTGAATTCGTGATTAGCGGTGGGAAAGGTAATGAGTCTTTCCTACCTTGGAAAGGCAGGGAGAAAGCAGAGAATGTCATGATATCACACGTGAACGCTACAGTCCAGTATTGCCAGGAGGCCCAGTTTTTTTTGGGTAGTGCCAAGTCTGGAGAGTCTCCCTCCTTGAGCATGTTGCACAGCGGCGGCATGAAAGTCTTTCATCCATATTTCAGACCTTGATGGAGTGAGCGGGAGTAAACTTTCCGGCAACGAATCCATTAGAGCTGTGGCAAACAGTTGCACACGTAGAGCAATGGTTGCAGTGAGCAGCAGAGCAATTGCGCTTGGCCACGCTGTCAGTTCTCAAACAGTAGGAGTCACATTGACGCTGCTGTGCTTTAACAGATATTTTACTAATGTCAAAAGTTCTAAGATTTTGCTGTGTGAAGGAGGGCAGAGCAAAGCGATGAAAATTTCAACAACACCGCTGAGAGTATTGACAAGTGCAACGTTGTAAAAGAAAGAAAAGGAATAAAAAGCCAGCAACTTTGCTGCAGCAGCTTTGATATCCAAGTGGGAGATCTTGATGCAGTTGTGCATCTCATTTTTTGGAGTTTACCTTGCCGTTGCCAAACGATGAAGTGAAATATATATGTATCGTGCAATACAGAAGAAAGTTCGTGGAAAAAAGGAATTTGTAAAGGATTCTAATGTTGTAATCTGATTGACTGTGATGTGACTGGAGAGCGCTTTGACCGTCACTCCTGGTGGTCACAGTGGCCAGGAGAGGTGCAACTTTGTGTAAAAATCTGGCAACATCCAACTCCAATTCACATGAAAAAAGAAGTTGAAGTATCAGTAAGGCGAGGAAGGCCAGAATTGATTGATGCATTGATTTCAATAATATAATAAGGGCTCACATTTTCAAGTGACTTTGTCGTACACTGCTGATGCTAACGTACTGAGTGAGATCCAGTAGACTGCATTCTGATCCTGGTTGCCCCGGATTTTGCAGCTGTTGAACCGACAAAAAACCGTCCCTGGCGCAGTTTTCAACTTCATGCAAAGGGGGGGGTGGGGTAACGTTGAAAGATCCTCCTACAGATGCTTGAATTGCTCTTTCTCGGTGCAGCAGGTCTTGCCCGCCACCCTGTACTCGCCCGAGTCGTCCTCCCTCGGCGGCAGCTGCTGCTCCGACTCCGGAGCGACGGCATTCAGACTCGAGTTACGTTGCCTCGCATCATCACTGCCAAGATTGTAAAGAGATAATAGAGAGAGGAAAAAGCGTGAGCCCCTTCTCACTGTCGTCCGCTGTTGGAGTTTCTTGAAAGTTTTCAACTCCCTTCGGAAAAGAAGCAAGTTTCGCATATTTCCCATCCGCTCTCTGTGCGTGCGTTCATTCATGCGTGGTGAAAGACGCACTCGAATCTGCGACTATCTAAGGAAAATAATGCGTACTTTCCAGGAAGAAATATGAGGCAGCGAGCCAATTATATATGTATATGAAAATTGATTTTGTGGAAAGTTTTGGAGATGCGCCGAAGACGCACATTTTGGCGGGAAAGAAAGAATGCTTTAAACGTGAGATGGGGAAGAATGAAAGAGAGAAGTTGCAGGCCATAAGAAAGTTTTTCGTCACTCAAGTCTCTGTGAATGAAATTAATGTGTCCTAAGCGTTAAAAAGTTGAATTGGTCTCTCTGTCTCTCTCTCCTTCTTGCTACTTTGACGTGGAACTTGGCAAAAAACTTTGATCAGCGCCAAATGAAGACGGAATGGGAGGAATGACGCATTGTTCGCTGACTTTTGCTCAGACAACTTTCCCACTAAGAAGGAAAAGGATAGGTGAAGTCACCTCGAAAGTGGCAGTACTTTCCGATGCCACCGACTGCAACAACATCGAGTCGGGCCCGCAGAGCCAAAATTTGTTAGTCAACGAGCCCAGAGCTGCGACGCTGCCGTGGCAAATGGAAAAACTAAATTTCTGCAACTTTATAACTTTCCCCCGGGGAACTCGCGTGCAATTGTCTAAGACAAACGGCGACACAAAAGGAAACTGGATGTCAGGTGCAAAGTGGAGAGAAAGAGAAAACTTTCAACTTGTGTTTGAAGAAACCGCTGCTGGATGGCAGCGCCGACGTATGAACCAAAGTACGGAACATTGCTCTGCCGCGGGGTCGGGGAGGCAACTCTGCATAAGTGCGACTTTGAACGAAAAGGCTGAATGCACTCGGTACAGGGCGACCCGTGCTCGGCGTCCTCGGTCTTCACAATCAGCGCTGAGTCTGTGGAAACTGGGAAAGCACCCCAAGACGTCACAAATATGGCCATTACCGAGACGAGACAAGTTTTCAACTGCCGAGACGTGTATGCAGTCACGGACCTCAACCACGTTGTCAACGGCAGGAGGTGTTGGACAGCAGAATTGCCCTTCAGGAATGGGTGCAATCAATGCCCACGTGTCTTTCTGGCCAGTGCAGCCCAGGTTTGCCATTATGCGTCGTCACTCACCGAGTCTTCAGGGAGGAAGTAGGAAAAATACTCATACCCGGTATTGATATACTTGTCCCTCCCCCCTCCCTCTGCGGCATAGAACTAATATATTTATCGTGCATGATTGGTATGTTTCGACTGAATCAAGGTTCCCCAGGTGTTGTTGCTTCGAGTCTGGGGAACGCCTCTTCGATGGCTGTGATTCCCTGTGGACACCTGTTGAGATGGCGGCCGTGGCAACGCGTGTTGACAAGTTGATAATGTCTAGTGCAATGCCTAACTGTGGTCGCGAGTGTAAGATGGCTGCGGTCAACGTGACGGTCGCCGTCCCTACCGTTTGACTTCTCTTCTGCCTTGTTGTTGGACTCCCGCACTATTCGCTCCACATGACGCATCAAAGGTGGCTGCATCAGAGTTGCCAGGCTGTGGTGTAGTGAAATTAGCGTGAAATGAAGTGTGGCAAAGTGTGGCACTTTGGCAGGTGGCATTTTTGGCATTGCAGTCGTGTTGTCACTCACTCCTCGTGGCATCGCAGACTTTCTTCTTCTCTTGTTGGTAGATGTCGAACAATGTGTTGTTTGGCTGTGTCCCTGCACTGATGTTGCTGCTTCGGGTGCAGTTGGCAATTTTTTCTTGTTTTTTTTTTTTTTTGCTGTCGTCACCGAAGAGGTGGAAATGGTCATGCCAAAGGCCTTCTCAGCACTGCTGAGGCCCGCGGTCAAGTATGCCCAGCAGCTATGGGCCTCGGTGTGGATTACCTCATCTGGAGATGCTGTGGTATCGGCCGTCAGTACTTATGGTGTCGAAGTCAAAGAGGAAAGTTGCCATCATCCGGCGTCGACTGTAGCAACGAGTCGTG
>JAAUXU010023734.1_pt1 | contig 19389 bp, 20 predicted proteins | sample 7278151 | NCBI WGS metagenome assembly JAAUXU01 (sample SAMN14350113, study PRJNA611818) | marine sediment metagenome | isolation source: surface marine sediment (1.8m) | place: French Polynesia: Moorea | collected 2018-08 | reverse complement strand
TATTTTTGGCTGAAAAAACTTGAGATGTCGATTGTGTTGCATTGGGAAGAGTCCCTGCATGGAGGCTGATTAAATGCCACAGTCATGACCTTTTTGCTCTCCCCTGCCTCTGCTCAGCATCTGGTCAGATCTCCGGCATGTTTGTATCAGCCCTACAGCCATTCAAGGCCCATCTGAGGCCCCATGACTGCCTGGGGCAGACTCACAAATGATTCTCCGCTCATCATCGCCCACTGCTTAACCCTTTGAACCTTATTGAGTGTCCCTGGTACCCTCGTGAGGCTTTTTCCGGCCCACAGCGTAGACAGCAATACTGCATGAAAAGAGCATCGTGATGGAGGACGAGCTGACAAGATGAGACTTTGTTGTGTCAACAGCCCTCAGTAGTACAGTTGCGGTCAAAAGCACTGATACAGCTGGATGCACCCCTACTCTTCCCTTTAATTCTCCCTAAGAGGCTGGGGTCCTGGGTCAGTTTGCGTGAGAACAGCGGGGTTCAAAGGGCTGATGTAGCAAAATCTGCTTGGCTCATAGGTGCTGCTTACATAAGTGGTGACTACTGCATTCTTTCTACTTGACTCTGAGAAGACATTGCAACTCCGTAATGGTGACTGGCACTGATGCCAGTCATTCTGAATATGTTCACTGTCGCAACATAATAAAAAAAAACCACCAAGGTGGAAACAGAGAAATCCCCGTGATTCATGAGCAAGGCCGAGGCAGTTTACATGCATGAATCGGAGGGAGATGCAAAAGAGAGGCTTGGGAGGTCACTAGGATAGCTGAGATGTGCTTCAGGCAGCTTAGGTTAGCGTGGATCCTGACCATGTTAGAATGGCTGTCTCAGCTTCTGACGGACCATTTTTGAGAATCCCTCTTGCAGATTGTACAGGTCCTAAAGAGATAGAAAATTTTGACCCCTCAGAACCCGGGCGAGAACGGCTTGGGGAATAACATTAGAGCTGTCCGGCTGAAAGGACTTTTATTCACCCCCGTTAGAAGTACATTTTCCTGAATTTTGAGCATTTTCAGCTTTTAAAATAAGAGTACAGCAGGCCAAACTTAAAGATGTCGCTGAAAGTGTGCAACATGTAGAACTTGACCCAAAGCTCGACCCCCGTCACCACCTCGGCCAAACTCATGGTAGATTCTGATGATGGAAATCCTAAGGGAAAAATGCGGCCCATGAGTCCTTGTGAAAATGTTTTTTGAGTAATTTAGAGTATGTTAAAAGATCTTTGTGAGCTGAAAAGTTAAGCAAATGGTGCCTGTGCTGCGTTATCTGTGACAAGAAGTATCGGTCTTATAACAAGTCCTACCATAGTGCCCTTCAATGTGGGCTCTGTCAATTTCAATGATGGCCTTCAGGGGGCCCTGAACTTGCTGGCGGCATACACCAGCTTCTCGTCGTCCATCTCGTCCCAAGCCTTCTTGATGGCCTTCTTGATACTGTCCAGGCTGTTGTGGGACACGTTGTTGGACTTCTTTTCCACAGCAGACCACACATACATGTAGTAGTTCAGCAAGTTAAGGTCGGGTGAGTTGGGCAGCCAGAAGTTGGGAGGCCAGAAGTTGTCCTTGCCCAGTTCGTCATTGAGGAGGCTGACGGTGGTCTTGGCCTTGTGGGCAGGGGCCGAATCCTGTTGGAATATATATGTGATGTCGTCCCCATATGCTTTCTTGATCCAGGGGAAGAGGTGGGCCTTGAGGAGTCCCTGATACGCCTCTGAATTCATCTGAAGGCCCTGACCAATGAAGAGGGAGGGAGGGGGGCTCTCGCAGTCAGATCCCACGATGCCCAGGACCACCTGGCCGGCCGGCTACCTCGTCCTGGCCAAATACTTGATGGCCTCATCCACATCCTTGGCATCCTCCCTGGACACATAGCGGTCGTTTCTCGTGTTGATCTGCCTGTCAAGGGTGAAGAACTTCTCCTCTGAGAAGACAATCACTCCTCGGCACTTCTCCAAACAGTTTAGGAGTAGGCCTTGAGCATGCGAACCAAACAGGCCCTGAACACCTTGGTGTTCTTTGTCTTGGGTCTTCCAGACGACGATCGGTTAGAGAAGTCATCGGTCTTGGCATATTTGGCCCTCCAGAGGTACACAGAGCTCCTGGCCACGTGGTACCTGACCGCAATGTGGGCGACGGCGTCACCGGCACGCTGGTCCTCCACGACGCGGCGGCGAATTTCTTCCTGAGCGACTCGCACAGCGTCCCGGGCGAAACTGTTTATTAACAAAAAGTGTTGCCAAGACCCGTCTCTAGTGACATGCAAAGTTTCGTAAAATGCTTTTCAACAACGTTGTGAGATTACTAAAATTTAAAAATTTTAGGACGTATCCTGTAGCATTTCGAACTGGGTTTTATGACTCGTTAGTTTCCTACCTGATTCAAACCTGGTACCAAGTTTGGTGGCAGCAGAACAGGGCAACTTGCGACTCCACTAAAACTGTCATTTTTGAAATCAAATTTTGAAATCAAATTTTCATTCTTGACTGTAAGAAGTGAACTGACATGCATCCCCCTGACCACTGGAGCCCCATTGAATCACATGTTTGCAAGAATGAACCCCAGAGCATTGAAGAAGTAATGACACTGGCGGCTGAGACTCAAACAGCATCAATCGTATGTATTGGAAAATTCAGGGGCAACTTTGCGAACAACGGATGCTGATTTCCAACTACTCTTAAGACATGACAAAAACATGAGCTGCCAGAAATATAATGACAAACAATCGCACAAAACACCACTCATTATGCCCCAACATATTGCATCATTATGCCTCCAAAAGCACTTTGCCAAATCGTAGTAGGTGAGATGTGCCCATGTTGAAATTGAGGGACACCGCGGAGGAGGATCTTTTCGTGGCTTTGAGGACCACGCTGTGCTGACTGCACCACCGTGAGGGGGTCCAGGACACAAATCCTTGTCTTTTTTCTGTCTGCGTTGCTATCGATACGATTCCAACTCCGCTTCTGGCTTTAGAAAGTGCCCCGGCCCGAACGTGACGTCATAAGCGGAGTCTCCCTTACTTCAATATTGATGAACAACGTGCTTCAAAACATACTTCTCAAACACGGATTGAAACCACCAGAGAATTATGTCAACACCGGCCAGAACGTAGCTAAGCTTGCATTGTTTACTCCAGACCAGGTAACGAAATAGCGAATGATGAGATGAGATGAAACGAGAATTCCTCCTGAGACAAGACAGCAACAGTCATAATGAGAGGAAATTCCCCATGCAAATATGCACGCGGAATAGCCAAAAGGGGGGAGGGGGACACAAATGGCGTTGCTTCATTTTTGAGGTGTCGAACACATGAACAAAGGTCTTTGAAGACTCTGGATACAACTATTGCAAGTTTCTCACAAATGACTTCAGGCTGGCAGGCAAAAACAGCAAAAAAGGAAAAGGTTTCGTGGAGGGAAAAAACAGTTGTACTACTGTAGATGCGATGGTATCGGTGTCGGCCTTCCTTTTACGACCCTTGAGGGGTGTTCGTTTCGCCCTAGACTCCTTATGCCACTGCACTGCACTGGCTGCGCTGAAAACTGCTCCGTGGTAGACGTGCGGAGTAGTTGCATCAGCAGTCTAGGACAAGATCACATTCGGGTGCCTCCTCTGCATCAACCCTGGGTCTTCACTTGGTCGTGTCAGTCCTGTCGGGTTAAGGATGTTGGCTCAGGTGGGATGGGCCAATGTTTCCTTCGGGCCGGGTCAGTCTTGCTCCCATTTAGATCCCTATCATAGATGATGAAGTCATATTTTGGACTTAAAACCACAAAGTCTTGGGCAACAGAGGCTTCTGTGCTTCGGCAGATGAGTCAGTGGACGTGAGATTGTCACCAGCTCGAAACTTTCCTCACTCAGAGCTCAGTGTGGGATCTCAGCTTTCATTCGTAACAGCAAGGGCGGAATGAATGGGGGAAATCCACTGCAAATGCTGTATCCAGAAGCTGCTTGCACCTCTCCTATGAAGTCATTGCGGAATTCTGTGTTGGATGGACCTCGACAGTGCTTGGAACACTCGGGATCTCTAAGAGAGGCGCAGAAAAGCTGTGGAAGGAGAAATGTGCAACTAAGGTTCTCTATTGCACAATACTTTCTTTAGTTATGTCCCTTTTTTTCCCGTGAAGGTATGGACACGAAGAAGAATTTTTCGCAATGCAAAGGCTTTTTTCTCAACCTCTCATTTTGTTCCTCGAGCTCACTTTTCTGTACAGGTTCTGCAGGTAAACAAAAAGGAGTGAATAAAAGTGGACTTTTCTCCATTCAATTACTGTGAAGGAAAGTCCACATTTCCTCACTCATTTTCAAGATTTCTCATTTTCAGAAGGAATAAAAAGAAGGCTAAAAGACAGCCTAAAAGAAAAAATAAGATGTAATTGTTACTATTGCTATCATTAAAGTACATGCTTACAGAGCAATTATTCATTATAAAAGTTGGGTTCGGCCTTGTCTAAAGATATTTAGTTTTGTTTTCTTGGACCACTGCTTTCTTTTGAAGTTAAGGAAAACCCTTTGCATTGCTAAAAATCATGTGCTTGCCATGATTACAGATTTGACAAGTGATAAACAGTTAATTCAACACGGCAATTCTAAAAAATGTTACAATGCCCAGAGATGAGCACCTTTACTAGTGAACAGGAAGCAACTCGTGCTTCACACTCATTGCCTCCTGTTCATTCGTAAAGCTACTCATCTCTGGACATTGTAGCATTTTTTCTCTTGGCTCGTGGAAAACTGCTTATCATACGCCAATTTCAGAACCATTGCAACCACCAAATTCTATTATCAACATCTTCCTAACTTTTTGCCTACTCTCAACTTTTGTGTCATCAACTTACTTCTCTGTCTGCAATTTATTTTTCTGTTTTCACTCTAAAGTATCACTCCTCTGCCCCAGACATTGCAACAGAAAACATCGTCAGCCTCAGCTTTGCATCGGAATAAAAAGCGTTGCGTAACTGCTTCTCCGGATCAGGACAAAAAAGTCGCCTTTACTTAGTAGACTTTCTCGTCGTGACTGAAATGCCTAATTCAGCACGAGGAAGCCTGGCAAAGTTGACAATGTTGTCAGGTAAAAAGCAACCGTCAAGGCTCATGAAGCAGTGAGCATGGCAATGATCAGTCTCTTGAGTGACATTCTCACTTAAATTACTTATACGTAGTAAGATTCATCACCGTCATATTGACCAATTCCTGCAGCATGCACTGCAACTCCATGAAGCAGACCTTTATTTGCTCTGAGTGTGGGTTAACAAGAGTTAGGATTCCTTATTATCCAAGGGTACAGAGAGGAAAGGGAATATTGATCAGTTGAGAAACAACATCGAATCTACCGAATAATTTATTTCTGGCACATTTTTCGTTCATGGCACATAGAATGCAACTTAGGACTGACCATTGATTGCTATTTGTACTGTTCCTGGACGTGCCCACCCAATAGTGGCTTCTAGCCTGGTCCAGAAGCTCCTGTACACTCTCAAGGTGTAGTCAGTGTCCAAATTGCAACCGGCCTGACCAACCCAGCCAGAGTGGATGGCACAGGGTCCATGCAAGCCTCACCCAAAACATGAAAAATCGGGTTTAAAACATGAAATGGTGCGTCAGAGCAAATGAATACCCAGAGTATGTACAGAACATAAAGTACATGGGAATTGAAGTTTGATCCTCACTTCTGGGCAGGGTCAGATTTCACTGCTGATCCTTGCTTTGAAATGCTTTCTTTCAGACCGTCTTAAAAGACCAAATTTGGCCCTTTCACCCACATATTTTGCTTTACGTAGAAATAATGGCTGGGTATAACCCTCTCTCCTTCGGGCAATTCTGGTCCTGGACTGGGCCACGGGTTTGGTAGGGCTTTTTTGAGTCTGTGCCATCCCTAAACCGAGGAAAACCCCTCGAGGACACATCTGTTGAGCCTCATCTCCTTGAACGTGCTCCTGGTGGTCTAGGTCTGTTGTCCCCTGACCAGCTGTCTTTTGGAATCGGTGTGATTGTCTGCCATATCAGATTTCAGCCTGCTCCGGAGGGTCTCTGTTGTGATCCTTGGTCGCAGCTGCGTGGACGTTGACCGCCCCCATGTTCTTGTACCACTTGCTGATGTTGATCACAATGGTCAGGCCACAATGTCATCGATGGGGACTCGGACAACCAAGAGATCAGCGATGCGACTTTTACCTTTGCTTTCAGCACTTCTTGACAATCACTCGACACAACCTTCTTGCAAATTTTATTAGGAATTTGATCATTTTTTGCCATTTAAAAGTGATCATTTGAAACCACGTGATCAACTTTAATACTTCACTCGGGAAATCTCCAGACCCTGTGATTTTCAACACTTTACGGTCACGCAGACATGAGAAATTTGCATTTTTGGTCTTTTGCTGCCACTTTTCAAAGGTTGCTGTGAACTTGCCAAGGGCTGCACAGACCTGTTGCTCCCCAGAAGTGCTGCTTGTGCGCCTGCAAAGAGTGAGCGCGTTCCTCGGTGATCCAGTTGAGTTTCATTGGGTTGTCTTGCTTGACCAGGGTGACGATGACATTTGCCGAGTCAAGATCCTTTGGTGGGAGGCAGCACCAAAAATGTCCCAATTTTTGGCGATGGTCACAGAATTTGACCAAATGTGAAGCGCTAAAATTTGCATTTCTCTTTCTTCTGACCAACCTGCTTTCATACGATTTCCTTGAGAAAGCAGCAATTCATAGTTAGCTGATTGAATTTGGTCTCTCAAAACTTCAATTTCGAGCTCATAGAATGGCGGATGAAAAAAAAAATGCTCCACAAAAGATGATTTTCGCCGCAACAAAGGTTGTTCTGAGAACCGAAGTTTTAATGCTCTGCAATATTCGTAGGTTCTGGAGGGATGAAAGTTAATGATGAGTCTGGTCGAGATGAACGTCATTTTCCAAGTTTAATTAAAATATACATCATACGGTGTCATCGGTGAGTATTCATTGCTGAAGATCAGCGAGTGTGTTCAAATGATGCCATTCGCAAAAGTTGCACTTGTACCCCAGATGCACAGCACAGCTCGATAAAGCGAGTTAAGGATGCAGTGCAGAAGTAACTTAAAGATTCCATCCACACTTGGAACTTTGTCAATCAGTATTCGTTTCTTCTTGCTCATGTTAAATGGCATCTTAATATTAAGTCATGTCGGCTCTTGAAGGTCCGCGACTGAAGAGTAACCTTTCCAAATGGCAACAATTTTCCCTGAACGCAGATTGAGATGCGATCTCCAGCAACAATATTAGGTCGCCATTCTGCATTTGCAGATATCTTTTTATCTGCGTTAAGAAAAAAACGACCGTTTTTCGCGTAGCTCACGCGTCTTATCTGCTCATGAAGGGCAGAAAAGAGCTGAGGACGCCTAATCTTATCTGCACTGTGTGCCTGAGTAGTGATCAAACAATGCGCAGTCATCATCGCGCAACAGAAAAAGGACGTCTGAACTCGCCTACAACTTAGTGAGGCAGGTGAGATAAGCCTGGGATTGGTGGCTGGGGCCGGGGCCGGGACTGGGGGCCTCTCTTATCTCGTCGTCACTGACGTTGGAGCTGCGCTGCCTCGGGCTGTTGTAGCACTCGCTGGGCGTGTTCGTTTGCCAGGACAAGCAGTGAAACAACAAGCGTTGCACCATTTTGGCAAGAAGAAAAAAAAAACAAACCACAAAAAAGAGCATGGAGGAGGAACCAGGGCTTCAGCACTGCTTCACCCTGTCGGGGTGGGTCAAGATCTTGGAGTCGTGCATGATCTTCACCTGCCTCATGATGCACAGGATCGGAGATGGAGGATCGCAGGTGAGCCGAGCTTAGTCTTGACGGTTGAACCAAATACTCAATCAACACAGACATACTGAGGGTAGTAAAAGTAAAGAAAGGACCCAAAACTTTCCTCCTTACTGACTGCTCAATCTGTAGCTGTTTGGCTTTCGCCTGTATGTTTGTGAGGTTATGCAAGTTTTCCAGGATTTTTCACTTCTTGTGTAACTTAGCGACTTAAGATTACTCTGCCGATCCTTGGCTCTCCTGACAGTTTCTCATATCGAGGAACAGAGGATTTTGCTCAGCCTTCCTGAGGATATAAGAAGGCCTTTCAGAAATCGATAGCAATTTTGGTTGCATTTGTTCTATTTCTGGACGACTTATTACAAGTTACTTTCAAATTGAAGGGCTGAATCCCCAGGACAATTCAAATCTTTCAAAGACCACGTGAATAGGTACAGGGTTATTGTCTTCCATCACAAGTGCAGTATTTGTTCAGGTGAAGCCGTTTTGGCCAAGAAGGTGATGGATGCAGCCTTTCTTCGTCAACGCCTGATCGGACTTTGTTAGCACACACAGTGGAAACAACTGTGAGAAGGGGTTTAGAAAGACTTCTGGCAAGTGTGCAACAACACCGTACTGAAAGATGACGTCACAGCTGCCATGAAGGAGGAGATGACGAGAGGAGGAAAATTGCACGGCTTGTCAAGGCTGATTTTGTCGAAGAGTAGCGCCATTTCTGGCAATGCCACATCAAGTGGAGTAAAGCATCCACTGGCAACCATGCCAGAATTTACAGGACAGACTTAAACGAAGATTGTACCCAATATGACTTTCATATGGAAAGTCTGGGAACTTTGTGGAAAGACCCTTACGATGCATCAGTGTTGGGGTCTTTCCACAAAGTCCTCAGACTTTACAGTCTGAGTTAGTCAGATAGACGTTACATTCTGTAAAACAAATGAACATGGATGGTTGATCTTGACGCCAACTCTTGTATACTACAGAATTAAGATAAAAACCGAGCCATATATCCTCGTTAAGTAGGGCATATAAAATTGGCTGCAAAATTAACTTAAACCGTATTCATATGTACTTGGTACGAACTACTACTTAAGCGTCAATCTGGCGGGGAAATGGACTCCGTGATGTAAAACGCCCTTAAAGACGGCAACAAGCTTATGCGCATATTCTCTGACCATGGAACATCGTGATGGTACCATCATGATGCCTTGAGCATCGTGCCTCGTCAAGTGCACTTCTGCAAATCCCTGATCAATCACAAAACCTGGAACTCTCTTCTCCGTGCAAAAAAGTTGCCTAAGGGGCGGTTTTTCTGTGCCAAAATTTGGTAGTCCTGTGATGTCAGCTATGGAGGTCAGGTAAACGACAGCTGATGTTGCAACATCCAAAAGATGTTTTTGCCAAACGAATGAATATGAGCCCAGTTAGCTAAGGCTGACTAGTACACAATGTTGCGAGACACCCGGTGACTAAAATGGACGAATTCAATTCAAAAACAACCAAAGTACGAGCATCACTTTCTTACATCTCTGTCGAGATAAAAGCTAATACTGATGAGTCCATGCGAGTTTAAATTTGGCCTTTGAGTGAATGTATCCGATCACTTCAGGAACAGTACAGGGAGAGAAGGGAAAGACTCTTTGTCTCTTAAATATGAAATTTTAGCTTGTGTAAAGACTTTAAAAACACTTGAAGAAGCTGAATTGGGACCCCGAGAGACCCTCCCTTGACGCCAGGCTCCAAACAAAGAAAAATGAGGCTGGTCCAAACATTCAGAAAACATGAAAAAAGTAAAAGGATTTTCGTTCCTTATGACAGTAGGACTTGGACTTGGTTTTCTTATGAACTTTACTAGGTAAGTGTACAATGTGATTGGGTTCAGGGTCTTTTGTTTATTACAAGCGATTGCTTCTTGCAAACGCAGTTGTTTTAAGTGCGAATTCCACTGTGTATAAAGTTTTTAAAATTGGCTAGACATTACCCAGCTCAAAAAAGTGTTGTGCCCGAACTTGCTGAAAAAGGAGCTCAACTTGAGGCTTCTGGTTCAATCCAACAATTAGGTTTGATCTTTGTTAGTGATTACAGATTCCCTTTCCATCCTGTTCTTGTCAGAGGTATCCAGGGATTGGGGTTCAAGTACTGCTGCGACAAAGTATATATGTGCATAAAGGATCAGGTATGGCAAGTCAGCACTCATCAGGGTCTCCGTTCAATCAGTACGGTATCAACGAAACTGTACCGGGTGTTTTATGGCACTACTTGGAGAACACTTTTGAGTGAAAGTCCTTGTTCTTCTGAAAAGGAGTAAAAAATAAAACAAGGATTCAACATTAAAACACACGGCTAATTCAATGAAACGAGGGAGGATGCGAGACAAGGAGGGGAGCGCCAGTCGTACTCCTGACAGCTTAAAATGACTTTAAGGAGCATCAACATGACAAGCACAATTTTGAACATTTAACGTGGTACTCATTCTCTCTCCTTGTTAACTCAAATGCATGGAATAGGCATGAGAGATGCAGCCTTGTTGCTGCCATCTCAGCTTCAATGACTGTTTTCTTATCGTTCGAAATAAGCGTATGCATATCTTTCTAAGAAAAAAAGGACCTTCCAAATGGATTGGATACCTCTACTTTGTGAACAAAAGCTAGGCTGGGAGACAGGGCCTTTGTAGGCGTTAGCAGGCCTTCACAAGGAGGATCAAGGGCCCCCTTTGGGCACCACGATCGCCATCGCCATCTATAGTGCAGAGTTTGCCAGGCCATGTTAATACAGACAGCTGAAGTGCGAAGTGTTGGATTTAGTAGTGCTGACTATGACTCGAAGGTGATTTGAAAATCGTAGTCAGGTTCAAAATTCATGGATTCAAGTTTGAAGTCATGAATTTTCAAAAATGGATGAGTTCTTGGCAATTAGAGTTCTTTGCATGATCGGAGAGGAGGGAGGAAAGAAGATTGGGCAAAAAAGATCCCTGACGGTTCCAACGGAGAACGGTATATTTTCTTTATTTCATTTATGACCTTTAACTAATATTCTTTAGGGATTCGATTTGAATTGGATTCGAATCAGGCTCATATCCCAAAAGGTTCGTCGTGACCCTCATGATTTGATGGATATTCAGGATTCACTTTCCAGTAATTCGAACCAGCTCTAGTGTTCAGAAGGTGGAACGTTTAATAAAATATCCTGCACCGAGTCAAGCACCGCACCCAACATGCGCTTGCCTTCAAAAGTATTTGAACACCAGCCCTGTAGTAGAGAAGTGAGCATTCGTAGTAATTTTTTTTGCTTAATTGCCAGTGCTGCCTTTCATATGCAATTTCATCCAAGGTATAGTGAAAAGTTAAACTGCTAAGTCTTCAAGCTTTCCAACAATGTAAATATAGTTTGTGTAGCTTCAATGTTTAGGGAGCTTTGCATGATCCTATTTAGTACAGTAGACAAGTTAACTGCATTGACAAAATGGCCAGCGCTGCCTTTCATATGCAATTTCTCTGAAAATGAATGTAATAAGTTAAACAGCTAGGACTTTAAGCTTTCCCACAATGTAAATACAGCTCATGTCGCTGCAATTTTAAGGAAGTTACAGCAGCAGGAAAAAGTATTCAAATACTTATGCACACCCCAAAAAAGGGACTTGCTGCGACATTGGCGGCAGGTGGATGATGGCGGAGCCACAGGGGGGGGGGTGAGGTCTGGAGGGGTGTGTGTGTGCTCAAATAAAATTGAAAATTCTTCCCAAAGCGCATGACATTTCAGTATTTCCGTCCCTCACATGGGTGTTCAAATACTTTTGGAGGCAAGTGTAAGTGAAACCCCGGAGTCAACACTTTGTCAGGGGCAAGTGTATCAAAACTTTGAGTTTGGGACGTGATTACTTTTCACAAAATTAATCTAGCTTGTTCAGCGACGTCGTCATCGGAACTGAGAGATTTGACTGTCGATGTTCAGCTGCTCTTTCAAATTATGAGGTCAAGCGTGGCTGAGCATAAAGGTCCTTGGCTCGCCTGATATTGACAGTAGTTTTGAGGCTTCATCAAGCTCAGGTTCGGCGTCAGATGCCAAGATGTCGCCCACCGCTGAGCACTGCATTGGTCAACTTTTGAAGAGAGGCTTCTGAAGCCTCTCAACGAAAGCCCAAGCAACTCGGGCATCTTTTGTAGTCTCAAGCGTCCACCAAACAGCCTCGGACCTCGAAATGGCAACTGCCTTCAAGTCGCACTTTGTCGGCGCTGTCCCTGTGCACACCTGTACCAAAGCCATTATTACATTTATAACCTTGCAGGTGTTCTGGGGGGCCTCCGACATGATCCTTCACCAGGACGATCCTAACTATGAAACTGAAGTGGACACCGAGATCTTGGGCGGCGCCGTCGTGGCCTTCGTCATCATCACTCCACTTATGCTTTTGGCCTACGCCGTCGAGGGCACCGAGACCATCCAGAGGACCTCGCTGGACGCACTGTTCTGCATCACAGCGGCCTTCACCCTCATAGCATTGGGAGGTGAGTACGTTCGTATTCTGCGGATACCCTCGTATGTTTTGCATATTGCTTGCAACTGGAATGTAGACAACGAACGCACATTGTATATATATGTAAATGCACACATTCCTCGCAGCATAAGACATGTACGTTGTGCACGTACGTATTTTACGGATGTGTGTTCGTACTGCGATGCTCGTGCGCCTGCCACCTTTCGGCCTGAACTCTTCACTGCTGCAGTTGCTGTAACAGCTAAGGAAAAAAAAATATGCATACTGCAGATGACTCACGGTACCTTATCAAGAAATCGTGTCTGTCCCGTCTGTCGGGTATGCAAGAGGATGGGACTTTTGGACACTTAAAGCTACTACAGAGAACTTGGATTAAAACGCATCCGGGTGATGAGACATTTTTGGAAAGGCTTTTATTTTCTTTTTTAAGTGAATCCCTCACTTACATTGAACACATCAATGTAATTTCTCTGGCTGATCAGCCTTTTCCTGTAAGAGCTCACTACAGCACTCTCAACGCGCGTCATCTCTTCTAATCAAGGCTGTTGTACTTTGTCGCAGCCTCAATTTGGACGTGAGTTACGTGACCTCGAGGAGTCATGGAGAACATATTTCTGCCACCAGACCAGTGCCAGGAAGTCTAACACTATCCCTCAGTAATGTCAATGGACGGTTGAAGCTTTCTCGGGCTTTTGGGGGCTCTTTTAGAAAATCGGGAGTTACGTATTTGATGACAACCCGACGATCCCGGCGAAGCGGAGTCGACGGTTACTTCTAGTACAACTACTCTAGTACAACATGTACTGTGGGTTGCTAAAGGGTTGATGAGTACTCTTGAACAAGGAAAGGCTCGGTCAAGCATCCATTAGCAGATTCTTCAGCAGATGCAGCGCTGTACCAAGTACAGGTTAGGTACGACGATGCAATGTGTGCGTAATATGTTATGTGTAACGTTTGCGTCTGTACTGACGTACACGAGGGCACTGCTACATGTTTTCTAACGTCTACTCTCTGCTTATCCCTTCCTTGAATCGTCCCCCCGTTGAACATGTCGTCAGGCATGAGCCTCTTCGCTTGGTCGCACGCCAACAGGAACAACGCCAGCTTGCGCCGGGCGGACTTTGTGGCCGCCGGAAGCCTGGGAGTCCTCACCGCCTTGACTGGAGTCCTCTACTTGCTGGACTTCTTTTGGGTGACCTATTGGAAGGCTGTCTTGGGCCCCACAGCAGAAAATCAAAGCTCATGAATATGTATGGTTAAAAGCGAGAAGATTGAACGCGTATATCATTTCCATATGATTATCCTAACAATGCATCAGGGATGCGACAGTTTTGCTCTGCTTACAATCCTAAGTAGTTGTTTACAAGTGAGGCTCTCTTAACACACTCTTGTTAACACATGAAGAACATCTATGTTTGCCTTCGTCCTTCCAAAAAAAAAAAAGTACTAACGGCCTTGGAGCTAAATTTCATTCACAGTTCTTTCTAACTTAAACTTCCTGCTGAGACACGTTTTTCCTTTGCAGGCATGACTCTATTTGCTTGGCACCACGCTGACGACAACAACGCTAACCTCGGCCGCTCGAACTTTGTCGCCGCCGGCGTCCTGGGCGTCCTGACCACCATCACAGGGTGTGTGTACCTGGCCGACTTCTTCTGGGTGGTCATTCGGAAAGCTCTCATAGGGGATGAATCCCCTGGGTACTACTGAATGCTGTATATACGTCTTTTGACAACCCTGTACGGACGCATATGAACATGCGTGTGTCAATCCCCCGCGCCTTTAAGGACATAAATATGACAGTCGTTTCTAATTACACAGTTCCTCCTCCGTTGGCAAACGCACCTCGCGTCTTTGTGACAGTTTAAATGTATACAAATGCTACAAATATGTGTTTGGCATATGAAGAAAGAACAGCATTAACATGAGTGTGGTTCAAGCAAGGAATAAACGAGAACGAAAGACTTTACAGCTTCATAAATTCGACAAAGAAAGACAAAGAAAAAAAAACCCAAGCGTTCGACAACACTCTCGGCCGAGTCGATGGGCGGCATTTGTAGTGAGAGGTTTCTGTTGAGGCAGTCTGGGTGCACTGAGACGCCCGGACTGCCCGCCCCGGTTTCCTCCGCCGAGGCTGCGCCATGACTAAGACATGGGGTGCACGTGCATGTGCACGTGCTACTGTAGAACTGGTTGTCTCAAACAGGGTGACTCAAGAGATACGTAATGCGTAGCAGCTCTTTTCCCGAGTACGTATATTGAGATATGGGATCCAAACACAAGGAGATTTACATAGTCTGTCAAAGTATGTATGTATTGTTACTCTTCCTATATCTGTTACGACCTGCGTATCTCATGATGATTGATGCTGACAAATCACACAAGATTCTCGTTTCTTCGAACTGGAAAACAGCAGCCGAGAGAAAGTTTGACTTAAGCATACAATAAATCTCTTCCTAGTAAAGGTTTCCAAGACACTGAAAGTTATAATCAGGAGTCAACAGCACCGACGACTTCGTCGCCACTAGATCCGAAGTCCTCCATGGAGTCATAAATGAGGTCATTGTCCGAGGGAACCTCGCTCGAGCTGTCAGCTTCAACTCCTTCCATACTGACCACCACTTCTCTGCTGGTATTTTCCTCTGTATCACCACCATCGTCAGAGGATTCATCGGCAAAGCTATTGTCAATCACTTCCTCCTCTTCCTCGCCCACTTCACCACCCCCAACTATCTGATTGTTATTCAAGGATTCTTGACGTCTCCTCCTAACCTGGCTTGAATTGTTGTTGCTCTCACCCGTGTCTTTCGCTGAGCTGTGATAGAGGACTGCGTGACAAAGAGGACACGTGTCTTGCACGTACAGCCACTTTCTGAGGCACACGCTGTGGAAAATGTGCCTGCAGATCGTGACCTTAGCGGTCGCCATCTCTTGCTGGCAGATTGCGCAGACGTCATCGTGGCTGCCCAGCAGATCGGAGCTGGCGTCCAACAAGCTGTTGATCTTCTCGGCTGCCGTCCGACGCTTGATAAACGTCTGCCAACCAGACTTGGCCTCAACCCTGCAGAGGAAGGAGGGGAGCTTTGAGACGTCCGCGTGGAGAGCAACGACGATTACTATGTTATCAGCATAGACATTGTTAAAGGTCCAGCAAGCGTAGATAGAAGAATTTTGCACCAATGATAAGACGAGGTTGTGACAAACATGGAAGAAGAATTCAAGCGATTCTAACGTTCACTATCACCCGATGAGAGAGTTGACTTAATTCGTGTGTGTTCTCTTATGACTTTGCAAATTTCATAACAGCAATGCATAATATATAATGTAAGTTCTTATAAGAATATTATAGGAATCGGGTCAAAATGGCCAAAACCTCATTGACCTAAACTCCGAATCAGTGCAGTGAAAAGTGCCAGTTGGGAAAATATAATTTAAGATTCATTCTCCCTAAGTCTGGAAAAGTTTCACTTAACGTGACCTAATACACAGCTCTTGACATGGTTTTACAGCGAAATCTTGAGTGCGTAGCCTCTTACCAAATGTTGCAGTAGGCGTGGATCAGCATCATTACAGCCCTGATGGTGCCTCCAGACTCGTATATGAGGATCCAGCCTCCATTAAAGAAGAGGAGGATGGCGAAGGCGAACTCGACGGTATTTCCCGCTGCCTTGATGTAATAGACGGTGTCGTCCAGCAGCTCCCAAGTACCTTCCTGGCACAACTGATCGTACATGTGCAAAGCATAGACGCTGACACTTACGGTGACCTAAAAGACAATAATATGTTGTCGGCCTCACCTACACAGCATTGGCTGACTAAGGCTCACTTACTTTAACGACGACCACTATGCAGAACGCTGTAACAGCCAGCATCCAAGTGCCCACGTAGAAAGACTTCCAGACGTAGATCATTAAGGACACTGGAGCCGCCACTAAGAAGGCGCAAACCAGCAGAGCTCGGGCTCGCCGACTTCTGCCTGCAGTGAGGTCCAAATGAACTGAAACGCTCTCTGACTGGCAACTCTGGACATTTCTTACCATGGTGGTAAGGCTCAGCACTCAGGGATTCTAGTACTGGATGGACAATGTTGTGTACAAAGTGAAAAAGGGCGGTTACCAAGAGGCAAACGTTTTTGCACAGGCACGCGAACCTCTTGTCGGGCTCGAGACTCGTGACGCCCGTCTGCAGCGCCAGCACGAAGAACAGGACGCCTGAAAGTATGAAGAATTTGACAATTCAACGTGGCGAGCATGCATAACGTCATCCACCTCGACGACAAACCTGAGGCTGAGGCCACCGACTTCTCCTCCTCCTCTCCTGTGCAGATCAACAGGTGGAAGAAGCCACCGACGTAGTGGCAGATGGAAGACACGATGCTGCTCATTCCCAACACAGCAATGATCGTCTCCGCGCCTCTCGTCACAAGTTGTCTGCACAAACTCAACCCGGACTGCCACAGCTCCTCGGCTGATATCGTTGAGAGCTGATCGACGACGAAGGAGGTGCTGGCCAATTCCGTGAATAGGTGGAGGCCGACGCGAGTGATCCAGAACGTCCTGAGGAGCGAGGGAACTCTTAGTCTTGTCCACTCCGCCTCGACAAACGTGTTTAGCCCAAAGTTGGCGACGAATTCTCTCTTGGCTCGAAGCGAGGACGCCACCGACCTGGCCGCGGTGCCCATCACCACGTACAACACCCAGGTTAGGATGATGATTGGGAGTAGGAGCGATAGCGCCGACGAGAGCCCGTACACGTCTGATGGCGTGCCGATCAAAGCTAGTAGGTTGGGCGACAACATGGATAAGGTGACAGCCCAGGTGACGAATTCCTTGTTGCCGAAGTGGGGCCGCAGAATGAAACTGAACACCAGCCCCAGGCACATCTGCACTATGTAATTGGCCATCACTGCCCGCGTCCAAAGGCTGAAATTTCGGACGCTGGGAAGAAGCTCCGTGGCCAGATATTTGTGAATGAACGCCTCTTCTGCTTCAGACCCTCTCTCTAGCGTCTCGCCAAGGATATTGTGGCTCATCAGCGACAGCGGGATGCATAGCACTGCTGCCAGGTACAAGTAGAGGGCCAGCAACTGTCTGAGACCGAGTGTGACGACAAAGGCGGCCGCCACGTAGGTGGTGACGCCCAGCATGACACGGAGCAGGTGCGGGCACACCACGACCCAGGAACCATCGCCAAAGGCTTTCCTGCAAAAGCAATTAAGAATTCCTCCAACCTGAAGCAGGACCACAAAAACTGACCACGAATATGATCAGATTACGGGAGCAAGAAGACAAGTACGAAGTACAAGTACTACGACGTCTCACAGTACAAGTCAGACTTCAGGGTACGCACTGGTCTTAACTTTGTGGTGGAGATTGAACTTTGCATGAATAAAAATAGACGTTTTCCTCCTCTTACTTGTACAGTTCCTCGCTCGACTCCTCGCTCCCGATATTGAAGTTGGCCTCTGGCATCTCCCTGAGACTGATTCTTGTGCCGTCAGAATAGATCAGAGTAGTCCCCTCGAACGGAGCCATCTGCCTGGTGAGGATGGCGTCCATCAGGTAGAGCGGTGGCAGCCGCAAAAACAGCTCCACCGCCCGGAGTGATGACCCCAAGAGCAACGCGTCCGTCGCCATGACCGACGACACACAAACTTAAGGGTTGTTCCCGCCGAACAAGGCCTATTTTTTCTCCTGCAGATGAGCCAATCAGGCGTGAGTCCTCCTACGATGGAAGCGTTATCTTCTGTCCTTCTATTGCCATCGGCCCGTACTATGTCGGCCGGGCGTCGAGCCGAAGTACTTGAGGGCTCGCAGGCCCGTCTCGTAAGGAACAAGTCAGAGTGCCGAATCAACCCATCCACCCACCCACCCCACACACCGGGACGGATCCGAAACCCCCCGCCGAAGTCGACGAACGAGCACCCGGCGACTGAACTGTGGCGGCCGACAGCAGCTCCGAGAGTCCCACCGACCTCGCGGTCGCCGTCTTGGGCGCCGAAAGAGGGACAGGGAGGGAGAGGCTCTTCCCCGACGGGTAGGACGACGAAGATGTGGACGAGCGAAGAAAGTGCGTAGTACGCACCTGCCCACGTCCGTGACACAGCTGCCCCTGTACCCGGCCACGGCTGGGTCTCTCTGCTCCTCCTCCTTCTCTTCTGTTTTGTTGTTTATGTCATAGACCGGGCATTGATGATGTTATTTCTTCTACTTTCCCCTCGGGCACAGACGTCTATGACTTTTAAAAGACTCTCCCAGACTATGACTATGAGTCGATGACTCTGCTGCCTGACTCTCACAGATACGAGTCGATGACTGCTGACTCTTCTCAGCGGGCTGCAAAGTCAGCTGTTGCTGGAGTGTCTGATTTTGGGCGCAGAACTGTAGTATTCATTCATTCCTCTGCAGTGGAAAGGCAGAAGGGAAGACTGGACGGGACCGACGCAACTGAAGATCAATTCGGATCACGAAACCTAGACACGAGCGGTCCGTAGACTAATCCAGGAGAACTCTACCCACTGCTCTCCCATGGGTGCACGAATTGGAGTAAAGTTATTACAATTGCCACCATTGCCATGTACAGCCATTGCCATGCGACCATAAGCTCACCCGTAACATTCACTCCACTCTTGTCAGACTTGATTCGTAAGAAAATGCATATTTCAGCTATTTTAGCTATTTTTCATTCATCCTTCAACATCTGCCTAAGCCATTGCCCCCTTCCCATCATCCCAGATTTTGGGTCTGTCCAAAATCTCAACCAAAAAAGAGGTCTCGGAGAAGACGGACCTCTTTCTTTGAGACATTGATGCCCTCCGAAAGCCGATGATGCCAAGAGGTTTGGTGAAGTCAAATGTGAAACTGGATGCTTGAATTTGATGTGAGCACCACCATCTAGAACAACATCAACACCATCCAGGAGGTGGCCATGGCTCAAGATTAATTCGAGGGCTGGCAAGACAGATAAACATATCTAATAGGCTAGGTCGAAAAGGGGTCAACTTTGGAAATTCACTGATGGCATCTGGGGTTTGTTACATGGGGTCAAAAGATGAAGGTCTAGTCAAATACTTTTGAAAAAAAATTGTGTTTACC
>JAAUXU010132292.1_pt1 | contig 19394 bp, 27 predicted proteins | sample 7278151 | NCBI WGS metagenome assembly JAAUXU01 (sample SAMN14350113, study PRJNA611818) | marine sediment metagenome | isolation source: surface marine sediment (1.8m) | place: French Polynesia: Moorea | collected 2018-08 | reverse complement strand
TTAGGTCTGGCTTAGGTCTTAGGTCTGGCTTAGGTCTTAGGTCTGGCTTAGGTCTTAGGTCTGGCTTAGGTCTTAGGTCTGGCTTAGGTCTCATGTCTGGCTTAGGTCTCATGTCTGGCTTAGGTCTCATGTCTGGCTTAGGTCTCAGGTCTAGCTTAGGTCTTAGGTCTTGGGTCTTGGGTCTTGGGTCTTGGGTCTTGGGTCTTGGGTCTTGGGTCTTGGGTCTTGGGTCTTGGGTCTTAGGTCTTAGGTCTTAGGTCTTAGGTCTAGATTAGGTAGTAGGTCCAGCTTCGGTCTGCTTAAATTAGGCCTGAGGTCTGCTAAAATTAAGTCTGATCAAGTCCTGTTAGCTATCAGTTGTACCCCGAGAGCAACTTGCGAACCCAACCACCTCCTGTTGACTCTCATGGAGAGTTACACATATGAACACTCAGGTTGTGAATTTAAATGAGGAGTGTTCCTGGACCGAGTGAGCACCATAGATAGATCCACCACTCCACAGGCCAGCCAAGTACAAGTGTGTGGGCCTGACAGTGCAGAATGGACATCCTTTTGACTCACAGGGTAATTGTTGCCCTCCCTCCCCCGTTAAGACACCCCCAGGCAATTTTTGGATCCCGAAAGTTTTCTCTTGGCACAAAAAAGGTGAGCGCGTTGAAATTAGGCTCTTCTTCTCCCAATAGATCTCGCATTTGCCTTCCAGGAAGAGGGAGAGGAAAAAAGATGCAGATAGAGCCTTAGATGGCGCAAAAGCAGCAGTGGGAGCAGCACCAATTGGAGGAGGAAAAAGAAATCTATATCAAGTTACATAGGAATCGTCCTCATTTAAGGGAAACAAAACTTTTTGTGCGGTCTTTTCCCCCTCCCTTCTTCACGTAAATAAGAAGAAGAGTTATTGTCCTTTAGTAAGTGCTAAGGACATGCGTGGCCCAGATGTTGTTAGGTAGTTTTGTGCCATTGCATCTAAACTGCTGTAGGCAGCAGGACTCGGCCGGACAAACAGCGCCCGCCCGGACGACAGGAGCCAGTGCAACAGCAGAGACGAGTTCTCCCCCACTCGCGCACTCGGACTGTCTGGTGGAGTCGACTCTTTTTCCCCCAGTTGCCGCGGCATATTTTGCATGGGGAAGGCACGCACAGGGTGTGTAGCGAAAATTGCAGGCAGCGCAAACTTTCCTTTGATGTATGAGGAAAGGTACAACACTTTGAGACCCCCCTCTTTTTGTTCGGGTCCTCATTTTGACCTTTTTTTTATTCTCTCTCTCTCTCTCTCTCTCTCTCCAAGACATCCTGACCGCCTTCCAGCCCGAGCTGCCCACCTTCGTGGGCCACGTGGAGAACAAGACCGTGCGCGCCGGCAACTCCGTCATCCTCACGTGCCAGGTCAAAAACCTGGGAGGTTACAAGGTGACTTGACTGCCAGTGAAGTCAGAGCTGCTGTCAAGGATGCGCTATGTACTGTCTGAGCTGCAACTACTAGGTACTTTCGCTCGCTCTCCCTGAACCCTCAGCTTCAAGTGTCCTCCACTTTTTCCCCCTGGAGCAGCAGCCAATTAAACTGGATGCTTTAAACAGGGCGATTAACTTTCCCCTACTAAGAGCTTCAGCAATTGAGAGAAGAAGCCGAAAAAGCCCCCATGAATAACTATCCCCCAGCCTCCAGACTTGACCAAGTTGTTGTAACAGCGCGCTCCTTCAAGGTTGCGTGGGTGCGGATCGACACGCAGACCATCTTGACCATCCACCAACACATCATCACGCGCAACCAGCGGGTCTCCTTGTCCCACCACGACAGCCAGATATGGAGACTCCACCTCGACAAGGTGACTCAGGAAGACGGGGGCAGGTGAGTGGGGGAGGGGGGGAGACCTAAATCCATCCATAAGGCCTTCTTGTTCTTCCTTCATTCGCGTGGACGTGGACAGGTACATGTGCCAGATCAACACCGACCCCATGACGAGTCAGCAGGGATTTCTCAACGTCGTAGGCAAGTAGAAGTAAAAAGTTAACCTGGTACCAGTGAGGTTAAAAGGAAGAGAACTGTCAGACAGTAATAACTGTATATGTAGTAGAAATATTAATGATTCAATTGAGATGAGACAGCAATGTCCAAAACCAGCACAGGATAGGAGGGCAGTCTTGAAATGATGAACAACCTCAAGTCCTGCTGATTTGTCAGAACACCAAATGTGGCTCTGTTTAACATGTTTAGCCAGGAAAAAAATTGGAGTCTATGCAGTGTTCGACCGCCTTTCCCCTTATTTTAAAAGTTCTCACTTCATAATTTGGCCTTTTCTATGTTAAACTTAAGTGAGAAGGATTTGCTCACAACTTCTTCACCCAAGCAAACAACAAGTTGACTCACGCAGCCTGTGCATAAACCCTGCATCATATCGCCCTGTCCCCAACATTGCAGTCCCGCCCACCATCTTGGACGAGCACTCGTCCTCCGACGTCATCGCCCGGGAGAACAGCGCAGTGAATCTGACCTGCGAAGCCCGCGGATCCCCGCAGCCGGAGCTCAGGTGGCGGAGGGCAGACGGCGAGATGATCAGATACAAGGGAGGAATGGGTACGTAAAGTATGGTCACTCACTTACAGGGACTCATACACTTGTCAGGTCAGGAATTCTAGCTGTCCTGGCTCCTCCAAGATGTCCTAAAAGGGACTTTGTGAATGAGTCTGGAGGAAAACAAGCTAGCTACAGGAGGGTGTGTATGTACTTGGCTGGGCATGATAGTCACATTGGCATGACCTCGTCACTTTGAATTGTTCAGTACTTACACGCTTTTCAGATGACTTAGCTCATTTTGTTCTGACTGAATCTTACAGCAAAGTTCTGCCCTGCCTCCAGAGCCAAAGCTTGTCAGTTCTACTTAAGACTTGGACAGAAGAAATAGAGAACATGTGCGAGGGGTTATGCACTATTTTCGGGCTTGGGTGTCGGAAATCACTCTAACGCTTCTCCATGACTGAGCTGCTGGTTCAAGACGTGTCTGCTCTGCATGTTCCGAGGCCTGCGCTTAGACGCACAACCTAGCCGGGTTCCGGGGTTCCCCCCGCCCGGTCTTGCAGTCTTGAGACGCGGGACAAAAGTACCATTTGGGCTGAGATGAGAGACGACATTTTCGTCGACAGCTCAGCTCTGAACCCACTGTGGCAGGTCCAGATCGTCACCACAAGGACGAGTCCGCAGGTGACAGAGTGACTCCCAACGCACTGCAGTGGTGGAGTCACAGTAGAGCTCAAGAGGCTGACCTCGCTTCCTCCGGGCATCAGCTCTCGATGAGAAAGTCCATATGAGCCTCGGAGGCCGTTTGTTCGGCCTCACAGCACTGCAAAATGACCCAACTCTTAAGGCCGACTCTGCACAGGTCTAGATTTGAATGGGGAACTGTGAGCCAGGTCCAACCTCAACAAGAACGATATAGTCAAGGCTCCACGAATGGGATGTACTGCGGATGATCTCCAAGACGGAGGATTATCGTGAAAAAGAGCAAGATGAGCTAGACTTGAACGGCATTGCCGAGGCTGAGGTTGATGACCCTAAAGTCGTTTGCGGCTTTGTTCGCCCTCCCAATTTGACTACTTCTGCTCGTCGAAATTTGAAGTCTTTGAGTGGGAATCTTGAACTGGCTCAATGCGCCCGCCATAGGACTTTCTCACACAGGAGGCTCCTTTTCATGGCATTTTCCCCTAGTTGATCGATGTCTGGTCTCTCAGGTAAATCGTGACTTTCACTCACCAAAATGATCCTTCCTCTTCCAGTGGTTTCTGTCGAGGGCAATTCATTAGTCATCCCCAGCGCCAGCAGGGTTCACATCGGCACCTACTACTGCATAGCCAGTAATGGAGTCCCGCCAACAAAGAGCAAAACCATCAGGCTCAGGGTTCAGTGTGAGTGTGTTCAAAAATCGAAGGGGGAAACTTTAGTCTACTACAAGATTCTCAAAAATGGGTCCAAAAAAGGAGTCAAGACGGAAATTTGCTACAATTTTACAGCTCGACGACAAGAAAAAGGCACTTCTTTGAAACGAGAAACTGCCCTTTCTTCTTCTTTCTACAACGAGAAGTCTGCGCGCGTGCGTCAGATTTGTTTTCCCAGAAGAATTAGGCGAGGTTTCCCTCTTTTTTTTTGTCTTTGGAGGGGTCCAGCCTTAAATGGCACATACAAACACAAAAGTTGGGGAAATGAGATCACTTGGTCGATTTCAGCTAATGAAAGTGCTTGGACCGACTTGAGACAGTTAAGCCGACCAAAACGTTGGTGCTCAAGTGAAAGTTTGACTTTTTTTTTGGCCAGTCGCTCCAATGGTCTGGGTGCAGAATCAGCTGGAGCACGCACCTGTGGGTGGCAACATCTCCCTTGCCTGCAACACTGAGTCTTTCCCGCCAGCCATTCACTTCTGGACCTTCCAAAATGGATCTGCCATCAGCAGCTCAGGTGTGTCAGTGTACCACAGTTCAGTGGCAAGTGCTGGCTACAAATTGCTTCCAAAGGTGGAAAATATCGAGTGACCAAGGAAGATACGGACCACCTCTCGGCTCGGATGAAGCTCCACATCCACGACATCCGGGAAGCGGACTTCGGGTCGTACTTCTGCGTCGCCAAGAACTCGCTGGGTAGGCAGGACGGAAAAATCAAACTCTCAGGTAAAAAAGAAGAGATGCCACGTGCACAGGGCTGCGTCGCTCTTCACCTGCGGTGTCCTCTTGCACTCTGCTCCCATAGGGCGCGTTGACACAGTGACGATCGTATCAAGCTTCGGTTAGAAGAATGGTAATTTATTTACCTACTTATTTAATTGTTACCACAGAACGTCACCTGCCCAGCACGGTGAGAAACTACTTCTACCCGCCGATGGAGACTGAGAGAAGCACAACTTTAAACACTCCAGGAGTCGTCACCTACAAACCTTTTCTGCCAAATCACAGCGAACGAGAGCGATGGAATCGAGGAAAGTTTGACCAATCCTCTGATTCAGCAGATGTCTCATCGAGCTCGTTGTTCTTTACAGAAAAAAAGCGCCAGTACCGAGAGAAGAATAAGAAGCTCAAGCAGGATCTGGACGTCCAAGGAAACGAAGGAGAGCGAAATTTATCAAGTCAGATTGTTCTTCTCTCGTCAACGATAAGCTTGATCTCAACACTGTAGGAGTCAGTTAAAAATGGAAGAAAGAAAGAAACAAGAAACACCCATGTCAGTGTCAGCCTCGTTGTCTCTCCTTTCCACTAACTTGTATGGAGCTGAAGTGCATCCTGTGCTTGTAGACGCCCCTGGGCAAGAAGGCAGTCAGGAACTGGTAGGTGACGATGGCAGTCATGCCCCAGATCCTGTCAGGGAGACAGAGACAGTGATTCAACAGGTCAACTTACTTTCAAGTTTGGAAAGTTCTCGACTAAACACTTGTCCCCAAAGTTGTACATCAATAGATGAGTGCCCACAATGGGCACTTTCGCACACACGTGGCTCCGCTACCTGTGAGGTTGCACGTCAAACATGGGCAAAGTGTACCCAGGTCCTGTCTTGACCCTGAACTGTGTGTACTTGCAGGACTTGGCGTCCACCAGGGACTCTATGGGAACAGTGAACACCTCGGCAACCTCGTCTTCTGCCGCGGACAATGTGGCGGGATCCAAAGGACGAGGCCGGATCAACTCTGCTATGACGGGGTAGACAGACATGTTCCCTAGCAAAGACAAAAGAAAAGACGGTGTACAACCCTGCAAAGACTAGTCTCTGTCTGGTGGAGTTACTTGTCTTGTTTGGGACTGCTGGCATCTGTCCCCAGACGTCCAGCTGCGCCAACTCGATTCCCAGCTCCTCCTGGGTCTCCCTGAGGGCCGCTTCCACTGGAGTCTCCGAGCCATCGCAAATTCCGCCAGGAAACGAGATCTCCCTTGAGTGTGACCTGAGCAAAAGCAGACTAGTCCCTAGTCCCATGACCAAATACAATGCGTCCTTAACAGCAACGAGAGGACAGTGGAGACCAAGTGCAGTTGGGCGAACAAATGAAATACGGCAGGAGCACCAGAAGACCTCCCAATGTACGTGCACATCTCCTCGGCATGGGCCATGGGCAAGGTGTTCGTTGCCACGTGAATTTTGACTTGCCTCAGTTTTTGCTTTTTCGTTTTTGTCTGGACAAGTACCTGAGAGCAGCTGCTCTTTTCTGATAGAGCAGGCAGACGTTGTCCCTGGAGTCCAGGCAGATCGGAACCAGGACGGCGGCAGTGCGAGAATTTTCAGAGGCCAAAACTCTCAAGGTCGTCGAGGCCGTCTTGAGCTCCTCGCAGACGGCGGCACGTCTGGCGGGTGACAGCAACTTAGAGGCCGAGAGCATCTGTGGCTTTTTGTTTGCATGTCAACTAGTGCAAAAATAAGGATGGGGTCGAGCTGAGCTCAAGCCCGACTGAGCCCGATAGGCTCAAAGCCTGACCTGTTTAAAGCTTGCTCCATCTCTGCGAAGAAAACAAACAAAACAAGCAGCGTTGCCACACTCCTACTGAGCTAGACCTTCGTACTTTGGCAGATGCCAACCAAAGCCAAATAGTAAGTTTAACCGAATTTGACACGCTCAACTAAGCTTCAGAGTGAGTCACGTAGCTACAGCACTAGCCCCACTGTGAGACTTCAAGTTATTCTTCCTGATCGTCCAGAGGCCGTGATGGTCATGAACAAGCACAGCCCCAGCGAGTGTCTTTTAAGACGCGCTTACACGAGCGAATTCCAGCCACGAACTTCATGGACGCATCCACTTTTATATTTCTCGTTTTTCTTGGAATCTGTGGTCAAAAAGTACAAAAATCTTGCTTCACTGAAGCAGATGAATGAATAATGCATTAAGTGTTATAGGAAATACACGATTACAACCCTTGAGTATAATTTGGAGCACTTTTTTTTAAAAAAAATGTGTTCACTGTTTGGCAAGCAAGGTTATGGAAGCCAACTTTTCTCCAAAGTGTTTTGATCCAGCATTAATATTGAAGAGAGCGGTCAAAACCAGGGCAGTAGTACTGGGGGCGGGGGTTGAAGGTAAGGATGGTAGGACAAAAAATAACTTACTTTTATCACAGCGTCGGTAGCGATTGCAGAAACAGTAAAGGCTGCGTTCACCACACTGGTGGAAGAGACAAGTGTTACAGGGCGAGTCAAAAGTGATGGAAGAAATTAAAATCTTTTTTCTGGCTTCAATCGGAACTGACGATGAACCCACTTGAGCACGTGAGAACCCAAGACGTGCCCAAAATGATAGCGATGACCTGGGCGAAGATCCGCCTGTGTCAACACCATCTCAGAATACAGGTTGTTAGGAAAAAAAGCTCCCATTTTCTGCATTCGCGCCTTGTGTCATCTCTTTTGTTAAGTTGGAATCTCGCAACCTTATCAGATCGTGGGCGACCCCTCCAGGACCCCGTTCTGAATGTCCTCCTCGATCTGGCTCAGTGTTTTGCCTACGATCTTGAACGTGGGTCTCTTCGCTGGGTCCAAGACCCAAGCCTGAAAGATAATAAAAAAATATGTTGGAAGCTCCCAACTGTCGATATTGAATTACAGATATCAAATTATGTTTATAGAATACTAGCACATCGCACTAGCTTTGCTGGGTGGGAGAAGTGACCTAAGTCTTAGCGCTTTATATCTATAGATATAACTAGCACAGCAAATATCACTGGTCTTGGACAATGATTATCATCAGTTCTTGTTCTTTCAGCAAAAATAACTTGGTCTCTGACCTCTTTCATGACCTCGTAGATGCTCTTTGGACACCCCTCCGGAGCCTCCATCTGGTATCCCTTTTCCACGTGCTTGACGACGTCCGCCAGTGGAATCCTCGGATAGGGAACACGTCCGAACGAGTAGATTTCCCACAATAAGACGCCAAAGCTCCACATGTCGCTCTTGCTAGAAAAGTGGTTCGACCGCAGCGCCTCTGGGGCCGTCCACTTGATGGGCAACTGAAAGAGGACGGAAAACATGAAGAATAGTCGCAAAGTGACGGCATAAAAATAAACGACTGCTTTACCTTCCCCGACTGCAAGAAGAAGTGATCGTTGAGGGCGAGTCCGAAGTCGGAGACTTTGGCGTGTTCATCCTCTGAGATGAGGACGTTTCTGGCAGCGAGGTCTCGGTGAATCACCTTACGCGACTCCAGGTACTCCATGCCCTTGCAAGTGTCGCTGAAAGAGGCGATTTTAGCGGGATGAATTTAAAAAAAAGTGTGGCTGTGTATCAAAGGCAAATGTATAAAGCACGGAGATCACGAGCTGTCTAGGACTCAGAGGACTTTCCAATGTAGGCTGTTTCTTACTGCGCAAACTTGATCTGGTCCTTCTTTGTGACGTATTGCCTGCCCCGGGACCTCAGGTACTCGAGCAGACTTCCTTTGGACATGTACTCGGTGACGATCTTTAAATACTTCTCCTCTAGTACGATGCCCAACAGGCAGACCAAGTTCTCGTGCTGCAGCGACCTGTACCCAAAAGGAGAAAGGAAGTCAAAGTGTTGTTCCATCTCCGCAATCAGGTGTGTCACACTCACGTCATGACGGAAGCCTCTGCCAGAAATCGTTGTGCATTTCTGGTCTGAATGTCCTTCATGGACTTGATGGCCACCTTCTTGCCCTCGAACACGCCCAACATGACGTCACCAAATTCACCCTTGCCAATCTTCTCCAGAATCTGGAAAATAAAAGAAGGAGTCACACAAGACAAGTTTTAGTTTTTAGTTCATGGATCACGATGACTCAGCTCTGACAGCTCAAAGTTGCCTCTTCAAAACTCAGTAAATAGCAGCAGACTCGCTCTCAGCGTCATCCTTGTAAGCCAGAGATCGAGATCTATTCCGTTTTCTCACCTTGATGTCTGCCTCGTTGATGACCCAGCCGGCCTCCTTGAAGGCCTGGATGTCGACGTCTCTGTAGGTTGTGGTGCTGTTGGACTTGGACTGAGTCAGCTGAGTGCACAGACCGTCAGCATCTTGCTTGTAGTGCTGCAAGAAGCGACACACGATTGGATAATTGCGCCATGTCTTTTTCAAGAGTTGGCAGGTGTCCCAGTGGTAATCACCAGAACACTCTTGGCAATCCTGTAGCCTAAAGGTGCCTGGTCCACGTTTACTGCAGTCTCTTACCTCCACGAGCTTGGTGAGGTTCTCGAAGGTTTCCTCCTCGTCGATGGTGAGGCTGTTGTTCCTTGCAATCACGCGATAGTGCTCGACTTTCTTCTGGAAAACGACGCACAGCGTATAATCGCCAGGGAAGTTGGTCGACTCGCGCACCAGGAAGAGCCCGTCGGGGGAATTCCTCGCGTCCAGGAGGTCCTCGGCGCGCTCGCGCAGGATTTTTCCATGAAACCATGGCATGTCGTTTAGCCGGACTGCGGCGTGATTCGACTTGGCCGCCGCCGCGGCTGGTGACGGCAGTGGTGGCGTCATCGCAGCGGCCGCCGTGGGCGGAGAAGAGGTCATGGCTGTCGCCGGAGCCGCGGGTCTCGTCGCGGAGCCGCTGCTCTCATGGCTGCTGAAGACACTCAACACGAAACTGTTGATCGACCCGTGTGGTGGCGTGTTGCGGGTAGCCACGGAATCCGGGTTCAGTTGCTGGAGAACGAGGAATTTTGGCAGCCAACTTTTTCTTCTGCTTCTTCCCAAGTCTCTCGTCCTTTCCACTTCTCTCTAGCCTGTTTGGCTTCAGCTGCTGCCGCGGGCAGGCGGGCAGCGGGAGCGGAGAGAGGTTGAGTGACCGTGACGGTTTTTCGAACCGGCGGCTTAAACGATGCTCCGGCGGGTTCCTCCGGGCTTGCAAGACCAACGACTGCGCGGATCACCGACACGGACTCGGCGATGACGGCGCAAGTGCTCAAGAAGTCGCACCACAGCAACTCCTTCACGAAGATGTGCAGACGGCACTTGTCTCGTCGGGGGGCGGGCCGTGAGGGCCGATTCGTTCTACCTCTCAGAGGCTGAGCTCACTAGAGGTAGGATCGGAGTGGAGCAGAAGCTACCGACCCTCTGGCAGCTGCCGATCACGTCGACGACGCGCTCCTCACGCTCGGGTTGAACGAGATGGCTGAGATCTACTCCGACAAAGTTTGCTAGCACTTGTGCTGATTTCCAGATGTCGCTCGTCTACCTCTAATCTAGCTCCTCTTTCCTGTTTCCGCCGCGGCCGCCGTCGCGGCTTCAGCCGCCGCCGCCGCCGCCGCCCCAGCCGCCCTAGCCGCAGCAGCCGTAGCAGCCGCAGCAGCCGCAGCAGCCCGAGCCGGCCGGTTCCGGGGCCGGCCGGGCTGAAGCCACTCCGCGCCGTCGCCCTCGCCTCTCCTTCTTTTTTGGCAGAGCAAGCTGAAGAATCGACATCATGTCTGACATCCAAGAGCGAAAGTAAGTCCGTTTTAATCCGATTTGAGTACGTGTTTGAGTCCCTGACCGACGTCTGGTGGTTGCGCCGGACGTCCTGGCGCTGCCGCCGGATCTGGAGCTCACCCGGGATGGGGAGTGGTCGATACTACGGTCGATACGGGCGGTCCTCGCCGAGCACGTGGGCGGCGGCAGCCGGCGGACTCTCTATTCGGGGTCCCTTTTTGGGCGGGTTTCACTGCTTCTCCCTCGGGGTTCGGGGTGTTTTAGCCGTGCCGAGAGCCTCATTGTTCTTTGTCCTAGTCCGGACACGAATTTCGCCTCGGCCCGAAGGCTGAAGCCAAGAATGGCGTTTTTTGCTCTCTCTCTGGAGAGGCGACCCAATTTCTCCAAGGCCAGGGCCGTTTTTTCCGCCCATTTTTTGGGCCACAACAATTGGGTTTGAGTCTCTCTCGAGTACGTGCAGAGAACGAGCAGGTCTGAGGGCCTTAGTTTTGGTGCCTGAAGACGTAGTACCCGTTTTACTTCTCCCTCCTCCCTTCCTCTGTACTGATGCTGCAACGTCAGCCAGCAGCAGCAGATGTGACTCATGATGACGATGGAGCAATAACTTGTGCGTGGGCAATTTCAGCGCCGTGGTGCAATTTTTTGGTTCTTGTGCAATCAGTTCTAAAAGAGTTTTCAACAATGAAACACACCTACGATTTGTACACGGCAAAGTAGGCAACTTTCACAGCAAAGCGTACGATAGTAAGGAAGATCCTTATTGTTATCTAACCACCCCTTGTCTACGTTCTCCAGATCTCCTGCGCCCACGGCGGCCTCGGCCGGCGAGGACACCTGGACGTCTGATCGCCCAGCGTCCGCCTCCGATGACCGCGGCCGTTCCAACTACGATGGCCCCGCCGGAATGGACCCTGACGGACTCATCGACTCCAACTGGGACGAGGTCAGTCAAAGCAAGAACAACAAAAAAAGTTTTTTGATTCTTCATCAAATCTTTCCTGATTGAAGTCATAAATCGTATCGAGTATGTGTTTCTGGGTCTTCATTGTGGTTAGCAACTTTGCAAGCCTACCTATTACGACTATGTTAGTCTACTTCAAGTTGAAGTCGAGCCTTCCTATCTCGTGTGACACTGTTTTGTGCTCCACGTTTCTTCTTCTGCAGGTTTGCGAGAACTTCGACGACATGGCCTTGCGCGAGGAGCTGTTGCGCGGCATCTACGCCTATGGCTTCGAGAAGCCTTCCGCGATCCAGCAACGCGCGATCGTTCCTTGCGTCAAGGGTCTGGACGTCATCGCGCAGGCGCAGTCCGGGACGGGCAAAACCGCGACCTTCTCGATCTCCATACTGCAGCAGATAGACACCTCGAAACCCCAGTGCCAGGCCCTCATCCTCGCGCCCACTAGGGAGCTGGCGCAGCAGATTCAAAAGGTAAATTTGTACTCTCCGGTCTTAAGTGCTGTACTTCTTACGTGTACTGGAAGTGTGACGTCCACTCTCATCTTCATTCACTCAGGTGGTCATGGCGCTTGGCGACTACATGGGCGCCCAGTGCCACGCCTGCATCGGCGGGACCTCCGTCAGAGAGGACATGAAGAGACTGGATGCCGGACAGCACATTGTTGTCGGTAAGTGTCACAAAAGAGCTGCGTGAACGAAGACGCATCACGGTATCTCCAGCCTCTCAGAAGTCTCCTGGCTGCTGGTCGTTTAGTGGTGCCATAGTAGAGTTCAAGGTCTGCATCGTTGGCGAGGAGTTTATCTTTTTTGCTGCTCTCCTCGCCTGGTTTTCAGCTTGACACACATAGCAAGATAAATGGGCCCAGGAAGGCCAGTTTCGTTTGATCCTTGTCCTCAGTCTCTTCAAATCGCTTTAGGCACTCCCGGTCGAGTATTCGACATGATTTCTCGTAAGGTCCTCCGCCCCTACGACATCAAGATGTTCGTCCTGGACGAGGCCGACGAGATGTTGTCGCGCGGTTTCAAGGATCAGATCTACGACGTTTTCCGTCACCTCAACTCAAGCATCCAGGTAAGGCCTAATTAGTTGGAGCTTCATCCGGGATCGCTCCCTGTCGTGCTGGCTGACCTCCCCGAAGTTACTCACTGCACTGCAAGTCCACTAGGAATGACTCGGAACACTCATTTGCACTTCCACTTGCAGGTGGTGTTGCTGTCTGCCACGATGCCCGCTGAGGTGCTGGAGGTGACGACCAGGTTCATGCGCGATCCAGTGAGGATCCTGGTTAAGAAGGAGGAACTGACTTTGGAGGGTATTCGCCAATTCTATGTGTCCGTGGAGCGCGAGGAGTGGAAGTTGGACACTCTGTGCGATCTCTACGAGACTCTCACCATTACCCAGGCCGTTATCTTCTGCAACACCAGGAGGAAGGTCGACTGGCTCACCGAGAAAATGCACCAGAGGGACTTCACGGTCTCAGCCATGGTAAAATAAGGATTTCCATAACAGCAACAGAATGGGTGACTTTCGTTGCTTTGGGGAGGCTTCTTTGAAGGCAGGTCCTAAAAAGGACGCGTCAAAGGCCCTAGTAAGAAATGTACGACGTGAAAAAGTCACTTACTTTCTGTTCCAAGATGCTTTCTTGGAGTTGTGAAATGCGGACCAAAAAAGGACTTTCGTCCACAATTTATCTTTTCCGCATTCCGCAATGTAAAAGAGCCTCGCGGCCTCTCCGAAAGAGGGACACTCCAGAATGGCCTTTTTTGCGACTCACACGGAAGCGTCGTGTGGCGTTCAACGAGTTTGCCGCAGATGAGCCCTCCCTCATCCCCCACGCCTCCGTCTGGGGCAGCTTTGAAGACCCCACCCCAAACTTTGCCAGCGAGAGCGCGCCTTAAAGCTACTTCAGAAAAAGTTTTCGCACTTTTGTTCAGTGGCGAAAGCTTAAGAAGTGTAGCAAGAAGAAATTTCGGGCGTGAGTCCTGGAGCGGAGTGAAAAAAAAAAAATAAAAAAAGAAAGAAAGAAAAAGAAAAAAAAAGTTCCTCCGGTCGTTCTCTCCCGCCTACATTTTGCACTCGACGAGACAAAGAAATGGATTTCGTGCATCAGACTTCATCTTGGCCCTTGCTCTAGGGCACATTTAGAAGGAGGGAGAAAGTTTTTGAGGGTTTTTTGGAAGAATTTTGCTCTGATTATGAGGCAAAGTTGGCAGTCCCGAGAGTGACTGAGCAGAACCTTGCCCGACCGTGGTTGTTCCTGCTCAAGAAGAATGGTGAATACAATGATCATATTTGAATCCATCCCCTTCAGCATGGCGACATGGACCAGAAGGAGCGCGACGTCATCATGCGCGAGTTCCGCTCCGGCTCCTCTCGCGTGCTCATCACCACGGACCTCCTGGCCAGAGGCATCGACGTCCAGCAGGTGTCGCTCGTCATAAACTACGACCTGCCCACCAACAGGGAAAACTACATACACAGGTAGGCGGACGAGAAGAGGACCAACTTTGTCACTGACTAACGTTGATGTCTCTGTTCAGAATCGGTCGCGGAGGCCGCTTCGGCCGCAAGGGCGTGGCCATCAACTTCGTCACGGATGACGACAAGCGGACCCTGCACGACATCGAGAAGTTTTACAACACACGCATCGACGAAATGCCCATGAACGTCGCAGACCTCATCTGAAGAAGAAAGAAAGAGAAAGAAAGAAAGAAAGAAAGAAAACAAAAAAAACAAAAAAACCAACTTTTTTCTATGTACACGAGCATTTTTCCCCTGTCGTTGCTAGTGGAAAAAGTATAAATACACACCTCGTCTTGAAAGTCTTTTGGTTTTTCTTCTCGAAAGTGCCCGTGAACTTTCCCTTCTGCCTCTAGAAATCTTCGGCGTTGAGGCCGCGTCCGCACTTTCCGGCCTTCCTTTAACGAAGAGGCCGAAGCATTTCTGCCAAGAAAAGACTTTCGATAGCCTTTCCGGCGCGTTTCTTTGCACTGCTTCCTGCTGAAGGCGCGTTGGCACTCGGACGAGCGAGTCCGCATGTGCAACACGGCCTTTAGCCAGTCGTCTCCAGCTGTTGCCATGATCACCACCAGTGACCTGAAGAGGGAGAGATTGATTTTTTGCTTCACCTCCTCCTGCGGGTGAAAGCGAGGTGGCATTTTCTCTTTTTTCGGGGGGAGGGGGGGATTATCCCCCCCCCTTTCCTTCAAGGCAGTCAAGACAAGAGAATTGTTGAATTCAATAAACTTCATAGGTATATTTCGTTGTCATTTAATGCTTTTTTTGAGCAGTTTTGCCACATCATGATCACAAATTCACAGACGTCGATGCATAACAACTAGTGGGGGAGGGGGAAGGAACATTCAAGGGGTAGTTTGAAACGTACAGACTTGATATATAAGGCGGGATAAGGGGAGGGGGGGGGCGAGGAGGAGGAGGAGGAAACTCTCCAAAAGTACATTAGTGTTTGAGCGAAATCTACGTTAAGTTTCCCGGAAAAAAATGATGCCCGCCCAATATTTTCTGCGTGTCAACACTCAGCTACAACAACGAGAGAAAAGAAGTCTTTTTTCTTTTTTTTTCTTTCAAGCTCTGTCCGGTTGAGCCAAGTGAAGTCCCTACACGGGCTAATCCCTCATTGACAGCCCCAGAGAAAGGAAGAGAAGGTTTTTATGGGAAAAGTAGAAGAAAGGAAGAAGAGTTTTCCTTCTTTTCCTTCTTCCACCCCATCAACTACCATTTCTCCAGTTTTATAACGCCCACGTACACAACCCAGAGCTCGGTCAGACAACTCTCGGCTGTTCTTTATTTGCCTGCTCTGGTGTGTGTGTTTGGGGGAGGGGGAAGTCCTTTTTTGCTCTCTGAGAAAGTGAAAAGAAATGTCATTTGGTGTGCCAGAAGCATTTCTGAGCCACCCTGTGGTCTCTCAACTGTCTGGGCAGAGAGACAAATGGATGCTTGTATTACTTAGGCAATGGATTTGTTGCCTGGTCTAACAAAAATATGGGCTCTTATTGCATGGATTTTGTTTTCTTTTTTTTTTTGCTTCCTGGCTAACCGCAATAGAAAGCTTCGACTGCTTTCTCCTGTCCGGAGGAGCTGTGTGTACAGTTAGCACAAAATAAGTTGTTTTCCTTTGAAAGTCTTCAACAATGGATATGACCTGATTGATCTCGCCTCACATCTTGGTGTTGGAGGCCGGTGGCGCCGCTGCTGATGCTGCTGAAGCCGTGGCTGCCGCCGCCGCCGCCGCCGCCGTGGACGACGCTGTCTTGGCTGCGGCAGCAGCTGTTGCTTTGGTGCTTGACGCCAGCCTTGGGTGGTCGGCAGTCAGGTTTGGCTTGGCCCCAATCATGACCCTGAACTCTTGGTAGTTGATCTTGCCGTCGCCGTTCTCGTCGACGGTCTTGATCATCTCGTCGATCTCCTTGTAGGTGACCTTGCCGGGAAGGTGGGTGAGCACAAACTTGAGCTCGTCAGCAGTGATGCAGCCTGTGTGGGGAGAGTGACAAGAGTGGGTGGGTGGGTGGTGACACTGGTGCTACTCCCTACCGGTCTCGTCCTTGCCGAAGACCCTGAAGACCTCCTTGAGGTCGTTCTCTTGGTCACAGTCGTTGATCTTCTTGTGCATCATGAGGCAGAACTCGGGGAACTCTAGGTACCCAGATCCGTCGACGTCGACCTCGTTGATCATGTCCTGGACCTCGGCCTCGGTGGGGTTCTGACCGGCCCTGCGCATGGCAGCGTGAAGCTCCTAAGGGGAGTGCAAAGCCCAAGTGCATCTTTGTCTGGTCGAGGCGGCAGAGAAAAGCTTTTTTCTGCTGTGTACATGTTTGCACAAGATGTTGTTCACGTGTCACTGGCACGCATGATTGCACGCGTGTGTGTGTGTGTGCAGTGCAGAGTTTGTGTGTGTGTGTGCAGTACAGGTTTGTGTGCGTGTTGCCCTCGTGTGTGCGTGCGTGCAGCTCATGTGTGTGTGCAGTACAGTTTGTGTGCGTATGTGCGCGTGTGCGCGTGTGCAGTAGAGCGACTCCGTACGAAATTGGCCTCATTTTCTCTCTCTCCAAGCTGAGAATAAAAAGCGTCAGCGCGTGATGAAAAACAAAAAGAGTGGAAAGTTTAAGCCTTTCACGCATCTTTTCACGCTCCGATGATGTTTCTGGCCTCACATTTGTGCAGAATTGTTAATATGTCAAAGGTGGAGAAGTCATTGAGAGCCAAAACATGACTGAGATCGCAGCAAAGCAGGGTGAAAGCGCTGATTCGACTACGCCGACGATGTCTGGTGGAGCTGGATCCCCTATAACATTTGCATAAAGATGACATCTTGCAAAAAAATGGCCAAGTTGTTGTCGAACAAAAAATTATCTGAAAGGCGCTGCTTTCACAGTCCCCAGGTCTGGAAAGTCCTTTTCCCCTCCCGACAAATATTTGGTGGGAAATTCATGCAAATGGGAACTTTGGAAAGTAGCAGCGTAGGAAAGGAAGACTTTTTCTGGTCACCTCAGCACCAAAGTCTTTCCAGCCCCAAATCGACACGAGTGGAAATGAACGCTGACGCTGACATCTTTCTCCAGATGCGCCAGATCCGCTGCTTCACCCTGTACGAGCTCCTTTTCAGGCTTTTGCCCCCCAATTAATTTCCTCCTCCTCCCCCCCCCCCCTAGAAATTGATTATGCAAAACCTCCTTCGCTGTTACGGTTTTGGGGAGGGCCTCCTGAGGCCGGCCGGGCCTCGATATCGAGGCCGGCGGCCGTGTGAGACTCAAAGAGAAGAAGCTCACCTTGGTGGAGATGGTTCCGTCCTGGTTCTTGTCGAACATGTCGAACGCGGCCTTGAACGCGTCCAGCTCGTCCTGACGCAATTTATCCGTCATGGTGAAAGCCCTGAAAGTGGTCGTGATCAAGTTGGTGACACAGTTTGATCGATGAAAAGCCAATGAAAGCTGCTGCTGCTCCTATTATACTATGTATGTATCTGTGTGTGTGTGTGTAGAGAGAGAGAAGGAAAGAGAGAGTCTATCAGCATTTTCCTCCCCTTGCAAAATTCACTTGGCATCATTTTGGCATTTTTTGGCGGGCTTAATGGCCCGCAGATTGCCGTAGGGATCTGCCAACAATTGCGGAAAGTTCAAAAGCAGCGAGGTATAATGAAGAACAGTTTGCCAGACTTTTCTTTTGCAGAGCAAAAAAGACAGGATGGGCAAGGCCCAGACAGGCGGGCAGGCAGGCCTATTATACAGGGAGACTCGTTTTGCTGAAAGGGGTTTTTTTGCTGGGAGGGAGGGAACCAAGAGTAAAGACTTCCCCCTGTGCGCACGTATGGGAGTTCCTCCCCCCCTCCCTCCCTTGCAGTGATGGATGATTCCTACTTGGGATCAGAGGACAAAAACTGCTTGGTATGCATTGAAGGACTGACGACAGGAGTGGTGAAGAGGGGGGGTCGACCAGTCACATCCTCACTAGATACCCTCTTAATCCCCTCAACCCCCACCCCCATCTGGAGTCCCCCCCCCTTCTTGCAACCCGAATTCGTCCGCATGTGACCAATTGGAGAGGCCAGAATTGAAAATGGTGTCTTTGTCTCTCTTCTCTCTCAAGCATTCACTTATTTTTCCTGTGCTCATGGCAACTTTGCCCAATAATGGGTTTTCCCGCACTGAAACAGGAAAGTTGGTTCAGCAGCAGCAATTTGAGCCGAAAAAAATTGATGACCGAGTGAGAAGTGTAGAAAGCTGCTTCTATTTCCCTTTCCTGCGGCCGGAAAGGAGTTTGCGGTCTGCCACGACTGCGACTGCGACGACGGCAGCCACGTCAACAACACGTGTGTGCTGGACCAACGTTTCCTCCTCCTTCTCCACTCACACGTTGAGCAAGTATAAAACTTACCGGAAATTTTTCTTCGTCCTGGTTTTCTTTCCTCCCTTTTACATGCCTCGAATAAAATTCGTCAAAGACCTTTGTTTTTCTGGGAAATTGTGCGATTTCGATGGCGGCGAAGTCATTTCTTCCTCCTCCCTTGGGAATTTGCGGCTCGACTCGTTGTGCACTTGACAAGAAAAGAAAATACGCGTGCGCTCTCGGCCTGACTCACGCAGGGACCCTCTTGTTGGCGGGCGCGCCCGCGCCCGCGCTCACGCTAGGGTCCAATGGCCCGTAGAAGAAGGGGAGGAAGAAGTAGGAGAAGAAGAAGAAGGAGAAGAAGAAGAAGTAGAGGAGCTGGAGCTTCTCCTCCCTCCCTCCCTCCCTCTCGGTCTGCCTCGACTCTCGGAGTATTTGTTGCTTCCCGGCCAAAGCCTTTCCGAGCGCCTTTCCGAGCGCGCGCGCGCGTGCGCGCCGAAAGTCCCTGAGAGGTCCCCTGAAAACCCCGGGCGAAAAGTCGGGGAGCTCCAGGAGAGAAAGAATTGGATGAAGGCACAGACACGCACGCACGCACGCACGCACGCGGAGCGCGCGCAGGCACGCACGCACGCACGCACTCAGGTTTTTCCAGTGCTATGCAAATTTGCACTCTCTGGCTTTGCTACTCCGGCAGGGCTGACTCGGCCAGACAAAGACAACGAGTCCGGGCTGACAGTTGGCAGTGGTCTCGGTACCTGACTCGGGCGTCAACGGACCTTTCAGAGCATCTGGGTCATAGTAAACAGATCCTTTCCTCCTCCGCCCTCTGAAAAGAGGCCTCCTTCTTATTTAATTCAGAGAAGGGAGTTGTGTATGAAATATATGGGAAAAGAAAGGCTCAAATGTGTGTACGAGAGGAGCTGGGAGGAAAACACTCCACAGACTCCTCTTCTCCAAGCCCCTGAGGACCGCCTTACTCGGGACTGTCTTTTACAGCCTGACCGTGGTTGCTGCTCAGACACTTTCGGACACGAGTTGCAGAGTGCAAACGCGCCTTTTCGCAATGCGCCAACCCTACGTGGGTCAGGCAAAAAAGAGGGGCTCACAGGGTTTCACGGGCGAGGCTGCAGGGGGGGGGGCGAAGAACGGGTTATTTCTTCAGGGGTAAACGGTCGTATAAAGGCTGCAACACATCAAGTGATGAAATGGGGGTACTCAGAAGAGGGG
>JAAUXU010074269.1_pt1 | contig 19394 bp, 14 predicted proteins | sample 7278151 | NCBI WGS metagenome assembly JAAUXU01 (sample SAMN14350113, study PRJNA611818) | marine sediment metagenome | isolation source: surface marine sediment (1.8m) | place: French Polynesia: Moorea | collected 2018-08 | reverse complement strand
GTGGCCCTTCTCGAATTCACGCTCAAGATGCTCCAGCTGCTCTGGTGTGAAGGAGGTCCTACTTCGCCTGAACTGAGGACGGTCGTCGTCCGAGCTGGCCTCCGACTGTCTGTCAATCTCGATCTTGGGGCTGGTAGCCGATGAGGGCCTTTCATCCTTGCCACCGGACTCTCCTTTACTGGACGGTGACATCTCCATTTTGCTCATGTTCAGGGGTGGGTGGGAGCCTTGCAATCCGCCGGGTCCCATGGCTCCAGGATTAGCTGCTGCTATTTGGGACAGGAGGGATGGTGGGTACGAAGCCCAGGATGCGGGGATGGAGGCGTAGGGAGAGGGGACTCCATATATACTTGCACAGCCAGCAGCCCTAGCAAAGTCAGCGGCTGCTCTCTCGGCTGCACGGTTTCTCAGGATGCGATTGATACTGGAGACGCTTGGGGCCGTGCTGTTAGTGCACACCGCTACAAAAAAAAATCAAGGATTCTCTTAGTACTTCGTCATCAAAAGGTGACGCAATAATATTCTATGGCTATGTTATCATAGCCTCGCACAAGAATGTAGACGAGTTCAGTTCACATGCAAGTTTACCTTCGTCGATGAGTTTCTCTCTGATCTCCCATGCGAAAATGGTCGGATTTTCCCGCTTGTACGACTCAATTTTTGCCACAACTTCTGGTGTTGCCACTTTTGGCTTGGATCCTCCAATCATTCCTGGTGCCCTTCCGGACCCGGTGGTGGGATGCGTCCCTGGCGGTGGTAACTGCGCAATTCTGGCTGAAGGCGGGAGGATGGAAGGGGGCGACGGTCCCACCGGCGATCCCGATGGCGGCGGCACAGCCGTTGCCGAAGCCGCTAGTCTGGTGGCAGCCAAGTATCTCTGCTGCAACTCGTACAGTTGACGCTGCTGCTGCGAGAACGCCGACAGGGCCGAGATCTGTGCTGCGAGGTGTTGGTCGGTGGCGGCGGAGGCGACCGTGATGGCCACCGGCGGCGAGGAGGTCGCCGTGGAAGGCGGCGTCGCCGTGGAAGCGGCTGCCGACGCATAGAGATCCCTGACGTAAGCCGCAGAGGACGGAGTAGCCGGTACCGGGATGGGGGCCGCGACCACGGGAGGCATCTTGCTCATGATCTACCGGACTCTCGGACTGAGACTCTCCTATATTTTCTCGAACACGTCCTACTTGGGTCGTGGTCACCTGTTGACTGACACCGCTGGAAGGGGGCATCCAGTAGAAAAAAGGAGGCGTGCGTCACCTTGATTGCCTCTTCCCCCACTCTCTCGCTCTTGCGGTCTCGCAGCCGCCGCCGCCACCAGCCGGCCAAGGTTCACCGGCGATTCGGCGGCCGAACAACGGTTGGAGGTGCGCTCCGCAACTCCCGATAAATGCGCCGGCGGAGAGAGGCTACTGTACTTACCTAGTTACGTCCATTCAGGGAGAGCAGGATTGCAGAGATCATTTATTGATATAATTAGGGCGTTGTACATTTAAATGTACTCGTCCGTGTGTTGACTTTAGGAAGATCAGTTACAATTACGTATACATTCAAAGGGAGTCCAGAGAAATGGCACCTCGTTAGGGCAGAATTTCTCGCATTTTTCGCGCATAAAAATACTTTGGCTAAAAGCATTGCTTAGTGAATGGCTGTAGCTGTTCAGTGGCTGTAGCTGCTCAGTGGCTGAGCCTCGGCCGCGAAACACAAGTGGAGGATGGAAACCTTCACCGTCTCCCCAGTTTTTCTCTGATTTGTAAAGCTTTTAGTAGACGGTGTCGTAATTGGGCTTAATTAATCAGTGGCCCTTTCCATTTGAATAGCCTCCTTTTTTCCCCCACCAGTGACTGGCCAGAAAACCCGGCTTTATCAGATGTCCCCCCATCTTTCTTCTACCCACGTACAGTTTCTTGGTTTGCGGAGTGGCAGCACGTATGTGGCGGCGGGGACTGATTTAGGTGGCGATGTGTGTAACTGATAGACGCATGGAAAAAGGGTGGCCGCCTTTGACCAATGCTCTAATGGACACTGCGGACACATTCGCTCACTGATTCGTAGACTTTCTTCCCCCACCAACCCCTTTTTGGGTCACCACGTGTGTGGGAGGGGGCCGAAGACAAAACATGAGGGAGGCGTATTTGGTACGTGCACAGTACAAAAGATTGCGCAATTGTTTGGCACGGATTTGACTGATCCCTATTCCGAGAGACACCTTGGACTGGACCCTGGACTTGGAAAGACGTTACATACGAACAGACGGACACCGACCACTCAATTCACGGGCGGTGACGAAATGCCTAGGCAGACCACTAAGTGCTTACCCCCCTCTGGCTGTGTCTGGATTGGGCTTGACCAATTCCAAAGAGGCGGTGACCGATACTGAGAGAGCGGGAGACTAGAAGAAAGACCTTACAGAAGGCCTTAAAAAAAAGTTCCCCCCCCTCCAACCTGCTTGTTAGTGGCTAGAATGTGTTTAGCTCCGTTGATCTGCTTCTCATTTTCGCCGCCTCGTGGACCAACCAGCCTCTCCATCGTTCTTGCTCCTTCCTCCGGCCATGAAGGATGCAACGAGGTTTGACGCGGCAAAGTTGATTCATGCACCTGCGTTTAATGCATACTTAAGTGTATTATGTATCGAGTACAAGTGTTGCACTCTCGGTGTGCGTGCGTCCGTACTGATTGCTTCATTCCCTTCTCATTTCTCTCGTCCGAGGTGCCTGGAGAGACTCGGCCAGACATCGTCTGATATGAGTGAAGCCAGAGATCGACTCTCACTGTCCATCTGTCTTGGAAGACATTCCCAATCCGATCCGGACGGACCCGATGACAGATAAAACGGGGAGGCTCCATTAACCAAATGTCCCCTCCTTATTCCACCTTTGAGAATCGCCACCCTTCTTCTCAATTTGGGCGCTTGAGCTCAGCCAGCGATTGGAATCACCCCTCCTCTCTCACCGCCAGATCAATTGATTGGGCATTTCCAGGCATCAGTCAAAACTCGCTCTCTCTTCACTTTTTTTACTGCTCGCCTTCTTTCTCTTATCGTGACTGCTCGCTTTGGGCGCAGGCAGGAGGGGCATTTAACTCGAATGCGTCGCTATCTAAATTGAAATCTCTGGAATTGGTCTCAATAAAGGGTTATTCGCTCTCTATCTCCTCCGGTGAGGTTGTGTTTTTATTCACCCGCCACAGATTCCAAATCCGGCTGTCTTTGCCTGAGTACGAGAATGAGTGAAATCTTTTGGGAGGCGTGGACACTTTCGGACCTGTCTGTGCCCTCCTCTACACTCGCCGGTGTAGAAGACGTGCGTGGATTAATATGGTGGAGGAGCCCCCTCGGTGTCTTCCACAAAAAAAATCGTATGAGTGCATGCGACGAGAAATTGCGCAGGGGGGTCCACAGCAAACCTGATCCGTGCCCGTTTCTTCTCACGAGTACGTGGCGACGCAGCTCATACGCTCAGTATAGTAGTGTACTGAAGGTAGGATCGACCGTTCTAACTGACTACCGGACTTGGCCAAGACAACTTCATTCCTAGGGAGGCTGCGCGGAGTAGGCAGTAGTAAGTGGGGCGATAAGATGGCAAGGAGAGGGAGATTTATAGTAGCACACTCTGACCAAGCAGGCTCGCACGCACACAAGTTGTAATGGTCTTAACCCGAGGGCGTGTTAAGTCGGGAACACCTAGCTCGGGGTCATAATAAAGCCACTTGGTAGTGCTTAGTCGCGCCGCTCCAAGCAGAATGGGGCTAATCACGCGGTCGGGAGCAGAAGGAATGGGCAGCAAGGGGGAGACCCAAGTTAAACACTCGTTAGTGTGGTTGCAGCCTGCGCCACCAAGTCATAAACATTGCATGCAAGGGCATTTCAGTCCCCCCTCTCCTCCTTGGGTTCAATTCCCTCTGATGCGTGACCACACATTGGCACCATTCCTATCGGCTCCGACTCCGCCATGATTCTCCACAGTTTGGCACATACTGCACTGAGCATTGAGGTGTTCTCTTTTTCTTTAATTTAGAACAAACGGAGCAATTCCAGCCCGAGAAGATTGATTAGTGTTGTTCACACCTTGAAAGCAACGTGCAGAAGACATCTGTTGGCTTTGAAAGCACCCAAGGAACGAAAGCTCAGATTCTTGTTGCAGCAGCCATGGCTGACGAGCATGCACAGTGTACCCATTTAAATAGCAACCTCACCTCACTGGGTAATGTAACTGTTCGATGTATTTAGCGTTACAGCTCAATTTTCCCCCTAAAAACCTGTCCGAATCGCTCAATTTGGCTGGCCGGAGGCACAAGTGAGGTCATTAGCAGCAGCAACGCCAACTACTGATGTCGAATATGCAGTTCCAGGAGTCTCCGAGCCAGTGAAGGGCGGGACACTTCTCCTCCTTCGGCTGAGCATTAAATAGGCGTAACAGGGTCAAGAAATTCCACACTTTGCATGAAAGCCTCGTTGAAGCCCAGAAAAAAAGGAGATCATTTAGCAAAGTGGCCGGCTCGAGAAAGGGCAATTTTTCACAGAAGTCTCCTTTAAGACGACTGCTTAAACGAGGAAGCCCATTGAAGCAGGGAGGAGACGTTAAACGGGTTGACGAAGGTCGGATGAGCTAATTTCTTGGTGCACTCTGCCAATGCCACCAGTTTGCCATGTTTGTTTGTGTGCCCATTCACGCCACCTCGGCCCCCCCGCGGAGCTCCAACCAACGCTGGCAACGTTTGGCACGCTCCAGGCGGGAACGTACGGTGCCAGCCCACGCGCAACCGCGGTTGACGCAGTTACAATCCAGCCAAGTGTGAAGAGGAGCGCAAGCTCCCTCCACCAATCAGCGGGCGGCCGCCACGTCCACGAAGGCGCCTGAAAGCTCAGTGAGTCTTTTGTGAGGAGCGACGACGACGAAGGAGAAGGGGGGAGAGGAGGTGAGAAAGAAGACGACGGCCATGGCGGAGAATGCGACTATGCGATCTCGCTGCATTGAATTGAGGGTAAACTATGCGGACGTCCAGTGCTTCACGCACTTTTTCTCCTAGTGTCGATATAGAAACGCACTAGTGACGAACCCTACATCTTGTAGCCTGCGAAGCTTCCGTTTGTGTGCGTTTATGTGTTCGATCCGCTGAACCGATTGGGACCAAACTTGGCACGGTGGCCGGGTCACATAATGGAGGGGTTCTGTCCCCCTCTCTCATCCTAACTCCCTTCTCAAAGAACCGGGTTATTTGGTAAAAAGTAGCTCTTTGAGTGAACCCGGCATGATGGTGGTGGAGTGAAGGCCTGCCCAGGTGTCTGGGGAGGGCGAGACTTCTCTCCCTGCTGTGAAGAATATACGGATTACAGGAAAAAAAAACCTTGGGCAGTAGAAGTTGAAATGCAACTTGCTCTGTATGCAATCGAAGGCGGTATGGGGGTCAAAGAAAGGGTTGGACAACCCCGTTACTCATGGGCGGGACCCAGAAAGACTTATTCAGCTATGAAAGCTTACCTGTATTCGTCGATCTCTGGCCTGTCAGGATCCACCACAGGTACGAGTTTAACCAAGGGAGTTGACCGCAAGATGCTCATGTTTTAATACAGTCAACTGCTTATGGCCTCGTTGAAGGAGAAATGAGTCCAGGAGAGGGAGTCCATGGGGGGGGGGGAGGATAAATTCGGGTCAAAGGCCTTGTTGCAGAAATTACTCAGATTGCTATCTTGCTAATAAGCATCTTATACCATGCAAAAAACTCAATCTGCATACATGTTACGTCATCTTGCACTTGAAAAAGCCGCTCAATCGCTGTGCATACGCTATATTTTGCCAAAAAAGAATGCAAGCAGTTACTAAGACCTAACCTGACTTCATCTTTCAAGATTCGCTCCATCCCTGAAGCGAATATTCGTGTTTTGTCCTTCTGCTCTGTTTGAAACGGTCTCGAGACCCTTTTTGCTCATGACCACCACCGAGGAAATTCAGGCTTAATTCGCATCGCACCGACCTGACGAGTACAATGACCTTGCCATGTCGATATAGAGGTTGCGATATGCCAAACACAAAAATTCCGTCCGCGTTAAAGTCGGTCACGACCTTTCATCAGTCAGTTAATCGGGTGAAGTGCAAACTGGGAATTGCTAGGGAAACTTCCTCTCCGTACGGAACAACCAACTGTGAACAACTAGAAAATAAAGCAGCGAAAGTGCTACTTCCGGCCAAAGAGCAGCGTGCCCCAACGTTATGCTCGTGCAAGACTATGACGTCACCGTGCTTACCTTTGTCACGAAACCTTTCAAAGCAGAGCGGCAGAACTAACCGCCTTCGGAGCCCGCTAACTATACTGCCGTGACTCTTTGATCGCCGTGTCCTCTTGACATTTCTGTGTGGACACTACTGGCTGGTTGGCACTTTATACCATAGAGCTCCTAAATAGAAAGAGGTAACAAAGGCAAGAAGTGAGCAAAACTCGACAGCCAACAAATAGGCGGCCAACTGTTGACACAGTGAAACGAAACCTATACAATCACAGTAGAGAAACAGAATGCATAACTTGACATTTTGTCAGTCTCGTCATCAAGGTCATGCAGAATATTTATTGAATGGGATTTATTCTTACTGGCATTAACCCACTGGCTTCATGTTTTGGCTGGCACTGTAGCAGCCCACAACTGTACAAGTGGGCATTTTTGCTTGCTCTTGACACTCACTGGTTTTGCTGAAATCAAGTCATTCAAACCATTCAAGTGAAGGATAGAGTCTTAAACCAGATCATTTCTAAAATGTACTGTAGTGACACTGTAGTGAAAACTGATTACATGTGTCAACAGTCAGCTCCACATGTTCAGCCGGCGAGTTTTCAGCTGAGCTTCCCTACACCAGCTGGGGCCGAATTGGCATGCTCCGTCTATCTCTTACGACGTCGATGCTTTATACCCCTTGCAAGTGGTGACAGAGCAACAGACGAGGGGTTCTTCATGGTTGAATCGTATCCCCACCCAACCCCTACTGAACGGAGGAAACGCCATCTGATGGTCTCTCAGCTCCTGGCCGCTCAGTACGACGGCATCACCAGCAAGAAGATATTCCCCGGAAAGTTTGACCTTGTAGTGGCGCCACTTTCCTCATCGCTCGATGGCCTCTTCTCCAAAACATTTTTTTTTAATTTTAGCTCTCTGTACCCTATTCTACGATACTGCTCTGCTGAACGTGCAGTGTTTTACGTATCGCTATCTGCGAAAAATGTCCTGCTACATATGTCTAACTAGACTTATGTTGGGTATCGAGATTAAAAGAAGCGGTATTTTGCCGAAGATTACACTTTTCGTCACGGGCTGAGGACATGGTCTTTGGGAATGGTTTCGTGACTCCACCAAGTTAATTCCGTCACATTGGTACAGCAACAAAACTGTTCAGCACTACCTGCTCAACAAACTAAGATCACGGGGATTCTATCCAAAGACATGTGATCGCCATCATCCCCAAACCTGAACCCCCTTGATTTCAATGTCTGAATGCATGTTGACAGCAAGGCTTCCCCCCCCATGTCAAGTCACTGTAGGCCTAAGTTGACAAGGCATGGGCTTCAATCTCCAACGACAGCATCGCCAGCTACTGTATCACCTTCTGTCGTTGCCTGGAGTCCGTCCTCAAGCTGAAGGTGGAGCCTTAGCTATATCAATAGGGCGTGGCTATCTACATCTAATGTTGTAAATGCAACTTTCGACTTCAATTTTGACCTCAAATTGGCCTCAGACCAAAAGTGCTATTCAACCAGTCTAGAGTGTTTGAGACGTAGTGTCTGCAGACCAAGTTTGGTGATGATCAGAGCAGAAGCTGATTCAGAATATATACGGTCTTATGGGTTGACTTCCTATGGTTATCGCGTGAAAAAGGGACGAAAAATAATCTTTTCCTTTATATATAGGTATAGATGGATATAGATTAGGACGTTTCAATTTTTCTTCAGGTTTCAAAAGTGACAACAGGTCAAAAGATTGATGTTTCATTAAAAAGATATTAGATTAAATGATTGTCTGACATCCCTAAACAGGTTTGAAGACAATTGCCCTTATTCACCCTCCCAAAACTGCTGTTATAAATGTGTTCCCGATTGAGCTGAAAATTTAGGTATCTATGTTGGACAATGCGTGCTATTAGCACAAAAAATGTTTAATGCATTTAAAAAAATGTGGTCCCATTCCCCCTCCCAACTTTTAAGGTGACCCCTTGCCTAAAAAAGGTTCCTAAAACAGATTCTCGAGTTGTGACCTCTGTTTCTCCTTCAAAAAAAGTCACAAGATGACCTACTTTGAACATTCAAAAACGAGGTTGGCAGGTCTATAGCATATGACAATGACCTCAAAGTTGAGCACTCATTCAGAGGCACAGCTCGCATTGCTTCAAGTTGCTGAGTGCGGTTTACACGTTTTTGTCTAGAATTTTTGGTTTTTGCCTCGAACATCAATGTCTGTAAGATTCGTCGTCATCATAATGTCCTAATAATCCTAATAATAAGTCACGGTTGTCAACATCAGTTTCCATAGCTCTGCGCCATTGATGCTGCGTTCTAATAGTGTATTCAGGTGTGTGTAGTTCATATGTGGATGTGCTCCAAGTTTCAATGGGTTTCAGTGGGTTTTTGAGCATATCTGCAGGTGGTGAAACGTATATTCAAATTTCCCACCAAAACATGACTCATGCTGGTCACTGAATGAGATGTGGCTCGAGTCAGACAAGCAGCCAGATCAGTGAGTCATGACTCAAGCTGGTGGCTGAGACAACACCATGAAATGTACACAGAAAGATGAAAATTTCCTGCTGAAACATGTTGTGATACTGTTAAGAAGCAGTTGGGCCAGTGAGTAAAGCTGGTGGCTGAGAGGCCCGGCTGTATGCTCACTTAAAGGCACATCGTGGAGAAATTCCAGGCTGCACAACTTGATTTTCGATCACAGCAGGTTTTTTCTTTAAGCAGTCAGATATAAGCAGGCATGAGGATGGCTGCTGCTCTAATTTTGAAGTAACAGAAAAAATGCTTAGCAGATTCTACAAGAAATATATGAAACTCTCGAAAAGAGGACGAGGAGGACACTGCCGCATAAGTGCTCAATACATGAAGTTAATATTGTAGAAGTGTTCAGCACGCTTAATGAAAATACATGCATTTACTTTTTCAAGTATGGCGTCTTTGTCCAATTATTGGCCCTTTTTTCAGAAAATTCGGCCCCCCAATCAAGTCAAGCACCATGCAGCCCTAACATCTCTAACTCGATATGCAGCAGAGGGTTGGGCACAGTTTTTGGGTTGTCACGATAAGCTGAGTCGAACTTTTGCACACTTGAGCATTCCAGTGTCCCCTTTTGGGGGCAAGTTCATCTGCCACGAGTGAACTCCTGAAGGCCAATGACAGTCAGATTGGATGAATTTTACAAAGTCAGATTACTTGTTAAGAAAAAAGAGAATGTCATGAAATAGTAACAGAAAATGAAAAATTTTTGTTTTGAAGAACTGTGAGAAGTGTCTGAGATATCTTGGGATACAGTGTATACAAGCCATAGCCCGTGGTTCTGATATCACCCTTACATTTGGCACTCTGGCCATGATTTGACACAATAGGGTTGACCCACATCTGAGAGACATGAGCATCATGCCAACTGGCATCTTTGGATCTCCAAGCTCTTCAGCCATCTGGTGGAAGCTCCAAACTGGCAAAATGACGAGCCTCTTCACCAAAAATGGTTGGGCATGGAACATAAATGGGACTTCCTGGACATTGTAGACATCCACTGTGGGGTCTATCTCGCAGAACAGGACATAATCTTTGGTCACAGTGAACAAGGTGACATTCTTCATGCACAGGATGTAGTTAGGGTGTACCATACTTCTCGTGTTTGTAGAGATAACCATCTATAAACTGAAAGAAATGTGATGCGTACCAGCTCTTCCTCTGAATGGAGACAACATGAGGAGAATGTTCATAGTACTTGGCCAAGTTTCTCTCCTCTCTGTTGCCTCTGGTATACGTCCAGCCAAATAAGAGATCTGTGATGGCCTCAGCAAACCAGATCAGAGTCTTCGCAACATGGATGAACCAGTAGTAGAGGGCATCATCCATAATAATTCAGTGTGATGTCATCAAGTAGTGACTCAAAATATCAACTCAAGTTGAGCTGCATCTACACTGCTGTGTCCTTATGTGCACAGTGCATGCATTTTTTATCAGTGGCTTGTTTAATAAGTCACAATGACGGTTGAGCCTGACAACTTGGAAACTATCAACTGGGATATGATGTCTTTTATGAGGTGGCACTGAGCAATCACTAAAAACAGGAAACTTGAACATTTTATCATTTTTTAAGAAAGTAGTAGATTTTCTTGGTTATGCAGACTGATTCTTTCTCTACCATTCTTTTGCTTTGGGGCAGTTCACTGCAGGAAAAAATGTATTAAATTTTTCTAATATTCCAAAATCGAGGAAGTGTATTGCACAGATGGTTAAGAAAATAGGCACAATGTTGGGTCTAACAACGTCAATTCAACTGATCATTTCTGGTAACCGTGTATAAAGAATACCTGGTCCCATTCGTGTAGGTGGCCCCGAGTAGGAACTTTAATTGACTACTTTCCCAACCTTGACAAGATGATTGTGAGATAATATCATGAGCACAAGACTTGACAGAAGACTAAAAGCTTACAGAGGACTAACAGTCAGAAAGGGCTGCTGGAATAAAGGATGACATCAGCTGAATCACTTATATGAAGGAACTGCAAATTAAAAGGAGCTCTTCGCTTGCAATCTGGGCTTGGACTTTGTCCTGCTCTCATAGTCAAATCTATGCGGTTGACTTTGATATCTGCATGAAATTTGAGTTGCACTATGATGTAGTAGTCACACTTTCTGCACCAAGTATAACAATATCGATACATGTGGTCTTGATGCTGTACGTTGGGAAAAGTGCTTATGTTGAACACCATGTTGGCAGTTGAGGTAAATTTGACGGTGTAATGTATTAAAATGTTCAACTGCGGGTCTAAAATAGAGATCATGGACAATGCATGTAAATGCTTTCATCAAAGTAACCACTGCTATCTTTGGTATGATTGAGGACTGACCAGTGTGTTTCCGGGGAACTTCGACATGGACGGGGGCCATGAGGTCTCTTGACAGAAGACAACAGTAGCTTGTAACCAGTGACATAGAGAGGTATATAGATAAGAGGTATATTTGATAAGTTGGGACCTAACACAGTTTCTTTAAGCATTTCCCCATTTTCCCATGCAAACATATCAACATCTTGGCATTGTCATCAACAGCCTGCTTCTCTTCTTTGACAGTACCTCTCCAGCGCTGGAGAACACCCTTTCTGACGTTTTTGTTGCTTTGTTTTGCGGCGTTTTTCTGAGAGGGACCCTTATGTGTGACGAAAAAAAACCCAGCTGCACATATCAGGCCAAAGCTGCCTTAAATAGGACTTCGTAACCCGACAGCCCAACAGTTGCACCCCTGCCCCAGCTGCACCCGTGTCCATCTCACATAAGCCCCCTTTTTCTTTAGTGCAAACATCAATTTATCAGTTGAAACCTGGGAAAAGGTTCGAAAGCTCGCGGGCCAACCCGAGGCCTGGAATTTCGACCTCGGGTCGGGTCGAGCCCAGCAAATTTGGCTTTAAGCCTTCGAGTCTACGAGGGCGAGCCCAAGCTCGTGCATCACTACCTAAGCCCAACCTATGGCAAGAGGAGGGGAGAAAAGAAGGTCAGTAGGGGTGGACATTGAGCCAGGAAAAATCAGGCAAGCCAAATTGTGGCTCGACCCGTGGACTGATGGCCCCGCTACCATCACTAACCTCGGTAGACGAGAAGAATAGTGTCCAGATCAGTCAGTTTCTAAAGTTAAAACAAAATGGATCCGATCCGAGTGCAAAGTGAGTGTGAAGTGAGAGATGAGCTTTGTGTTGAGGGCACAGCGCGTGTAGGGTGTTGCGTATGTTGAGCATGAGAGTGGGTCGAGTCTGCTATCATTTTATATTTTTCCTACCCAACAAAGTTGGAAGCCAATAAATTGTCCACTATTATATTTAATACTCCCTTTGTTTCACAATAAGTAAGCCATGACCCCGTTACAATTTTTCTAAAATAAGTGAGTTATTTGAGATTTGTGCATTTGTTTGGCTGATTGAAGTACCAGAATGTTGTAGGATGTCTGTAGGAACATGGTTGGACAAATGCAGTCCCATGCCAGGACCCTGACTGGCTAAGATGATTTAGTCTGGAATACTTATGATCATTTTCAGAGAACTGTATTGATAAACCATCTTGGTCTCTCTGCAGCAGGACATGCAAGGTCTCAAAAGAAATCAACGACTTTGTAGGCTCCTAGCTTCATGACCTAAGCATTTCTGATGCTGCACAACCACGAGATCATAAAGTTAATGCCAGAAATTTCAGCCAAAAACGGCTTGTGGTAATATTATAATCTGCCGGTAATTGAAGCTTCAGCTCCAAGTGGCTCACTTATTTTGAAACGGCGGGAGTATAGATTATATTTTTGCCATTCAATTCCACCATCACTTATGCCTCCGCAGCAGACATCATCAGGATCTTGATGAACTTGGAGGACAAAAGACTGCTTTTCTCCTTTTTAGGGGGGAAGCAGTCCTGTCAGTTTGTCAGGTGGAGGGGGATTCACCCGGCCAACCTTTTGAGGGCTCGGGCCCAAGTTTTAGCCTTGGCACGTATTTTAAGGATTCGGTACCACATCGGTTGCTTTTAGCGAAAGTCAAGTTGTAGTTGCAACAGAAGACAGAAAAAAGAGCAAATCTTGTAGTGGTTGCGCATACATGACCCAGAGGATACCGCACACAAAAATCTTATAACACCGTTCTAGGCAATTCTTCGTTTTCTTGGACAAGCCAAACGGGGCAAGAAGGGCTTCCGTACAAAGCGAGTAGTACACGAAGCGTGAATGAGAGGTTGCGTGAGTTGCGAGACCTGACTTGCGAGACGGACCAGAATAGGGCAGGTCCGGGCCAGCGATTTGCGGGCCGCGAGCTACTGCCGGCTGAGAATCTGAGGGTCGGATCAGCCCGCGGGCTAGCGGACCAGCATGTATCTAGACTGCAGTACTGCTCTGTAGAAGCAAATAACGTTACGGCATTTCTTCCCCTCTATCTCACTGGACGAATGTTATATCTAATTGCATTATGTCATCAGCATTGCTTAATTCTCTCCAATGCATTAGCTCTCACCCCTTGACCTGCTTCTTTAATTCTGACTCTTCTGGTCAGTTGAATGAACTCCGTTGATTCAAGCAGAACGTTCTTTCATCTATTCCATCATGCAATTCCTAAGGAAAATTTTTGCCAAGCTCACACATTATTTCATATATCCTTTATTACTAACCATATATACTTTTATACTGAATATTATTTAGGTAATACTTATATTTGGAATATTGCCAGTGACAGGAACAACAGCTTCTTGGATTCCGCAGCCTTGAATGACTTACTTTATCTGTCAGCATTGAATTTCTGCAATGTCTTGATCTTCCACTTTGCCACAACCCAAACATTTGAAGCAAAACTTTTTAAGTTCTTCATCCCCAAAATGGCATGTCAGGGTCATAAAGCTCACCTGAGTAGCAGATGTCCATCAGTCAGTTGTGGCAGATAGACTTGATGTTGCCTAATGTCTTCAATTTCATGGTCTCATCCCTATGAAGATTCTTCACAAGGACACTCATTAGAGTGACAGTTTATACTTCCTGTGTAGTGCAGTAGTGTGATTATTAGATCCCTTGCCCTCCACAATTCTCATAGGATGTACGTCCCGGCAACTAAGCATGCAAGTCTTGCAACCACTGTCACTGTTGCACTCAACTCCACATCCGATGTCACACTTCACCAAGCTGTAACTAGTATGCCTTTCCCGCGCGTGAAGAGCTGCAGTGAGCCCGTGGAGGACATACCAGATGTTGTGTTTGAGGCACTTTGTGAGGACGATGCATCGGCTGTAAATGAGTGTCTGCACTACACTAACTGTGAAAATGAAAGCGCTGAGGACATGGAGAACGACGCACAAAGTGTGAAGAACAGTTGTGACAATGAGAAGGGATGTGTGGGATTCGATTTTGAGCATCTTAGCAAAAATGACAAGATACTGTAGTACTATGAAGGTGTCTCAACTTACACCCACTTTTTATACTTCTTTGACGTATTCGGTCCTGCTGCTGAGCATTTAAATTAATCAAGTCAGATCCTCTCCCCCCAAGGACAAACCTTTCCTTATGCTGATAAAACTTTTGTAAGGCAAGGGATGACATTGTGCCAACCTTTCTCCTTAACAAATCCACATGAGCAGTGGGGAAGGTCTGCTGTTTGCAGTTAAACTTACTCTTCCCTCAACTTGAGGAGCTGCACACGTAGCAACTACGAAGTGCAGTGGATCGATTCATGCCACCTGACCAAAAGATAAAGTTTCCATGTACTCATGTTATCACTGACAGCATCAAATCCCAGTGATGAAGTCGACTGCAGTGAGAGCTCAGGTTGCAACATGGAGCACCCACATGAACACCCAGAAAGTTTCAGTTGGTATTTCTCCAAAAGGAGCAATCATGTTTGTCAGGGGCCTATGGTGGAAGTGCATCTGATATGCAGATAACGGAGAGAAGTGAAATTACTACTGAGAACCTATTTGAAAGACGCCGCAGTATCACGGCAGGCAGAGGGTTTGTGGTGCAGGACTTGTCATGCCACACAGGTGTCAAGATCACCATATCCACTTCCAGTAAAAAGTCAATCAGCTGTCCCAAAAAAAAGCATTCAAAGATAGATGAATTTCCTCTAAGAGTGGGCGTGAGGAAGGTGCAATTGGTTTGAAAGAATTTCAGAATTATTTCTCTGCACAGGCTGGAGTACCACGAGGGTATAGATGGCATCATCTGGAGTGCCCAAATCATGACTGTCATGGTAAGAAGTCAATATGCGACAGCAGTCTCTTCTCTGGCAGCCAAGTGTCCCTGGTGCAGCTGCTCATCTTCATTTACTGCTGGGCAGCAGACTATCCACTACACTGCTGCAATGGGGAGCCTGGCGACATGGCTAACCCACCGCAAACCCATTGGGGGTCTATGTAGAGGAGCATCAGTGTGCATAACAACCTTGACATCAAACCTAAGGTTGTAGAGATTGATGAATAATCTGTCACCAAGAGCAGGAAGAGCCTATCGCCATCATGTGACCCCAAACTTCTGGCTGTTTGGTGACATTGAGCACAGAACTGGACAAAGTTTCCTGGTGGAGGTCCCTGACAGGACAGTAACTACTCTGGAGGCCATCAGGACAGAGTGAATCCATCCAGGTACCAGGATCATTTCAGATGGCTGGGTCAGCTATGTCAACCTGAACATGGTGGAATCTACAAGCATGAAGTTGTTGTCCATGAAAGTCACTCTGTGGATCCTGATGATAAACAAGTCCACACCCAAAACATTGAGAGCAAATGGGGATGGATCAAGACGAAATTAAGGAGGTTTTTTCCTTTTAATTTAGGTTTGGTACATATTTCTTCATGTCTTCCAGCTGTTCATATGAGCATCAATGGCAAAGTTGTCACATAAATGCTATTGCCTTCAGTGCTTTTCTTTGCAGTATTGCCAAAATTTACCCTGTGTAACTGTTCTTGGTTCTCTCTTGCTTATTTTTTTATTACCAAAATTTAAGTTTAGGAATTTATTTACTTCACATTCACGTCAGTGTTCAGGACGGTGATATCTCTGTTTACATATACATACTACTGTCTACACGTACAGGGTTGAAGAGCAAAGCATTGACATGTGAATATGCAGGAACTATAAAGAAACGTTTAGCTGTCTGTAGATTTCATGGAAGATGGTGCAACAAGTGAGAAGAACGTGAGAGTATGAGCATGAAGTGTGTGCACCTCTTCATGACAGGTAAGAAGAGCATGATTCTGCCCTTGTGCTAGGTCAGCTTGAACTACGAGACTGGCGAGAATGAAGTGATGATGAGAATGAATGCAGGAGATAGAATTTATTGTCACTTAAGTGTCATCTTTCATCTCCCAAAGTGACCACCACGGGCATCCAGCATTGATTGCCTCCAGCCTCGGCTGAATGGTCCATCAGCTCAAGATTATGAATTCACTGCTCATGTTCTCCCACTCAATGGCTGCCTTCAAGGCCTCGACTCTGGGCTGCAGGATGGAACAGGCCTTCCTTTTGACCTCTCCCTAGATGGCATATTCCAATGGCGACACGTCTGGGGATGACAGGGGCTACATGTTCCAAAGCAAAGTTTCTTTCACACCATTCCTGGCACATGTCATTCTTGTGTGCTGGTGCAGAAGATATTCTGGGGGGATGTGGAAAGTTTGATCCCTTGGGTTGAGGTCATCTCCAAAGAACAATTTGCGCTCATGCTGAGCTATGGAGGTCAACAAAGCCTCTTTGGGCAGAAGAGTCAGAACATCCTCCGGCACACCTCGAAGCAACCTAGATACTGCTTGCCAAGTAGATACACCCTCTTGTGAGCAGATCCAAATGACTCCCTTAAAAAAATGAGTTCTTCCTTCCCGTCTTTCAGGATTCACTAGCAGGGCACCTCCAGACCCAACCATCCAGTGACGTGGCTTTGTGGATAAGTGCTTGCTGAGCCCTGCAATTGATGCAGTTAGAGGTGAACATTCACAAGAGGACGAAGCAGATGGCTTTCATCCATTACATGCATCTAACATGCTATTCTGTACTTGAGACATCTCCCATATGCTTATCGACAACTAGAGTTTATTGTTTGAATCAAAGTCCAAGTCAGATGGATCTGGCCCAAAATATATGATAAGTGACTTGTGGCAAGTCACTGAAATATTGGATGACATGACAGAGCTTTGTCACACAGAATGGACAAATTCAATTTGCCAAAAGGAACTCTTCCAAGGCACCTACAGGGTGTTTCCCTTACCTTGCTTTTTACAGTGGTATCACCTGGAGCCTTAATCCATTACCCTCAGTCTACAGATAGATTAAAGAGGAATTGATGGGAAGGGGGGAGGAAGAGGAAAAGATGGAATTGATGAGAGGCCATGAACCTGAATTTTAAATAGGAAACACATCACCTACAGATGAAAGAAAAGCTGAGAACAGGTTGTTATTTGTGTTGTTGCATTTCCATTGAAATTCCCAGAGATGCAAAATGAGCACTGCTTGTTCCAAACTGATGCTTCAAATTTTGTTTCACTCACCTCTACGTATCTTCTTCATTTTGGTAGTGAATCCTCAGATTATTTATATAACAAAGTTATATATTATAACAACATTATACAAAGTGGTCCTCATGGACGATGACTTCATGATTATAAACTCCAAAGTTCAGCTGGTCAATGTGATGGTAAGCTGCCCATCCATTCGAATAGGCATGGTACCAGGCACGATGAACCCCACAGTGGGAGCTTCAAGGGTTGGGCAGTTACGTGCACCAACTGTGATCATAAAGCACTTGCTTGAGTAAGGGTTGATTTGAACCAACGTCTCGAAAGGCCTACTAACCAGCACGGTAGTGGCCACTGTGGTATTTCTTGTGGAAAAACTTGCTCTCATCTACCTCACCCTTGACAGGGACCATTTGGCCATGGCATCAAGCCTGTACTGATCTCCATCAAGTGTCCCTCCATCCACTGAAGACAAATATGGCATTTTCTACACCAGTTAATATGGGCTCGCTGATACATGGCGCCAGCTTCAAACCTGCAATCCTTCAGGAAGTCTCCTCTTCACAAGAAATAGAAACTGATGAGGTGTTCTGGTCCTAATAAAGACCGACATGGACCACTTCTACGGCACCCTGCGGCAGTCAAGCTTTTGGGGTTATTCCTCTGCCTCATTCAGCATGGTATCACCAGGAGCCCCATTCCATGCATGAGGATCCACTGACTAGGAGATAAAATATATAAAAGTGAAATGAAGCAATGAACAAAGTTTGAGAGGAGGCTTGGAAGAAGAATTAAAGTGGACTGACATCTGACATGGATGAAAGGAAGGCTGAAAACGAGTCACCTTGCTTGTTACTGCATCTCCATTGAAATTCCCACAAGTATATGACAAAATTTGCCCTGTTGGAACCAACTCGACGTTTTAACTGCCTTTTCACCCACATCTACAGGTTTTCCACATTTTGGGTATGAATTTGGGGGTTGTTGCGGTCTACAAGATTATCCTCCTGAAAGATAACATCATGAGCATAAATGCCGACGTTGAGCCGGTCAATGTTATGATAGGCAGCCCTGTCGTCTGAGATGTGGGTGCTCAGCAAGAATTACCTCTACAATGGCTGCCTCAAGGGTAGGCATAGTGCGAGATCCCCAAGAGACAAGCGAACACTTCACAGTGTCCCTCTCAATGCCGCCTAAATACCCACTGACTTTGTGTGCCATGGCTGCGGTTGTATTTGTGCTTGAAAAACAAGGACTGCTCAACTTCCAACTCATCAAGAACTAGTTGACTGTCGGCGTCTAGCCTATATCTTTCTGGTTCCATGGAGTTCTCCTCCAACACAGCATGATACATCTCATGGCATTTCTTCCCCCAGTCCATTTGGGGCTACTCAGGATATGCCTCGATCTTCACAACCACAATCCTGCAAAAGACCACCTCTGGCCCAGAAGTAGATGAATTGGAGGACCTGGTTTAAAGTACAGTGAGTTGGGGAGAAGAATGAGCTTTCACAAATGGACTTGCTACCTCGTAATTGTGAGCTTGAAACTCAACCCTGCTCCTGCCCTGACACCTTGCTTCACTCATGCACCTGATTTCATCAAGCACCTGATTTCATGAAGTCACCTTGTACGGACAGTTGCGAGGCCTCTCATGTTTACGTTGAGATCGTCCACAGCACACTGAGGGTGGAGGCGAACTGGACTTCGCTTGATTCAGCTTGTCTAATCTTGTTGCCACCTCAGCTCGGTTCGAGCAATGCCGAGCTTTAGGGCTGTAATGAATATTATTCATATTCAAAGTATTCGAATAAAATCCACTTTTTTAAATATTCAATGTATTGAAATATTTTTCTTGGATTTTGACTGTTTAAAAAGTAGCAATATTATTCATGAAACTAGCTGAACCTGCACCCAGCTTTGCTCGGGAGAATTCTATAAGTTCTCCTCATCCACCACGTACTTCACGCTGTCCATGTGCCTAGACCTCACCAGGCACTATATTTGTTGTTACTTTTGGAACTAGCTGATCCAGACACTCTCCTGCTCTCCCCAGCTTGTGGCAGTGATGGCAGCGGGCCGTCAGTTGATGGGTCAAGCCCAACTTAGGCTTGCCGGGTTTGTCGAGCTCATTGTCCACTTCAACTGACTCCTTCTCTTCCCTGCTCCAGCCACAGAAAGCTACTGACAAGTACTGGTACCACACAG
>JAAUXU010032782.1_pt1 | contig 19395 bp, 23 predicted proteins | sample 7278151 | NCBI WGS metagenome assembly JAAUXU01 (sample SAMN14350113, study PRJNA611818) | marine sediment metagenome | isolation source: surface marine sediment (1.8m) | place: French Polynesia: Moorea | collected 2018-08 | reverse complement strand
GGTCATAGATAGCTATGCCAATAGGTATAGCTAAGCCTGCGTGACTTTGCTGTGTGGTACCAGTACTTGTCAGTAGTTTTCTATGGAGTCAGTTGAAGTGGGCAGTGAGCTGGACAAACCCGGCAAGCCCAACTGGGGCTGCACCCATGACTGACGGCCCGCTGCCATCACTGCCACGAGCTGGGGAGAGTAGGAGAGTGTCCGGATCAGCCAGTTCCAAAAGTAACAACAAAAATAGGGCATGGTGAGATCAGTGAGCTGTTAGTAAGACTAGAGGGGCGTCTGGCCTGCCGAACGGCGTGGCATTAATCACGTGACAAGTGGAGCTCTCGGATTATACAGTTTCTTTTGGCGAGGACTTGGACAGGATTGGGCGTGGAGCACATGGGCGACACGGAGTGCGTGGACGGCTCGGCCGCACTTGAACTGTAAGTTTGGGGAAGATCGGCCCAGGGGTAGGCGCGTCGACCCCGCGAGAGCCTTAGCAAGCACCCACAGCTGTGTATTTTTACAAATCTTTCCACCCAGCCAGAGTCGGCGGAGTCCGGTGGAACTCCGGGTGGTTGAAGAAGTGCTTGTCAATCACAAGAAGCAAAAACCGAAAACAAAGCAACAATAGACAGCTCACTACATTCTCAAGAGTATGCAAAGAAGGCGACAGTTGCTCTGAACAAAGCTTCTTTTCTAATAATTATGCATTATGTACCTCTCAAATAAGAGTTCGAAGCAGCTGCACTGGCATTCTAAAATCACTATTAAGCAACACTTTCTGAGCAAGGAAGAACACCTGAGTGAAGTGTTGAATGTCTACTTTAGACCGATTGTATTTTCTTTGACTTAAAATCCACTGATTGACTGAAAAAAAGGCCTTGATAAGATCTGCCAGATCGCGTCATATTGAGTTTCTGAGAGCTATTGAGAACTTTCATCCAGTACTTAAATGAAATTTGCCGGGTTGAAATCCAAAAGTCTCTACTTGCTGTTCACGTTGTCCTTGCTGCAGAAGTGCCTACTTTGCGCATGCCGGAGTCGGTCGAAGCAGCACGCGTCGATAGGAACTGAACATTGCGCACCCTGTTCAGTGTTGACATCTGGGCTACGGTGAACATGTCCGGGACTATTGCAGTGAAGTGCACTACAACAACTTCAAGAGCTCGTGCATTAGGTACCAGGACCCAACACAGTAGTGCACGAGCGTCTAAGCATCAAGTACTGTTGGGACAGTAGTTTTGGCTGGAGGAGAAATTGATACTGACCTTCATGTCTGACAGTATGGCGGCCATCTTCGGCGGCAGCACCGCCCTGGGCACGTCGGCCTCGACCACCCGGACCCTCTTTTTTTGCTGCCTGCACCATGAGAGCCAGTCTTGGACCTGCTGGGAGCGGCGCTTCTGGGTCTTTGAGTTTCGCGTGCTCCAGCAGTGCCTGTCGAAGAAGGCCTGTAGCTGGTCGTTGGGCAACTGCTCGCGCACCGCCGAAGGCTCCAGCAGCCTCACCTCCTGGAGGAATGACATTTGCACCGAGTCTGCTGTCTTCTAGGGGGTCTGTACCCAACTGCCAATAGTCAACTCTGCTACCATGCCAACGCAACGACGGCATTGCTCATTGTTGCACCATGTGGAGAAACAAAGATACAGTAGACTCTCGATATAGTGAACCCACCGATCATGTGTAAAAGTTTACTGCAGCGAGAGGTTCACCCTAGGGAAATGTTCAGTATAGCAAGACAGATATGTTACCGGGCTCAGGGACTTAGATCGAGTCAGAAAATGACTTTTAACTACGTGGAGTGATTGTAAAACTCCAAGAAGTTTGCACGGTTGTTGTACAATTGAAAATCTGTGTTGTAACATCTTTGACATTTGCTAAAATAAGCTGCTGGAGAGAGTCGGGAAAAGACAAATACGAGTCGAGTCGAGTCAGGCCAAAATATGACTCTAATCGGGCTTAGCTCGAATCAAATCGAGTCAAGCAACAGTGAAACAAAGTGACCAAAGGACATTTTTGGTTTAATTCCACTGTACTCTCCAAACACACACTTCACTCTTGGTGAAGTTAGTCAGGATGAGGCTTTTCCTGGAGGGTCATGACGTCGTCAAGGGAAAATTTTGAATATTTTTGAACAGTGGTTCGTTTTTCTCGTTGGAAAGATTTTTTTTATGAGCATTGGCATGAGCCAAAATTCACTTTTTAGAGAGTTGCAATTTTTAGTTAATGCAATTTTTTGCTAGTCTTCGCGACATCAAGATTAGCCTAGGTTGGTAAGTTGTGTTTACAGTTTATAGTTCAGCTGTCAACTATGTCTAGAAAGATTTGCTATGTCGCGCACACTATTTAGGGTCTACTGTACCTTCGGCGAAGCGTAGTGTGTGGTTACATCAGTCCGAGCAGGCTGAGAGCCATGAAAAATCTTATTTTGGAGTGGCCTCCCCCTTTCCCGACTGTGTTTACTAACATAAATGCGTGCATGAACGAATGAAATGTGGGCGCTACTCTTTTCTCTGAGCGCTACCATGAACACCAGGACAAGGGGGAAAATGAACCCGGCGAGGTTGTCCAAGGTCGAGGGATTTTGCCGCTGTCCCCCTTCAAACCTACGGTTTCCTTTCACACGATATGAGATTGCGTGATCTTCCAAGGCAATGCAGTGAGCTACGGATTTAATAGGTACCTGGCAACACATTGTCAAGTGCTCGGAATCCACAGGGTTGGCGAGCGGGTTCAAGACAAGAATACTGACGACGTTGACACGACTGAGATAAAGTGTCTGGGCCGGTGGATGTCAGGAGGTGCTTGAACTTCAAAAACTTGGATCCCTGAAATGATTAACTGACGTGATTTCATCGTGTTCGCCTTGAAGACAGGTATTGGGGTCAGCGTTAAGGATGCCGAGAAGACCGTCCTGGACGCTGTTTCAAGGAGGGAGAAACGGAAGTTAACGTCAGATTTTTCTTAACCTTTCTAGACAAATTAGACACTTTCACAAACGTTGTGAGAGTCAAACACTTCTAGAGTAATCTTGCTGCGCAAAGGAGCTAATACACTTGTGAAGAGAAGTCCCCGCCTGTGCGATATAGGTGGCGTATGTTTCACTATGTGATATTTTCTGTGAAGTAAATGATAGCACAAGGTTTCCTTTAAATGAGAATTTCCCTGGCGCTGATTCTTACTGCCCTGAGTAGCAATCGTTCATTTAATACGCTGCATTCAGTCTTATGTTTGCTGTACTCAAAGTCATTCTTCTATACTGCGCACTGAACGTGCAACGTGCAACCAACTGTGCAGCCGACACAAGTCCAGTGCAGTACTTGCTGTATGTCTGTTTCAGCAAGGATGTTACATAAGGACGTTTTGGTGACGAATGTCTCACGAGTCATATTGGTGGCAGGATGTTTCAGCAACATAGAGGCAACAGATAGAAGTCGTAATTAAAAATCATCTGACTAAATGCTGCATACACAGTAACACATCACGATTCGTTTCATTAAAATTAGGCATATTAATTATGTTTTACGTTCTGTCACGACCATAATTACTAGGATGTCACTGAAACGTCCTCGTCACAGTAGCTTCGGACATATTGCCACAAATCGATTTGATGCTATTCTGGCTCCTCAACGAAGAAATTGACTGTACCAACGCCTAGCAACAAAGGAGGTAAGGAGAGGTGAAACTTTCTTCTGGCAATGTTTTCTTTGCTGGAGAACGCGGACACTCTTATTGGAGAGACGTAGAACACAGACGCGGCCGTAATGAATGCTCACTCGTGGTAAAGGGAAGCGATTGACTCACTTTCAAAGGTGAACCTTTATACTTTGGAATCTCTGTATTGTATTAATGCTTTAAATCCAGACGTGTCTCCTCTTAGCCTATGCGCATTTTTAGAAGAAATTTGTTCGACAAAAGTTACTAGTTTATAAAAATAACTAGTAGCCAACATCTAGCCGTCAATGAGGAGTGACTGTTGACGATGTTCTCTTCGTCGCAAAGCAGCAACCTTGGGAAAGTCGAGTACCAATCTCACAACAATCAATGTTCGTACTCTCAAGCGCACTCAACCTAATTCAGAGGTTTCTCTCCACCTTTTGAGCTTCTTCTCCACCTTGAGAATGCCCTGGCTTTGAAAAAAAAAAGATGACTACAAAGTTCCCTTTCTTCTCCCCCAACTGCACCAGACGAATAAGACATCTCTATTTGAAGGTTGAAAGCAATTCCTGGTGACAAAACAAACAGTAAGAGAATCAAGACAACGATCCACAAGATTTGCACAATCAGTTTTGGTGCTGTACTAGGTTTCAGTATCTCGAGGAAAATGCGTCCGAGGAACCCAAGCCTCCCAGTACGAGAAAAAAAGAGGAGCTTTAACAAACTTGTGCTATAAAATGCCAGTTTTTCTGCCTGGCCGATGCGTTGGTGATCGACCCAAGCTCATACGAGCTCAGTCTCCAGCCTTTGAGCTTAGCTTGGCTTCGCTCTGGCAAGATATAGACTCTCGCTGACCCTCTTAAGCCTAGCCCAAGCTGAGGTATTTCAAAGCTTGGGCTCGCCTTGACTTTTAAGGCTTGAACTCATCACTAGGAGGGACCTCATGCATTGTGTCAACGAGCGCGAGTTCAGACGGGAACACAGTAGGGTCGTGCCTCATGACCTGTACAGGTACGAGCCTTATGTTCTATGTGTACCTCTTATGCCGTAACTTCTTATTCATTTTTAGCTCGACAACACCTGGAAACTCTAACGTGACGCGAAAGTATCGTAAAATGACTCAACAATATCACGAATTTAATTTTCAGGAATCACTGATCAGCGCAAAAAAGCGTGCAAAAATCGCTGCGTATGCGTTGCTCAGTTCAGGTCCAGGAATGAATGAAGCCGAAGGTAGCGCCCTTTACAGCAAACGTCTTGCTGCTTTGTTTACCACGTCCATCTTGATTTGCAGTTTTTGGCTCTCCGCGGAGGGATCATTTTTAGGGTTTTCTGCCATGGAACTCGTTAGGTGGGCAAATCATGAAGTTCTGTCAGTTGATCACAGGAGGTACGACGCAATATTAACCTTGCCTGGCCTGGAAGCGAGCGAGCCTGCAGGTAGCACTGGAGTGGGTGTTCTCTCCGCGTCTGTCTGTCTGTCTGTCCGTCCATTTGTCCGTCTGTCTCTTTCTCTCTCTTCCTTCCGATGTTGAATTATAGGTATCATTTAGGAGAGTGGGAGCAGCCTGCATCAGCGCGTTGGTGTGAACGGGAGATCTCAGGTTATATGCTACAAACATGCTTCAAGGCTCAGGTGCATGACGACGCGAGTTCTGGATGCTGGTCAGGGTTCCAGAAGATGACAGCTTTTGATACTGTGGCCCCTGTTGTGATTCCTCAAGCTGCCAAGCTCTCACTTTTTTGTTTTTCCGGCGAAAAAGTTGGAGGACATGAAGTGTAACTAACCTCTGCAAACTTCATCATGGGATTTTGTCCCCTACCCTGTGACCAAGCTCCAAAAAAACCCCGCTTACTTCATGCATGTACTTTCCAGTGTCACCCGATCCACGTCGTTGTCGTTGTCGTGGATGCCCAATAAATGGGCGGTCGAGGACAATGGCATGTTGAGCATTTGCTCCATGTGTAGCAGTCAAGTGCTTGCGAGCTCGCACCTCGGCTCTGCGCTTTCCTCCGATGCGTGGGGGCCAAAGAAATGTCTTTCCTACGAGCATCGCCCAATTTCTGCCCGCCTTCCCGGAATTGAGCAACAACTGAAAGCTGGAGGCAAAAAAGTCCAAGTGCTTTTCTGCATTAGAACAAAGTGAATGAAAGCTGCTTCGTTCTCGTTGGCCTCGCGGCCAAAGCCCGAAAACTCCTTGTTTTGCACGCTGCGAGATCACTCATTTAAGCCGCAATATCTGTCGCGCGATACTTGTAACACATGCATGAAATTTGATACTGTCGGCATTTGTACTATCCTTCCTCTGTCATATATAGCACTCCTTCAAATGTCCTCACGCGCATATTTTTTCATTTGTGTGCCTAACAGTCTCTGCTGGTCTGTGTAACTGTGCGGATCTGCTGCAACGTACGACCACAAAGCTCAATTTACAACACTGTTATAGCCAGATGGCGACTGCACGTGATCCCAGCTCCAAGTCCGTGCAAATGCGCCTTAAGCAAACTGCAGTAGCTACGGCAACCAAGAGAGGTAGACTCACACGAGCGATGCCGCTGTATACAGATTATTGACTGAAGAGCGTTCAAGAAGAAATTTGTGTGCACAACGCCTCCCCCCGAGCTCTCCTGTTGGCTTGTCTCCCTTTTCTTGTGGGGCGTCGCCAAGGCGTCGCTCTCCACCGCTCGCGCGTCCGAGGGCAGTCGTCTGTTGGCGTCCGGCGAGGAAGGACGGCTGTTCTCTCAGTCATCCTTAAGAAGACTGATTGGAGCGACAAAAAGAAGCAATTTGACTCGAGAGTGCCTTTGTACAATTCAAGAGAGACTCTTCATTGCTGTGGAGAAATCTGCAACAAGTTATTCGACATGTGGATACTGTGCTTCTTGGCCATATTCAGCGGCGGAGTCACCGCACAGAATCTCAGAGTCGTCTCTATAGAGGTTGTCTAGACCTATGACTTTACCTTGATTTACTTTACATACACGACACCTTAAGCTGCAAAAAGGTTTACTGAATTAAAGCCTTGCCTGGACCCCGCCTAGTATTAACCGCCCTCACGGTCTAAAGAGCAACTTTTATCACGTACGTTTGACTGAATAAGTTGTGTGCCCTGGACTCGACCCATTTTTTTCTCAATGGCACTGCTGGAGTGAAGGCATGACGACGTTACTGCCAGCTTTGGTCTCAATCACTTCAGCCAAAGTGCTGGTTTTACTAAGGAAATCCATTGGCCATTGTTGAGAAGACGGGGGAGCGTCTTTTTAACCCCCCGCCACCCCACCCCGTAGTGTACCCAAAGGAGCCCCCGTCCACCGTGACGAACTGGGCCCAGCGGTCCAGAAGGAGATGCAGCTCGAACATGTAGACGAACAAATTTTACCCCTTCACGTGTAAGAAGTGCTGTGCTGAAGTAACGCCGAAGAAGTTCTTCTCCCTTTACTCTAGACTTCTGTGGGCGGATTTTTATGAGCTTATTAAAATGTCATTTTGCAAAGAGATCTCTTCAATAGAAGAGCTTGAGAATTCCTTCTCAAGTGATCCTGGTCTCCGTGCTTTGGGCTGTTGGTCTCGTTATCTTTCTACGAGCGCTCTCAAAAGCAGTGAAAATATCACTGCACATAGAAATGCTCTTTTAAAAGCTCTGATGCTAAAATCCTTCACCTTGATGATTCAGTACCTCTCTGCTTCAACAATAATTTTTGTTCACTGGTCGCAGCATGAGCCCTTCCTGATCCGCTCTGACGACCCCACCAAGAGCGGGAACGACCGCTTCTCCGGGTTCATTCCGGATCTCCTGGAGGCCTTGAAGGAGGAGCTCGACTACAGCTACACCTTGATGACCCCGAGTGATGGCAAATACGGCATGAAAGGAAGCAACGGCGTCTGGAATGGGATGGTCGGGATGGCGCAGAAAAACGTACGTGTGCTAATGTAGTGCAGCATTTGCTTTAGGAAGGTCCAACTTTTCTCCGCCAGGAAGCTGACATGATCGCGGCAGACCTAACCCAGACCCCGGAACGCTCTGAGGTGTTGGAATTCACCACCCCGTTCATGACCAACCCTTTGACGTTGCTCCTCAAGGTAACGTTTGCAGAGAACTGCGGCAGCAATACACTTGAACAAATTTCTCGCACATGTGTGTAGAGGACGGTCGGGTCTGGACTGAGTGTCACATACTTCCTGGCGCCGTTCACGGCAGTGACGTGGGTGGTGGCGCTGGTTGCCTTGTTGGTGACATCCTTACTGCTCTGGTTGGTGGCGAGAATCTCGCCACAGGAGAAAAAGAATCAACAGAACAAGGAGATCACCAGACTTGATGGCGCCCTGTGGTACATTCTGGGCTCGTTCTTCAGGGGCAGCAATTACACTCCGAAGGTACCCGAGAAAGACTAGGGCGTTGCTAGCTCGTACAGGCCTAAAGATGACTAAGCACTAGTCTATGGATCTTGTGGCAAACTGCCTCTGACAGTGCAGTCAACACTGTACAAGCCAGGTTATTCCCTCATTCATATAGGCATGCATTAGGCTAGACCAAAACTTCAATCTCCTTCTGCGTGCTATATTTGTTCGCCAGACTCCATTTTTAAAGACATTCTAGTCAAATGAAATGAAGAAATAATCAATTTTTGGGTCCCCTCTCTGCCTTCAAAGTTTTGAAAACCACAGTGCACAAGGATGCTAGGTCAACATTGCAAATTTGATGTGGACCTGCTTAGTTACCTTCCAGATGCTGAACTGCAGCACTGCAGTCAAATGAAATTGAAAAGAAAGTATTTACACAATATATGCTGGACTAATGTAGCAAAGCTTTATTGGAAAAGAAGCGAGGGGTCAAAAAAATTGCTTTTTGAGAACCCTTTGACTGCATCTTCACCATCAAGCATTAGACAAATGAACCTAAGATGCACCAGGGAGAGAAAGTTGAAAAACTTGCGCTTTTTGGCCTAGCCTAGTATGCTTGCATTTCCTTAAATAACACATGTACATATACGAGTCTTCATTAGGCCTGGTCAGCTCGCCTCGTGGTCCTGGCGTGGTGGATCTTTGGCATAGTCTTCGTTCTCACTTATCTTGCTACTCTGAGTGCTCTGGCTGCTCCATCTGCTGGACTAGGCAAAATGAGTAGCACTGCTGAGGCCGTTGACAACACCAGGAAGTTTCTAGTGGTCAACGGAGGAGCCACCAGTAGATTTCTCAAGGTTAGTATGACATGGAGTGCGCTCGTTATTACCGTTCGATCCCGATCCTCTCTGGAAAATGCCGAGTTACTCGATAAGATAATCCTCACTGCTCTTGCAGTCCACAAAGATTCCTCTGCTGAAAGTGATCAACTCGCGTACCGAGTATCTGGACAACGCCGTGGACATGGCTACTGCAGTGGCGGAAAGCGAAGGAGAAGTGGCCGCTGTGATGGAGGGCGTGAGTGCAGGGTTTCACTCCTCCAGAGACTGCAGGCTCTACTCCGTAGGTAACCTCAATGAGAGGGCCTACGCGCTCGCTTTCAGGAAAGGTAAGAATGGGCGTCAATTGACTTAAGATCACGTACGACGCGTGCAACTTATCTCAGGGTCGCGTTATGCTGCCAACCCCGATTTCTCCCGGGCCATCATGCGTCTCCAGGAATCGGGCAAGATTTCAGAACTGAGAAACCGTTGGTGGGGAGGCCGAGTTTGTGAAGAACAGTCTGGCGGAGCCCAAGGACTTTACGGAAAGGCTGAACACGACATCGATGACATGGGTACGTTCACTTAAACCACTGTGAAATATGTTATCCTTTTCATACTCTACCACTAACCATGCCAGCTGCCGTCTTCATTCTGTTGGGCATCCTGCTGGTGATAGCGGTCGTGCTCTCGCTGGTGGAGCTGCTCTGGAACTCTAAAAAATCTAGCAAACAAGAGGGCGGCACAGGCAAGGCTTTCACCAAGGAGCTCAAGGAGGCAGTCTCAGGAACGAAGAGCGAGAAAGAGCCTCTGAAGAAGGATGACGCGGAGGCAACTGCTTAGGTGTATATGTAACATGAAGATTTGGTTTCACCAGAGATGTAAGCTTGGACTGCCACAGTGAAGATGTAATAAAGCAACCTATTGAACTGAGGATCCTTTTCTGCCATGTTGAACAGATATTGACCAGCTGAACAAAAATTATGCACTTCGTCACCAGCTGCTTTGGAACAACACGACGGGTTTATTGAAAGAGGCTTTATGTTCACGCGGTGTCCATGGCTGCGGATGCAGCTGCGCTCTCTTCCGTGTACTTGCCCTTGTCCTTGCCGGTGGCGATGGCGCGACCCTTGGCACGGCGATCCAGGATATCTTTGCGATCCTTATCCATCTTCAGTTTAACAATGCTCACCTGTACCAAAAGAATGGATAATCAGTTAATCGATTCATTTCTCACTTTGAATTTACATCAGCCTCACCTTGGATGGATGGATGCCGACGTAAACGGTAGCACCGTTGGCCTTCTCACGCTGGATGCGCTCGATGTAGACGCAAAACTTCTTGCGATAGCACTGGACAACCTTGCCGACCTAAAGAGAAAAGAAACATCTTAGGGCGTCGTCGAGGAAAAAACTCATACACTCTTGACGGCGTGCAAGACTAAGAACCACGAGCTCGACGCTGTGTCACGCACCTGCTGTCCCTTGTAATGTCCCCTGACGACCTGGACCTCATCGTCCTTGCGAATGGGCATGGATCGGACTCCATATTTCTGGCGCAGCTCCTTACTCAGCGGCGCACTCATGAGGCGCCTACGCACATGTGATGGAGCGCTGAAGTGGCGTTTGCGCTGCTTGCGCCGCGAAGAGGTCACGTTCTTGTTGAGCTTCATGGCGGCGGGCGAATCCTGGAAAGAGACGCCAGACCAGTTTTAGTGGAGGCCGCGGCGAGGGGAGAGGGGGACGCTGATCCCCATCCCGCCGCTGCGTGGGGGGATGAACCGTTCATCCCGGCACAACTGGGCAGGCAAAAGTTGAAGAAAATCGCAGATTTGCGTAGATTTTCCGAGACAAATGCGAAAGTCTGATGTTTACCTTCCAAAGCTCCGGCAGGAAAAGGAAGAGCCCAGGCAGCTGACGTTTATTTACTTTTTTTGTTGTTGTGAAACCTCGATCACGCAACCTCTCAACTTTGTTGCGCCGACTTGACAGGTAAGCAGACAGAGTTGCTACGAGTTAGAAGTAGCGACGATGTGAGCACCGAGAGTCGACGCAGGCTCTCACATAGAATAGGAGTCGACGTAGACTCTGTGAGCTGGACGCCATCTCATTGTAAGCGATATCATCTTCAGATACCCACTCTACTTCATCACATTGCCCTCAGTTGAGTGAAGTGACTTGGAGTGAGGAGACACGACTCATGCGGCTTCAATAGTCACATCTCAGTTCACTGGACTCACCGTGACCCGATTTGTAGGTGCCAACATACCAAACGAAGCCAATAATTGAGGAAAGACAAAGAAGTATGACAACAAAAGGTGCATTGCGAGATTCTTGCTGAATTCCTTCCCGACCATAGGATTGGATCAGGACCCAACTTGTGGAGCTCACCTGGGATCAGTCAAGAATTCTTACACTAGGATCATATTTTTGATTCCATGAATTTTTATGGCCCATACGACCATGCCAATTTTGGTGTGCAATACAGTGGTACACACGAAAGACCCTCTACTGCACAAGCCACCCGGTCAGCTCTCCACACAGGACGCATCAAGTGTGAGGTCTCGACTACTACGTGGCAACCTTTCTTTTTTGTGAGTAAAGCAGTCGAGGCAAAAGAATCGAGAAAATAAATAAGGGGAGTATTGAAGTTTGTGGCCTATAATTTTGGATTGGGACGAGTTTCGCGATGTCAGCCTCGGCCGCCAACCCGGGGGCCTCCAGAGGGCAGGAGGAGAGCAAGAATCCCTGGAGGACGATCATAACAGGTAAGGGGTGAAGCCAATGTCTAGTACACTGGACGCATCTTTGCTTCAGCTTCCGGTGATTCGGCTCTCCTATCGCGCCTGTGTCCCGGTTTGTCGGACCGACTTCCCAACGAGGCCTGCGAATGGCGGAGGAGCTTCGGAAGGGCACCCAAGACGGTAGAAGTCTCAAGCAAGTCCTCCTTCTTAACAATGCTATGCATTGCCGATCATGCAGGTCGTGCTAAACGCCGAGGTGAGCGATTTCGACCCAGATTCGCTGCAAGGCGTCTCCGGGTCACCACCCGAGGGGTCCCGGATGGGCTCGGCTGCTTCGAGCCAGCGAGAGAGGCACTTCATTGGACTCAAGGGGCAGCCAGTGCTTCACATGTTCTGGATCGAATGTTCGGTGAGTCGCGCAACAGCTTATGTCTCCACCTACCCTTTTTCTCCATTAACTTCTCTAAAGGATCTGGACTCGTACAAGGCGTTCGCTCGCGACGAGATCACTTCATGGCTCTCTCGGCTTGGAGACTGCGGTATCACCGAAGAGTGGTGTGTAGTCTTAGTGGAGGCGTCGGACTCCAAGAAGACGAACAAGTTGTTACCCACGAGGACGTCGGTTTTAGATAGACTCAAGGCGGACGTTGGAGGTCGGCAGCCGGAAAGATGTTTGTCCTTGCTAGGTATGCACGGGTGACTTTAAAACAGGTTGGCAGCCACACTTAAAGGTCTGTTAGCATAATGGGGTCTAGGTCGGATCGTTATCTCAGTAATGTTGTGAATGGTCCCCTAAAGAATAATTTTCACCTTGAAGTGATCACTCACGCCTGTCCTTTCCAGTTGTTGATGGGATTCCACGGACGAAGCTCAAGCCTAGGTGTAAGGAGACATCGCTTTGTTCTGTTTTGAGGTCCCATGAGTGTCCGTCATGTTTGATTTAAGCACTTAAATAGGGCTTTCTTGACTGTAACGTGCATGCGAGCGAGTGACTGACCTGGGCTGCTTTGAACTACTAATAGTCCTGGCATTTCGATTAGGATCTAATTATATACTTTTCTGCTCTAGATCCAACTAAGCACGATTCCCGGGCTGCTGAGTCTTGGCTGACCCTCCTCCGCAAGATCCGGATCCTGGTGCTGGAGGCATACAACAGGATTCTTGGAAAGCAAGTTTTTGCAATCGACAGTGATACCACATAGGACCAAGTCAATAAGGTCACTCTACGTAGGTTCGAGGACCACATGCGTAAGCAGCGAGAGCGCCGGAATGACAGCGATTGGGACTTTTGCCAGTACTTTTTGCTACAAGTAAGGTTATCTCTTTCATGCATTGACGCAAGTGTTCTGTAGGTGGAGGTAGCTCACACGGCCCTTGAAATGGGAGGCCATTTTTGACGTTCACTACTAATTTGATGGAAACGTTTGTCTCAGTACTAGTTTTTTCTTTTCTAGGAGGAATTAGCTTTTGTGTACGAGATGCTGGGGGTGTACGACGAAGCTCTAGTTCAGTACGACGAGCTGGACGCGCTGTTCACGCAATTTGTCCTCAACGCCAACGTCGCCGGTAAAAGGGAGTTGTTTGCTGTGGCCAAATAGCCTTAAACGTCTTTTTCTTTTCTTTTACATTACAGAGGCTCCAGATTGGCTCCAGATGTTTTCCTCTCGCTGTTCACAATGGTCTGGACTCTCTCTCAAGTCGTCATCGGTGACTTCCCTGAGAACGGTGATTGCAGGAGGTAGACCAGAGCTGTTGGACCTCAGAAACTACCTCTTTGCTAGGCAGTGCGCAATGCTCCTTAAAGTGCATAAGCCATGGGAGGTGAGCCGGATTTTTTGCTCAGAAGCTATGACAGTCTTGCAATCTTAGAAAAAAGAAAGAAATGGCATCTGGTGATGATTCCACACCGCAACCTTGAACGTTTTTTTAGATGGCCAAGCGTTCGTTGTCATTTCTGCACAACTGCGTTCAGGAGATCTCTATCCTTGAGATCTGCTATCCTGAGGGCGCCGTCGCCTGCTGGATCCTGCTGTCTTGCTTAGAAGTGCTCAGGACGTGTGAACGTTACTCAGACTCCTCCAATAAGATTCAGTACTACTGCCTCTTCACGGCGTCTCTCTGGGCCTACGCGAGGGAGAAACTGATGGAGTTGGGTGAGCAGCTCTTGTTTGTTCTTAATTTCACCGGTTTATTTGTTGCCTTTCTTATCTTTAGGCACCATGTGTGGCCTCATGCCGGACACTTCACCCACAAGCGAGCAACTGCACCGAGTCGTGGAGCTGTCGTCAGGAATTAGAAATGAAGATGAAAAATCAAACGTCGATGAGAGGGGAATTAAGTTTGGCACAGAGCCCTCAGACAAGCTCAAGGAGGCCCTCTCGTCCAAGGCCGCCTTCCAGAAGTACTATCTAGTAAGAAATTACTGTTGTGATGCTAACTCAAGTTAAAGGAACGTATGTTGAGAATTTATGCATTGTAGGAGCTTTCGGAGTTGGCAATCAGCACATTCAAACATATAGGGAGGATCAGGTCAGCCAGGTTCATCGGAATCGAGCTGGCGAAATTCTACATTCTTTTGGGCCAGGTGAGACCAACTTCTTTACTTATTGGTCAAGTCTTTTTACTTCCATGATTCTCCTTTTACACTTTTACACCACGTAACTCTGTCGCTAACTTTTGGCAGAAAATGCGCGACCCATTAACCCTCATGAGTAAAAGATCGGATAGAGAAAAAAAGGTGAATAAGAGCGTTTGAAAGCTGAGCCCTGCGAAATACGTAGCGGGCAGCAAAGAAACTTGTGCCTAACTTAGTTCGTAGACAGGCTCTTGCGGACTCTCTTGTGTACCGAAATCAGTGTCCCTCTACGGAGGAGCGGCGGTGGACCACTATTCAAGGAGACATGTTTAGACATATCATAAGCATGCGATGTAAGATTTACAAAACGAGCCCGATCTTTAGTATGTCTGCCTATAGTCGATGGCTATTAGACGGGGTCTGAACCCCTCATAATTCGCCCAGGGAACCTCTCTCCCGCTATGTGAAGGTTCCTCCAAATCGGTCCGGCGGTCTCCGACGAGATGCATCCAGGAGAGCAGTGAAAGATATTGCACCTTTAGATGAGTGGAACATGCACATGCCTTGTGGTTCACTTTTTAGCCGGACATGTTTCTTGCTGTGCTGTGAGACCCAAGTTTTCGTCGAAAGAACTAACTTTGAGTTCCCCGTTGACCTGGGAAAGGTGCCTAGTAAACCCAATGAAACCTCTATTGTCTCGAAGCAGCCTCATTTTTTTACAGTCGGCCTCACCGTTGGCCCTGTTAAGGTTGTCATTTGGTTTTCAAAGACGCCAGCAGTCTGAGCCTCATGCGTGAACAGTGATAACTTTGCCCAAATTTCCAGATTCCACAGGCCATCACTTTTCTTCAGGACGCTCTGAAGACCTTCCAATTTGAAGGTTGGAGCCAGCTGGAGGCTAGAACGCTCGCAGACATCGCTCACTGCTACAGAATCATGGGAGCGGAACCAGACAGATTGGTCCGGACTCTGACTCAGGTTGGGCCAAATAAACTGTTCTACAAGTTTGCATCAAAATCGTGCACCCTGTACACTTGCAGATAATATCTCTACAAGAAGGTCAGAGTGAAGAGAGGCTGGAAAGGTTCAAGGAGATGTTGGACGTGGCTGACAAGCTCAGTGAGTGTGTTAAGAGCTTTTTCATGTGACATTTGAAGTAGGTTATTGTCCATATTTCCAGAAGAGGATGTTTTGACAGACGGTGAAACCCTTGTGAAGGTCACAGCCACGGAGATCGCATCTTCAGCAGAAAGCGACAGAGCCGTTCCAGGGCAGGCTTTGACGCTCAAGCTGGATCTTTTAAGTCTGTTGCCCGGAGATTTAGAAGTTGACTACGTGAGTGTGGCCTTGACCAAGGACGACTCATTCACACTCCAAGAGGGACCTCCCGCATCCGCCGTCAAGGTGAAAGACAAAAAAGAGCTGAGGCGGTCTTCGTCGACGGCCAGCACTGGCAGGATCGTAGACGGCAGTGACACCAAAGGTAGGACCGCCTCTTTATTAAACCCTGTTGTACAAGAATGATTTTTGAGGTCTCATCCTCCACCCTTGTCCTGATCTGTTTGCTGCTATCGTTGCTGCTTTTGTGCTCCTCATCATAGCTATGCCTGTCAAGTGCTTGCTTGGTCCAACTGAGCAGATCTTCCAAGATCTTCCAAAGCTCTCTTCTTCGCCCGCTTAACCTCGGTGGGAAAGACAAAGTGTCCAAAGGTCTTTAACACCTGCCCAGGTATTTCTGAAAGCAGCCTGAGTAGAAACTTTTAGTGCTTTATTGCTGCGCGCTTCTGCAGTGTCGGATTCGTCTCTTTTTCTTTCCAACAGGTCTTTTTATCTTTAAAAGATATATTTCGATGAGCATTCGGCTGATGCGCAGGGTTGATCGAGTATACTGTCGGCAAGAAATATCCTTGAATCAAAAAACTTTAAAATAATTCTCATACCATCAGAATCCTTGATCGTTAGGCCATTTGTTGGTCTGAATATTGCGCCACTGCCGAGTTTTGGTTTGGTTGTCACGAGTCAAACTCCGAGAACACCCACCCTATTCACCTGATCTCAGTCCCTGCAACTTCTATCTCTTCCTGAGCTCTAGAGACAAGTTTCAGGGCAAACATTTGCCACAAAATCAGAGCTGAAAAATAGTGCTGAGACAGTTCTGAAAAGGCGATAACGATGGTCTCATTTTTTTATGAGCTGATTCAAAGAATGATACGTGCCTGAAGAACTGGGTAGTCACATGGAAAATGAATATATGGTCTGCCTCTTCAAGTCTCTTCATTGTTGAGTAAAACACTTGCGGACTGTCTTACTTGATCGACCTTCATATTGACATTGGCCTTCACTTCCTGGCTCCATGTTTTTGCAAGGATGTTCATGTAGATGCATCGGCAACTGTGGTTTCTCTTGCAATAAGATCTGCAGGCCCAACAAAGTGCATCTTATGTACTGCTGGCGGTCATTCGTCATGCACTCGTTCTTTTTGTTCACGGCCCTGATGACCTTGTTCCCTGTCTGGATCGAATTCATTCTGCGGTTCCCTTGTTTGCTTTGACTTACTCTAATCCTTAGCTTTTTCCTCAGTTTCAACAGTTGATTCTTCATTCTGCACTGTGTCTTCACTACCTTTGTGGGAGCTGAAGGATGGCAAGAGGACTCCCTGGCCGAACTTAAGTTTGTTGGCGGATTTCTTCTCCGTTCCTTTCGGATGATCATTTGTTGTTTTGTCATCAATAATAGCACAGTGTGCGCTCTGATCCTCATGAGCTTCTACATTGCCATCAAAGTTATAGTCTTTCGTCTTGACGTGGACAAAATGTTTTTGATTACACCAATTCTTTTTCTCCCTTCTTTTTTTGCCTACTTCAACGTCTCAATTCTTCCTTCTATGGAACTTAGCAACTTCATAGTAATAGTGTACTTCTGGCAACTTCCTCATATTTGTTTTGCCATAATTACTTGTCAGGGATTGAGTATGCGAGAGCGTAGCTACAGGGTCTACTGTAAGTACCGTAAGTGGCTTTACAAAATACAGCCCTCACAATTGTGAGCCATCAGACAAAAAGATTTTGATGCATTGAGTACAGGAAGTCGCTGAGGAGTCTGAAGTGAGTCTGAGTGCCTGGAGACGAGGGTGAGCATGAAGACGCTGCTGGGACGGACCGTCAAGTCTTTTGTGGAGATGACGGCCAAGAAAACGATGGTTTACAAAGTCAGATAGATCGTTGGTTGCTCAGGGTGAACCTCAGATGCGAAAATTCAGCAACTGTCAAGAACAGCAACGGGCAGCACCAATAAAAGGAGACTGAAAAAGGTCCTCATCAAGGGGAGCAGTTGCATGTATAAGAGCTTGGCCATTGCCCTGGATGTCTCTCCCAGGTTCTTTGGCCAAAGCTCTGGAGAATGACGAAAGCCTCCAGCTTCTTGGACTGGTTTGAATATGTCAACAACAGGAGAAAGGTCATTCTTTGCAGAAAGAAAGCCTGTTTCACATCGATCGGCACCGAAACAGGCAGAATGACCGGACAACTGTGCCTTTGGGCACCCGGCTGAAGCCAAAAGAGAAAAGAACATTTGCCAAGAAGACGATGGCCAGTTTGACCTCTGATGGTCACAAAAGGCCCCCCTAGTTAATCGACACAGCCATCAACCCAGAGGTGCACCATGTCACAGATGGTCTGTCACCAAGTGGATTCACGACACCTACGACCCAAGGCAGAGACAGAGAAGTGTGTGGATTCAAGATGGCATGAGTTGTCACATGTCCCGTAAATCGCAGAGGCTGTGTGGAGAGCTCTTTGCCTCATTTTGGGACAAAAACGTGTGGCCCAGCAAGAGCCCTGATTGCATGTCCCCTGACTTTTATCTCTGGGACAGCTTGACGTCTGTGACTTGCAAGAGAGCTTTCAAGACCATCAAAGGCCTCAAGAATGCCATGAAGAAGGCCTATGCCAAGGTCCCTGAGGATGAAGTCGGGGGAGCAAGTGCTGCAGTTCCCAAGTGCCTGAGGAAAGTGGTTTGGCTACGTCCAACCAGGGCGGTTGGACGTAGGTTCCACCACCTCCAGATGAAGAAGATTAGGGAAGGAGGCGCAGCCGGAGCTTCACTGTTGGAGTCATCCAGTCGACAGCAACTTTTTTGTCTGATATCCTTCGTAACTGGCATTTGATGTTTGATGTTGATGGAATCCACTTTCTCGTATCTGTAGAAGTATAACTCATCCAGTGAAAAATGTTCTCTATCCTTCCTGTGACATCAATCCATTGTGTTCGTGTGAAGGAGAGAGATTAAGCCTTTCATTACCACCAAAGTTTTCATGTAAGAGCTCAGTTAGCCCCTTTTTTCTCCTTATGTGTCTAGCAGATGAGGAGGACACGCCCTTCTTTATGAACGAAAATCAGCTCCGCATGACTGTGCAGCTGGACAGGCAGCAGGACAAGAGCTTGAGCTGTGCAAGGCTGATTTGTAGGCCTTCGTCGCAGGCCCAGCACTTGAAACGCAAGGACAGCGCCGGCGCAATCCTGAAAGACGGTGCAGCCAAGAGCACAGACTTCTCCAATGCCCTCAAGTCCCAGGAAAACGAAAAAATCCTCATTGGTCCAGGTGAAAATTATGTCACACCTTGTATGAAGGAATTTAGAAGTACAGGGCAAATATTGTGCTCCCTTAGGTGTAAACACACTCTACTTACACGGAACGGCTCCTTCTGTGGTAGGCCGATACTTCGGGTGTCAACTCAGCATCCGTCGGGGTCGTCTGAACCTTCTGAGTCCTGCCACAACAGCGACGGCCGCCTCCAAGTCTTCCCCTTTTCCATTCTTTTCGTTCAAGGTGGTCAAGCAGCCTCCTGTGGCTAGCCTGACCAAGTGTGGTGGAGAACTTTTGGCTGGCGTGGAGCAGCTGGTCACACTACAGGTCAACGCAGGAAGCTGTGAAATCAAGGAGGTGGGACAATCAAGCGGACCTTTGCTCAAAAAGACAGGGGATTCAGACAGATCTATCAAGCTGTCCTTATGTTGATAAATTGGTCATGGCTGAGCTAAGCAGCCAAGTCAAAGTCCTTGGAGAAATGTCAAAAATTAGTACTCCCTCTGTTCCGAAAGAAGCGCGATATCACTCCATTTTTCTTGGTCCAAAAAAATTGCTATTTCTACCACGTACAACCTCAAAGGATCGAGTTACACAACGCCATTGCTTCAGGATCACATGTGATGCTGGTGGGATTCAGGTCCCTTTGAACCCACACAACTTGTCTTCGGACGTGTGAGACAGC
>JAAUXU010021026.1_pt1 | contig 19403 bp, 16 predicted proteins | sample 7278151 | NCBI WGS metagenome assembly JAAUXU01 (sample SAMN14350113, study PRJNA611818) | marine sediment metagenome | isolation source: surface marine sediment (1.8m) | place: French Polynesia: Moorea | collected 2018-08 | reverse complement strand
GGCCATCAGTCTACGGGTCGAGCCTCATATTGGCTCGTCTGGTCTTCCTGGCTCAATGTCCACCCCTACTGACCTTGTTCTCTCCCCTCCTCTCGCCCTAGCTTGTCACTGCATGCAGTCAATGAAACGTTGGACCTCGATTTCGGCCTCAAAACGGCCTCCGACCTAAGGTGTGGCATTGTCACTTTCGGGCATGTGATGTGTAGCATCTGCTGACCAAGTTTGGTGACGATCGGTGCGGTGGTTGGGGCGCCCATAGCCTGAGAGGCACACATACACACACACAGACTACATACGGAGACTTTGCTTTTTGATGAATCCTTTCCTTTAGGTACCTAAAGAGAGATATCCAAAAAGACTGACAAATACCCAGTTTTACGATATCTTCGAAGAGAATGAAACTACTTTTTTGTGACTTAAACTCATAGCAGAAGCTTTCTTGATCCTGCTCGACAATGTTGCTCACAAGCTCAAAAGTTTTCATTGACCAAGGTTTCCTCCTCCCAATGCACTCAATGTCTCCCGCATAGATTGTTCCATGTGGTCAGACTGCTTGGACAAGGTTGCACCACTGCTTGGAGTCCCCTGTGGTGTTGGAGCTCAACTTGGTCATTGTGGAGTATTCCCGTGAGGCATGCACGAGCATTTGGAGTGGACCATGAGAACGCCATTACAGACATGTACAGGATGAGCAATGCCATGTGTCAATATTGAACATACCGTTACACAAACAGCTAAATAAGACCAAATGATCATGTGACATCTTCTTGGCCAGCTTGAAGTCTTTTGAGCAACATAGTGACATCTCTCTTTTCTTTCTTTGCAGCTGCTACAAAGGATTGTAGGCCTGTAATGCATCAGGTAGAGGTGGACTGGGCCTGACTTTTTTTGGCCTAGACTAGAACAAGAAAAGTCACTCCATGGTTACACGCCTCTCGCAGGAAGCATCATTTTCCCGAACCACAGATGTTATATTTTGTTCATTCAGCTTTGTTTCCAACATATGACTTCTATAGTTGCATGTGAGTTACTTTAATGGAACAGGGAGCGCCGAAATGTTATTCAAAAAGCCGCCAAACACTTGTGATGAGCGCGAGCGCTCAAATTCTGAATGAGCGACTAATTGACAGGTTGTTTCGTCAATAGGCGTTGGCTTCACCATGCATGTGCTTTCCTCTGGCATGTCCGTGGTCACCACCCAGAACAAGTCGAGGACGGCATTGGTCGCCCTGTCCTTCGTGGGGATCGTTTTGATTACGGGGTACTCGCTCTCGGGGGAGTTCATCAGGATGTGGAAAGTGGGCAGCACTGTAAGGTAAATGAGAATGACCAAGGTCGTCTTCAACCCCTAGTCGTTCATGTGCGTACGTCATGCGTCATTCGGCGAGGTCACAGCAGTGTTATTGACAAGTTTACCAAACCAGCGACTACGCAGCGTCACTCAGACATCGGACTCTCGTCACCGACGGGGCGGAAGCCAGAATTACCAACGGTCGTCACTGACGTGTCCGCTCGACTCCTTCGTCATGGGAGTTTCGATCGTGCTCGAGCTTTGTTTGTCCAAAAGAATCCAAGTGAAGGGTTGACATGTGCTGTTTTGTAAAGAAAAGAATAGTGTAGACACGTACTTATCTGCAACATGAATAACACTACTAGTTTTGGACATCCCCGTGGATTGTGTTGTACCCGGTGGTCCAAGGAGATTCGTGAGTCAAGGTGAATAGCACCATGGCGAGTCTCTTTGGTCCGTGTACTATGTACATCAAACTTGGAATATGATTAAGGGTTTAATACAGGCTTGTACGGTGATCGATCTGAGGATCGCCGACCATGATTACTCGATCGATATTCGATCGCTGGTCGTGAGATCGTGTAAAAGTGGCGATCGAGATCGGATGATCGATTCAGATTGGCTTTTTGCGATGTTTCGATCGAATTCAGAGTGTCAGATAGCCTGCTTGAGACACCTTTGTTCTTCTCGGTGGGTCCAGAGAGAAGTGTGGATCTCGTTCGTTGTGGCATCCCCGCTGCGAACAGAGCCATGAATGACAGAGAGAGTCATTCCTTATCAAGTTTATTTAGAACTTTTTGTGTCCCATGAAAATTGACTAATCACACTGCTCCAGCCTCCTGTACACGTCATTGGGCAAGTTGGCCACTCTCAGTTTACTCACATCTCTGGCTGCAAGTGGTATCGTGGTACCACTTTGTGCTTTGTTCGTATGGCCGACTTGGAGGATACGCTTGGCGATGACACTGTTATGGACGAAGGTCCCACTCTGTCCTGGATGTGCCTAAGGCCGGGGAGACGAGCAACCGGGACCAGGAGAGCGTCAGCAATGTTGAGGTAGTGCCAGCAAAACCACAGACAAGGACCACATTAGCATCATCTACAAGTGCAAGCTGTGTGGTAACAGGACGGGTCTGCTGAAGACTGATACCAGTTCCAGGAGCAACCTCAAACGCCACATGAAGGCATACCACAAGGGAGAGGAGGATGCCTTCATGGCCCTCCTGGCTGACCACTCACAGAAGAAGGGTCGCCCCTCTGGGTCTTCTACATCCAGCTCTGGCATGGAGACTGACCAGCCAGCAGTGGCCAGCTTCTTCACTACCACGAGCAGTGGCAAGAAGCTCACAAGTGTGGATCACCCAGATAAAGGTGGATGAGGCCATCCTAGGCTTCGTAGTCGACACCGGCCAGGCATTCTGTGTGGTGGAGGAGCCATCTTTTCTAAACCTCATCCACACCCTCGCTCCATCCAAGAAGGTCATGACCAGGTGGGAGCTGATGACCTAGCTTAATTGTTGGTACCAAGAAATGGCTAGATCGATACACCAGGAGCTGGAGAAGGCCAGCTTTGTCATCACCACAGCTGACATGTGGTCCAGCAGCCACAGGAGTTACATAGAAGTGACAGCAAACGTGCTCACACCTGATCTCAAGAGGCAGGGTTTTGCTATTGCATGTCGAAGGATGAAGGGGTGCCACACCTATGATGCCATCACCCAAGAGCTGACGACCATTGTTAAAGACTGGGGAATTGAATGGAAGTGCGTTGGGATGGTGACTGACAATGCCACCAACTTTGGCAAGGCCTTTAGGATTTCAGCCACCCAGTCACAGATGGTGATGAGAGAGGATGCACAGGAGGACCTGCTGGACCTGCCTTCAGCAGAGGAGGAGGAGGAGGAGGAAGATGTGGGGATTAACCTGGACCCAAAACTGGAAGGTGGCAACATCAACCAGGTAGTGGATGAGCTCCCAATGCACTTTCGCTGTGCTGCCCACACCCTCAATCTTGTGGCTGCAAAGGACAGTCGTGCTGCTCTGAAGCCATGTAACTCTGAATATGCCAGACTGTATCTGTTACTACCACACATTTGGCAAGCATAAGAAAGTGTGGAACAAGTACAACCAGTCTACAAAGTTTTCCCAACATTGTGGCTGCCAAGCTCTCGTGTGACCTGGTGATACCTTTGGCCACCAGGTGGAACTCCACCTATGGCTCAGTGGTCAGAGTCAAGGAGCTGAGGGAGAAGGACAGAACTGCCCTGGATGTAATCTCTGCTGCAGCTGAAGTACAACCTCTCTTCAACCATGAGGCTGCCCTCCTAGAGGAGTGGGCCAGGGTCATGCAGTGTGTGGAAGATGCTCTTGACCACCTGCAAGGGGACCAAGCAATGTACCTGGGCTACCTGCTGCTGACAGTGGTCCTCATGAAGGAATATCTTGCAGACGAAAGTGCCAATGCACAGAAATGTCAAACACTGGTTGACATGCTGGTAGAGGGCCTGACAAGAGGTTTGGCCCTTGCTTTGAATGCCGGGAGATGCTGGTGGCAGCAGCATATCTCCCACCATTTCAAGTGGGCTCTTGCCCACGGAGGAGCTGCAGCAAAAGGCCCGCTGGTATCTGATGGAGGAGGCCACAGCCATTCAGGTCACATCTGAGTTGAGCAGCTCACAGTCACAGTCGTCACATCAGAGGGCTGGAGAGAAAAGTAAAAAAAATGTGCTTCCGTTCCAGGAAGGGCACCCAGGCAGACACAGTGGAGTCAGAGGTGGAGTGGTGACTTGCTGATGACTCTGAGGATTTACAGAGTGCACTGGCCTTCCAGAGGACCAGGGAGGTGTTCCAGTCCAAGTGTGGAGTGCCTCTTTTCTCATGCAAAGCTCATCCTGAGGAGGACACAAGGCAGAGAATGGGGGACAAACACTTTGAAGCACAGCTGCTGTTAAGTGCAAACAAGGGCTTTAAAGCCATTTAAGAGTAATCAAAATGAGTGTTTGTATGTTTTGAGTAACCTAATACATGAGGCATCAACCTCATTCTTTGAGTGTTGTTTCGATTGAATATGGATCGCAAAAACGATCGCTATGAGCGATAGGTAATGGATCGAGATCAAGATCGAGATCGATTTGAAATCGCGATCGCTGGAATGATCTGATCGCATTTTTTTCCGCAATCGCGTACAAGCCTGGTTTAATACAAAAACAACACACATGATAGAAAATATGGAAGAAAAGCACTTTGTGGGTTCAAGAGTCTCCAATCTGTTTTAATTGCTCACAACTGAGTTAACGTTAGTTAAACCAACTAGTTTTGACCACGATTTCCCATATTTTGTTTCACCCACATTTTCAGTAGGTTTCCACGTCGTGCCCTGCGACTGAACAGCCCTGACTGTGCTGTTCTGGCCTAGGGCTGTACTGTAGAAAAATACAGCACTTCCCGAGTGCGTAGAAGAAGGGACGCATATATAAAAAAGTGACGTTAGCATTCATACATGCATCTGGTTGGTCTCTATGTCCTACGATGCCTTAACGTGTGCGCAAGAAAATAATGTTTTTTAAGGATCTTTGTAGAGCAAGGCAAAATCCACGGTTTGACCCCCGCGGAGGCAAAAATTGCCTTGTATCTGCTGACCTCGTTCGATAACTTTGCCAAGCGCAACAACATCACCTGGACTCTCTACGCCGGAAGTTTGGTCGGGGCATTACGGTAAGAAATGTCACGAGTTTTGAATGTTTCACGAAAATCGACCGAACTTTCGGCTGGCATTTGATATTTTTGAGGCAAAGACATATTTTTAAGTGACCTTTTCGACCAGTTTAGTGTTTACTCTTAAAACCGGTGTTAATCCACACACACTCAAGAAGGGGGACCTGGACAAGCCTTGAGGTCCACGTATTTTGGATCTTAAAAACCTGTCCCGGCTCAACTTTCTTAGTGTAAAGCATTAAATTACATCAACAAAAGAGAAAGTCAAGCCCTTAGTGTGCACTTAAACATACCGTATCCTAACATGGAGGTGAACACTCCCCCTAAGGTGCACAGACGATAACATGAAGGTGAGCAGCAACTTTTTAGCACTCATGGGTTATGGCGCTTGAATACATTTAATCAGAAAGTCTTTCATTCCCTTTTTATGTACCAGGTCACTTATTAGTACCAATTTGATGAGGATTTTTTTCTTTTTTCTGCATGCAATTGTTCCTTCATGGAGCCAACAACGAAATGAAAATGTGCTTCTGATGGGTGGTCCAGTAGAACTTTCCAATTTTTTGAGTAGATTTGTCAACACTTTTTATTGAATTCTTTAATATGCAATCATAAGGAAAGAAATTATGCATTGGCAAAGGAAGTTTCAATTTTCATGGAGAAGCCCCTTTTTTACTGCATCTTCTTTCTGAAACACTCTGAATTCAAAGGTGAACATGTGATCTCAGAACTAGGAATGACAGCAATCTCAAAGGTGAACTACAGTCAACAGCAACAAACCATGTCTTCCAAATTACTTTAAATGTCTTCAAAAAGAGGCTGTCCCTTTCAAAATGATGCTTAGAAAATGAAAGAAATCAATAATTGTCACTTTTACGCACTTTTTATCCTGTTCAGACTTGAGTTACAGACTGTTCACCTTCATGTTTCTGCCAACACCTTGGATCTCATGAGTTTCAGAATAACACTTTCCAGGGTTTTTTTGCAATATGAGCAATCTTATTTGATTTCAAGGTGTCAATGCGCTCCTTCCCCTTTGAATAAGTCCGTGCAAAGTATTCTTACTCATTCAGTGCAGGAGATATGCAGGAATAAAGTTGCCTTTTTGTTTCACCTGCCATTTATGGTACGGTAGGCCTGGTGTCCACTAAAAAGAATGCACTGGAGGAACAAGAGTTGAAGGTACATTTTGACTCAATCTACATCAGCCTCGAGTCCTCCTGGAGGCTGTTAGAGTTTGGAAGATCATTGGAGGTGTTGTTGTTGGCATCCTCGCTGCCCATCTTGAAGAGGCGACATGGATCAGGATGGATTAGTTCCAGTAACGAAATGCTACTGATTAATAAGTCCCAATGCAATACTAAACGCTTTATGCAATCATTGGCGAATAGCTCGAGTTCCTGTTAAATCGTCGAGACTTATCACACCCCTAAACGTAACCTTGCACTGTTAACGCCAGTCCGCGGCTTTAAATATGAGTCCCACCCCTCGATCCCGCCTCTGCACGTGAGACTGACCTGAAGAAATGCTTATGTTCTAGCCACAAAGGCTTCATTCCATGGGATGACGACATCGACATCATCGTGGACATCGACAAGAAGCGTTTCATCAAAGATTACTTTGACAAGGAGGTAGATTAATCAGGTTGGGGCAGCTTCCCGTTCCAAACACAACCAGCTTGTCATCATGTAGGGCGACTGCCTGATGCACTTCACCCACAACAAGTATAAGTTCAAGATCTTCTCGACCAAATACTACACCCTGAAGTACAAGAACTACTGGAACTGGCCCTTCCTCGACGTCTTCGTCTTCCGAAAGGATGACGAGTCTCAGACGGTGAGAGACAGAGAGAAAACTTTCAGGTCAAATCTGGGAATCTCCATTCTCGTAGGTGACCGCAGAGTTGGATAGCTCCAAACCGCAGGTCATCCCCTATTCAATCTTCTTCCCGGTGAAGGAGGCAGATTTCATGGGCTTCCGCTTCCCGGTGCCGTGGAACATGAGTGCAGTCGCGTCAATCATAGTAAAAGTTTTTACCGTTTCTATTTTTTCTTCGAAATGTTGACAACCTCCGGTCAAAAGTCACGGCGCTTTGACATTTCTGTGGTCACAATGGTCATGCTCACTCAGTCAAGGCTTTCCCCTAAGCATTTCCTGGTCACCTGAAGGAAGTCGACTAGGCTTCTCGTGGTCACGCTTGCTCATTTGTTTCAAGTCCACCCTGATCACTTCTGGACGGTTAACTTTGTCGTATAAAGTCAAACCGTTAGACGGGCTAAGTATGTAATAAGTGTGAGTCAATTGCTTGTTTGTTTGTTGGGAGGGCTTCGCCCACCCATGACTGATGCCCTCGTGAGTGAGGGGAGTAACCCTGCTGGGTCTTCTCCTATACCCTCTAGTGGCAAACATCTAAGGGCTTAGTAGCTATGGTGTCCCACATGGCGAACCACCAGTGTGCTTATCTTTCTCTGCCCCCCCCCCTTCCATGGCCTCACCAATACGATCCACCTGAATGAGTCCGTATGTATTTGGCATGGACAAGACGACAGATGTCACTGCCCGTGACGTTGGCAAAGTCCTCGTCAGCAAGCTCGGCCACAACAAGTACCTCCTTCCCTACTTCTTGAACTACACTTTCTTGGACAAGTGACAGGCGACACAGGTGGATAGAGCGCGCTCCTTCTGCTGCCGCTGCTGCTGCCGAGTGTCTGTTGCTCGTTGTTTGTCCGCAATCATGGCCTGTAGCATGTCCAAGGACAGGTCGGAGGGCGCCGTCTTTGGCATGTGGCACTGGAGGGTGGGTGGCCACATCCGCAGAAAGTTTCAGCCACTTTCATCATGGAAAAGTGGTCAAAAACATCAAAATTCGGCCACGACCAGCACGGTGCTCTCGTCAACTTATGTTACTTTGACTGTTGTAGCATCACAATGAGCTCTTGAAACCGTGAGCTTTTGTACTCAGAATTCTGTCTCAGTGTCTAAATGATCCATTTTCTGTCGAAATTCAGCATTACAACATTCCCAGTTAGTGTATGATATCATTAACCACCAAGCGACATTACTTACGCCAAGGACTGCATTTTCAATCACTTTATACGTAATATTTTGTGGGGAAAAAATCACATCAGATCCGGACTCTGACTACTACAATACAGTCTGACCAAGGGCAACGTGACGTGCGACAACACCAGTCCAGAACCAAGAGTGTATGAATATGTTCGTAATATGCAAGCAGTAGACTCAACGTAGATGATAAAAGAAACAGAAGTGGAAGAAAGTATCACCTTCAAAAAATTCAGGGAACATCTTTCACAATTTTGGGGGGCCATTTATGAAGGCAATTTTCACTCGTGTCTGATTCATATTTGTTGAATAGGATATTGCTGGTAAAAATTGATTTAGGTGAGTGCTGGGCCTGGAGGGGAGGCAAAATCTTTTTGAGGGGCATGAAAGCACACTTTCTTACAAAACAAAACCAATAATCGATAACATCACGTTAATTTGCATAGAAGCAGGATACCGGTATATGAATTAGGGTAGCTGAAAGTCCAATATTGACATCTTTTCGTCCCACCCTAATGTGAACCCACTGTGTTGTCGCTCCATCTCCAGTACAGGGTGACAAAGGTTAACTGCAACTGTGAGAGTTCATGGCCTCTAAGGCAAAAGCTTGCATTATGCCGTCAGGGTCGTCATTTAGCAAACTTGGGTAAAAGAGATCTCTTCTAGCCTCGTTTGGAGGGAGTCCCGCTTATCCGACTTCGACCCTGAGCACTCCCTTGTCGTGCATTATGTCACTGTAATCGTAGTGCTTTACACAGTATCTGAGCTGGACCTTCCAATCTTCAGTACCACCGTGAGGACGTCACTGCTATTTGCCGACCCCTGCATATGAGCCACCGGACCGACGCAAAGTTCAACAAAGACCTCAAAAAAATAGCGGCCAACTGCAGCGATCTCCACCAATACTTCCATTTTGACAGGGTGATAGAGTAGCCCTTGGGCAGCCAACGTCAGGAGAGGAAGTGACACATGACGAAGAGTCGGTACGTGGCAAAACCATTTGGTGATTTTAAGGTGGCAACACCCCTCTGAGATTTCAAGTGATTCTAAATGATATAGACGGACAAATCCCAAATTTTAGACCTTTTCTGAGGCAGCATCAAGAGATATTCACAAGTTAGGTTGTAATGTACATTCACTTACTCTTGATTGACTGCTTGAATAAAACTGCTTTCTTGCCATTTGTCTTATCTCATGTATTCTTAAATGGGGAGTCAGTCCCTCCATCACAATCACAGGAAGTTGAGGCAGCAAAGCACGACTGTTTAAATGATGTGGCAATGAATTTGAGATTTGGGCTAATCCGCTGCCCAACTTTAAACATTTCAAGGAATGTAGAATCAAAGAAACAGCGGAGATAAAATAAGGTGGATTAGGAAGAAGTGCTCGTTGAGCACTTCTCAAGTTCGATGTAAATGGAAAAACGATTTGCGGATTAACAATGATGAGTTTTTCCTAGAGGGTCCATTTGCTGAATCACAGAAGACGTGAGGGCCACATGTGAACAGATGTAAGAAAGCTCAACTATGTATTTCACTTTTCATTGTATTTACTTCAAATGGGATTCGAGAAAAGTTGATCTTTCAACAGCTTTGTTTGACAGTAACATCAACCTGAGCTTGGTGATGAAAACCCCAGCGGTACTGAAGCTACTCTCAGCCTCCACAGAAATTTGGGGGATTGGATATATCCATTCCAGGACGCAAAGCTTTTCCTCTACCAGATTGCTAAATGAATAGAGTTGCCAGACCGATATGAGCTGCACTTGCTCAAATTCATCAAGTTTATTTCAACAAAATTGATGAGTAGTTTCAGTCACTTGTAGATTTTTGTCGGTTACTAATGAACAAAAACATTCATGGTGTTAATTGCTGACAGCACGAGTAGGACACACTAGGTAAGCTTTATTCAGGCAAACCTCCAGCCTTGGCGAGGATGATAATTGCTTTCTTCTTTTGCACCAGCTTGCCTTATGTAAAATGAGTCCCTGAAAATGCCCTGCGTCATCTGCCTCAGCAATGGGGCGCACAAGCCGCTGGCAGCAGCATACAAGCTGCTCCTCCACAGCCAGTACCACTCCAAGTTCAAGGAGCATGAAGCACTGATGCCGGGGGGCATCTGCATCGCCAGGAAGTGCGATCTGTAGTCTCCGAAGGAGACTCAACCTTTGCTGCCTCGTCTTATTGTGATCTTCAAATCTGGGGCCGCATTTGGCAAGACACATTCTGTTCGGGCAATATCATTTGTATAAGTTATAATAAGACCACTTAAAAACACCACCTTGGCACCTACGGAGATGAGAGCAAAAGAAAAGTGGTCTCGTTTCCACTGCTGACCACCAGGTTGACTTCATGTAGGATAAATCACTCTTTTTTAACTTATTGATCGTTACCAAAGGGTACAATCGTGCATTAAGACTAACCACCCTTTTTATTACACTATGAAGCCGAACTTGTGGTCAACACTATTTCTGGTCACCCCTAAACCACTAAATTTGATAACCTGAATTTGTCAAGTTATAAAAACTGACTCAATCACGGTGACTTGGGGCCCAACTTAACTTTGGGACCAAAGTTTTAGCTCTCCAACACGTTCCAAACAAAATTGTCCCTGATCTCTGCGCACTGCCCAACGTTAGAAAAATGTAATTTTAAGGGCTTCATTACTTTTGTGACGTTTAATTCACATTCTTAGGCAAGCTTACTTTTTATCTTCTCTGTCTGACAAGCAGTCTCCTTTGAACGTGCTTTGTCAGATCTTCTTATTCAGCTGAGGCCAAATGGAGACTGGTGAAAATGCTGCCGAGATAAGTTTTGACTCTTCAACAAGGAGAACAGATCCAGACTCCACATTCAGATCCCGAAGGGCCAGACGATCACGTTGCTAAGGTTCTGATCAGAGTCGCCCTCAGAATTCGGGCCGTCAGACCAAAGAAGTTCCCGGCTTCCTGCGCGTGTCATGCGCACCTGTTTGACCTACTTTTCCCGTGCATCTCGGGTTCTGAACTCTGACGATGCAGGCACTCTGTGTGTGTAGCATTCAATCCTACAACACTTTTTCACGGTGCGATCGATTTTGGGATCCCCACACTGTATATCTGTGACACACGCGAAGACGAAGTCCCTCCACCAACATTCCTCTTTCCAGGTATTTTCAGTGAAAAGACAAATGCCAAAGTTGTGGTCGCTCCCGTGCCAGAGGCCAACCACTCATGTGTCTGCCACAAGCATAACGTCGGGTGCGTTGAGAACTGCAGGACACCAAGTTTGGACTTTGCGTGTTGCTTTTTTTACAGTCTGTGCCGAAAAGAGTAAACATTATGCACGGACATTTTTTCCACTTTCCGGCACCTAAACAGAAACAGCTTGTTCACTTTTACACTCACGTCACAGATCTTAGAATACTTGAAGGAAAAGGAAAATACAGTGCAACACTCTTATTGCGCCAGTCTGGGGGATGAAAAAGCGAAACTTACTTCGAAACTTACTTTAAAGCGGGTTCTACTGTGCAGGCACTGTTTCCAACCGAGTCTTCAAGCGGGAGACTACAGGAGACCACACCACTATAGAAGACTTTGTACAGTATCAAAGTGCAAGTTTACCTTGACCTCTCAGGGCAGTGGTGCAAAGTGTCACTGCGTCTACTACCACAAAATTAGATGCACAATCGCATTTACTGCGAGACTGGTTCATTTTGATCCTCCGAACAGTCAGTTCGATAACCTAAAAAAGTCATTGCTGATTTACATTGAATGCGGTCCTTAAAGAAGCATCGCTCGTCATGAAAAGCCGATGCGCTTTACTACGAATGTGTTCAAGGGAGTCTTCGTCACAATGGACAATGGTGACGCTCGGACATGAACCAGGCCTGACGAACTGCCCCGGAGGCCTCCAACAAGCGTCTTGTGGCACTTAGGCCCTGTATAAATCAGATGCTGCGATTTCTTCAGAAAAGAGAACATTCACTACAATGTGTGTCGTTTTGATGTGCAACCGGCCGAAAGTTGACGGAGTCTGCTCGCTGTCTCTTGATGAATGGACATCACAGAGATCAGCGCATCAGTCCACATAGAAGAGGCTGAAGGATGTCTGGGCTTGGAATGATCCGAATTCAGAGATCCTCCTCTGCTGAAGAGGCAGTAAAGCTTCTGAAAAGGTTTGACTTTGGCCCGGATCCAGAGCACAACGTTCTTGGACTTGTTACTGCTGGAGCAAAAGGGTTAAAGATGATGCGTCGTCTGCTTCAAGTCAACCTCCTGAAGGACATGTCCTGCCGCTCACTTTATTAAAGCTTCACTTCTGTCCTTGCTACACCTTAGGTGCGTCATCAAGTCTACCATGGGCTTCATTGGGACGTGGTTAAGGTCCTTTATGCAAAGCACTTCGTAAAGGAAGAGGATGAGGCAGAACTTGAAGCAGAAGGACATCAGGAGAGTAGCTGTGATGAATTGGAGGAAGATGAAAGCTGTTAATGGCAAGAAGGAATAGTGGGAAAGTCTGTGGAGCTTGTGAATTCTTTCCTGCTATCCTATTGTCAGAATTTTCCGAAATCTCTTGTGAAAAATGATACTTCCGAAAACAGCGCGATACGAAGTACTGGTGCTCAATTATTGATCACATATGACGGTGAGCAGCTTGGACAGTTTGCATTAATGTGTCCAAAGTGGTTTCAAAAGGAGCAACCAGAGAATGTTTGCTGGTTTTCAATAAATGTGGCTGACTAAAAATGACAGATTTTATTGCCAATCAAAATGTCACCTGCCGCTGTGACAATGAGACTTCACCGAAGTTAGGTGATCATGTTCTGGCTGCTACCACTGGTGCTAAAACAACTTTGAATAGTGGCAATATGTGTGGCCTAAGAGAACTGGAAACGAGCATGAAATGTGATCCTGAAGCAAATATCATGTGTCACTCAAGCCTTCTTGATCATACGTAGATGTAATGATGTTGATGTCGCACGTCATTGGACCAAGGAAAGTACTGGAATGTGGCGCTTTTTTGCGAACAGAGGGAGTATACTTCAAGATGTCCTCCAGAGAGGCAAGTGCAAGAAGCCAGCATTGGCTCTGGACACCAAGTGGAACAGTCTCCTCAAAATGGTTCAGCACTTTCTGAAGAGAAAGGATTTTCGAGCCTTTTATCGACCTGCATCCTTCTGAAAGTGAGCTGCAATGTTTGTCGGACTTGGCTGAGACACTGGAAATGGCGAAGACTGAGGCATCCCCAAAGTCATGACAAAAAAAAATTGGCAGTTCTTGAGACAACAAATGAACTATACCTGTACCAGTGTGCCTGGAGCAGAACCTACTGCTTTCAAGTTCTCTTTCTCCGTGGAGTCACCTTCCCTTAATTCGCTATTGAACAAATCAGCATTTGGAGCAAACAAAGTGATCCAGATGAAAAGTAAAACAAAGCAACTTTTGCCAGTTTTCTCAAAAGCTCTGATTGACTTAGTTAAGGCTTGACCACTTGATCGATGGAGAGTCTCACAATTACCTGGCAAGTCTTCTCAGTGCAACCTCGTGAAATGTTGTGCACAATTGATACATAAAGACTTGGTTGCATCGAGCAAGGGGAGGGGAGCATTGTAGAGCTAAAGTGGTTCATAAAAGATTTGTTCTTGCCTAAAAGGGCATAAATATTGTTGCCGCCAAGTCTAAGAATTATGCGTTTTCACAGTCACGACATTTGGCACTATTTTGTTCTGTCAGAACAACTTGACCTCATCGCCAAGTAGCTTTCATTTCCCAGTAAACGTCATGTCTTATGGAAGAAACAGATTGCATTTAATGGAGTTTCACTGTAAGCTAAGCGCGTGTGCGGTTGACTTGGGAAGGAGCATGTCAAATAAAAGAGCCAGGGGGAGAGAAATAGCAGTTGAATGCGTGACAATCGAATACAAAGAGGTGTGGTAACAACTGAGTGCTCAATCACACACACTATTATTGCGGAATGTATGACGACGACGTAACAAAGTTACGTCATCGTCATTGCCGCTGACTTTCGGGAAAAAATAGCTTCAGTCGAATTGATCAATAGCTCTGACCTCGTAATTACCTGGCCTGGTGATCACTGCAGAGCACTGACGCAGGTCTGGCCTAGTTGGAGATTCTTGTATTTCGTGAATGGAAAGTACTTTGCTTTCAACCTCTTCTGCAGGATGAACTCCGCCTTCTTCCTTATCACGGTACTCGGTGGTCTCGGAATCCTCTTGAATGTTGGCGGCAGTCCACTATCTTCTGTGACGGGAGAGTTGGCGGCCTTTGTGAAGGACAACACCAACAGGGGTGCCAACATCATCTGCCGTCAGAGACTTCCGGTGTGTTCAGTGCTCTATGAACACTTTGTCAAGGAATCCTTGCTGACTTCTCGGATGGCGACAAAGAAGAAAAGGTTAGAGCTATCCTATCAGCAAGACTTTGCCATCGTTGTCCTGGAGGATCCGGGGTCAGATGCTTTCCATGAAAGCCTCCGTCTCGTTGTGGACTCGAAGAGGCAGACCAGCTTGATCTACTTCACTAGAAGTCTTAGCACTGCCGATTGGTCCTCCCTAGAAGAGTCGTTCTCTACGTTACAGAGGGACTCTCACTTTTACCTGGCTTCAGGCGGCAAATTTCCTCTGGACTTCTTTCTCCTCATCACCTTGAACCATCAGAGTGATGTTGCCATCAACCAACTGGAGTTTATAGAAGGTACCAGGCTGATAAAGGAGTCGTACGACTTGTACGGCATGCCGGTGACCTCAATATCCTTGACGTGGGCACCGCATATTGTCTTCGATGACTGCAATGAGCTCATGCGTGAATGCAAGACCAGCTACGGATCACTGAGGGATCAGATCCGACTGTTCGAAGCCTCGTTCAACTTCACATTGGTATCCGTCCAAGGAGATGGTGACTGGGGTGTTGCTCCAATAGAAGGTCCTTTCAATCTCAGTGGGACCTGGGGTGGTGTTATGGGCGGTGTCATCAATGGGGACTACCATTTCAGTCTTTGTCTCTGGACTTACAAGTACGAGCGCAATTCTTTGATGGATTTTGTCCAAACTTCCCTAAGTGACTACTTGCTGCTTGCTTTGACACCCCAACCAGCGAAGGTTGATACCGCGCTGTTTACCAGACCATTCACTGAAAATTCTTGGCAGGCAATCACAGGCATGACTTGCTTCATCGCAGTGATCATCCTGAGCCCCAGGTTCATTCTGACTCACTTTGAAGAGACGACCAGCTTCCAGATAGCATCTACCACCAGTTGGTACTTCTTTGTCCTCCTTAATACATTCTATGGTGGAGCCCTGACCATGTTCTTTACCAATGAGGTCTCTATTCCTTTTGAGGACATCAAGGATGTCATGAGGGCGTATGATGAATGGAACTTAATCATGATGGCAGGTAACAGTCAGACGTGAATGAAATTGCGCATGTGATTCTTCACCAACACCACTTCAGGCAACGACGTCCAATACCAGTATCACGTCCTCCGGAAAGACCCCGACTACACTGCATTCTACAGACGTGTGAAAGAAATGCCTGAGGAGACAGTGTTCTCTGGGGTGAAGGAAGGCATGCTCAGGCTGAAGTCTGAACGGGCAGTCATGCATCTCCACAAATCTGTGCTCCAGGGACACCTAAAGAGTCAACCCCTGCAACAAGATCTAAAGGTGAAGCACTATTTTTACCAGTATGCCTTACAATAAGCATATACCTATGAAGCTGAATTGGATGATCACAAAGATTTGTGGAAAGAGCTGATCAAAATAGTTCGCACTAGCTCTGTTTCAAACAACTACTCGATGTCGATATTCGATGTTGTCTTTAAAAGAAGCAGGGTTAAAAAGCGATTGACATGAAGAGAGTAGAAGTTGTTTGCAGAACTGTTATATAAGTGAATGCTGTGAGTAGTCTCATTCATGCTTGAGGCGCCCACGTACAAGTAGACGTCACTGGCTGTCTGGAGATTTACCCAATAACTCTGCTTTCGTTCAAGGTTTTTGGCCACGAGAGGCCGACTTTTGACGGTCTGGTGTTTCCAAAGAATTCCCCACTGGTACCAGTATTCGCCAGAGGGATGAACATGCTGAAGGAGACTGGCGTCGCCGACCACATCCACCGCAAGTGGCTGGGCGAGATCAAGTCTCTCTCCTCAGTGGACACAGAAGTCCTCACCATTGGACAGGTGCGGACGAAAACACCAGAGCCGCCATTCACAGTATATCTAAGACTAATCTCGGTAGTTCCAAGGCAGGTGAAAGCAGCGTACGATCTATATTGTCAACTAGACCACGACACAGAGTAGCACTAGACCGAATTAGATCTAAGCTGGCACAAGAAGCCCAGTGTACTACACTTTATTCTTGTCTCGCAATCCTGCAGGTGGTCTTGGTACTCTTCATCTTGTTGGCCGCTGTCGTCGTCTCTTTGGGCGTCCTCTGCCTAGAGTATCTGGCAGTCAAGTTGTCCAGGCGGATGCGGAGATGACGCGACGGCAACGAGGGTAAAAGCAAGAGACTGGAGTGTGATGACCTGAAGACACCATGACACTGGCACTTAATAATAAAGTGTTTTGCGTCGACCTCACGACAAAAGGAAATCCATGATGCAACTAATGTACAACATGAGAGGACAATAGTACCCCTCTCCAATTTTCCTCTGAAACGTGTTTGATTCCGCATTTGGTCACTCACTGTTGGTGAGAAGAACATTGCCAAGAGCACAAAAAGTGGTCAAAAACATCAATTTTTGGCAGCGATCGGCATGGTGCTCTTGTCAACTCCTCACACCCATGCTGCTCTAGCATGGCAATGAGTGCCTGAAACTTGACGAAACTGCAGGATCTCATGTCCAACACTCTCCACCACACATTCCAACCTTAAATTCAACCTTACAATTACCTCACTAAGCATACCACAACGATTTGTACCAAGCCACATTATTTATGGCTAGCACTGTACATTAACATCGCATTTTCAGTTTACTCGTCTGTTGCTTTTCTGGCTTGAGGTGGTGACGGCCCTAGCGTCGTCGTGGCCCTGGAGCTGTGGAATACCAAAGAGGGGGGGTGAAGTCCTTGCCCAGATGGGCATTTGTAGCCTAATGCCAGCTATTGGGGGTTTCTTTGCTCAGCCATTTAATGTAATGGTCATAGGCCTAGTCATAAGCCAATCCCCATAGAAGTAAGTAGTCCTGTAGTGTCTGTCAAAGTGCCATTTCGGCCCACTTAGCCAGCCAGCCCATTGTGCCAAATGTGATGCAAAGTGCCACTTCAGCCAACCACAGTGCATCTTTAGAGTGACGTAGAGTAGCACTAGTCAACCCACTACGAGTGCATAAGACAGGTACCTAAACGAAAGAAACGGGCATCAAGTCCAATACCAAACAGGCTTGTCCGCTCTCAGGGGCGGGAATGACGGAAATTACAGTAAGTTTACAATCTCCAGCTACGTGTCATTGCTCTGGTCGTCCTTGTCGCTCAGGCCGTCGTCGCTCAGTCTGTCGTCGCTCAGTCTGTCGTCGCTCAGGTCGTCGTTGCTCAGGGTCCGCGTCGTTGCTCTGGTCGTTTTGACTCTCTTTGGTTTTGTTTTTAGCCTGATTCTCACCCTGATTCTCGCAGGATCATCACCCTTCAGCCACAAATCTACGCCATGCCACAAATTGAGGTTATTTTGAGGCCTTGGTGACCTCGCAGGTCGCTGAGTTTCACTTAGGCCGTAGTCCTCAATGCCCTCTCCCCGAAAGCGCATATTGTTCATGTGGGTGATGTGTTTCTGAAGATAACTGTGGTCATATCTGTGGACAGACGGACAATCTTCGTCTTATGTTATAGATGAACAAGCAAGTTGCAAGAATCAACTTCATCTTCGCGATGTAATTTTTAACAACTGACAACACAATGAGGTCTCAGGAGGTAAAATGTATGAGGATATTGGCTCTGCGTGATGCACATGTTGGCATTAAAATCATTTGTCATATTGTTGTGTCATCGTGCAGAACTGTATGATGTTAAGAAGGCCATGGTAATCGGCAAAGTTTTTCCAGAAAGCCAGGATCCAAAACCAAGGTCCAGAAATGCAATAATGCCTCCTTAGTTGAGATGCTCACAGAGAAGATTGTGGAGAACCCAGTCACATCGATGTGGAAGTTGCTCAAAGAGATGAGGGTGCCAGACTAAGCAATTCAAAGTGTGTTGCAGAAGATGGGGCTGAGAATTTTTGTCTGGAAGAAAGAGCAATTGATTGTGAAGAAGTGAAGGAAGGGAGGCTCAAGAGCTGCACCAAGATCCTCAATTAGGTCAAAAAGTAGGATCAACAATAACAGTCTTCTATGACAAGAAGATTTTCCCCTTTGATCAGTTCTGGAGCTGCCAAAATGACTGGTGGATAGCAATTGACTGGTCTCACGTCAAAGAAATCAATGTGATGAAACTCCCTGAACAGCTTGCTGTGCTCGACATCCTGGTCAGCAACATCAATCACACGCCACTGATTTTCTTCAAGCAGTGATGTTCCACTGCTTGAAGAAGCAGGCAATGATGCCATCTACTACAAGCTCTTCTGGTACAAGATCCTCCTGTGGCTGAAGGGGACCATCGCAGAGGGCAATTATGTATTTTACCAGAATGGTGCTCCCGCCCACGCCACCGACAAGATCCAAAAGTTGTGTGGGAAAAATTTTGCTCATGCCTGCTTGAAGAAGTGTGGCCCTTGTTTTCACGAGGCCCAAGCTCTATTTGGATCTAAAGAATTTTTTTTGGAGCATTACAGAGAACGATGGCAACTCGACCTCTCATCTGAATTGTGAGTCCCTCTGCAACAAGGCCAAGAAGGTCTTATAACGATCATGTTGGGACCAAGAATTTGATCATTTTATCCTTATGACCGTTCTGATGGTATTGCAGCAAAACAGGGTGTTCGATTCAATACTACTTTCTTGTACGTAGATGATCGGACAGAGATGATTAGACGACGTAGCATTTTTCCCAGAGGACTTGGTTAACAGGAGCATAAGTGGCGTAAGGGATTAGGCGGCATAGGAAGGAGGTTAGAGGTGGATCCAACATAGAGATGGGTCATACTGCACCATGGCATAACATCTCCCTTCTTAAGTATCTACAATACTTTGTAATATCATAATATAAATCAGATGCACAATATATATACATTAGGCTAGGTCATTTTTTAATCTTTTGTGGCGTCCTAGATTTGTTGCAAGAATCTACTTGAAGACTCTCTTGTCAAAAGGAATGAAAAGATAACTTTTGGGGTCCTCTCTCCACCTTCAAAGTATTTTAGACACAGTACATAAGGATGTTACGTCAACATCACAAATTTGATGTGG
>JAAUXU010136948.1_pt1 | contig 19405 bp, 10 predicted proteins | sample 7278151 | NCBI WGS metagenome assembly JAAUXU01 (sample SAMN14350113, study PRJNA611818) | marine sediment metagenome | isolation source: surface marine sediment (1.8m) | place: French Polynesia: Moorea | collected 2018-08 | reverse complement strand
CCACCGCCCCCCCGGCCGACCCGCCGCCCGCCGCCCCGCTCCCGCACATTGATTTTATTTTGGGGGGGGGGGGGCGCCCCAAGAAGGCAACATTTATTTAGCAGTCCTCAGCGGGAGCTTTTTTTTAAGTATGGGCAATTTCAAGCGCTTGTGCAAATTTGCAAGGTTTCCGCATTTACCGAGTTCAACCCTTGTCTTTGTTCTAACGTCTGACAGAGTGACTACCAACATTTGCCGTTGAAAGTGCTCATTGTGCGCTCTTTGCTTTATGGGCACGAATTGGCGAACTATCTTGCGTCCGCCAATTACACACTGCACGTGCTTTCGGGGCGTGCATGAGTTTGTATACATGTGATTGTTTGGGCCCGCACTAAGACCTCCCGCTGACGTCGAGGTAATTACACAGTTGGCAACATTGGCAGTGCTGCAAAAAAACCCAAGCGGAATCTTGAGAAAACTTTTTAACGTCCCGCTGCCCAGTTTTAAGGGAATTGGCGATGCACGCTGCCAGTTTCATGAAGTTTTTGGGATGATGGCAATGGCATTCCTTTACATCTCTTTCACTTTTGATAGAGCTCCAGCGGCTTTGGTTGGTAGGGCGAGAGGGGCAGGTAACAATCCTTCTGAAGGGCCCCTTAAATTTTACAAGCATGGGCTTGGGCAAGGATTGAGTGCGGGAAAAAAATTGCGGATTGCAGGAGTTACCGAGGAGATCTTTTTCTATTGCTCCGGGCTCGTCTGGGCCTGCGAGCGAATCCTCCACGACCTTGGCTGACGGCTCAGATGAGTCTAATTAAGTTTTTTTGTTGCCTCTTCTTCGCTCCAAGGGAGGGTCCTACAAGGGCAAGGCCAAACTCAAACAGCGAAGCATCTCTTGTCTCATCTCTCTCCGCACGCAAGACTCATTCATGAAAAAGCAAGAAACGATGCGGGGAGACCTTTTTTTGCAGAAACACAGCACAGACACGGACTCTGCCTGGTTCCTGATGTCGAGATCGACCAGGTCATCACTGATGAGTGCCTGAGGAATCAGCAAAAAAAGACACACCAAGAGTGAAATTTCGCAATCTCAGGCAGCGCTCATTATGAGAGGGCGTTTCGACTATGTGGCTATACTGACGCCTGCCATCATTTAATTGCACGAAAAATGGGCATGCTCTGCAGGAGTTGAAGACACTGGTCATGGCTCGCCATAAAATTCTCCCCCACCATTAATTTCTCCAAGGTAATGATGGCTCGTCCAGAGTCCAACAGTACATGGCAATTCCCGCCAGTAAACGCGTAAGGGCACAGTGCAAAGTACGTCGGCAACATGTGTACGTACGCATGAATGTGTCTGCACCGACGCACTGATTGCGTACGTGAGCGCACGCTCTGTACACGCACGTATTCATGCTCGTCAGGGAAGAAGAGGCGTCAGAGGCATGCAAATGTGTCATCACAAACTCGCGGGCGCGTACGCGCGTACGCACGCACGCACGCACGCTCGCACGCATGCACACTGCTGCCTCCCTCAGGCTCGCCCTCCGCCTTTTCTCGAGTGCGTACGCACGAAATGCGGACGCCAACGCCGACTGCGTACGTCAACGCCGACTGCGTACGTCAACGCCGACTGCGTACGCCAACGCCGACTGCGTACGCGACGCAGATATAAATAATGTTGCACGGGAAGAAAAAGCTTCAGGCATTACCCATCCGGGGAGTTGACCGCAGTACAACTCCCTCTACTTCTTTCCAGTGGCATTAGAACTCATTTCTCCGGGAAGACCTGATATTCCCAAGTCCATCATGAGGACAGCTTTTGTGGTGGTGAGTTTCTTATTACGTTTACATTGCATCCAAGCAGCAGTGATGGCAGTGTAATGGTGATGTAGTTAGCAGAGATCGCAGTTATCATAGATTCGAAGTCTCTTTCTTTCATTTTCTATAGCACCAACTTTGGCACTTCTCTTTTTTATGCCATTAGGTCGCCCTGGCATCTTGCCTGCTTATGCAGGCATTGTCCAGCCCCTTGTCCTCGGTGGACGTGTACAAAAGGCTCGTAAGGGCTCGGCGCTCTCCTCAGACTTACAATAACAGGCCTGAGGTTGTCAGCGCTCCATCAGGATATGGTGCAGCCCAGCAACAATGTCGCACTGTGAACGAGCAGCAATGTTCCACCGTCAATGAGCAGCAATGTCGCTCAGTCAATGAGCAGCAGTGTAGCACCGTCAATGAGCAGGTGTGCAACACCGTCAATGAGCAGGTGTGCAACACCGTCAACGAGGAGCAGTGCGAGACAGTGCAACGCCAACAGTGCGACACGGTTAACGAGCAAGTATGCAACACTGTGCAGGAGCAGCAATGTCAAACTGTCACGGACACTGTCAATGAGCAGGTTTGCAACACAGTGCAGGAGCAGCAGTGTCAGACCGTCACTGACACTGTCAATGAGCAGGTGTGCAATACGGTCAATGAGCAGCAGTGCTCCACTGTCAATGAGCAGCAATGCTCCACCGTCAATGAGCAGCAGTGCAGGACTGTCCAGGACACTGTCAATGAAGAGGTCTGTAACACTGTCCAAGAGCAGGTTTGCAACACTGTCCAGGAGCAGGTTTGCAACACAGTCCAGGAGCAGGTATGCAACACCGTCCAGGAGCGAGTGTGCAACACAGTCACTGAGACTGTGAATGAGCAAGTATGCAACACTGTCCAGGAGCAGCAGTGCAACACAGTCACTGATACCGTCAATGAGCAAGTGTGTAACACTGTGAATGAACAGGTTTGTGAGACTGTCACTGATACCGTCAATGAGCGTGTCTGCAACACTGTCAATGAACAGAAGTGCGAGATCCAGTACATGACCCAGTATGAGCAGCAATGCAATACTGTTAATGAGAGAGTCTGCAACACCGTTCAGGAGCAACAATGTACCACTGTCAATGAGCAACAATGTACCACTGTTCAAGAGCAACAATGTACCACCGTTCAGGAGCAACAGTGTACCACCGTCAATGAGCAAGTCTGCAACACTGTCAATGAGGAAGTCTGCGAGCAAACGACCAGAACAGTCACTGAGCAAGTATGTAACACCGTCAATGAGCAGGTCTGTAACACTGTCAACGAGCAGCAATGCAGCACAGTCAACGAGAGGGTCTGCAACACTGTCCAGGAGAGGCAATGCCGCCAGGTTTGCGACAACCAGGCTGGGTATGGCAGCAGTGCTGGATCCAGTGTCGTACAGTCCGGATACTCTGGTGGAGGAGCTCAGTCTGCCCCCTCGGGCTATGGTGCAGCCCAGCAGCAGTGTCGCGAGGAATGCACCAACGTTCCCCGCCAGCAGTGCAACAATGTGCCTCGTCAGCAGTGCCGCAATGTTCCCCGCCAAGAATGCAACAACGTTCCGCGCCAGCAATGTCAGCAGGTTCCCCGCCAGGTCCCCGACACCCAGTGCAGACAGGTCCCCAGGCAGCAGTGCAACAATGTTCCACGTCAGCAGTGCAACAATGTTCCACGTCAGCAGTGCAACAATGTTCCCCGCCAGCAGTGCCAGAACGTGCCCAGGCAACAGTGCAGCAACGTTCCTCGTGAACAATGCAACAACGTTCCCCGACAGAATTGCCAACAGGTGCCTCGCCAGGTGGAAGAGCAGGTTTGCAACAACATTCCGCGCCAGCAATGCCAAGATGTACCTCGCCAGGTCCCCAGACAACAGTGCAGGAATGTTCCAAGGCAGAACTGTCAGAACGTTGCCCGCCAGGTCCCCAGACAGGAATGTAACAATGTCCCCAGGCAGGAATGTAACAATGTGGCACGTCAGGTTCCCAGAGAGCAGTGCAACAACGTTCCCCGTCAGCAGTGCAACAATGTCCCCAGGCAACAGTGTAACAATGTCCCGCGGCAACAATGTAACAATGTCCCCCGCCAGCAGTGTAATACTGTGGCTCGACAGGTTCCCAGGCAAGAGTGCCAGAGTGTGCCCAGGCAGCAATGCCAGAATGTGCCAAGGCAGCAGTGCCAGACGGTGCCTCGCCAACAGTGCAACAATGTTGCCCGACAGGTGCCACGCCAGGAATGCCGCAACGTTCCACGCCAACAATGCCAGAACGTACCACGCCAGGTGCCCAGACAGGAGTGCCGCAATGTCCCCAGGCAACAGTGCAACAACGTTCCTCGTCAGCAATGCCGCAACGTTCCCGACACCCAATGCCGACAGGTTCCCCGCCAGCAGTGCAACAATGTACCCCGCCAGCAGTGCAACAACGTTCCACGACAACAGTGCCGCAACGTTCCGAGGCAACAGTGTCAACAGGTCCCGCGCCAGCAGTGCAGGAGCGTGCCCAGGCAGGTCTGTGAGGCTACCCAGGCGTCTTATGGCGGCAGATAAGCTGATGGCAGGAAAACCCGTAGAAGACGTCCCTCTCTCGGTAACCGAATCAATCTTTGCCACCTCCACATCCCTCTTATTTATACTCCTATCTAAGGATAGTGTAATGCTCAAAATACAAGATTGTTGATTTCTCAATAAACGACGTACTAACAATGACTCTGCTCATTGATCTCAGCGTACTAGATGAAGTTTAGTAACAAAGAAGCTACAGTGGTCGGACATCTGTTAACAGTAGACAACAAAGGACGTACTGCTTAGTTGTGCAGGTAATTCGGGAGAATTTTGGCGTCATCTGGCATCAACAAGGATATTTCTTCCGTGAGTTGGTCAGGAGCCTCAGCGCTCAAGGCATCAGCTGGGCAAGAAAAGTTCTGGCTTTTTATGTCAAGAGGCTACATCTCCTGAGGATAAATTACATCTCAGATGTGAAGGAGACAAAGGCAAACGCCCTCTCCCTCGCCAGCTTGTTAGTTTTGCTAATTATGCTTGTTAGAACAATTCACACTCATGTAAAGCATGCAGGAAGTAACCTCAAAGAAAAGAAATGAGCTAGGACCCGCATGATACAAAGGACGCACGTAGGATATGAATGAGTTAACGTTAGTCCATACATGAGGCGTGGCTGCTTGTGGCGCGCCAATTTCACCAAATTTATGGAGTGGTAAAATTGTTCGGCGCAAATATCAATCTGGCTTATTAGCGCATGTGGCGGGGATTTGATTACACGATTTGAAGACAATTCTGAAAGGGACCAGAAGAGGATTAAATCCAGTACTGTTGTATCGCATTGCACGTGCAAAAAATCTTGCGAAATCAGCACTAGTTTTACAGGGCAGTGGCTGGAAAAAAATAAACCACAATCGCATCATAAAAGTGATCTGTGGGCTTGCAATGTGCGGCCTCATTACGTGGGAACTGGTACGCCTCAGTGCGTCTTTGCTCTAAAAATCTATGCACGTAGCATTGATTACCTCTTTTTTCCACGAAATATCACGTAAAGGGTGAGTTCGTACATTTGAAGCGACACATGTGTACTTACGGTTAGGTTATGTTGCGTACATGTGTAGGTACGTGCTAATCACACATCGACAACATTTGAAGAAGGAAGAAATTTTGCACACATGCCTGCAGGGTATGATAGCTGCAAAGCACGTGTGCGAGCGCCAGAAGGCGTTAACAAATGAAAAAAAAGAAGTAGGAGAAAAATATCCTTGCGAATAACATCTGCAAATTTCACGCCGCTGTGATCCCTCTCGCCTCTCACTCTCACACACAAACACACGCGTACACACACACGAGAGCGAAGTTGACAAAAAACTTCCTTCTCTAAATTCTCTGGCAGATTCCTCATTCATTTTCACTGTTGTGGTACCCCTAACAAAGTTCCTCTCTCTTTCTTACACCCACACAAGAACAAAGAGGCAGACAGACAGAGCTGTGCTTACGCTTGTACAAAGTGCGATTTGTTAAACCTTACTCTGCCGTGAACGAAGGGGGGAAAGCTCTGGATCCCGGTCCAACTGCAGCAAGATTAACCCGGGGAACAGGAGCGCAACAGCTCCAGCCTTCCCGGCCTTTACCAGGTCCCCAAAGTGGTTCTTGATGAAATGCAACAGAATAGCCCCTCGCCATTGGTGCGCTCCAGGGCTTGTTTGACCTTGAGAGTTTCTATGACCAAATGTTGTTCGAAACATTTGTAAGAGCTCTGGCAAGTGGCCTGGGTGGACCCGGTGCAGTTGAACGAGTTAAACACACTTTTCAAGCTCTTTCTCACGAGTGACGCACATGGGTTTGACCTTGGGAGTCTCAATGATGATAAATGTGGGCCTGGCAGCAACAAAGGTGACACTTTTCCGTCTTGATGCTGCTCAGAAAAATACTAGCTTCTCTCTATCTCCTCATATGTAATATATATTAAGCTCAAGGGTCGTATGTACATGTGTGTGTTTGTCTGTCCGTGTGTTTTGTCTGTCCGTGTGTTTTGTCTGTCCGTGTGTTTTGTCTGTCCGTGTGTTTTGTCTGTCCGCGGCCGATATCCAGCTTTCACGTGGCCGATTTTTTTTGCGCCGCCGATTTCCAACTTTACCAGTGTCTTCGTATGGTATGTGCAAAGCATGTGGTGTGAGACACATACACGACACACACACACACATAGCGGTTTATATTTTGCCATTCTTTCTACCCAACGAAGTGCGTAGCGCGAAAGCGCTTAGTAGCTTTTAAATGTAGACGACCGACTAATTTGTGGAAAAAAAGCCTGAACGACGCTACATAAATCGCACCCTTTGTGTGCATCGTTCGATTTCGGCATGCATTTCCTATATTTTCACTTAATATCGACTCCGATGTAGGCACGGAAATATTTTGCGCATCCTCGGTATGCGCCACCACAACCAATGATGCCTGCCCCTTTGTACACACGTGTGTGCTTGTGCGTCATCAACATGGTAATTTTGTCCAAAAAATCTGCGGCAGCGACAACAACGCTTGCCGGAAAAAATTGCCGTCGTCACAAGGGGAGAGTGTAAAAGTGCACGTGATCTTTGCCCTTGGCAAGGTGGACACATACATATATATACACACGTGCGTTTGGAGGCCGAAAGGGGTTAGGGGAAGGGACGGAGACCTTTTTCGTCAGACCTTAATTACTTGGCAACTTTGACTAAATTTCCGGCATATTTTTGTCGAATGATACAAAGTAGGGGACAACATGATTCAGCTGGGGCACTTTCCTTACCTCATTTCGCTGATGCGTCGTGTTCCGACCTCACTGGGACAGAGACCGAGGTTCAATCTAGACTCCATCTACCACGCTGACAACGTCACCGTTGTCTCCATTGTCTGAGACTCGAGATGAGGCAGAATCTCTTCAAGACTGCCGCTGCCTTGAATCTGATGGCTGAAAATCGAGTAAGCTAGGTAACGAAGGTATTAATTATAATACCCTCGTTGTCATTACGAACGTCACTGAAGAGCACATGAATATGAAGCTCATTAGTCTGATGTGCTTTCCTGCTTGCATGCCTGTGTTACAAATGACTTGGTCCAGGAAGAAAAAGAAGAGCTTTCGTGTACTCAAGGTCCTGGATTGTGTAGTCAAAGGTCATTTTCCCTAGAAAAAAAGCAACGCTTTTTTTGATTCTCAGATTAATGCTTGCGTGACACCATTAGCCAGGCCTTGGGTGGATGTGAGGGAAATCAGTGGACGTGAAGGGAAATTATTGCAATTAAAGAAGCGTAAAATGCATTAGGAGATACCAGTGACTGCCAGGATGGAGGTCATATATGAGGTTCCTGACACTACTGTCAAGAAGATGGTCTACAGCATCTATTGGAATGAGTTTGAGGGAGACTGATCAAGGCCTGATTTGACTCTGGTTCCTGACTCTGGTACCGGAGCTCTGCCAGTGCATATCAACCTTAGGCGACAGTCGCAATACAAAAGATGGAGTCATTTTCATTCACCGCTGCCAAGATGCCTTTGAAGGCCAAGTTTAAGACTGGGGAGGACCCAAGCCTTTGAGCACTCAGTTAGGCCGGAATTAACAAAGGTTGGCCACCATGCGGGTCCTGGCCTAGAAGACATCTAAGTACAATCTGCCAGTCTATTTTATCACAACAGTTGCTGCAAGAACCACTATCCATGCTGCCAAGAGTACATACGTAGTACGTAGCAGCAGATTCCGACCATGCCTCAGTAACTTCCAGCAATGCAAGGCGAGGGTCAAGTTCAGAGGAAAAAGTAACACTAACTGCATTTTCATCCGCGTTTTAAAAGCAACTTTCGTGTGCATTTTTTTGGCAATGAATAGTGACCGTGAGAGAAAAAATCTATTTGCAATTCACCTTCTGTATAAGCTGTGATGATTTCGAGATTAGTGCATGACTGATGCAGGATGAAGCACCGGTAATTACTGATTGATTCAATCCTAATACGTACATCCATTTTTTTTTGGCACTGTGACTCTGCAATGCTCCGTTGAATTAGAAAGTGTGCGCTGACAGGTATCTAGTGTAGCTACAAGGACGTACGCATACTGTGTGTACCTATAACGTATGCCCCAAATCCGTTCAAGTCGCTCGATTCGTCCTTCCCACTCCTGTCACTGAGCCTGCTTCCCAAACATACATGTAATTGCGAAGAAAAAGTTTTTACCGCTATGTCGACCTAAACAGCAAGTGCATTTTTGACCGTTTATCCCCTCTGTGTATCAATGTCAGCATGATGAATCAGAGGAAAGGGGGAGAGAGAGAGAAAAAAGACACTCGTTAGTCTCCCTTTCTTTTAACCTCCTTTCCTCTAACAAAGTGCATCTGAGGCACAAGTAGGCCTATCTCCTCAGGGCCTCCTGCGATTTTCGTTCACGCCCGGCAGATAACTTTGCAGAAATCCGCCTGAAGCATAAATAACTTCAAGGTGCGTTTGCACCCGAGAACTTCATTCAACTTATTCCACGTCAGACTATCCGTGTGTTCAAGCAAAAATTGCGCGTGCTTTTGCAACCGTGTTTCAAGCATATCTACCTGTGATCTCTACATGGAGTGCAAAAGGTTTGTTGAGCTTGTGTGACTACGATAAGAGAGTCGACCTTGTTGACCCCCTCAGACGTTACTCGACGGGGGGGGGGAATCAAGGTCTCTTCAAATTAAGGCTTCAGGCAAGTGTTGAAGTGCTCAAGGAACGACTTAATTTTGTCGATCCTGCGGGCAAAAATCTGCTGCAGACAATTGGCAACCCGTTTTCGCCATCAGGAATGAGTCAAGACTGCACATTCAACCATTACCACAAGTGGATGCGTGGCTCGCAGGGACATGAAGCACCAGGACCAGATACATATGTCGGTGCTCCTCAAATACTCACGGCCTTAGGATAGGCCAAGGCACTTCCTTGAGGCCTGATGTTGATAAAATCACCAAGGCATGAATTTCTTATAATGGCTTTGGCAAGTTCTAAAGGTTTTGAGTGTCGGTACCACCGCTGTGGCCCGCTGAGACCACAATGAAACTGTGAATAATTGTGGCTGATACGGGCTTAATGGACATCATCAACTAAGAGTCTGTGTTTGCATGAAGTCATTTCCTAGTGTACGACAAATGCAGCTTCTGCTTAACCATGATCCCAGAGCATTACAAGTTCAGTATTGCACACCGGCACAGTACAGCCCGGTTAATTGCAAGAGTCGCTTAAATGAAATTGACTACCTTTTCCTGAGTGTCTCGACGAGTGCATCAAACCTATGAGAAGAATTTGCTCAGCTCTAAAGGAATGCATCACGAAAGAGAAGGTATTGGTCTTTCTAGTACGCAGTCTCTGCCCTCGAGCGCCTGCGAAACAGGAAGTACCAGGTGTACATCACTAACACGGTGTCTTCAACCCTGGCGAGCTGAAGTTCGGATAAGAGTATCATCGGTTATGCAAAAAAAAGGCCTGCGACCTGAATTAATCGCTGTACGTGTACATGCTTCGTACCTTTTTGGCAATGATAGGCGGAATCATAAGAAGTCGTGTCAACAAGTTGCCATCCCTGTGGTTCTCCACGATGTGAACGTAAACCTGAACTATTGATTTCACAGACTTACGCATCTGTGCAGGCATGGCTACTCTTGGTTTCTTTCTTGGTATTTCCCCTGTGCCTAAGGCTAGTTCATAGTGGCAAGCACCTATGTGAGAATCACGAAACCTTTTATAATGGTGTCCTACATGTAACAAGTGTACGTAGATGCACAAGATCTTTTAAAAGTGCACAGTAGTTGAGTATCGACCCATTTGTCCTTTATTTTATGATTAGTGCCCTACAGGTCGACCCTCCCTCGACCCAAGGGATCCCCGAGGTTCAAACAAAATCCCTTCATGGCCTGGTTTGACACGCACATATGCACCTATCCATCCATCGACCTCCAAGTTTGGTCTTGATGGGAGACTTTTGTACGGACATACGAAAGCTTTTTTTTCCTTCATTTATGACGCATCAGATGCAACATCTACGTTCTGCTGCATGCGTCACAAGTAGAAAATAGCCTGTGTTATTTTTCACTTATTTTTGCTTTTATTCTTCTCTCTACCTGCAGAGCACCTACGGAAGAGGCTCTCGTCAGAGCCAAAGCAGCATTCTGGTTGAAGTAAACAAAAATTCAAGTGTAATATGATGCTCAGCTTCATTCTGTCTCGTGTTCTCACTTAAAGCTTCCTTCTGTTAAAATTCTGCTTTCTTTGCCAACTACAGGAGCATTTTTGTACAGTGTACATAGCACAGTGTCTGCACACTCTCGCACATGAGGCGCGCATTTCAAAAATTTTTTTTAAAAAAAACACCTGACGTCGAAGTCAGCCCCGTGATTACTATAAAAAGCAAGGACTGGCATTTAAAACTTGCACGGGATTATCGAAACATACTGTACACAAGAAAACCTCTGCGATTGATGATTGTGTCATGCATACAGCTTGGTTCTCAAGTTTGAAAGCTTAAAAAAGCGTTTATTTTGGCCCAAGAAGGTGTCAACCACACAACAGAAAATGAATTTTACCCAGACTCACTTACAGTAGGAGTCGATTTTCACTTTTTTTGTCTATCAGCCCGAATAAAAGGCCGACCTTGGCAAAATATGCAATTTCAGAATTAAAGATCAAAGAAATGGCCAAACTATGAAAAAGAATGGAAAACTCAAAGCATTTTACACCCGACGCACAATTTGCATCATTTCATTCCTCTACATTTTTTTAATTTTTGGTTACTTCCTTATCGTCATCGATGAAAAGTATTAAATAGGGACGGGGAGGAGGAGCCCCCCCCCCCAAAAAAAACCTTGCTGGCATGAGCGGTGCAGGAACAAGGGAATGCATGACACAAAAAATTAAACATTTCAAAATCACTTCTAAAGATTTTGTATTCAACAAAGTTGATGTGGAGGTACTTAGGAGTCTTCACATAGCATTTTTCTCCATCTTATGTTATGGATATCATCCTTAAATGGTAGCAAATGTAGACTTGGTTTTGTTCTTTGCCAACGGTGCTAAGAGAGTACTTTTGTTTACTCCAATTTGAGTCATAGACACTATTCCCAACAAAAATAACTTTCCATCGGTACCAACATTGTTTGATGTGTTGCTCAAGCAGTGAAGCTACTCCGCATTTTCCAAGCAAACTTATTCTTGCGCACCCGGTAGTTCCACGTCACATTTTCCGTTTCCTGAAGTTCGCTTGCACTGGGATCCATTGCTGCCGTGTTGAAATCGATGCGTCAAGCGCACGCTCTCATCGAAGTTTCAGTGTTAAATCGAGACTCAGCGATGAGTTTCGTTCAACAAAATAAGCTTCAACTGCGACGCGCAGCCCCCCCCCCTTCTGTTATTCAGCGCGACCGACTCGACCAGATCGAGTTTGTCGTCCTCAAAAGTACTGAAAGGCTCCAGCTGTCGACCAAGAAGCTGGACTGTCGACCAGCCGGTCCGTCGTGCATCGTCAAATAACGTACTTGTGCCAGGAGACGCTTCTGACATCATCGTTAGCGTCTACCTCCAATGATGTAGAGATGCTTTGAACCCGGGAATCTTCCTGCTCGGGTCGGGTCGCGTCTGAAAAAGTCGGGTCGGCTTCGAGGTAGCTCGAAATTCGAAGAGGGGAAGGGGGAGGGACAATGAACCGAGTTTTTGAACGATGTCTTCTTTTTCTGTCGGAAACTATTCGAAAGGTTGGGAGATTGAACTTGCAGGCCAGGTTTGGATGCCAACAAATTAGCATATTTGCACTTTCTTCTCCGAGGCGGTTTCTTTTCCTACATAGGTTCAGTTGGTACACAGGTTGCTGGAATCGTCGGATACTTCAGAGCCAGCTGGAGCAGCAGAGGAGATCGTCGCTTGCCTTTTCTATCTGCATCACAGGATTCCCAGATGCCAGAGTGGTTTCTTCTCTTTGGCTTGGCACCCTTACAGATACCCTTGTTTTGCATTGCTCAGTGCCTGTTGCCTGCTTGAGATGCAGCTTGTTGAGGGTCGCCACTGTATTCTTTTTCCCCCTCCTCCTTCCGGAAAATGCGATTTTTAAATCGGGGGTCAAGGATTGCGGCTTGACCCAGGATCAGGAACTCCATCTAGTTTTCTGAGAATGCAGGACACGAACACCTTTTTCATGAAGCCGAGATTACTAGCCCAGTCCCTCCCCACATCACCATAAAATGCAAGAAGCATTTTAGCCAAGGCGATGATCTTGGACGAGGTAGCGACTTAGTGGATTAGTTTTTTGAGAGTCCTGTAACCCAGATTGACTTGAAGCTCCTAAAACTTATCATCGATTTTGGTGGTCATTGTGGTCAAATAAATCATTCCAGATAGTCTATCTTGGAAGGGTGTCAAAAGAGGAGAAGAGGAGAAGAAGTCCCTGACAGCGAGGCGCAAGGTATGAGCGAAGCAGGACAGAGACCTCCAGCCCATGTCCCTGATGGCCTTGCACGCGTTGGAAGCTTCGTCTGTCTCTCCAACTAAGACTTTGCCTTGAATCTCATACTTAAGAAGTGTGACCTGGCGCTCAGCAAAGATCTTCTCAGCTGTGTGATCCACGGACTCTGGAGTATTGCAAGACAACTTAATCCAACTCCTAGTCCTCATCCCAATGATGACAAGTACTAACAATGAAGCCTGTTTGATTAACGTATGTCCCAAAAACCTGTGTTCACTGCCACAGAGTCATCCTATGTGATGTCGGCACGGAGCTCGGCCTGCGAGCTGTTGTACGTACAGGTGAAGAAGCAGGTTTTCAAAGAAACGCTTATGCGCATTGGAAGTCGATATCTGCAAAAAAAGGAAGAATCTTGTCATAGAGTCACAATGCACTTTTGAAATGGGGAAATTAATGAGAAATGGGTGGTCAAGTAAGATTAATCGTCGAAAAATGTACAAAATGGCTCCACCAAATCTGCGGAATGGAGACTGGCCTGGTGGCCGCGGTCCACGACTTGAGGTTGACACCAAGACTAAGGCCAAGTTAGCCCGCAAAAATTCACCCAGTCAATGTCGTTTGTGAATGAATTTGAAGGTGAAGAACTCCAGTGTCAGGCCGAATTTGATGTAGCTCGTGTTTGCCACCTTAGAAATGGACTGAAGACCTGAAGCAATCACCTGGATGAAGGTTTCATCAATGGCCAGCTTCCTCCGAGACTTCTTCTGGTAAATATCTGTGTCTTTCTTCAAAACTTGTAAGATTGTTGGTTTGTCTGCGAAGCCTCTGAATGATTGTGTCATCCTCTGCGCACCATTGGGATGGGTCTTCTCTGCACGCCTCCAGATGTTGGTCATGTTTCCCTTGGTTATGTTGTGAACCTTGCTGAAGACCCTCCTTTCATTGCTCCTCTCCCAAATTTTCGAACAGCTTCTAGACAAGAGACTTGAAGTATCAACCAACTTCCGAAATGAAGTATACATTATACGTATGCGCTACTTATGGTCAGTACTGAATTAGCAGAAAAGAACAGGTGATGGAAGAGGAAGATCCGGGTTGTACCTCGATGTCAGTTTGACCACGCTCTTTCTCGACGTCGTGGTTTTCAGCTCCCTCAGCTTCCTCACTTGGCTCCTTGGCAGCCCTGTTTTGTGCAAATTTTGCTGCTGCTTCAGTCTGAGCTGCTTTAATTCTAGTGATGATTTTAATCCTCGAACAATTTCCAGATTGGATCTAGTTCCCAGGCTTTTATGAGGTGCAAAAATGTTTTAGACTTGGTCACAACAGTTTGCAAATGGGCCCATTCCCGCACCTGGTAACACTGGCTTCACTAATCACCAATCCAAATGGCTTCAATGTCGACGTCGGGACCCGTGGAATTTTGTTGTAGTGTCAATAACGAGCGAGAAAAAAGTAAGGAGGGCGTAAAAAGAAACAGATGTCACAAACCTCACACATTTGGTGCTTTTGATAAAATAAACAAAGCTGTGGACAGAAAAGACAACCAGAAAAAGTGAAGCAGTGAACGAGATGTTTGTCACTGGCTTCAGGAATGCTCACCTCCACATCTTCCAGACACACCTCATGTTTACCTTTCTTACCCTGAGTGGACCAAGAAGGTGGGGTTTGATCCTTGTTTGACCAACATGGCAGCAAGTGTCGGGCGGATCCTGCATTTTCTCCTATTACCGTATTCTAAGAGTATTTTTAGCTTTGTACGAAGAAGACTTTAAAGATCTCAAGGATGCAAGGTATATGCAAAATGTTTAGGAGGCCCAAGAGAGAAGTCTCGTCTTTCTCAGGAGAAGTTTTACCAGAGACAAACATTAAGAACAAGCCCTATGATGTGCACTTGGACATTTCACCCATGTGGCAAATCAGTGATGCCACGTGCAGTTGCATTGCAAAGCTGCCACTGCTGTCTGCTCTTTTATTTTTTTAAAGCACTACACTACATTAGACGCAGTCGGCTTAGTTCGGAAGATTTCTACAAATCTCTATTTCAGTTTGTCTTACTCCTCGTCCGACTTGACGTAGTCCATGCACTTCGTGCTGACCTTGCACTCCGTGTCGTCCATGCGATCTGCACCGAGATCCATTCTGTTTTTACGGTTGAAACTAGCTGATCCGAATGCACTTCACCCATCCCTCTTCTCTCACCCCCTCTCTCTCCAGGGTTGCCAAGGCGCATTCTTTTTGGAAAGTATTCGTAGTAACTATTGTAGGTAATGAGATATTTCTTGGCCAGAGTGTGTCAACTCTTTTCACCCTCCTCTCCTCCCTCAGTGCACTCAGTGACCTCACCCCCTTCTCCTCTCCAGTGCAGCGGTCGTGCGGAATGACGGAATGACACATACAAAGAAGATGAGTTTATTATGGTGGTACGGAAGAGAGGAGTGAAGATGACACAATGGAAGTACCAATTAAAAAAGTAGCAACTTCATCCCAAGGGGAAGAAAGTGGAGAAGACTGATGATCAGGCTCCCCTTCCGGGATTACAGTTCAAGAGAGCACAAGAAAGTCTGACATCTGACCTGCTGCAGCTCAGACAAACAGACACACAGCCCTGTACAAAAGCCTGACTGTTGCAAAGAAGACTACTGCTGGGAGGACAGGAACTACATGATCAGGTTCTAAAGTGAGTTTTTTTTGGGAAATCATTGCGGCAAAGGAGACCCAGACCCCGAAATTTGACAAGAAAGGTGTGAGGAAAAGAATCCTGTGATCTCATGCGGTGATTTTCAGCAATACAGTGGGTCAGTCACTTTCCGAAAAAGTGGTATGACTGGTAGAGATTGGGGCGGATCAGTGCCTCCAAGGTTCACAAAATATTTCATACCGCGACAGAGGTCACCGACTGAAAGTACTTGTTCCTCACACTTGTCCATGACACCCTAAAAATCTGAGTTTTGAATGGGGCGCTGAAAGCTGTGACTAAGAAAAAGCATGTGGAGTGGACGGGGAATTCCCGTCAGCATGTGCGACTATTTGTCAAGCCTTCCCAATCCTGGGTGTGTGCAACACCAGATGCAGTGGTGAACGACAGAAGCAGAAACAGTTTTGTGCTTCATTTTCTCCACGCATAGTGAACTGCTGTTCGGGAGTAGTGCTCAAGGGGTATTTCCACTTTGCCTTCAACTGCCTTGACGTGCCCTTACCATTTCTGACATTGCGTCGCAGAAAACTGAGTCCGTGGATGTACCCTCTTTTCCCAAGGCACAGTCGGTCTGACATCCTGCAGCAACCATGTGTGGCTCTTGATCTGCGATTTCTTTCTCCATCGTCTCTGCTTCTGCTGCATTCTCTTCGCATCAAAAAGTTTCAAGTGCGTGAAGATGCTACGCAGAAAAATACTGTGCAGTATTTGCCAAATCCGTGTCTGACAAAATCTGGCCATCTTCGTCTTTGTTCTGTCGAGCCTCCTCAAATTGCCCTTGCACATGCCTTCCTCTGCCTCACCTTCTCAGGTGCCAACGCCTTCTGCCATACCTTGCCAGGTATCCCCCCGTTGCTCACTGCTCCTCCTATGTGCAGTGAGGGTGACCGCAGTGAGTATTGAGAAGACTGTAGGGATGAAGGCGGGATGACTGGCATCATTGCTCTTCTTTCCCTTATGGAAGCTGTTGGAGCAAGTCACACTGTGGGGACTTTTTGCACCGGACCGCCGATTCTATGCATGGAAAATGAAAATTCCACATTTTAAGTGAATAGCAGTGCCTGCTTATCAGAGATCTGTAGATCTTATGGCTCGTGTGCAGCCAAAAGATCCATAGATCTCTGACAAGATCCACGAGCTCCCACGTTCAAGATCCCTCGGGAATCCGATGAATTTAAGCCATTGCTGGATGTTCCTGTCCCGAGTGTTGTAGCCCACAATGCAGCAGTACAAGCTTGCCGACTTACAGCCTGGAGCCTAACGCTGCACTGACTTTGCCACTTGTACTGCTGGAATAGTCAAATCTGCCTCTCGGGCGAAGGAGGGTCCTGGAAAGTTCTTCTCCGCGATTCTGCCCCCTTCTAACCATCTTCCTTATGCTTAGGCACCTGCTGAAGTTGCTAAAGGTTGCGTCCAGGCCCCTCTCCTAAAAAGCAGCAGAACTATTTTCATAGCCTCAGATTTTTTCCTTTTTTCCCAAAGTCAACGAAAATCAGCTGAATCTCGCTTAACCCCTTCCATTTGCTGTGGCCTACTGAACTGCTGACTCCACCCTTCATGGATCCTCCTTGGATCCTCTAGAATTATTTGGGGGTGATTAAAATTGACCTCAGCCTGAGCTGAAGGTGTAGTTTAAGCCCCATGAAATTGACCATGAAATATTTTTCCGACACGCTTGAAAGTCCTACCTCTAAACTTCGAGCTCGGGTCGGGTCATTCAAAGCAACCATCGAGCTTTCTAGCTCGAGCATGGGCTCGCAGCATCTCAGCAAGGAGCTTTCTACAAGGCAGTAAGTAGCAATAGACTAGTCGAGTCACAGCATCTATGATTTAGATTTAAGACTGTGACGTTGTATCTTTGGGGAAAATATCTCACCTTAACACTATATAACCCTCTTTCAGCGTTTTTTTAGGGCTGAAGCGGTGCATCTACCATGCAATTCATAGGGGTTTTTTGGAACACACTGTGCCTCCCATGCCCACCAGATCGGCTGATGCCTGGAGGTAAGGGCCAGCAAACCATACAAGTAAATATCACATCTGCAAGGCCGGATCACGTAAGAGGGAAAGTTGGCCCTTGCAGCCCGGGTGATGCCCTGTTGCAACGGATTTGCAACATAAAAACCCGTGAAGAAAAAAAGGAAACCTTCTCAAGGTGCCAGAAAAGGGTCCGGACTTCGAGTCACAGGAACCGGAGCACCCAAGGAGCTTTGAAATGGTTTAATTACTTCATCCTTAAGATGCGTGCAATGTATGATAATGTTTTCTCTGCCGTTATCTTGCGCCTACAAACCCACAATTGAACAACGTTTTAAACTTTCCTTCCTATGTTGAAAAATTCTCCCTCAAAAGTACTGCTATTAGCTTGGTTCACTAGCTAATTGTCATAGCTTTCTTATGATATATTGTTTGCTACGAAAAGGCGCCGTTTCCCTGAGATCCATGTTCTGTAAGAACTTTCGAGATAATTGAATGAAACAGTCACAGTCTATTCGTCCCTCGAGCCCAGTGGTACGAACTCAAGTTTAACCACAGCACCAGTGGATGTTCTGGTCCTTTGTGGCTGCTACGAGCACTCAAGGGCACAGGACGGACATTTGGTCAACACTCAAATCCTGGAATTCTCTCTGAGCTCCGCATACATTATTGCGCAGTGTTCAGGGTTAATGTAGAGCAGCAGGGGTTCTTTGGCATGGAGAGCTGTACCGAACCGGCACTCGTTGGCCACACAATCGTTTTTGCGAAGGGATTTATTTAACTGTATCTACTCAGTATTAGAGTGGGTCATGAAAGGATCTTGAGATCTTGAATAGAAATTGGTTACAGTAAAAATAGTTTACCCACGAACCTTTATCGGCGGTGGCGGAGTAGTACTGTAATCGGATTGGGCTAGAGCTCGAAAACCCGATATCACGTACCTTTGTTGGGCAGCCCGAATTAAATCGAACTAGATTTCTGAACTTTGACCGATTTCCTCCCCGAAACCTAAAACTTTGAGAGACTTTGGATGGTCAAGTTCAGTGGAAAAGAAGTCGAGCCGAACTGTTTTTCTTGTTTTTTTGCGTCAGACTGCAATCCTACTCCAGCCAAGTCTTGGTTCGACCAGACCTGTGGTCCTTACTTTTTTTAACCCCAAAGTTCAGTGTCACGATTTAACCGAACCCGAGACGTTCCCCAGTTGAGCCTGACACGACCCGAACTGGATTGTCCTGAGACCTGAGTATCTCAATTCTTCAACCCGACGACACGACTAAGGCCGAGATATTGGCTGAGGACAGGCGGACGGGATGCTTGAACAATGTCAGCGCTACCAGCCAGAAGGGCATCGTGTTGGAGCCGGAGTTCGTTGACACCTGGACTGTGAGGTTCGCCTTTACTTGTGACTCTTATTCGAATTCTGCGTTCCACTGATGTGGTCCTTCATCGATGGAGGTTGTTTTCAAAGAGATCATGCCTTCATAGAGTGGTGACGTTAATATGACATATATCGTCAATGTAAGTCAGTGCAGCTGCGCCCTTTCGTTTACTCTCAGTTCCGCCAATGAAGAAGACATGTCAAAAAGCATCAATCAATTTTTTGCCCTCTCTGATAGAAAAGAGTCGTTAAGTTTGTTCCTCCCAACTTTTCTTCACTGATGCAGAAAAATTGGAACCCCTTGTACTTTTTTCTCCCCTTCTCTTCTCTGATCGTAGAGAACAGATTGGGTTGTGCGCAAATTGGACCGAAGAACGGAAAGATCAAGAGTTTCTCTTCTATTTCTTTGTGATGTTGCGAAATTTTGGCGAAACTGCGTGAAAGAGAGGATGCATCTTGATGATATCTACAAGCCGATCTCTGGCGATATTGATGAAACAATAGACCAGTGTGTCACGGGGAACAAACCTATTAAGAGCCAGTACTGTTGGTGCTGATGTATTTATTGCACTTTAGCAGTCCATGAGTGGTGT
>JAAUXU010023708.1_pt1 | contig 19406 bp, 16 predicted proteins | sample 7278151 | NCBI WGS metagenome assembly JAAUXU01 (sample SAMN14350113, study PRJNA611818) | marine sediment metagenome | isolation source: surface marine sediment (1.8m) | place: French Polynesia: Moorea | collected 2018-08 | reverse complement strand
ACCGCCGGTGTACCAAACTGCCTGGCCACCAAAGCCGCATGACTGGTGCGCCCGCCGCGGCTTGTCAGGATGCCTTCGGCGGCCAGCATGCCGTGGACATCGTCAGGCTTGGTCTCGGGTCGCACCATGATGACATCTTTGCCCCCCTCCTTGGCCCACTGTTCGGCGCGATCGGCGTCAAAGGCCACAATACCGACTGCAGCGCCCGGCGACACATTCAGCCCTTTGGCCAAAAATTTTCCTCCGCTATGGGCGTTTTGTTTGGCCTGGACATCAAATTGGGGATGCAAAAAGAAATCAACTTGATCCGGAGTGACACGCATGACCGCTTCTTCTTTGCTGATCAGGCCTTCTTCGACCATATCCACCGCAATACGCACAGCTGCCTGGGCTGTGCGCTTGCCATCACGGGTTTGCAGCATCCAAAGCTTGCTGTTTTCAATGGTAAACTCCACATCCTGCATCTCGCGGTAATGCTTTTCCAGTTTTTGACAGATATCCTCAAACTCCTGGTAGGCCGACGGCATCTCATCTTTTAATTTTTGAATATCGTCGGTGATGCGGATGCCGGCAACCACGTCCTCTCCCTGGGCGTTGGTCAGATAATCGCCTTCAATTTGCTTCTCGCCAGTGGAGGCATTGCGGGTCATGGCCACCCCGGTGGCGCTGGTGTTGCCCATATTGCCAAATACCATAGTGACGATATTCACCGCTGTGCCCAGGTCATGAGCGATACCGGCGGCATTGCGGTAGTCAATAGCCCGCTTGCCGTTCCAGCTTTTAAATACTGCTTCGGTGGCCTTGCGCAACTGGGCCAGCGGATCGGAGGGAAAATCATGGCGGGTATACCGTTTGTATATGTTTTTAAATTCCGTTGTAACCGCCTGCCAGTCATCCGCGGTTAGATCGGCATCGTTTTTGACACCCGCTTTGCGGCGCGCATGGGTGATGACTTCTTCAAAAGGCTCATCGGGAATCCCGATAACCACACAGCCAAACATCTGCACCAATCGCCTGTAAGCATCATAGACAAAACGTTCATCCTTGGTTAGCTTGATCATGCCTTGGACAGTGTCATCGTTGAGCCCGATATTGAGAACCGTATCCATCATGCCGGGCATCGAAAACTTGCCCCCCGAACGGCAGGAAACCAGCAGGGGGTTTTGGGCATCACCAAATTTCTTGCCGGTGTCCGCTTCGATTTTTTGCATGGCCTCCAGCACCTGCTCCCACATGCCGGCGGGAAAGCTTTCGCCGGCGGACAGATAGGCATTGCAGGCTTCGGTGGTCACCGTAAATCCGGGCGGCACCGGTATGCCGATGCGCACCATTTCAGCCAGGTTGGCGCCTTTGCCGCCCAGAAGCCCGCGTACCGCCTCCCAGTCTCCGCCGACATATTTTTCAGCTTGATCGACTTCGTCAAAATCATAAACCCATTTGCTCGAGCTGCTCATCGTTACACCCCCAGTCGTAAAAGGTGATTGGTAAGATCAAATCAATAGACATTTTAAAAGTGGTTAACAGACTCCCAGCTTAGGGCTTACCTGGGACGCTTGCGTGTTAGATCACTGCTGTGGATCGAAGTGAGTCGGATGCCGGATTGGTATCGGGTAATTTTGCGCAGAAAGTTTCAGTGCAGGCGGGTATACAGCCATTGGAAACCATCGCAAAGGATTCCACCTGCTTGAACAATCGATGTGCGGATTCACACTGGCGGCATCCTATCTGATAAAAGCCATTAACCCCGTGTGAAGTCAAGTATTTTCTTAACGGCGGGACGCATCAAAAATGCACGGGCCGGGGCGCAAAATTGATCTAAAAATATCGCTCCAGCATGAGCCCTTGATTCGGCTGAATCGGGTATTATATTAAAATAATTGAATTAATGGCCATTGTGCGTTACCATAAGATGAGTTACAGCATTGTTCACAGAGCATTCATATCAACCGCTGCAAAGGTTGGAATTCATCATCGCAGGTGGGCATCTGACCACAAACCGCTACTGCCAAAACGCATATTCACGTTTGGAGTTAAATTATGGAGAACTGGGAAAAGCAGCTTTCATGTGCTGAAGCGTGCAGCCGGTGCAACAGATCGTTGAAAAATAAGGAGCGCAGGATCTTATCGGTAGTCGATCATCAACCGATCTGTATCGATTGTAAAAAAGAAGAAGAGAAACAATCGGACTATGAAGATGCCTCCCGGCAAATGATGGCCGAGTGTATGGAGGAAACCGGCCGGCCCTATGGGGATACGGCCAGTTATTGTTTTCATCATTTCATACCCTTCAAGTGTACCTGAATCTTGCATGAAAAGTAGAAGCTATCTCATAAATGCATCTATCGCAATGATCGCCGCATACAGCGTTTAATCTCAGCCTGAGTTAGCCGAAACAAATCCCATGGCCGCAGACACTGACCATAAAGCGCTTCTGGAAAAAATCAAAGCGCTGGAAAACGAGGCTGCTGCCCGCAAAGAAGCAGAGGCACAGCTGAAAAAGCAATCCGCCTTCTTGAATTCGGTGCTGGAGTCCCTGGATCATCCGTTTTATGTGGTTGATGCCAAAGATTACACGATCAAACTGGCCAACACAGCCGCATTGAAAAGCGGTGCATCCGGTGCATCCACCTGCCATGCGCTTTCCCATAATCGGAGCACACCCTGTGACTCCAGCGAACACACCTGCCCCCTTGAAATCATCAAAAAATCGAAAAAGCCGGTGCAGGTCGAGCATGTTCATTATGACAGCCAGGGCCGTCCCAGAAATGTTGAAGTGCATGGCCATCCGATTTTTGATAGAAACGGTCATGTCACCCAGATGATCGAATACAGTTTTGATATCACCGAGCGCAAACAGATTGAAGCAACGATCAGGGAATCGGAAACCAAGTTTCGGCGGGTGGCTGAATCGGCCAAAGATGTCATCATCACGGCAGATCGAAATGGTAAAATTGTCTTCTGTAATAGCGCGGCTGCGGAAATGTTCGGCCACCCGGCTGACAGCCTCATCGGGCAGTCCATCAGCATTTTAATGCCGCAACGATTTCGTGAAGCCCATGAGCGCGGTATGGCCAAAGTGGTGGCCAGCGGAACCTCAAAACTGATTGGCGAAACCGTCGAGCTGTTTGGCATCACCAAAGACGGCAAAGAATTTCCTGTCGAGCTGTCATTGTCAACCTGGCAATCAGGTGCTGAGCAGTTCTACACCGGTATGATTCGCGACATTTCCGAGCGCAAGCTGCATGAAAAGGAGCTGAATTCCTTGATCAGCAGTCTAAAAGAATCCCTGGCCCAGGTCCGGCAACTCAGCGGCATGCTGCCCATTTGCGCATCATGCAAAAAGATCAGAGACGACAAGGGCTACTGGAATCAAATCGAAGAATATATTCGAAGCCACTCGGAAGCTGAGTTCAGCCACGGCATCTGCCCGGAATGCTCCCAAAAACTCTATCCGCAATATCACCAGCAATTAAAAGCCAACAAAGACCAATGATTCACATTGTCTAAAGACCAACCATCCGCATTGCATGGCCTTCCAAAAAGCATTTGCTTGACAAAGGCTGAGCATATCTCTTACAAAACCAATCTGCATCCATGATAACCGGCCGTAACCGGTACATTGCGAATATCGTATTTGAGAGGATAACCAATGGCTCAGCTTCTTTCCGACCGCAGGGACATCGACTTTGTGTTGTATGAACAATTGCAGGTCGCAGATCTCGCTAAATCGGAAAAATATAGCGATTTGAATCGTAAAATGTTTGATATGGTCATCACCGAGGCCCGTAATTTGGGCATCAAAGAAATACTGCCGACCTACTCCCAGGGCGACCGCGAGGGCGTCAAATTTGAAAATGGCCGGGTAACCGTACCGCAGTGTTTTCATCGCCCGTATAAACTATTTGCCGAAGGCGAATGGATAGCCATGGCAGAAGACCTGGAAGTCGGCGGCCAGGGGTTTCCCTGGGTCATCCGGCAGGCGGCCTTCGAATATATTATCGGAGCCAATTTTGCCATCGCCGGTTTTGGCAACCTGGCCCATGGCACTGCCAAAATGATCGAGCTTTTCGGCACCCAACTGCAAAAGGAGCTGTTTTTAGAAAAGGTCTATTCGGGCCAGTGGGGTGGCACCATGCTGCTCACAGAGCCTGAAGCCGGTTCGGATGTAGGTGCTTTGACCACAACGGCAGTCAAGAATCCGGACGGCACCTATTCCCTTAGCGGCAACAAAATCTTTATCACCTGCGGCGAGCACGATCTGACCGAAAATATCATCCACCCGGTTTTAGCTCGTATTGAAGGCGCCCCTGACGGAACCAAGGGCATTTCATTGTTTATCGTCCCCAAGATCTGGGTCAATGATGACGGCAGCTTGGGAGAGCCAAACGATATCGTTTGCAGCGGTGTGGAAGAAAAAATGGGCATCCACGGCAGCCCAACCTGCAGCATGGCGCTGGGCGGCAAGGGTAAATGCCGCGGTCTTTTGCTTGGAGAGGAAAACAAAGGGCTGATGGTCATGTTTCATATGATGAACGAGGCCCGCCTGGATGTCGGCACCCAGGGATTTTTAAACGGTTCAGCCGCTTATTTGTATGCGGTCAACTACGCCCGTGATCGCTTACAGGGCAAAGATGTCGCCAGCGGCAAAGACCCACAGGCACCCCAGGTGCCCATCATCCGCCACCCGGATGTGCGGCGCATGCTGCTGCAGATGAAAGCCTATGTGGATGGTATGCGCAGCTTTGTATACTATGTCGCTTATTGTTTTGACAAAAAAAGAACCGCCGAAACCGCCGAGGAAAAGGCGCACTACAATGATTTTATTGAATTGCTGACACCGGTGATCAAGGCCTACTGCAGCGAACGCGGCCAATTTGTCTGCGAGCAGGCCATTCAGGTATATGGCGGCTACGGCTATACCAAAGAATATCCGGTCGAGCAGCTTTACCGCGACTGTAAGATCACGAGCATATACGAAGGGACCAATGGCATTCAGGCCATGGATCTGCTCGGGCGCAAGCTGGGCATGAAAAAAGGGACGGTTTTTATCAATTTTTTAAATGAGATCAAAACCAGCATTGATCAGGCGGCCGAAAATCCGCGCCTGGCGGATCTTGCCGATCGGGTTGCCAAAGCGTTAAATCGCCTCAGTGAAATCGCGCTGCAGATCGGCAAAACCGCTTATTCAAAAGACCTGAAGCTGGCACTGGCTTACGCCCACCCGTTTATGGAAGTCGTCGGTGATGTGGCCATGGCTTGGATGCTGCTTTGGCGGGCGACAGTGGCCGCGCCAAAACTGGAAAAACTGGTCGGCAGCAGCGACGCAGCGGCCATTCAGTCAAAAGTCGCCAAGCACAAAGACGCCGCTTTTTATGACGGCCAGCTAAAGGCCGCTGAATTTTTCATTCATGCGATCCTGCCGGCCACTATCGGGAAGATGAATGCTATCGCCCTTCCCAACCCAGCCGCCATCGATATTCATGAAAGATCATTTGGGGGGTAATGGGAAATAGGTGTCAGGTGTCAGGTGTCAGGGCATAACGTGTCTTGCACTAATCAAAAATCTCTCCGAGGCAGTATAAACATTATAGCCTTTAGAGAAAAGGAAGGCCCCTCGGGCCTTAAGCTGACACCTGACACCTATAATTAGAAACTCGCAACAAAGGAGCCAAAAATGAAAGACGTTGTGATCGCTTCCGCCTGCCGTACTGCCATTGGTGCTTTTGGTGCCACCTTAAAAGACAGCCATGCCGCCACCATCGCCAGTGTGACGATGAAAGCTGCGGTGGAACGCGCCGGTATCGATGCGGCCTTAATCGATGACGTGCGCTTTGGTTGCTGTTTGGAGCCGGTGGACACCTTAAACGTGACCCGAATCGCCGCGCTTTTGGCCGGCATACCGGATAGTGTGCCGGCGGTGACGATCAACCGGGTCTGTATCTCCGGTATGGAAGCTGCGCTATCAGGGATGGCTATGATCCAGACCGGTATGGCGGACATCATACTGGCCGGCGGTGTTGAACATATGTCAGGAGTGCCTTTCTCACTGCCCGGTGCCCGCTGGGGATACCGCCTGCAGGATCAAACCTGTATCGACAATCTGATCCGCAGTTTGCACTGCGGGTCCCACATCATCCCCCACCCCGAAGATGGTCCGGTGGATGCCAGTAAACCGCCACTGTCCTTTTTTAAAGGCAAACCCTATATCATGGGACATACGGCCGAATTTGTGGCCCAGCATCTAAACATCAGTCGCGAAGAAATGGACGAGGTGGCGTTGCGCAGCCACAACAATGTGGAGCGCGCCACCAAAGACGGCACGTTTAAAGCTGAAATCGTGCCCATTGAAGTTCCGCAAAGAAAGAAAAAGCCCATCATTTTTGACAAAGACGAGCATTTCAGACCGGGGCTAACCCTGGCTGACCTTCAAAAGCTGCGGCCGGCATTTGTGCCTGACATCGGCACAGTAACAGCCGGAAACGCCAGTGGCATCAATGACGGATCAGCCGCAATGGTCATCATGTCGGCTGAAAAAGCCAAAAATCTCGGTATTCAACCGTTGGCCCGCATTAAGGCCATCGGCAAAGGCGGCTGCCATCCATCAATTATGGGGCTGTCTCCGGTGCCGGCGGTCAACGATCTGTTAAAGCGCAGCGGGCTCAAAATGCCGGATTTTGAATTGATCGAAATCAATGAAGCCTTTGCCGCCCAGTACCTGGGCTGTGAAAAGGAGCTGGGCTTGAAGCGGGATATCACCAACATCAACGGCTCCGGTATCGGTCTGGGCCACCCGGTGGGGGCCACCGGTGCCCGGATTATGATCACACTTTTGTATGCCCTCAAAAAACAAAAGAAGAACCTGGGTCTGGCCACTCTCTGCGGAGGCGGGGGGGTGTCGATGGCCTGTGCCCTCGAGATCGTCTAATCCACTCCATTGAATATAGCGAACCGCAGTTGGGAAAAACGCAACCGTTCAACACAGTTGAAGATGGTGCTCGTCAATCCTGGCAATCATACGAGACGATCTTGCCGATGCGGTTACCGTCTTCTGTGGTTTCATAGGAAATGCTGCAAACCGAGTCTTTGCCCCTCTCCTTGACACTGAACATGGCCTGATCCGCCAGCGCCAATAGCTCGGTCAGTGTTTCGGCATCATGGGGGAAAGTGGAGACGCCCAGGCTGGCATGTACACGAACATTTAAACCTGTTTTTTGAAGGTAAACAGTATCTTTGATTCGCTGCCGGGTGGTGTCCGCCATTTCCAAGGCCTTTGGCTTGTCAAATCCGGGCAGCACCAACACAAACTCATCTCCGCCATAAGCCACCCCGAAAGCCGGATCCGCCAGGGCGGCCATCAAGGTTTGCCCGATTTCTTGCAGCGTTTTGCTGGCATTCAGATGTCCGTGGGTGTCCACCACCTGTTTAAAATCATCGATATCCATAAAGACCAGTGAAAACACTTCGTGGTTGGCAGCGCTTTTTTTGATCAACGCCGGCAGGGCGGTGTACAGATGGCGGGTGTTGAAAAGCCCGGTCAGGTTATCGTGAATCGCCTGCTCTTTGAATTTTTGTTCACTTTTTCGCAGGGCTTTTTGAACCTGTTTAAGGTGTTCTTCGGCTTCCATCTCTTTTGTGACGATCGTTAGATTGCCCAGCGAAACATAAATTTGATCCGATTCATAGGATTCCAATTTGGCCTGGTCTTTCAGCCAGTAGGTTCGACCGTCGGCGGCCTTGATTTTATAGACCGCATCCAAATCCCCGCTATTCATTACGGCGTCTCGCAGTTCAGTTTTGCGCTCCAAAACCTCATTGCTATTCAGAATAACCTCCTGAGGTTCTTCAGGTGGGTCCCTTTTTGAATAGACATGGCGCTCAACCATACTGGTTCTGAATGTTTCTGATGCATCCGCGTAATCGCAGCCCAGCAGCTGAATCAGCTGCCTGCCGACAAATTCATACCAGATGACCTGCTGGGTTTCTTTCCAGGCCGCAATATAAGGGATGGCAGGGGCACCCAGTTGATCATATCCCTCACAATTCCGGATGCAGCGCGAGATGTGTTCCTTAAGGGTGCGACTGTAGTTACCTTTTAAAATATGACCATAATAACCGTCGGGTATGATGGGTTGTGACATGCAGGTCGTCCAATTCTCCTGAATTTAGCGGTCGAATTCTGCTACGCTGGTTCTCTCATAGGGGGCAAGTCTCGGAAGTGGAACCGGGTGTGTCGCCACAGACGAATGAATAATACGAGATATAGACGTTAATTAATGATTTATATACCATATCTTGTGCCGGATCAAGTTTAAAATGTGCAACCGATACGGATCCAGCCTGGCTCGCCATTTGATTCCGAAATCACGGATACGACCAACCCCGTAAGGCCATATGCACACTATATATGGTAGGTAAACACGAATATTGACTGCATATTGTGTCTATGATATAAATTTTATAGTGTTGTCATCCGTTGACAAAAGGCAAAACAGCACAGACAACCTGTTAAATGGCGACAAACCCTTATTAAGGAATGATTATGCCCCACGAAAATGTGGTCTATCTGCATGAAAGAGCGGCAAAACCCTTCATTAATTTGAGAAAATTCACCCGCAAACCGTTTCGCCGCGCCACCATTTTTGCCTGCCAAAACCGTTATTATGCCGGCTTGACCCAAAATATCAGCAAGGGCGGTGTTTTTATTGAAACACGCAATCATTTCGCCGAAGGACAGATTATTACGCTGGTCATTTCGCGCACCAAAATCGAAAAAGGCATCATGCTCAAGGGTCAGGTGGTGCATCTGAACCGGCGGGGGTTTGGTCTGAAGTTTTTGAGCTTGATTAAGAACGGTAAAGAATACCAACTAAATTGAGCGTTTCAAATTAAAAATATTAAGAATACATACTTATTCAAAGGAATCCTATCGATTATAATATTTTTAATTTGAAACCCTTCGGGCTTGCCGATATTACCGCATCTACTGTGTTAGATAGCATTCCGCATAGTTAACTATAGCGGAACGCCATCTGCCGTGTAGCTGCAGCAATCTCGACAAGCGCTCAAATTAGTTCCTAAATTGAGCGTTTCAAATTAGGTCTTACTCTTTTGACTACACCGATAAATCTATCCACCAACTGAATCATCTCTTCGATCCGCTCTGGCGCAACCCAGACAATGTCGGCATCCGCGTTGAACCAGGTCATCTGGCGCTTGGCGTAGCGCCGATGATCACGTTTGAGGGTGCGCGCGCACTCTTCCGGCGTTAGCTGGCCCTGGATGGTGTCCACCATGTGACGATAGCCAATGGATTGCATGGCTTTAAGGTCGGCGCCGTACCCTTTTTTGAGCAAGTCTTTTACCTCAGACAGAAAACCGGCTGCCAGCATGGCATCAACCCTCTGATTGATGCGCTCATACAACATTTCACGCTCCATCTTCAGGCCAATTTTTAAAGTTTCAAACGGTTGTTCTGCAAAAGCATGCTCCCGGTGGTGCCGCGATATGGGTTTGCCGGTGGCTTGCACAACCTCAAGGGCCCGCAGGATGCGGTAGGTGTCATTGGGATGCAGGCGCCGGGCGGTTCCAGGATCCATGCGGCTCAGGCGCTGGTATAGCGCGTCAATACCCTGGCTGTCAGCTTCCGCTTTCAGTTTGGCGCGAATTTGCGGATCAGAAGCATCGTCCTCAAACAGGCCGTAGATCAATGCCTTGATATACAGGCCGGTTCCCCCGACCACAAAAGGCAGGATGTGCTGTTCGCAAAGCTCGGCAATAATTTGGCGGGCACGTTCGGTGTAGCGGGCCGCATCAAAGGGCTCATCCGGGGCAATGATGTCCACCATATGGTGAGTTACGCGCGCCTGCTCGTCAGCCGTGGGTTTGGCGGTACCGATATCCATGTATTTGTAGATCTGCATGGAATCTGCGCCGATGATGTGGCCCTTGAAGTGCTGCGCCAACCGGATGGCAACGCTCGTTTTGCCGATACCGGTGGGCCCGCAGATGATGATGATTTTGGGCTTAGTGGTAGTAGGATTCATAGGTCGACAATTGTTATTAGAACTTGACAATGATTATCGATTTTATGGCTCCAGACAATGAACCCATAACCAATAACAAATAACGAATAACCCTAATCCCTAACATGACACTGCCCACACATCAACGGCCCCCGCTTTTGCTCACGATGACAGTTTTTGCAGTTGGTATGAAAAGCCTTGACCAGACCAGGTTTGGAACCGACATCCTGCAGTTCATGGCAATCCGCGCAGCGCTGATCCTCGGAAGATTCATCCTCCAGGCGTTTGCCGTCCTCATAGACATGGTGGCATTCATTGCATTCTTCGATCTGGGCCAATTCATTATGATCGTCATGCTTGAAAACAGCCGGCGGGCGTTGTGGGTCTTCAAAAACCGAGTTGTCAATTACAACCATATCTTCCTGGGCCAAGGCGACGGCCGCAAAGCAACAAAACAGCACAATTAGCGCGCACGTTAATAAAACCTGAATCCGCATTCAGCGATCTCCCTATGAATGTCTCATTGCATTTAACGCATGTACCATGTCATGCAAACCTATCAACAAAATCGCCATAAACGACTGATCCAATATTTCGGATCAAATTGTATAGCCGATCCCACAAACGATTGCAACCTAGCCCAGTGAATTGAAAATGATCTGAATGCGACAGATCCCGCTTTGCGCCGATCACGGCCGCACAAATAAGATCTTGCGACAAAGTTGAGGAGCACCCGCAGAGGTGCACTGAAGCCCATTTATTTGTTGACTAAGAATATGAAATTTAAAGCAATTCTAATAATCGTAATCCGTTTTTTTTGCGTCTGATGCCCCCAAAATTCATTGACAAAAGCAGACTAAATTTATATTCTGCCTTCTTTGCCTAAAGCTGGCAAGGGGTCATTCATCTTAAAAAAAACGTTAAGTTTGAGATAATTTATCAAAATTTTTCTAGGAGAAACAGTCAATGCCAAAAGAAGTAATCGGATCAGCAATGGTGGTCGGAGGCGGTATTTCCGGAATGCAGGCGGCGCTGGACCTGGCGGATTCAGGCTACTATGTCTATCTGGTCGAGAAGGACTCATCCATCGGCGGTGTGATGTCGCAGCTGGACAAAACCTTTCCCACCAATGATTGTGCCATGTGAATTATTTCACCCAAACTGGTCGAGGTCGGCCGGCACCTGAATATAGAGCTTAAAACCCTCAGTGAAGTTAAAAACATCAAAGGCAGCGCAGGCAACTTTGAGGTCGAACTGATTCGGCAACCGCGCTATATCGATGAATCTTTGTGTATTGCCTGCGGCGCCTGCGCAGAAAAATGCCCCAAAAAGGTAGTGGATCCCTACAACGCCGGGATTGTTAAACGCAAATCCGCCTACGTGCAATATCCCCAAGCGGTTCCGTTGAAATATTGCATCGACGGAGACAGCTGTATTTACATCCAAAAAAAGAAATGCGGCGCCTGCAAAAAAATCTGCCCCACCGATGCGGTCGATTTTGACCAAAAGCCCCAGACCGAAACCCTGCAAGTGGGCTCGGTGGTGCTGGCACCGGGGTTTGCGCCATTTGATCCGTCTAAATTTGATAACTACCAGTATTCCAAACTGCCCAATGTGATGACCTCGCTGGAATTCGAGCGCATCCTGTCCGCATCCGGACCGACCATGGGGCATGTGACCCGGCAGTCCAAAGACAAAGCCGAACCCAAAAAAATTGCCTGGTTCCAGTGCGTGGGCTCCCGGGACATGAACAAATGCGACCATTCATACTGCTCTTCGGTATGCTGCATGTATGCCATCAAGGAAGCGGTCATCGCCAAAGAGCATGTTGGTGATGATTTGGATTGTGCGGTCTTTTACATGGACATTCGCACGCCGGGAAAAGATTTTGAGCGCTTTTACGACAACGCCCGTGAAAAGCACGGCATTCGTTTTATTCGCAGCCGGGTGCACTCGGTGGATCCAGTTTTGGGAACCGATGATTTGGTCATCCGCTATGTGACCGAAAGCGGCGAGATGATCAGCGAAAATTTTGATCTGATCGTGCTGTCAATCGGGATGGAAACCTCACCGGAGGTCATCGAGCTTGCCAAGAAACTCAAAATCGATCTGACTGAGAGCAATTTTTGCCAGACCTCCAGCTTTGAGCCTGTGGCGACTTCCAGAAGAGGGATTTATGTCTGCGGCGCCTTCCAGGGGCCCAAAGATATTCCCCAATCAGTGGTGGATTCCAGCGCAGCCGCCAGTGCCGCCGGCGAAATTCTCAGCTCGGCCCGCAATACGCTGATCAAAAGCAAAGAAGTAGTGCCCGAGGTCAATGTGGTCAATGAGCGTCCCCGCATCGGCGTATTTGTCTGCCATTGCGGTATCAATATTGCCGGGGTGGTGGATGTGCCGGCTGTGGCCGAATACGCCGCAACCCTGCCCTATGTTGAATTTGCAACCGACAATTTATATTCCTGCTCCCAGGACACCCAGGATACCATGGCCAAAATCATCGCGGAAAAGGGCCTCAACCGGGTGGTGGTGGCGGCCTGTACGCCCAAAACCCATGAGCCGCTGTTTCAGGAAACATTGATCAACGCTGGCTTAAATAAATATCTGTTTGAAATGGCCAATATCCGTAACCAGGATTCCTGGGTTCATAAAAACAATCCCGAGCTGGCCACCAAAAAAGCCAAAGACCTGATCCGCATGGCGGTTCACAAAGTCGCCTTAATGGCGCCACTCAAAGAGGCGGAGCTCGAAATCAATCAAACTGCCATGGTCGTCGGCGGCGGCATCTCCGGGATGGCAGCCGCCAGAAGTCTTGCGCGTCAGGGGTATCAAACCCACATCATTGAAAAAGACACCCAACTGGGCGGTCAGGCCCGCAAGATTTACCGCACCGCATCCGGCGACAGCGTACCGGAAAAACTGGCCGGGCTGATCGATGAGGTCCAGAAAAATAAAAACATTCACGTTCACCTTGAGACCGAAATCAAACAGGTGGAAGGGTTTGTGGGCAATTTCGAAACCACCCTCGCGGTCAACGGTAACGAAAAGATTCTGGATCACGGCGTCGCCCTGATGGCCACCGGCGGCAAACCCTATCAGCCCGAGGAATACAACTACGGCAAAGATCCGCGTATCCTCACCAGCCTGGAGCTGGATCAAAAATTCATCGAAGATGATGCGGCCCTGAAGGGTTTGAATACGGCCGTATTCATTCAGTGCGTGGGCTCCCGCGAACCGCAGCGGCCGTATTGCTCGCGAGTGTGCTGTACGCATTCGGTTGACAATGCCCTGGAGCTCAAAAAACTCAACCCGGAAATGGATGTGTTTGTCCTGTACCGCGACCTGCGGACTTATGGTGAGCGCGAAACGCTGTACAAACAGGCGCGTGAAGCCGGCGTGATTTTTATCCGCTTCAGTGTGGACAATAAGCCCGAAGTCGTCAGCGAGGGGGACAAACTGTTTGTGCGGGTCATCGACCATGTCATTGGGCGACCGGTTGAGATTGAAACCGATCTGATCAGCCTGGCGAGCGCCATTTTACCCAACGATGCGAATGATCTGGCCACCTTTTTCAAAGTGCCCTTAAACGAGGACGGATTTTTTGTCGAACGCCATGCCAAACTGGGGCCGGTTGAATTTGCCACCGACGGCGTATTTTTATGCGGCATGGCGCATTATCCCAAGCCCATCGATGAATCCATCGCCCAGGGTCAGGCGGCCGCCTCCCGCGCTGTAGCACTGCTGGCTCGCGAGACGATTTTTACCAGCGGCACCATCGCAGAAACGGATCCGACGCTGTGCAGTGAGTGCGGGGTGTGTGTCTCGGTTTGCCCCTATTCAGCGCCCTCCTTTACCGAAGAGGGGCCTTTTGCCGGCCGCGCCCAGGTCAATCCGGTGCTCTGCAAGGGATGCGGGCTGTGTGTCGCGTCGTGCCGTTCCGGAGCCATTCATCTGAAAGGCTTTGACAACGACCAGATTTTTGCCCAGATTTTTGCATTAAGTAAGGCAGTATGATATTGAACACCAAAATTGACTAAAATGAACTAAAGTGTGGAGTGACTAAAGTTATAGTGTCGCTCCGCTCCATCTTTAGTATAAATGATAGCATTCCTTCACTTTAGGCACTTTAGATCATTTCCAACTTTAGCGCACTTGTTAAAAGGAGTTTTAGAAATGTCTGATTGGGAACCCAAAATAGTTGCCTTTTTGTGCAACTGGTGCAGCTATGGTGCTGCCGACCTGGCCGGAGTTGGGCGAATGGAATATCCATCCAACATCCGCGTGGTTCGCATCCCCTGCACCGGCAGAATGGATCCTAAGTTTTTTATGGCCGCCTTGCGTGAGGGCGCGGACGGCGTCTGGGTATCCGGGTGACATCCCGGCGAATGCCATTACCTGGAAGGTAATTACTACGCCCGACGCAAGTTTGCCCTGTTTCAAAATCTGATGGAGCATATGGGAATTGAACCCGGCCGCCTGCAGTTTTCCTGGGTCTCCTCGGCAGAATCCACCAAATTTGTCCAGGTGGTCACCGAAGTCACCCAGGCCATCAAAGAACTGGGACCGAATAAAACATTAGTCAAATCCATGCCAGAGGTTGCTTAAGATGTTAAGCTACATTGATAAAATCAAGGAAATCTCCAAACGGCTCTTGGAAGAAGGCCAGGTGGAAATGATCATCGGGTTCCGCAAAGGAACCATCTCGATGATGAATGAGCCCCATTTTGCCAGATCCCCTGAAGCGGTTAAACACTTCGTCTGGGACAGCAATTGCGGTATTAATCTGTGCAATTATCTGACAAACCGCACCGAGAAAATCGGCATTCTGGCTAAAGGATGCGATTCCCGCAATATCGTGACCCATATCATTGAAAACAAAATCAAACGAGACCAGGTCGTCATTATCGGTGTCCCCTGCAAAGGGATGATCGATCGACGCAAAATGTCCGCTATGTTCGAGCAAGAGATTGATGACGTCACCGAAGATGAACATAATATTACCGTCAAAGGCGCGGGATTTGAAAAAATATTGAACAAAAAAGATGTGCTCCAGCAAAACTGCTTGGTGTGCAATCACCGCAATCCGGTTATTTATGATGAACTGGTCGCCGATTTGGTCGACGAGCAGACCGACGTAGACCGTTATGCAGATGTGCGCGAAATTGAAGCCCTGTCAACACAGGAAAAAGCGGCCTACTTTGAAAAATTGCTGGAACCCTGCATCCGGTGTTACGCCTGCCGCAATGCTTGCCCGCTGTGCTATTGCCCAACCTGTTTTACCGATGAATCCCGACCGCAATGGGTGGGCAAGGGCCAGGACGCCACGGATGTGAGCACATTTCATTTTTTAAGGGCTTACCATTGCGCCGGCCGCTGCACCGATTGTGGCGCCTGTGAGCGCTCGTGCCCGGTGGGCATCAACATGCGTGTTTTTACCAAAAAGCTTGAAAAGGATTGTCTGGAGCTGTTTGGCTGGGAAGCGGGTCTGGACCCGGATGTACGTCCGCCTCTGGACACCTATAAACCCGGCGATCCGGATGATTTTATTAAATAATATACGTCCGTTGTCCGTCGCGTGTTGTCCGTTGCCATCCCAACTAACAACTAACAACTGACAGACTAAGGTAGTCATTATGACAATCGTTAAGATAGACAAGGAGAACTGGGAAGGCGGTATCAAAAAATTATTTGAGGCGTATCGTCTGTTCGGTTCGGTCAAGGAGGCGGATTTCCACAATTTTAAGCAGCTCGAAGCCGGGCAATTGCCGGATTTAAGTTGTTTAAATACGCGCCTATCACCTAAATCGATCATTTATCCCCAAACGGAAGTGATGTTTGAATATTCTCTGGATGAAAACGACGAAGACCACCACATCCTCAAGGAAGTCGATAAAAATTATTCCCCCCAAGCAGTAATCGGCATCCGCCCCTGCGACGCCAAGGCCTTTGAGCTGGTCAGGCTTAATTTTGACACAAACGATTATAAGGATCCGTATTGGCTGAATGCATACGAAGCCACCACTCTTGTGGGGTTGGCCTGTGAATCACCGTGCACCACCTGTTTTTGCACCACTGCCGGCTGCGGCCCCTATCATGAAGAAGCGTTGGATGTTCTGCTGATTGACAACGGCGACCAATACTGGGCCAAGGTTCTCAGCGACAAGGGTGAAGCCTTTCTGGCAGCGGCCGGATGGACAGAAGCGGTAGACGAGCAGCCCGCCGTAAAAGAAATTGAGGCCAAAAAGAAGGCCGCCGAAGAAAAAATATCGGCTTTTGTCAAGACTGACAACCTGCGGCAAATCGACACCAACGAATTATACGCAGCCAAATTCTGGGAGGAAGTTTCCTTTTCATGCATCAACTGCGGCACCTGCACTTATGTGTGCCCGACCTGCTGGTGTTTTGATATCCAGGATGAAAACCGCGGCAGCAGGGGTTGTCGCATTCGCAACTGGGACAGCTGCATGTACCCGCTGTTTACCCTGCATGGTTCCGGTCACAATCCCCGGGGCACACAGTTGCACCGGGTTCGTCAGCGATTTATGCATAAGCTCAAATATTATGTCGATAAATATAACGCCGGCATACAATGCGTCGGCTGCGGCCGCTGCATCCGTCTTTGCCCGGTAAATATCGACATCCGCCGCGTTTGCGGCTATATGAACAGCCACGTCGCTTCAGCAGATGCATGCGAAGTTTAATGGTTTGAATGGTTAAGGGGGATCATCGTGTTAAATCCATATCTACCTTATCCGGTTCGCATTGATAACATCAGTGTTGAAACCGAAGATAAAAATTTGAAAACGTTTAGATTTGTTTTCTTGAATCCGGAAGATGAAGAAAAATTCAGCTACCGCGCCGGTCAGTTTGCCGAACTGTCTGTGACCGGCAAAGGCGAAATACCGATCGGAATTGCCTCATCGCCGACGGAAAAAGGCTACGTTATGTTTACCGTCAACAAGGTGGGGCTGGTATCGTCATATCTGCACGCCATGAAAGAAGGCGATATCATGGGTATTCGCGGTCCCCTGGGCAACTGGTATCCATGGGAGCAAATGGAGGGTAAAAACGTATTGCTGATCGGCGGCGGATTTGCTTTCACCACCCTGCGTTCATCGATCGTTTACATGCTGGATCCGGCCAACAGATCTAAATTTAAGGATATTCATGTTATCTATGGTGCCCGCACACCGGGCATGTTGATGTACTGGGATGAGCTGATTGAGTGGGAAAAAAGAGATGACATCAACATGCACATTACCGTCGACGGCACCGATGATCCCAACTGGAAATACAACACCGGTTTTACGCCGACCATCACCGAGCAAAAAGCGCCCCCGGGCGGCGAAGACACATATGCCATCGTGTGCGGCCCGCCCATCATGATAAAGTTTACCCAGCCGGTGTTGGATAAAATCGGTTATACGGATGATCGCATTATCATGTCACTTGAAAATCGCATGAAATGCGGTATCGGCATGTGCGGCCGCTGCAATATCGGCAAGGAATTCGTTTGTAAAGACGGGCCTGTTTTTACCCTTGAAGAAATCAACAAAACCCCCCGGGAGTATTAAGGCACAAAATCCCCCCTCGTTTTTTATTAACCAACTAATATTACTTGTTATTATAATTTAAAGGACATTGAAAACAGTCGGTTTGCAGTTTGAAAACAAATGTGCATCTTTTATGTTGACAATGTGATGCCAATTACGATAAAAAATGCTTTTTAAATTTAAGCTCAAAAGGCTGCGGCCGCAATAGATAACCTTTTACATATTAATCATCAACAAGGAGGATGTTTAAATGCCAAGTGTAGAATTCATGGGAAAAGAATTTACGGTCGACGAAGACGGATTCATCGATTCATATGACAACTGGTGCGAAGAGTGGGTCCAATGGGTTAAAAAAGAAGAAGGCATCGAGGAGCTGAATGAAGAGCACCAAAAAGTGATCGATGTGCTGCGCGACTACTATGAGAAAAACGGTATTGCCCCGATGGTTCGCGTGCTTTCCAAAGTCACCGGTTTCAAACTGAAACATATCTATGAATTGTTTCCATCCGGACCGGGTAAAGGCGCCTGTAAGATGGCCGGCCTTCCAAAACCCACCGGATGTGTCTAATCTTCCGAAATCCTGAACACATTTTATTTTCAAAAGGCCCTGCAGCTTGTGCAGGGCCTTTTTGTTTAGGAGGGCCTTATGATTTTAAGCGTGAAAACCTCAACGCGCACCGAGTTGATTGATATTACATCCCAGATTGCAAAAGCGGTTAACAAATCCGGCATTCGCGACGGCCTGTGCATGCTGTACGTGCCTCACACCACCGGCGCGGTGACCATCAATGAGAGCGCCGATCCAAGCGTGCGCGGTGATATTATGATGGTCTTAAACCAGATCGTTCCCTGGGAAGCCAATTATAAACACATGGAAGGCAACTCGCCGGCGCATGTGAAAGCAACACTGGTCGGTGCATCTGAGTTGATCGCCATTGAAAACGGCGCTCTGGTGCTCGGCACCTGGCAGGGAATTTTTTTCTGTGAATTTGACGGGCCGCGAACGCGCAAGATCCATGTGCGCATAATGGATGCAAATTTCCAATCCTAATTGCATGGAAATTAATGAGAAGCAAAATTTACAAATAGTTGCAGCGCATTAAAAAACCGACACAATAGGCCAAATTAGCTATCAAGGAATAAGGATGAAAATCTTTATTATCGCATTAATTTCCACCCTGTGGGCGAGACGGAGGCTTCCATCTGCCGCGTTATTAAGGACGAAACATAGTTCTCTATAGCTTCGCCCTTAAATGCCTTGCATATGAAAGCTTCCGACTCGTGCAATATTCAAAAGGACATTAAGCCATGAATCCATGGAAATTAACATCATTTCATTAATTTTCATGCAATAATCATAAGGATATTAGGTTATGAACAGTCCTGCTGAAGTGAACATCGATGATGTCGACCGCGCAATTTTAAACCGGATTCAGTCCGATTTCCCCCTGACCCCCCGGCCTTACCGCACCATCGGCCAGGAGCTGGAAATATCGGAGGATGACGTTTTAAAGCGCGTCCGACGGTTGAAAGACGCTGGGATTATCCGTCGAATCGGCGGCAATTTCACGCCGCCCGCGTTGGGATTTGTCAGTACCCTGTGCGCTGCCAAAGTGCCGCCCGATAAAATCAAGCAATTTGCCCGAGTCGTAAACCGTTATCCGGGGGTTACCCACAACTATCGTCGCGAAAATTCGTTTAATGTCTGGTTTACGTTTATTGCCCCCAGCATGGATGAAATAGAAGCCAACCTGAAACAAATCGCAGCGGAAACCGGTGTTACCGATATCCTTAATCTACCGGCAACTGATGTGTTTAAGATTAAAGCGGAGTT
>JAAUXU010041748.1_pt1 | contig 19419 bp, 20 predicted proteins | sample 7278151 | NCBI WGS metagenome assembly JAAUXU01 (sample SAMN14350113, study PRJNA611818) | marine sediment metagenome | isolation source: surface marine sediment (1.8m) | place: French Polynesia: Moorea | collected 2018-08 | reverse complement strand
GCCAAATTTTCAGCCTCTTTGGCATGCCTCCCTCCCCAGTTGGTCATTCCTTGAGCATTCTGGCACCAAAATGGGCAGCCCTGACAATGAACTTCTGTACTGAACATTGTACCTGAGTATCAAATCTACATGTTCCACATCAAAATTCCACATCAAAATGTCCCAGTGTAGCACATGAGGTGTAGTCATGCCCAAGGCTAATCTTTACGCCAAGGACTGTATAACCTCATTGAATGAGGGCAAGAGGCAATTTCCAAAGCATTGGAGTTTGGGGGGGGGGGAAGTGGCCTCGAGTTCAGGGCTGATAAGACTGAGGTGGTCATCTTTACTCATAAAAGATTAAAGATTTCTGGTTTACCATGTCACCATATGGGGACTAGGGACCTGGTATACCCTGGTAGTGTGAAATACCTTGGCATTTTACTTGATACTAAATGAACCTTTTGTCCACATATCATGGATAAAACAAAAAAGGCTATTGGACTCCTGCATTGTTTCAAGACCTCTGTGGGTCAGCTATGGGGTCCCAGCCCATTTCTGATAAGATGGGTCTTCACTGGCATCCTTAGACCTAAGATTATGTACAGGGCCATAGTCTGGGTGAATAAAGCTGTGAACTATACGAGAAATCTTGATAGGATACAAAGGCATAGCCCTGCTGGAGGCTTATTGCCATTGACCTGTTTGCTCAGTGAATGGGAGTTGAGGCAGCATTCAGGATCCAGGGCAGGAACCAGAGCAGCTGGGATGGCATTGACCAGGATCATCTCTTCCATGGTAGAAAACTCCTACAAGTCAACCTGGGGGATGGCCTTGCAATTGGAAACCATCAGAGACCTCAGAAACCATCAGAGACCTCTTTCATGACAGATGGAAGGTGAGACAGAAACATCTCTCAACCTGCTGTCAAACAAAGTACTGGCTGGATGATCCCAGTAGCACTGGCGATGCCACAGCCTGCCTGGATCGTCCTACCCTTAGCACTGAACTTCAGGTCCTCAGCTACCTCGATTATCACCATATATAGTAGGTAGTTTGTCTGAGCAAATCTGTAGATTCTGAGGAGAGGAATGCGATGTGTTTATACACCTTGCATGCAAGTGCCCCGTGCTTGCCATGGAGCGCCTCAGCTCTGTACAGGGTCTCCAGCTCATTAGCAAACAGCCTCCAGACCTGTACGGCCAGTCATATTGTTAGTTATATCAGTCATATTGTCGTGCTGTCCCACATGTCAAGAGGTGCTGCAAGCTGCTCCTCTCTGATGAAGTTCAAGGTGGTCACTTTGAACATTTACTGCACCACAAGAAGAAGGAAGAGACTGCAGTGGCTGCAGCCACTGCAACCCTGGAAGCAGTAATAGAGATTGAAGATATGGACACAGACTCTCTTTTGAGAGAGAAGTGAGTGCTTTGTAGAAAGAAAACCAAAATTCTGTTCTATGATTTGTTAATACCTTAGAACATACAGAGTGCGGATCATAAATTTCCCCATTGCAACTTCCTCAAGAATCATAACAAGAACACCATTTATTGACGTGACCGGACTGCTAGACTACTTGGTCTCGACATATCCACCATCCCTGGCAATCATAAGGTCAATGAGGGGCCTGAACCTTGCGCAGGTGGCCCTCACATAGTCGGCATCCAAGGCATTCCACACAGATGTCACCAAGGCCTTAAGGGCATCCACCAATGAGTGAGGAGCCACACATGCCACCCGCTTGACCTCCCACCATATGCTGTAATCAAGTGGGTTCAGATTGGGCAAGTGGGGGGGCCACATCAAGGCCGGCCAGAAGGCATTGAAGCCAGACACTGTCTTGTCAGCACAGTACTGCTGCACAATCTTGGCTTTGTGGGCAGGTGCAGAACACTGCTGCCAGATGACCCTCTGCTCAGCAAAGTCAGCCCTCACCCATGGCATGACCACTGTCTTGAGCACCTTCAGGTAGTCCTGTGCCCGCAACCTGAACCCAGTCTGGAACCAGAAGGGTTCCATGACACGGCCATCTGAGGCAACAATGCCCAAGATCATGACACTGGCTGGATGCTTGGTCCTCATGATGGGTGGTACGTCCCCTGGGTCAAAGGCCAGCCAGCGGTCATTGCATCCACTGTCCAGGCCTTCTTGTCCGAGAAGAGCCAGACAGTGGACCCATTGCTCTTCATCCAGTTGACCAGTGCTGTTCCCCTGGTCACCCTACACACCTTTGATGCTGTTGTCAGGAGCTGGCATTCTCTCCTGATATAGGACTTCAACCCAAAGTCCTTGTGGATTGCATTCTGGATCATCTATCTTCTCATCATAACCAGCCTCCTTGGTGAGTGCGTGCATGGACTTGGATGGGTCATTGGTGATCTCACCGTCCAGGGCCTCCAGGAAGGATGCCGATCTCATTGGCTTCACTAACCCGGTCCCCAGTCTCCTGGCCACATTGCCCGACTCATCCCACTTCTTCTTGACATTGTAGAAGATCTTACAGTCACAGCTGACAATCTTGGTCATGTCCTGAATCGAGATGCCTGCGTGGACCAGATTGACGATACATTGTCTTTTTTGTTACCCCATTGTGTTCTTGCCATCAGAACACAATGTGTGCGACAATTTGATTCTCAAAGACCCAACCTCGACTCAGGGAGGGCAAATGCCCTTCTCCTGATTGATCTGGAAAGACATGGGGAAAATTATGATCCGCACACTGTATGTACCAAGAGTTCAGAATTTTACAATCTGACCTGACTACACAAATCTCGGGTCTACTGTCAGCAAACCTATGTACTGTAGGATAAGATTCCCATATGCCTTGCTCATAAGGAAGTATGAAGAGTGTGAAATTTTCCCCAAACTGACGGACACCCTGTAGTTAAGGTGATTTGAAGGAATGGCGATGTCACCTTGCACTAAGGTTGACTTTGTCTCCTGTTGCTTGTTTCGATTGAAATAGTTAAGTTAATCCATTTGAGAAGTATATGAAAATGTGTTCACATTCTCACAGCTTGTAAGTTCAGTTTCCCATCCACAATACATCCAAGTCTCTTGAGTTGATCATTTCGTCCAGAATTGTGTGTGTCGATTCTAGTGCTCTGAGGTCAATTCTGAATGTTGACTCGATGCTCAAAATTAAAATTGCGTGCCCGTACCTCTAAAGACAAGTCAAACTTTTCCCCTTGCTCAAATTGTTTCTTTCAATAAGTTTGGCACATGGCCAAATGTGAGAATTTGGCGCTGGTGTCCCTTTCTACCTTTGGGGAAGTCATTGCCTGCCTTTCCTGCATTTTGCTCTTCGCCGTCTGTTTAGTGTTCACCCCGAAGTCAATCACGATGAAAGTCAACCACGACGGGCTGAGGGCGGCATTCTAGGGCTGTCTCTGCGGTCATGAAGCAAAATAGGCGTCTCTGAACTTCCATCACGCAGGAGATCGATCATGCCGTCCCTTCCGACGTTGCGTCAACTACCGTTGGGGTCTCTGTAGAAACTGGATGGTCTGAGTTCACCACCTCAGAAAAAGGCCGCCAAAGTAGTCGCTTTGTTCTGTTTACTCTTTCACCTGGCCATAAGGGGCTCCTCTGCTGTCACTGTAGTGATGGCCACGGGCCCTGTGTCCACAAGTCGGGCCAAGCGGAGCTATTGTTCGGCTTACGGGGTCTGGCTAGATGCGAGGGAACATAATGGGAAACCTAATCTTGCCCTCTTCTACGCACCACTTGATATGATTGGAAGTCCTGGAATGGAACCAAATTAGCACATTGTCACTAAAATGAATCACTCATGTACCTCGGCTCCGGTGACTGAGATAAGCATTTCCTGAGGTCAATCTCTGACACTTCGGCATCACAGACTGAACCTGCTTCTGGATCCTCTCATCGAAGCACTTTCATCTTTCTCTCCACCCAGCAGGTTGACCTCACCAATTGGCTGACGTGCAAGGGGTGGTGTGCCAGCACCTTCATCTGAGTCGCAGTTACCCATCCAGTCGAAAATAAGGTAATTCCCGACCAGGCCAAACTGGCCAATCTCAAGGCCACCTTGCCAAGGATCCAGATGCTTCTTGGCGTTGGTGTACACCGTTAACTTCACAGTGGTTGTCAAGCAAACTTGACCACCAGGACACGTGGAGAGACTTTAGGGTGATGAGACCGTGACAATGATGAAAGTGTCAAACCCGTGATGCTTTTCTTGCCCCCGACCAACACACATCAAGTGAAGACTTCACCTGATCTGTGCTGGCTAAGCATGGACTTGGAATTCTATACTACTGCGAAAGAAGTCTTTATTTGTTTGTTGTTCTAATGGATAATGGGACGACTGAGTTTAAGAGTCTGTGATGAACACAGAAATCTCCTTGTAGTGTAGTTGAGCCTGCGGGCTGGACCGGTGCGGGTCAGTCAAACAGTGGCTTGGGTCTCTAGGATGCGGATTGTACCTTGAATCATCCCTACCATCAATCAACTGTCTCCTGCTGTCACCCAAGGTAGCTATTGAATACGCTAGGTCAAAAAAGGGGGCAACTTTGGAAATTCACTGACGGGGTCTGGGGTTTGTTTCATGGGCTCAAAAGATGAAGAGGTATTTGAAAAAAATTGTGTTTACCTTTGCCCACCTTGATTTGAAATTTATGTACTAAGCTACTGTAGTAAATTTGCTGTGAAAGTGAATTTCAGCTCTGGTGGCTGTCAGAAGCAGCCAAACTGGGTGAAAATCACCAAAATGCTGACATGCTCCAGTTTGTCAGGAAAATATTTTACAGCAATAGAAGAAAAAAGGATTGCCACTTATTTTACAGCAATAGAAGAAAAAAGGATTGCCACTTATTTTACAGCATTATGCAACCTTAAATGCATTTGGGCATAGCTAAAAGTCTTTTTTTCACTTTCATTTGACTGCAAAGTCTTCAAATGGTATGTGGTTATAAATTTTGGACAACCACGGGGAATTCCAATTTTGACCTAGCCTAATATACAGGGTCCGGGGCCCCAACCGATCAGTTGAATTTGGTGCCGATTTTTGGCGCATGCACAGGAGCTGTGCCAAACTGTTTAGTAATAGTAGAGTCCAAAGTAGAGCTGTCCTTTTGCATTTTCATTTTTTGTCCAACTTTCGCCACTACACAAATATTTTTGCCACTACACCATGGCCCAGGAGCAGCGTCAAGTGGCAATTTTGGAGCTTTTATGCTGTGGGGTGAAGCTAGCGGACATTCAGCACCAAACTGGCGCCAGCTACTCGACAATATGCCGGGTGCACCAGTGCCGGACCATCAAGAAGAGGGGCAAACCTAGTCAGGACCCCAGAGCTGGTGGTGGAGGTGCGGCTGAGCCTGGCGCAAAACCCAAGGCAAACCATGTGTGGACTGGCACGTGACCCTGGTGTCTCAGAGAGGACCATGCAGAGGCTGGTCAAGGTGGACCTGGGGTCAGCATCATATGCCAGGACCAGGTGCCACAAGATCTCTGATGGGGCCAAGCTATGCTGCCTGGATCGTGCCAAGAAGCTCATCAACAATCTCAAGAACAGGGACCAGTGCAAAATCATCCTGTTCTCTGACAAGAAGTGATTCACCCTGGCGCCATATTCAAACCGGCATAATGACCAGATAATATGGTACAAGGGTGAGCTGGACAATGCACCAGGTGACCCGTGCCATGTTGGGGTCCAACAGTGTGAGGCTGCTGCCATGTTCTTGGGCATCATTGCCTCCAACAGCAAGGTGGGCCAGTGCCCACAGTGCCAAAGCCATCCAAAAGTGGTTGGTCAACCAGGGTTGGAGCTTTTGGCACAAGGATGAGTGGCTGCCTTTGTCCCCCAACATGGTGCCTTCAGACTATGCCATCTGCGACAAGATCACCAGCATGGCCTGCAGGGACACTGCACCAGATGTTGGCACCATAAAGGACAAGGTCAATGCTGCCTGGCACCAGTTGGATGCCGGACTTCATGCGCCAGGTCTGCCATAGCTTTAGATGCTACCTGGAGAATGTGGTTGCCGTGAAGGGGGGCTGGATTGAGTAGACACTGACACCGTTTAAAAAATAGGCCCAAACCCCTCTTCTTTTGTTATTTGAGCCAGTCTCTAATCCTCGCTGGATTGGCACCAATGCCAAAAAAAGCCACCGCCAGCGTACTGATCGGTTGGGGAGCCAGACCCTGGACATATATACATGTGTGTGCGCGTGTATGTGTAGGCATAGGTGAAATCGTACTTTGGTCTTTGTTTGTTATAACTGAGCATACGTTTGGATCCTTTGGGATGCACTTTATTTGTGTTCTCGCACACGCATGTATCGTATAACTCTGCTAGTAGCGTCCGGGTAAAAAACCAATATTGACCTACGTTATTCGGATGGATACACCCCGAAGGCAATCTCCTGGATTGGTGATACCCTGTATGTATGAAGTACGGAGGTACAAGGAGCTAGCGCAGCCAGCGTCGTGGCAAAATTTTTAATATTTCGGAGTTCCAAAGATAATGCCTACAGTCGACTCTCGATTTATGAAATAGCAGGTCAGCAGCAAAAAGGTCATAAATTTGAGACATGCTCTTTGGTCAAGTCTTAGTGCTTAGTCGATTATTCTACACAAAACGAGAGTGAAAAGGAAAATTTTGGAGTTGCTAAAAATGAGCATTGGAAATTTGGGTTTTTCCATCTGACACGATTGTATGGCATCCCCTTATCGTAGCTCTAACAGGGAAACATTCGTTTTGAAGCTCATTGACACCCAAGGTTGCTGTCTATGCACAAGGACACGTTGAAATGTGATGACGGGACTTCTGATTGAGTCAGAAAGATTGATAAAGGAGAATAGAAGCACTTTTGTTTCATGATTTATAGACAGTTAGAATTCATAAAACAAATCGACACGGACTGCTAGCCCTAATGCATAAAATAGGGACGACTTATAAGATTCCGTCGCAAAGTTAATAAATTCGAGACATTTCATAAAATCGAGATTCGACTGTACTAAGACCTATGAGGTCTTTCCATTTTCCTTGAACAGAGCCTCGGCATCTACCTCGTGTGGAAGAGTCCTTCTGAATGTATACGCGTGTGCGTGGACTTGACGTTCACCCTCGTAAACCGCGAACAGTTTGCGGAGAATCGGAGCTTTTCTCTTCCACGTGCTTGCTTCCGCGGGGGCAGTGCTGGAGGCGGCGGCGGTCAGCAACAGACCTCCAATGGTCACAGAGCCTTTGTCACAGTTGGAGAGCTTCTCACCCACAGGCCGAGATTCGTGGATCCCAATGGCGAATTTCAGGTAAGGAGTGTCTCGCAAATACGGACATGCGATTGCGCATGCGTAATACACATACTCAGAAGCACATGCGACTGAACTGTCTGTGGCACGAAGGATATCTACGTATGGTGCACGTGTGGGATGTCTGCAATGTGCACCTCATTTGCTATACAGGTGGAGCTGCGCCTCTCAAAGCCCGAAACGAGGTTCGAGCGCGACTTCTTCTTTCCACGCAACGTGGCCTCGACTTTGCTCCTGCAGGAGTCGGGGACCGACGCGCTGGCGCAGTCCTCCCCCACATTCTCCTTCGGCTCCTTCTCTTGGTCTGTGGTGGCGAGGCCGCAGCTTCCCCCGCCCATGGCCACAGCATGGAACAGCAGCATCAACAAGAAGAACAACGACTCCGCTGCCATCGCTGTCAAGCTCGTTCGCAAGTTCAGGTCCAACAGTCAGGCATTGTTGTGCAGGCTGCGATACACGAGCTCAGTGGGTGTCGGCACAAAGAAAGAGATGAAGACGTGAGTCCTTATATCGTGCCTGCTACTACTGTACCATACATATGTGTGGAATAAGTCGCTTAGGAAAAAACTTGTTACATTGTTTCACCAAACAGTTCGAGAGAGTCTGTACAAGATCGTTACATGAGCACGACTCATTACAGATTCATCTGTATGTCTCTTTCGGTCCCCCGGTTTGTGTACCGTACCAGACTTGTTGCACGAGTAGGGACTTATTACACAGTATGACTATACATGCTTCGAAGTTGACTAAATATGCAAATATGCTGAACGTTCGGGCTCGATACGAAACCCCTCTGCTGAAGGTAGGCCTGTACCAGAGGGGAATCGATCCAGCCCTTAACTTAGTGCATGATTCTGCAACTTTTATGCGTGCAACTTTTTTGCGCCTCCGGTGCTGGGTTACGGGCTTTGCCGTATCATGTTCATTCATTTCCATGGCTTCATCAGTCGCTTCAACCGTTGCTTGCTTTTTAATCATAGCGATAAACGGGACGAGACTGTCGGCCCGCTGGAAAACACCCAGAGCTGGACTTCTGCAAGCGTGTCGCTGCCCGACCTCTACGTGCGCCAGGTGCGTGATGGAGGTGGTCTCGTCCGAGTGCGAGTTGACCTCCACTTTGCGTACGCCATGACAGAGTTCATCCTGACCCTAAACGGCGAAGATCATGCCAACAAGGAAGATGAGGACGACGAGGACATAGGCGCTATCTTTCTACGCCAGAGCGGAGTCAGCACCAGCGGCAATAACATCAGTAGTGGCCGGAATAGCTGCGGTGCAGTCATCGGCATGGACGCCGACGTATGCAACTGGTCTTTAGAGGCTGACCTGCACTCCAGCTTCCTACGTTGCTCACTGGCCTTTCTGGACATCAACAAAATTCCCAGGAACCACTTAAGGTAGGCAGAAGTGTACCATAGCTCTACAAAAGCGGGCGTTCCAGTGATATGAACTTTCCAAGCATGGGGACCCGTTCAAGCGTACATGATGCCATCACGAAAGTCGTCCGAAGAATTTTTGGATGCTCTCCTCCGTTTTTTTGGGTCGAGGGCCCTTTTCTCCCCCTTGGCCTGTGCGAGATCATGTACATACGACGACAGCCTCTAAGCCTTTCTCTCTTTCCTGGTGGCATTTGAAAGTCGGTCCAGACTTGTGTTCGTTATTCCCCTCTTGAGGACATCATCACATACGTAGAATTGCCATCCCAACCGCACAGCCACGTTCAGCGCGTACCTGCAGGTGTCGCTCTCGCTCTTGTGTCGACGACGCCAACTTCACGAAAGTCCAACAGTGAGCCTGAAAATCCTGCCCAAGGTGGCATGCAGTGGTGGCGAGTGGAAACCACCAGCATTATTTCCCCATTTGGGTCTCGTACACTTGCTGCGTGCGCGCACTTCTCGTCATTTCCTCTAAAAACGTTTATAAACCTTCAGCCTGTCATTTGGGGTCCACCCTTGTACGTACAGGTACAAGGTGGAGGAGCTCTCTGTTTGCGTATGTAGTGAGATTCTTGCGTGGACGAAGACATTGAAGTTTCTTATGTTACATGATTTTTTTTTCAGAATTGTTCAGTGGCGTTCTTACCTTGTCCGCCGTTACAAGCGCTGGCGGGGACACCGGGATGACAGGGACCAGATGGCGCTGGTGGACTTCCAGTCGGGAAACCTCTTTTCGCACTACTACTTCCAAGACGACTCAGACCAGGGCGTGGTCATGGAAACTACTCTTCTGACCAAAGAGGTGAGAAATGGTCGGAGAGGACACGACATCGTCATCGTGGCCGAAATGACGGCACCGTGAGCAATAAGCGTTTTCCGTTCTGTACATACCGGCAGGTGGACCGACCAGTACTTCTCCAAATTCTGAGCTGCCCGCACGCTTGTACAATGTTGAGCAAACAGTAATAGTTCAAGGACATGTCTGCATTCTTCACATTAACATTGGCGTGACCAATGAGAGATGAGAGTGCCTGCAGGACAGGTCAGACCTCTGGATCTGATCGGGAGTTTAGGACGCACTGACCTAGAGCTGTAGTCAAGAACACTCGACCTGAAGCAACCTGCGTGGTTTAGTGAAGTAAGTTGTAAGGAACTAGTACTTTACTCCATTGAAGTTCTCATGAAAAGTAAAGGCGCGGTTGACGGGTCCAGGACGCCGACTCCTTTTCTACAACGAACCAAAAAGAAAATATCAATGGAGCCGAAAAAACAGGTCTTCTGCAACCCATAACCAAAAGAGTGTTATCACAGACAGCACTGACCCTTTTTAAGGGCTAAGATTACAGGTTGGCGTTACTTAAAAAAAGGAAACCCTCAATTCTGGGCTGAGTTGGCAGAAGCAGTGAGCAACACTCCTACGGTTGAGCGAAACAAGTAAGATGCTCTCCGTAGATGTACAAGTGAGACCACATTTTGGAGTCTGGTTAGGTGACAAAAGCAGGCAGGCATGGAATAACTGGGGCACAACAGAACACAGTGGGAACTCAAGGTGAACTTTGAAGTGTCAACTTTGAAGTGTCCTGGGCCAGGATGATGATGAAGCAAATGCTTTCCAATCTCCACAAAAAAAACCTTCCTCCTGCACACCCGTGTTCTTCTTGATCAAATCATATCTGAAGGCTCATTCTTGGCACCGCTCTTCGGTTAATCCACTTTAGCCACAGTGTCATAAATCCAGAGACACCTCAGAGAACAAAGCATAGGATGTTGGAATCCCAAGCATGGTATAAAAGCAAAAGCCTCAGAGGGATACAAACGCAAGGTGCTTCTCCAGATTCTGGAAGACAAGTTCTTTCCACACTGTGACTTCATACTCTAGTCACAAGTCCATTTATGAAGTTCAGAGCTTTGTTTTGCAAGCCTCTACAGCTGCTTCCTTTTCTCGAACAGCTGCTCTGTATTTTTTAGATGACAAGTTCTGAATGCATCACGGAGGAAATAGAGGTAGCTCTGAAGGGAGAATAAACAGTGCATATTTATTTAGCCGTGTTTATACTGCATGTGTAATTACGTATATCTTACATTTCAAATCTATTTGTTTGTTTGCGGTTTTTTGGGGGGGGAGCCCCCCTCCTCCCCCCCCCCCCCCCAAAAAAAAAAATCAGCCAATTTCATCACCTTTTGCCTGTTCAACAAGGTAAAAAGTCCAGCCTCTCAAGCGTGCTTCCCTCTCCACCTTGCTAACTTTTGAGTACTGTAGCACCAAAATGGGCAGTTGAAACACTGCACTTCTGTACTTAAGATCTGTGTCTAAGTATCACATATACACATTTCTCATCAAAATTCCACCTCAACACGCTCCGGAATAGAGTATAAAGCCATCCCCGCGGAAATTAATTATTAAGGACAGGATATATTAGGCTCGTTCAAAATTTTGTTGTGTTGGGGTGAAAAGCTGGCCTGAGGCATGGGTACAGTTGGTACAAGTTTCAATTTTTGCAAAAATATTTTTACACATACTTTCCAAGATCTTTTGCTGAGAGTATAACATAGCGTACGATGCACATTTCTTTTTTGGCAGGAACTTTCGACTGGATTGAGACACACAAGTGGTTCATGGAACCTTTAGAATCTCCTCGCGCACCGAATTGATGTGCACTTTTGCTCCAGGACCACTCATTGATTTGCAACATAGCAGCAAAGTTAGGTTCTGTTGAGGAATTTCCTCTCTAAAGACTTGACTGTGTTGTGAACAAATCTAGATTGCCCATATAAGATGTCATGTGTTCTGCCAGATATTTTTTCGTTTTAGCTGAGGTTTTGATATAGACTCGGTCTTATATTGTCCTCGGGCCTCCATCCTCTCACCCTCGCCTGCCCTCGGGCCGGTCAAGTCATCTCGGTCAAAACTTGGAATATATAGTGCTGCAGCACGTCGACGCAATATACAGGGTGGGCCAGAAGTAACTACTATGGGTTGGGTGTCAGTAACTCAGGTTCTAAAGTATGAAGAAAGGTGAGACTGGTACCCGTGGAAAGAGGAGGTCCTGAACAATTACACAAGCCAACCCATGGCATTGATCAGACCTGTCAGAGAGGCTGAAACTAGAATTATCACAGAAAATTTATTGCAAATAATGCAAATCGTTGATGATGACAATGACTACTGATCGGGAACAGCCGTACGTACAAACTAATAGTCTGCTGGTCTTCATTTATTTGAAAAAAATTTTCATATAAGGCCGTTTTGTAGAAAAAAATCTATGAGGAGTAATGGCAAAATCCTGAAAAAACAGCCATTTTCAACATCGTTAAAATGATCACAAAATATTAATTTAGGTTAGTTTCCCTGTTTTTTTGAAGGCTTGGGTCTCTGCTTTCAATTCGTATCTTTTTCTGTCTCTCTACGATCCTGTTACAACCGGACTATGATTCCCAACCAACGTTAGTTGCTTTCTGGCCCACCCGGCTTGGTTAAAACAAGTACACATCAACACAAAGTTGCTGCTTTACTATTTTTGAAAGTTTAGAGGGGAAATATTTTGGGACCACATCAGCTGAAGTCGCTATATTTTTGTAAAACTGAAAACGTAATACTGTAGTCTCCGATTACAGTCATCACCTTTTGATGTCCGTCACTCATATATTCTTTTAACGATTGGGAGTAAAAAACAGATGGCTTTTACTAACACGGAACTTTAACTACGTACATTAGTCCGAAAACTCACATAAGGGGGAAAGGTCGACATCAAATTGCACATTACAGTGCCATTTTCGATCCACAATTGTGAGGAGGCGGCTTCGGATGATTTTAAGTGTTGCCATAGGTAGTTGACACCTTTAACCATCAATCGACGCGACTGTTTGTTAATTTTGACGTCAAGAAGGTCTGATTAAAGCACCGATTCCTGGTCTTGGTGTTCAATTTGTGAATTTTTGCCAGTTTTCCTCCCCGAGTTAAAACATCAGAATGAAAGGAAAATGATTCCTTCATACAAAGAGCTTCCAACAAGTCGCTGTTCTCAAAATTTGATGTCAGTAAGCAGAGTTTAATGACTTAAACTGATGTCAATGCCTCCGTCTTATGAAGGAAAAAATTGGAGTCGTGAAGGAAAATGATAGGAACCCAGATGACCATAGCTGGAGACTTCAGTGTTGTATTTCTGCGGTACCTTACGCTTTATCAGATTCGAGTCCTATGGGACTACTGTGACCCGTGCTTTGACTATATTTGACCTGTCCTCGCCTCATTTATTGTCTTCGGGCTCCAGGCGTCAGGGAATGTTCACAGTATGACCTCAGACAGGTCCAATCACCTAAGTCAGACCTCAAAAAAAATGTAAGGCCACAACATCACAGGACATGATGAATACATGATGAATATCATGATGAATCATGATATCATGATGACATGATGAATATATATTTAAATTCGAAAGTTTCTTTCTAACTTGTTAGATGAGGAGAGAAACCTTTACTGAATGGAAGGGTTGACTCTCTGTTTATACGACCCTTGTACCGAAACGTCCACAAAAAGCCTTCGTGAAAGGACCCGGAGAAACTAATGAAATTGGGCGACGTTGTTTACCATGTTAGCCTTAAAAGTGAATTTCGCTCCTCCGGATTAAAACTGACAAATCCCACGGCGCGTTAAGAAAGCAGCAGACGATGGTTTGTGCTCGTACAGTATGAGGCGACAAAAACGCTCCTTTTTGACTCGTTGAAACACTCTCACCAGAGTCTTTAGGTTGGACAGTGTATGCCGAATGGAGATTCGAACTAAAAGAGGGCGAGCATTGTACATGAGACATCTACGACGAAAAGTGGTCTGGAAAGACCGACACAGTTCAGCACGGTACGAGGACTAATCGATCTAAAGTGTATATAGTCGTAGCCTCGCTACGGCATGACTATAACACATTTCTAGTGCTGCTGAGCACATTATGTGTAGTAGTTCAGTCGTTTTCCGGTCCATATTAGCTACGTCAAACGAGGTATTCCTATAACATGCAGGGTTTTCGTGGCCGTGCGCTGTACTTGCACTATTGTACGGAACAGTAACCTCCCGTGAATGCGTAAAACAACTCATTGCGTCAAAAAGACCGAAGTTCCCAGTCATTTTGTTCCTAAGTTACCTTACAGATGACACCGCTTAATGGGTCAAGATTGCCCTGATCCGACACCGACACATTAACGGGAGTTTTCTGTATTTCGCGCACAGGGACGCGGCCGCGGTCGTAGACACGGTCGCGGCCTTAGACACGGACAATGTGCAAGGACGTACGATTCTGCAAACCGTGACCATTTGGGGCTAAATTCGAGAACTGCAGAACAAAGGTGGTATCATCTCTTCCTGTCTCAGATTCGAGAGGGAGTGAATGAGTTTCTCGAGGAGGGCACTTGCCTGCGCGTGCGCATCCAGTGGGAGTACAGCCATCAGCTGTTCCAGGCCACCGTGCACCAGTACGACGACATCATGAGGCACCACAACTTACAGATGAGGTAACTGCTCTAGGCCCACATTAACTTATGGCTTCCTGTGCATGTAAACCAGGTCCCGGAAAGTTTGACTTTCCTCTGCGTCGCATTTAACACGTTGTGGTTCTTTGACTCAGGCAAAGTCCCCGCTGCTCTGGCGTCCAGCTGCTACAAACTCACTTTATCACGCTCTCATTTACACTGCAGTATTGTGTACACATACTACATGCGTAAATTGGCGCACTTACTCGCGCTGCCATCGTTTGAGCATGTTCAATAGCCGTGGGCACGGTCTAGACAGCTTTGCTGCCTGTCTGTTTTCGCCCGCAAAATTCTGTTATGCACATGATGCTACGTAAAAGTGGCATGCTTGGGAAGAAGGTTTCCAACACGAAATGAGAAGTTGTGATGAAAAATGGCGCTTAATAATAGGGGCTGAGCGAACTAGGCGGAGAAAAGTCGCTAAGTATAACTTTCCGCTCAAATGTACGAAGAAAGCTGCCTCCTTCACAATTTTCTCTTCTACTTCTCCGGTTATTTATTCCATAAGAAGCCCAATTGAAGGTTAAGAGGCAATTCAGATTAATTCACAGACGTATGCGAATGGAAATGAGTGCAGCAAGGCTATGCGAAATGAAATTCACACTCTGCATTATTGTGTCAGAACTGATTCCCCGCGAGTAGTAAGCAGCTAAATGTGTTCTGTGGTGAATGTTGCACTTACAGTACGAGTCACAAAAATGGCGACAATGGGAGGTGCGAGGGACAAGAGAGTGAGTAGGACGAATCACATGGGAGAGATAAAAGAGATGACAAAAGGAGGTGCACTGTACGTGTATGAGGCAGAGGACGACATTCTTTACTTGCACAGTACATATGAACACTACGTATACGTATATACGTACTGCATTTACCACCACCCGTTCGTACACTTCTGCTGCCAACGTGCAAACTCACTCCCAGTGGACCTGGACGCGGAGATGAAGCGGAGGACATGACACAAGCAAGCACCTGCTTGATTTACTGCACGATGGCGCTGTTACAGCAAAAATAAAAAAAAAAAGAAAACTGTCGATTCATGCCAAGTTGAGGGGCCTTCCCTGTTACGATGAGATTGCTTGGTCCATGACCCTCTCCAAGCTCTTGACTTCACGCTACTTTCATTCGTTATGTTGGCACTTTGCTTCCCAAAGATTTCCCTCCAATTTCCAGGGGAGCCCAGAGATTTCAGCTAGTTGTTTATCCAGTATAATGGGAAGATTATACCTCTGTTTCTCTTTTCTGACACACATTTTTACTTATGCTGTGCATGAATTGCAGGTCGGAGATTAGTCTTCTGCAAGAGAAGATACGACACTTGGAGCTGACTCTCTTAAAGCAGCAGGAGGATGAGCAGCGAAAGCGAACCCTCTTTAGAGGGGGATCAGTGCCAGGATTCAGGGATTCCGGCGACAGCGACTCTTCCAATGAGCACGATGGAAGCGGCACGCATTTGCAAGTGCCGCATAAACCACAGGCGCAGAGGCCGCGGTCGCCGCTGGCCGCGCAACACTCCCTGGACAGCAGTAGCAACGGCAACGTCTGCCAACAGCAACAGCAGCCGCATGAGCACAGGCATCGCCCGCCGAGGCCGGCCCCATTGAGTCTGCCGCTGTCCAATTCCCAGTCAACGGGTTCGCTGCATCAAAACAGGCCACCGCGGCCGCCGCAGCCGCTGCAGCCGCCGCAACCGCCTATTTCGATGAAGGGCAAGCGGCTGCTGCGCAGAGGTTACACTCTTGGTCCAACGACCCAACCGCCGCCCCATCCGATGTCTCCTATGGCGACGGCCGCGGCCGCGGCCAAAGCAGGCGGCAGCTGCGGTGAGCTCAGACAAGCACCACCCGTGTATCATCCCCCAGTGACGCCGCAGATATCCGTATCGAGTAGCGTCGGCAGTTCCTCCGAGCTCCCAACCACTCCCACTGTTGCTGGTACAACGGCGGCTCCGAGTCTTCGCGTGGACAAGGTAGTGGATGAAAGCGGTGACGCCAGCTGGCCTGAGGGGAGCCCCGCGTCGTCCGGGACGCGCAGCCTCTGGGAGTCTCCGACCCTGCGAAAAGTGATAGCGCCGTTAAAGCAGTCGCTTTCAGTCTCTGCGGAACATCTGCCGAGAGCAAGGTCGCCACTCTCCAAGGTGCCTTGGGCCATCAGGCAGGCCAACATGGCAAAGTGTCAAAGTTTCGATTGATGTTATGATTGTTCACTCATGCGCACATTATAAAGTGTTCGTTCAAGATATTGCGTGTGTGACACCAACTGCTGCTCATCCAACCTTAATAACAACACTATATGTACCTTATGATGTGGCTTCATTGACAGCATGCCCCGGCAAGCACACAGTACGTGGCCTGCGATGTGTACCGTTCATGGGAGCTTAATGGGCGACATGCTAGTGCACCGAGCTGACAAAGCCGTAGGTTCAGAGGTTACTGCGCTTGGCACAGTGTTTCTCCATTCTTTTGTGCCTTTGCCCACCCATAGCACTTTGACGATTGCCATTAACACCACCCAGCATAAAAAGACATGAAGTTTAACATACCCTGATGCAGTTTATATTGCCGAAAGAAAGAAAGTACTAATTATCCTTCACCATGAGGGTGTCAACTCACAGCATTGAGAAAGTAAATGTTATGCAATACAGCTTTTGCATCAGTGTAGCCCCCTACTGCTCCATGAGCTTTGATCCCCCAAAATCTTCCTCCGTCGCCCATTGTTGGAGACACCTGCTCAGGCCTCATTACTTTGATCCCCTTATAGAAGCCGGCCTTTCCTTCTCCGCCAAATTTCACACAATACCGAGGTTCTTCGCTTAGAACAATAGATTACACCTGTCAGGTGCCCCGTCAAAGGATGAGGACCATGTGGAAGACGAACTAAGATGACGTAGAGGAAGACAGAGATGAGTGACTTGAGCTATGATTTCACCAATATTTTGTCAGCTTCACAAGGAAGTTGAAGAAGTGCCGACTCCTGACCACATCCATGAAACAGTGCGCCACCGACATGTTCGCCAAGAGGAAATTGAAATAAAGTTTCATTGTGTCGTTGTAGAGTGGCTTCGTATAAAACAGTGCGTCAGCGTCAGTTTTCCGGTTTCCATTAGCTTACTAACCAAGTCTGTTACATTACCTGGAACTCATGGATCAAAGAGCTTTTCCTCATTTCTTTCACGGGCCTATTCTGCGCTGAAACTTATTGCTGCTAATGACAGCAATAAATTGTCGCTAACCTTACTCCAACTTTTTCATGAGAGAGCAAATTTCTTTGTGCAACACGGAAAAGAAGACCAATTATGAGGACAATAATATGCACCTATTCTGAAAAGCCTGTGTGTGCTCCTAAAGTTAATGGCTGCTTGGAGGAAAAAGTGAAAGTTACCCAGACTGAGCACAAAGGCTTTTAGATGATTAGTTGACTGAGGAGTTTCAGCTTAGCTGCTAACTAATAAACCGGTAGTACTCGGACAAAATGTTTGAAAGCTACTTTTCCGTGCTAAAACGAACGGTCGCAGTAAATGCAAGCTAGTAGTAGTGGATCCGAGCTCAGACCAAGCTAAGCTTAGCACCAATGTCTTTGTTATTGGATTGGTTTGACACTTTCTAAGACCTACATTACCCAAATAACTTGGGCATTGCCCAAAAGCTTGAGCTTATTTTCACTTAGGAATTTGGGCTTGAAACTCATCACTGATGCAGTCGTCTTACCTAAGTATTTAGGGTGTCTCGGACCGGACTGCGCCGACTCATGCATCTCCACGGACATAACTGACCTCGTCTGGAGTCTGAACTTGACCGAAAGTTCATACTTTCTTCCACTTACGCACACAGCATTTTTTGCAGGTGACAAACAAGTTTGCATTTCTTTTTTGAATTCTTCAAGAAAAGCCAAAAATATTCAACGTTGATCTAGAACAACATTTAGTTTAACTGGGGACTCCAGAATAGAATGGGACTCCAAGCTGCTTTGCAGCCTGAGTCGGGTTTCTTGAAGATATAAGCACCACAACGTTGCCAACTAAGCAGTCGCAACTACGAAACATTCCAAGGAACCCAGCAACATATTGTCAGAAGATCACAACCCCATAATCATGCCATAGACATCAACTTTGCGTTCTTTCAGAATTCCACCTCTGTTTATATGGGGATAATTTTATGGCTTCCTTATACAATAACACTACAATACTTACGGCTACAATATTTAATCGCAACTGTTTAGTTGACAACTTTGTGGTGACCATATATTCAATAACCCGCCTCTGGAGTCCCAAAACTCCTGTGGAAAGCTTTTTTGCATTCACTTTTCCTTTTGCGTTGTTCATAGGTTGATATCTTACTGATTCCTCCTTCTCCCTTTCCTGCTTCTAGTGCCATCTGTTGTACACTTCTGCCATGAAGTAAGTACAGCTAAAAAATACGACATTTGCAAATCTCACGAGTATTTTATTGTAATTTTAACTCCCTCGTGTCACTGCTCAGTAGACCTAGTTCGCCAAAAGGGGATCAGGATCTGTCCACCCATCATGGAGGACTGAACAATGAAAAACGTGGCCAGGTCCATTGGGGAGGGATGACAAAGATACTCAAGGGAGGAGCAATCAGTTAGCACGGTGTAGTAACAAAGAAAATCCAGGCACACTTAAAATTTGGCCGAGGAAGATGTGAATAGGGAGAGCTTGTGTAACAAATGTGTGGTTAAGTGAAACTTTGATACCAAAGGTGAAATACTGTGCTCATTTATTGCATTGGTGACCAAATGAGATCTGATGCTCCAAATGGTGGGTTTGGCAAGGACTCTGTAGTCACTTAAAGTTTAAATAAAGGAATCGTAAACCTGCTAGCACCATACTAATATGTAGCAAACTATGTTGACTATAGGGGATGACGCACAGATGCATGTGCATGCGAAACGCGCGTACGCACCTCTCATATATACAATGAAACAAGAGACCCAACAGAGGCAGTTGCAGACCTACAGATGACTGAGTGACCATGACTGGGCTATACGTGGCAGAGCAATGCTCTGGTCCTGGTTCGCTCTTACCAGGCTGGCAGGGTTGTTGAAAGAGCTGCCAAAGGACATACACTTCCGTGCAAAAGTATTTGAACAGCCGTGGGAGAGACGAAAAATAGTCCGAAACCGCTCCTTTTTTGAGCAAATTTTCAAAATTTTTCCTGTGAGGTGGGGGGGGGGGGGGGGGGGGGGGGGCGG
>JAAUXU010157226.1_pt1 | contig 19430 bp, 14 predicted proteins | sample 7278151 | NCBI WGS metagenome assembly JAAUXU01 (sample SAMN14350113, study PRJNA611818) | marine sediment metagenome | isolation source: surface marine sediment (1.8m) | place: French Polynesia: Moorea | collected 2018-08 | reverse complement strand
TCGAGCACGCAGACGTGTTTCCGCCTTCCTCAGACGTCACGTTTCATGCTGAAGCAGCAAAACACTTTGATATAGCACAGAACTGAGACATGGTTAGGGTGACCAATTCTGACGCTCCCCGTGCGTATGTGGACTAGAGCTAACAAAGACACAAGACACCGCATCATCTACGTAACGACGCTTTTATGTTTAGCAATACGAACAGTATATTGCCTGCCATACATCACCTTACTGAACGTGCAAGGCATCGCTTATTATTTTACATGCGTACGTGCACATTGTTGTGTGCAACCGTATGAAAGTGCCAGAACTGTAACGTTTTGCTCATTTTCTGGCCGAAGCTTGCAAAGAAAACTGCCACTCATTCCAGGCAATATTCTAGTTCTAGACAAGCACTTTACGCCTGATGTAGGCTTCTGCCGCTAGAGGGCGTTGACGGCTCCAGGTCAGGGTTGGCTGGGAGGGGGGTGAACGGGAGGAGTTGAGGGGTGGGAGGCCAGATGGGAAGGCGGGTCATCATTGACCCGAGAGCTACAACATCCAAATGACTATCGATATATCCTCAACACATCCATAGTGTTGGCCCAAATCGACGTTTTTCAGTCTCAGTCACTTTTGCCGAATCGGCCCATGTTCTTACAGCCTGGGCTGTGCCACCTAAAGTGTGGTCTGGATAGCGCTATAACAGGTGACGTTAAGCCAGATACAGGACAACACTTGCACACATAAACATACCCGTCCTGTCTACTCGGGCAATGCCAAAATATTTTACGGGCAACATATATTCAGTTTTTATTATATCTTGTTACATGTGATGCTTTGAGCCGAGAGATCAAGGATGCTTAATGAGACGGCAAGAACTGAGTTGGAGCGCGTAATAACACTCACAATGCGTAATAAATAGAAGTAGACACCAGCTGAGTGTGTCTGACAGCTTAAGTTTCATGCAGACTTCACGGGAAAATTTCATTGAAAGCCGTTCTATTTTCACATTGCAAGAAACTGGACGTTTTTTCTTCTTCTTCTGCTAGAAAGTCACATCTACAGGGTGTTACAGGGTGAGTCGCAAAAACCGATTCGATGCGGAAGGCGCGGCGAGGGGGGGGGGCGAGGAGGGTAGACGACGTGCCGCCGGAGGTGAGGAAGGAAGTCAGGGGCCTGGTCATGACCATGAGGCAGGAGGGCCAGGGGAGGTGGTGCAATTTTTCGACTCACACTGTACATTTTTTTTAGAACACCGGCCTTTTTCTCCTTCTTCTGGGAAAGAGTAGCTCGCGTCATTAAGCAGTGAAAGATCTTTTTGCTCGGGGTAAAAACAGGAGGAGGCGGAAAATTGCCGAATTATGCGCTTCTGGGCGAGAGCGAGAGAGAAAGAGCAATGCGCAAAAAATCAATAGAGAACAGGAATTTTGTTCCCCCCCCCCCCTCATGACATTTCCCACACGTTTAGTAAATTGTGAGTATTAATAATAACGAGAGACGATCTCAAGCATGATCTATTCTGGGGAAACATCACTCTTGGGCGGTGAGGGCGCGTTCACACAGGCAAATTTTGCGTCGCAGGAGGCTGTGCGTGAGGTGGCTCACAGAGTTGCCGGCGTCCGCGCACTTTTCACAGAAGCCACCGCCATTTAGATTTTAGATTTTTTTCTCGCACGTACATGTGATGCAGTTCTTGCTATACTCCACTTTTCGAAGGTGAGGGCTCTTTTCCTTCCTTTCTTTCTTTCTTTCCTTTCTTTCTTTCTTTCTTTCCTTTCTTTCTTTCCTTCTTTCCTTCCTTTTTTCTTTCCTCCTTCCTTCCTTCCTTCCTTCCTTCCTTCCTTCCCTCTTATCACCCCAAAATATGCCGGAGTAAACGCCCGTTCAGAGCTCTCTTGAAGTGGGGCAAAGCTACTCTCTTCTTCATCGATCAACACCTCGCATCTCCTTCTTCACCTCAATTAGGGTCGGTGACACGCACGCGCACGCGCGCACCCACACAGGCAGGCAGGCAGGCAGGCAGCAGCTGCTTGGTTTCAGTGCCAAAAAGCACCAACTTTTTGTCCAGCGCTTTCATCCTGTTCTTGTGCCACCGCCAAATCCTTGACCCTTTCATTGGGAAGCAGACGGATCTGCCTCAAAACACTGGCCCCAAGGTGAAAAAATGGGGCCGAAATGCGAGAGATGGGCTGATTTTGACGCAGATGACGCCGTCCAAGTTGGGTTTGAGCATCACAGTCTTGGTCCACTTCTCTGGCAGGGTCAAACCGAGCTTCTTGTTCGCCTCCTCCAAGGACTGTCTAGGCCCAGCTGGGCCAAGCCAGCCTCACCCGGACTCTACATATGCGTGTGATACAGTCTAGACTTGAAGTCAGCCCCAGTGAATGCGAATGAGGCACCATCTACAATGTGTTTTTCAGCTTGTGAGTGCAGATGGAGAAGAGAAAGACGCAAACAAAGCCTATTTTCACTTGTTTTCTGCTGCGCGGGCCAAGAAATCCTGAAATTCCTCTGCTCGAGAAGCTCATTGCGAAATCAGTTGAGAAGAGCACAGAAGGGAGAAATGATGGGATCGACAGAGAGAGAGAAATGGAAAAAGCCAACTCCTCTGCAAGATGAAAGGGCATGAAAAGAAAAGAGATTTTTTTCCATTTTTTCACTCTCAAACTTTTGTTTGAAACAATCTTTTTTGCCTACCTTTTGTACCATTCTTCACACACGCATCGGAACAGATGATTTGGTGCAAAGTCCAAAAGAAAAGAAGAGAATCATCTCAACCAGGACGCCGTAAGATGTTCAGCATGCACTCACACCGAGCAGATGCGTGACAGCAGCATCTTCAAGTCACCGTGTCAGTGATCATGACTTCGGTGACTCAAGTTGGCAGACTTTGGATTTCGTGGTGCTTCTCCCATGATCAAGCTACGATTTTCGGTCAATTTTCCTTATGTGTACAGCGGAACACGCATGTAACGATCACGTTGGTTCTGGCAATTTTGATCATTACACCTGTCAGGCCCTCCAAAATGGAAAAAATCAGGGCATATGACTTCATTTATGTATGTTTAAAAAAAGAACTTATCAAGGGTGGTCTGGGTCAAATTGTTGCCGAGTGTAGAATTAACACCACTCTCAAAGTCAGTCAAGAGTGCATAGCAAGTAAATCCACACTACAACAGTGCATCCCGCAATGTCTCAATTGGTGCTCTTGGCCTCTTTAATAGATGGTGGCTCAGGCTCCTCCTCCTCCTCCTCCTCCTCTTGGTTGGCTAGGCCAATCTCCTCCCTGACCTCCGTCACGGTGTCCTCTTCTGTGGAAGGGAGGCAAGCGAGGAGGTTGGATGCCACATCATATTCTGGCTGAAGAAAAATGCAAATCTCAGGGCCATCAGCATATTCCTGTGCCTCATTTCCAGCAGCACAAATCTGGTCCAGAGTAAGCCCACACTTCTGCCAGCAGTTGCAGATGGAAGCAGAAGCAAGATCTCCCCAAGCAGTGTGAAGCATCAGGATAGCTTCAAAGAGAGAGAAATCTTGGCAGTCAGGTCCATGGCAGTGGAACCTGCAGACTCATCTTCCAGAAGATGGAGAATTCACTGGCAAACCTGGTGGTGATAGTGAGCCTTTACAGAGCAAATAACCCCAGCACTACAAGGGTTGAAGAATACTGGTGGTGTTTGGGGTCAAGAACTCCAGGCAGATGTTTGTCAGCCGCTCCACCTCTGGATGGGCACTGCAGTTGTCCACAAGCAGCAGGATGGACTTCTTGGAGAGGTGGAGCTCCTTGTCCCAATCAAAGAGTCACTTTTTGAAGATCTCTGAGGTGATCCAGGCATTTTTGCTGGCTGCACAATTCACTGGCAGATGAGCATTCTTAAAACAACGAGGTTTCTTGAATTGAGCTTCCTCTTTTCACCAGTCATGGAGCGTACTGCTAGTGCAGTCAGCATCTCCTTTCTCTTCTTCTCACCCTTGGAGTAATCATCCTTAAGCATGGTGATCCCCTCAGGAAGGGCTGTGTAGTAAAGGCCAGTCTCATCTGCATTCCACATCTGTCTGGGATCAAACTGCTGGCAAAGATCTGGCCACACCTCTGCCAGCCACTGGTCCCAGGAAGGGATGCCTGCAGATTTAGCTTCTCCATGGAGTTTCTTGTAGGTGAGCCTGTCTTGTTTTTTTGAGATGCTGAAGCCACCCCTCATCAGCTGCGAAGTCTGTGATCCCCAGCAGGAGAGCAATGAGCAAACTCATCTGCAGATGAGCAAACTCATCTGCCTTGGTCATGATCAGGGGGCCAGAGAGTTGAGCACACCCTCTGCATCACCTTAAGTCACTTAATGATGGCAGCATCAATGGCTGGGAAATGCCCAAACTTGTGCTGCTTCCGGTCATTTTTGTCACTGCTTCAAGCCTCAGTGTCACTCAGATTTTTCAAAATTCCATGGAGTGTTGACAGCTTGTTCTTGAGGGTGTCTGCTGCTGCCCTTTGACTCATCTAAAATCAAACAGCTTTTCGCTATAAAACCCAATCGTCTCCTTGAAACCTCTAAACTTACCTTTGGCAATGTGTCACAGGCCTTCAAAAGGGTCTCTTTCTCACCAACTGACACAACATTTCTTTTGGACGCCATGTGAAGAAATGAAGTGATGAAAACAAACTGCAGTGTGCGTTGTGTGAATATGTGCCGTGTTTGGCAATGCTGTAGTGGAAACTGCTTTACCATTTATTTCGTGGCAAAAACAACATCCTTTGATTGTCTGTGTTGCCCGAGCAGCCAATTTTTGATTGTTACATCTGTCACATTTTATGTAGTGAAATTCCCCCGCGATTCGGTTCTGGGTGCGTTGATCAGTACAAGAGTCTGATCCAGTGATCGTCACATGCGCGTTCCAGTGTATTTCACCAAGTGCGGACGGAGTGTGGCCAAAAATCATGGCCAAAATTGGACGGTCACATAAAAGCATGCACACGAGCCGCATCTCTGCAATGGACACGTGCAGGTTTGACCACATAACACTGACCAATAGATTGCAGCGCTACGAGACCGTTTTTGATCGTGTGCAGGTTGGATCAATTCCTTCGGAAGGATAAGCAAAGTTAAAAGTCACTGACAAATAAGAGATTATTTGTTTGACAGTGAAGTTGTTCTCACAAGCAAACTTCATAGATGTTCGAGTGAGCCTTGAACATTTTTTTTTCACGAGGAACAAGTGAAAACAAGTTTTGCTAGACTAATGAGAGGATCACAGAGAAATTTGCAAATGAGAAGAACTGCTTACTTTTGGTCAGACATGTAATTTTCTTTAACTAATTGACTTTGTTCTCAGTCCATTGGCGGCACAGTTATTCCCCAAGAAACCAGTCCAGAACATTTATTTTGTCCGGCAGTGCAAGGCTTAACCAAACTGATTGCAGGCGTGCTCATTCCAAGGAGTATCGGGTTTGCACCCTTGTTGTCCCCGGTGCTGCGGGCTGTGTGACGATCGTGTCATTGCAACATTGCCGGTTTGGGTCGCACAGTGTACGCAAAGTGCCACTTATTGAGCCCCCTGAAGTGTGACGAGCACCATACTACACACTGGGACATGCGATGAAACCTCTTTTGACGTCTTCTGTGCGCAGGCTTCATCACAAAAAGGCGTTGTTTGGCTGACCTGGGCTTGACCTTGGGAGTCCTGACCATGATAAACACGAGCTTGGCAGCAAAAAGTCAACATTATCTGTGCTTTGATGCTATTCAGAAAGACTCCTTCCGCAGCTGGTGCAGGCCTTAACTGCGAACTCAGGGTCTGATTGACCAAATTGTGGCCCATAGAGGGACTGAATCCAAATAAATGACAGCATGTACCAAACTGTACCGTACTCGTCCTCCATTGGCAAGGCGTTGCTGTCCTTGCCTCCAAATTGATGACACATTCTTTGGTGAGACATTGAACTTGTTGGTGACGTCAGTCGGGACTTCACGCCACAGGCTGGCCTCTTGGGATTGGGAGAGCAGCTCATGGTTGTTCGTGGTCATGGTCATGGTCATTTGTTAGGCCGACAGTACCACTCTTTCCACTTCCTGCCGTTTCCATGAAGTGAAGACAATTCATGCTTGAATGTTTTCTCATCTGAAGAGCTCTGTATTTTGACATGTATCTCGGTGGGCTCAATTGTGGACGAAGTAGTTCGGTACATATCCCCTTGACCTTGCTTACCTGTGATTACTCTGGCCTGATACGATCCATGGGGAAAATGGGCGCATTTGGCCAAAAGTGGACAATTGTTCTCAGACCAAGGGAGTACTTGGCAGCACCTCCAGACATGTGACCCATGTTGGTTGACTGCTCCAAAAGAACCCTGCACAATTTCTACTCTTCCCCAGACATTTGTGTAATGCTACATTTTCTGTTTAACAGCTGCCTGCTTCTCCCACCTCACAAAAGTAATCCAAGCTTCCACACAACAGCGCGACGGATGGATAATCCCGGGGGTCATTTTTTTTACTTTTTTCTCTCCCTTCCTCCCCCCCCCCCTTTTGCTACAACAACGCGGGTGAAACAATCCACGAAAACAGAGCAAACAGGATTTCTCTGTCTTCACAGGGATCATCTTTCTTTCTCCCTGTGCTCTTGTATCATTTCCCCGGCAGTTTCAGCCGAGAATCTGTACCCTATACAGCTGCTTCTCATGTTTCTGAGCTTGTTCTCTCAAAGTTTAAGTGTGTCTCCTCCACTCTGAGGTCACACTATGATAGACCCAACCCTTTAACGACGAGGCGCAGAAAATAAGGAAAAAATTGTGAAACATCCAAGTCTTGGTCCGGACAATTTAATGTGATCCTCCTACACTTACTTGCTCATGCAAAAATGCACAGGCTCAGAGCAGAAATTGGCCCTTGCTGGCATGGGGCAGGGGAGAGCCTACACGTCAGCGAAGTGAGCAGTTTATATATATATATATATATATATATATAGGGATATTGAGTAATCATGGGTGTAATCTCTACCAGATGCGTACCTTTTCACACCGGCGCCAGTTTTTTCCAGGCACCTCAATGTGCGTGAATGGTGACGCTGTCGCCCCATGTGGATGGAATGGCCAATCTCAGCATTATGACCCCTCCAGGTGGGTATGCAAGGATGTGTCTTCCAACGTTCTTTTGTCTGGTAGAGCAGCCCGCGTCCTTGATGGCAACTTGGGTGCCCATCTTTCATTCTGGTCTTTTGGGCTGCCTTCACTACATTGATCTACTTAACACTTTCTTGCTGCTGTTGCTGCTGCTGTTGCTGTTGCTTCATCAATCAGAGCGTTATAGAGAGGCTTTGGGGAGGGAGAGCCAAGGACTTTTATCGCACTCATAGGGACGTTGAGCAACTTGGGGCTGCTCGTGCATATGCATCCAGTCAGTCTCGACCCAAACAAGGCCTTTCAGGGAACATTCCGGGTCGTCTTCTTATGGCGGATCTGGCAAAACGTCATCTTGCAACCAGTTACAAGATGAAGAAAGAAATGTTCCATGGGTAGTGCGAAATTTAGGTGATCTTCTATGTTACGTAAAGTTTTACGTCTGAGATTACCCAGACGTACTTCGAGAACATTCACAGCATTTATGGAGTCACACATTCACTACAGAAGCACAGTACAGTAGTAGTACTGCCTGAACGCGTGACTCCGAAAATACTGTGTTCTAAAAGTATGTCCAGTCAAACTCACATTTTAGGACGTAGCACGATGCACGTGGAGCTAGACTTGCTTCAAATGTGAGCTCAAAATGCCTACTTTTGGTGCCATCTTTGCCAGGACAGTAGCAGAGAGCAGTAGACAGTGCAGGAGACTGCGGTGAGCCGCTGTGGTGCCAGGACTTGTGCCAAAGACGGCACTTCAAGTTGGAATTTTGAGCTCCAGTGTGGAGTGGGTGTAGCTCCATTTGCCTTCTGGCTCCACCTCAAAACTTGAGCTCAATATTCCAAGTTTGAGGTGCCCATCTTCTGCGTCAATTGTTCAACCCCATTCAGTCAGCTCTGCAGTGTGCAGTGGGATTGGTGTTTTCTCTTCCAAAGTGCCATGCTCTAAAAGTATGTCTGGGTAATCTCAGACGCAGAGAGAGTGAATCCTCTTAGTACCTAAGACATGAGCTCAATCAATCAGACATACTTTTACTACTATGTTTTGAAGGGTTGCTATCAAAATGAGACACTTGCACACTATCAGTTTGCGTTCTTCCTATAGTACGTGCATATCATTGTTGACCTCTAGATTCATCCTCACCACGTCTGAGTGACTCTGGCCAATGTCAATCCCACAAAAAGTCACGTCTCACAGTTTGATGTGGATGCCCAGAAATGGCTTGTGTACTGTGCATACCTGCATATCAAACTGAGACGCAGTGCATACTGCACTGAGGTGGGAGACGAGGGAGGATGACCGTGCAAGCAGTGTCTTTCGAGGCAGAGACTTCAGCAAACACCCAACTTACAAGTTGTTCGAACGAATTGACCCTAAACCTGCTAACTTTTGACCTCCATTGAAGACCGTGAGGCAACTATAAACAGTCATCGGCATGATATAGTTCATAAATGAAGTTGAACCGGTGGCCGCTGCAGCCCTCAGGTGCTTCCTTTCCTTTTTTCGTGGGTAGAAAATATTCTCTGGAGCATCTGAGCCGTGACAACTGTTAGAAGTCGCCGCTCGTTTCCCTCTGCTCCCCTCTTTCTGTCTTTCTCGAGAAAAGTAAGAAGCTATTACAAGGTCGTCGTCGCCGATAAAAGCGGAAAAGCAGGCCGCAAACGTCAGTGCGTGTGCCAGCGTGCGTGTGTGCGTGTGTGCGTGTGTGCCTGCGTGCCTGTGTGCCTGTGTGCCTGCGTGCCTGTGTGCGTGTACGCGGGTGACGCGCCAGCTGCGCACGGGTCAGATGATGTCGGCCTTGTTACGCAGGAAGAAGCAGCGGCAAAGGCAAGAACCGATTCATCAATCGGCGCCGTTCACTGTACTAGTTGCTTCCCGCACTTCAGTGTGCAATTAAAACGTGCAAATTTCGTGTACACGTATTAATGTACTGAAAAGGATGAAAAGATGAAGAGATTTTTACACTCTCTGAAAGGAAGAGTCGATATTGGACGTGAACAAATCAGGCAGATTCAATCTCTTTTGGTTTTGCCTCCTCACACGGCACATAGGGACGTCTGTGCGCATGCGCAGCCCTCGCAGTAAGTTATTGGGTGGAGGATGACATCACCTCACTCTCAAACGTCCGCTGCTGATACACACTGAGTTGGAATGTTGATGTGCAATGTGTAGGCTCTTCCTTACCCAATGACTGCTGTGCAGCGCTGAGCAACGCAGTGATTTGCCATGAGCACAAATGGTCTGACTCTGTCACTGTTTCAGAGGTCACCACTCCAGGCCAGGCTGGCTTGATTGGGTCGACGTCCTTTGGTCATGAATCGGTCATGTCGTAGGGTTCGAAAGCTTGAAAAAGAAATCTTCTGTCTTGGGTCATAAGGTACCTGGTCACAAGTCTGCGGTCGTTGCCCGTTGCTCTACACATCCTGCCGTCGTGCTTGTGCAACAGCACCTGCAACCTGCACTTCTCGGTCTCCTCCTCCTGGGGCGTGCGTCTGTCAAGTCCGGTTGCCACATATATGCCAAAAAAGTGGCCCAAGGAGAGAAGAAATGAGCCTGATCGAGGCGCAACAGCAACCAGGGGAGAAGTCAGGTCGTGCACTGACAGGAATGCTGAGAGCGTCAGTCAGGAGACCAACTTTGACCTGAGGACGTTGTTGTTGGCCCGCCAGTTCCGGTCCGTTCTGAAGCAGCAGTCTGGGTGGGCGAGGGAGCTGACTGGGATGACGTCTTTTTCTTAGCATCAACAAATCAATCACCAAATTTGGATAAGCTTGCCCTAATTGAGTGAAGATTAAATTGTGTGATATGTGACATCACAAATATATTTAGGGAAATATATTTAGGGAACGGAGCATCAGTGCTTGACAGGACGTGTTTGAAACTAATGCTGCGTCAAATATGTCCCGCCAGGCTCGAGCCTGTTTTCGTATTCGTAAAGCAAAGTATTCGTGACAGCGAAAATTGCCCTTTTGGGGGCTTTCGCTTCCGTGCACATTTTTAACAGAAGTTATCCCCAAATTGATTTTAGTGTTTGCAGTCAGGTTATACTTTTGCATCCACTTCAAAGTTGCGCGCAATCTTTTCATCATGTTGGACAGTATGAAAAGCAAAAAGAGCAGGTTCCAAAGTATTGGTATTGTAGAAATTCATCTATCCATCCTTCCTCTACTGGGCTCGGCTATGTTTTTCGTTCTTCAAATAACCCCTCTCAGATGGGTGGACGGACCCTGATCCTCACGTGGAGGGAAAGCACCGCTAACCTGAGCAGCGACGCTGGGGAGTTGAAATTGCCAATGTATTTTCTTTCACGAATCGACATTTTCTCACCATTTTATACTTTTTTTCACTGATTTTCTACTTCTTCTCTCTCAGTTTATTCTTTTTCTCACTCATTTTATACTTTCTCTTACTCATTTTACTACTGTCAAGCCTCGACAAAAATTCATATTCTGGATCCAATTTTTTTGGAAATGACAGCGCTGCAAATGGTCCGTGAAGAAAGTCAATAGTGAAATAAAATTACGTATGTGACAAAAAACAAGCAAATTTCACTCGGGTTCCTTCATGAGCCTGGTAACATTTTTTTTCACTCGTTCCTAGTGAAAAAAGGGCTCACTTGAGCATCAGTGAAATTTGCTCATGAGAATAACTTTTCTGAATTTTGGTCCAACAAATAACCTTTTTTATGAGTATTGGACAGAAATGAGCCCTACAGGCTCTTCAATTCCAATCCCGCCAAGAAAGAAATGTCATCACACAAACTGGGGGCGCTGATCATATTTGTACTCTATAAGAAATTTGATTTGTTAGTCAAAAACTGGACTTTATTTAGGAAATCAACAAGTTTTTTTATAGACAAAAATGGGGAAGGGAAGTTAGGTGGTTGAAACACGGAGATATACTTGCTTTATCCTTTAAAGTTCTTAGTAATCCGTGAAAGTTTGGTCAAGATCGGCACGGTGGTGTCTGAGATCTGGGTAGTGACAGACAGACAGACAGACAAACAGACAGACAGACTGAAGCTCCATTATAACATGACTAGCTGAACCTGCACCCAGTTTTGCCCGGGATAATTCTATTAATCACTCTTTCTCCTCGTCCACCACATACTTCACGCTGTCCATGATCCTCGACCTCACCATGCACTGTTCACTCGCTATTTTTGTTGCTACTTTTGGAACTGGCTGATCCGGACACTCTCCTCCTCTGCCCAGCTCTTGGCAGGGACGGCAGCAGGCTGGCAGTCGAGCCCCAGTTGGGCTTGCCGGGTTTGTTGAGCTCATTGCCCACTTCAACGGACTCCTTCTCTAGCCATAGAAAGCTACTGGTAAGAACTGGTGCCACGCAACAAAGTCATGCAGGCTTAGCTGTGCCTATTGGTATAGCTATCTATGACCTATGTAGAGAATGCAACATTTGACTTCGATTTTGGCCTCCAAACAGCCTCATAATGCAACTTTGCATAGCCTATGTCCTTCTTGTTGACCCAAAGGTCTCACATGCCAAAAATGAGCCAGATCCGTGAAGTACTGAGAGCGCTAGAGGGGCACAAACATATATACCCGAACAGCTTTATAAAAAGAGAAGGGTAGATTAGGTTACACTGCTCTACTGGGTGGTGAGGGTGGCCGAAACTTCATGCTCCGTGTGTGTGCGCATGCGCAAGTGTGCTGCGTCCGAATCTGTCTCCAACCTCTGGACCGATCGTCCCCAAACTTGATTTCTACGTTTGTGCTTATGATCGCCCTCAAAGTCATGGCTACCACCACCCTACATGCTCTTTGCTCTGTCCACGTAGCCGTAGCCGTAGCCGTGGGCGTAGCTGGAGCTGTAGATGACGCTTTTAAAGCTCCAGACGAACCTTTTGCAGCTGTACACGTCATTTTTTAGCTTGGCGCCAAGATCCATTTGTTTTCTTTTGAAACTGGCTAATCGCCCCCCCCCTCCTCCCTCACTCCTTCGCCTCTCCAGGGTTGCCAAGCTGCATTATTTTTGAAAGGATTGGTGAAATTTTGGTAGTGAAGTTGTTGATACGAAATATTATGTGGCAACTCTTTTCAGCCTCCCTCCCCCTCTCTATGTGGTGACGGCAGCCAGCCATCAGTTCATGGGTGAAGCCAGAGTTTGGCGAGCTGGGCTTGCCCACCTCACTGTCCACTCTAACTGACTTCTTTTCTCTCCTTCTCCCTCCATAGATTGCATCAGATACATACTGGTGCAGCACAGCTATTCCCAATAGGCTTAGCTTTACCTATTAGCATTGATAAGACTATCTATGTATGACTGGTGTAGTCAGTGCAACTTAACACCTCAATTTTAGCCTGAAAGTGGCCTCAAATGTGAAGTGATGTGTGAACGCTTGTGCGATCTTGACGAGCACTGCTATTCTTTACGATTTTGGTTACGATCAGTGCCGCGGTTGGGTCACCCATGACCTGACAGACAGATGCACCCACTCACACACGGACCCTCGGGCTTTGTGTACTTAGATTGACTTGATGACAGAAGTGCAACACTGGTGACACTAAAAACTCGAGAGAAATCAGTCAAGCAAGCAAGAACGAATGACCTGAAGCCATAACTATATAACATTGTAACTTCAGAGCACCTAGCAACGTCTGACCCTGAGCACAGGTTTTTGGGCCTGCTCAACATGAGGCTCGGGGAGTGAATCCACCTGGAAATGGTGGGCCTGTAGGGCAGGATTCTCCCATGACAATTTAGGGCAATTTCATCAACTTTTACCCCTTGAAAAAGCCAAATTTGCAGTCCCTTCAATGTGCCCCCTCTCCAAATGGCCTCCTTCTGAGCACTCTAGCACCAAAATGATCCGCCTTGACATTGTACTGAACATTGTGCCCTTGTGTCACGTCTACCTGTCGCACATCAACATTCCAACTCGGTGTGTTTCAGTAGGGGATGATGCTTCAGGGTGAGGTGATGTCATACTCGACCCAATCACTTGTGACAGGGACTGTGCTGAGAGAATTGTTTCAATGCCTCTCTAGATGCACTTTTTACCTTAAAGAAAATATTCCAGGCTTTGCAAAGTACTGACTCCGTTAAGTGCGCGGTGCCACTTATCCATCTGCCCTAAACAAACGGGATTCATGCCAAAAGGGTAGAGCCCACGGTCCTGAAAAGTCTTCCGAGTGGACCTGAAACCTGACTGGTGAACTATACGTAGCTAAATGTAATCTTCTGTGCAGAGAGAGCAGAGTAGAGCGGCTTGATCTTGAGAGTCTCAATGATGCGGGACGTGGGCTCCGCAACAAAAGTGGACTTTTTTCTGTTCTGTCAGTCATGCAGAGAGGCTTCATCTGTAGGTGGGACAGGATTCAGTGTTTGCCTGACCCAATTGTGGTCGAAAAAAGGCTGTTCCAATCTATAAAGGCACAACTCTCCACACCAAGTCAGACTCTGCGCTCAAAAACTTACTCTTGAGCGTCTGGTTGCATACACCACCTCACACACACGCCCCGAAAGAGCTGTCGGAACGAGACAACGCTAACTTTGAGCAACTACTGTTACTTGAAGCTCAGCGTCAGACTACTATGGTCTCCACCTAGCCAACCTCCTCGCAGAATTAAGCTGAAGGTGCAGGGAAAGCAACCAGAGACATGCCCACCAGACACGTAAAATGCTCCTGTCTCCACAAAAAGGCCTGTCAGGGCCTAGGACTGGCCACAGGTAGTCTGCAAGTATTCTTACTAGTGCGAAATGCTCTTCCTACAGGGAAAGGTTTCCCATGTTCTGGGACTTGATCTAAGGCCAACATGGAGGTGGCAACATGCCACATTAAGTCTAATAAGGTGCATACTTTGTTTCGAGGCTGTGACACCGGACTGAGAGAAGAATAAGCATTCCACACGAGTCACAGTGCACAGTCTATATTACAGACACCCACGTCCTGAATTGTGTTAAACGACTTTTGTGCTATTTCAGCCCCTCTTTATTCTCATCTTTGAAAGAATCAGCCCTCTCTCTACTCAGGAGCCCAGTGACGCGAACCCCAAACCATAGCAAGCCAAAGTTTCTTTTGTCTGTCTTTACACACTGCTCGTCTCATCTCGAGCTCTGAAGCACCGACACGAGCGTTATTCCATGCAGATGCTGAGTAATTATGTAGAGCGTGGCACAAAATGTGTCCGGGTCCGAGAAAAAACCCCGGGAGGTCTGGGTATTTCACCCTCGTTTCTTTTGCCCATTGTCTCTCTCGGGCCTGAGCAAAATGCCTGCCGGATGCCTCAATTCTTGCTTCGACTTTTTACGTCCAAGAAAACACAGTCAAGAATTATTGAGATCGAGGCAGCAGCATCCGCCAGACGCCTGCAGCTGAAAGGAGATTTTACGTGTTGTTTACCTTGGCTGCATGCCTTTGAGTCCAAGACAGACAGAGAAAGAGCTCGAATTGCAGCAGATGCAGACGATTGCTGGAAAACAAATATGAGATATCATCTACTACCCTTTTTGCCAGTCTAGAAACCCTTGCCTAAAATAAACAACAAAGTCTTTTAAAAGTCTATGAAAAGGAACTCACGGGAAATTAAATTTCTTTTCCCGAAAGTTTGTTTGAGCCGGCAAATTTCGCCCTCCTTGAATGGCCGATCCAGAAGGGGTTCCCAAGCTTCTCACAGGCCCACGTAGTAGAGGTGGAGCAAGGATTCCGCCGACGCGAAGCTGTGTCTCTGCTCCGAGGAGTCCGGTTTTTATGTTTGTTTAGGCAAGAGCAATTCGAGCACGCAGTAGCAGTTGCTAATTGACTGTTACAAAAATAAGCATTGCTGAGATTTGGTGGCATTGATTCATGGAGACGCACGGACTTGACGGACGGACGCGGCGCGCAGGTAATTCAGCGGCCAAGCCTGATTCCCCAGCCAACCAGAGCGAGGACGAGCGCCAAATGAGCCTCAGCCTCGAGTCCTCGAGTCTGCATCTCTGCAGGGAGTCCGAGTGCCTCCATATAACCACGCTCGTACACGCGCGCACCTTCAACAACAGCCTCGGACGTGATTGTCAAACAGAACTTTCACTGTCGTCGCTCGCTCCCATTTTCTCTGCTGCATAAAGTTTGGGCCATATTTCATAGGATTTTTTGCCCTCTCGCCACCGCCCTGAACTGAAATATGGGCTGAGCGAGGGTGAAAAAGTGTAGAAATGGAAAGAGGCTTCGCAGATAAAACGGCCAACAAGTAGAAGGGGGGGGGGGGAAATCTCTTGTCCAATTTGACCCCCTGAAGAAAGGAAGAGAAATCCCATTACCTTTCGAAGATTGTTGCTCTTTCACCTTTGGCGGGAATGCCTTGGTTGGACCCATCTTTCTGCCAGCCAAATTGACAGAGGAAGTGAGACCATTTCTGCAATAAAAAGTGGAGCAGAGGTCTGGCCTCTGACGGGCTCAGCCCCACTAGAGATGCATCGGACACTCATGCATTTCTGCCAGCCAGAGGACGAACATTTTCAGCCGGGGCCTTTAAACTATTAACGCTGTTCTTTTTCTTCTAGAGGGGAGGGGGGGGGGAGTTTTTTCCAAAAAAGAAAGAAAAAATGTGAAGGACGAACCTATGGCAAAAGTTGGATAAGAAGGAAAAATGATAATTCTCAGGCGACGCAACTTTGAAGAAAACTTTTTTTTAATTCAAGGCCAATGTAGTCCCCTCGAGGCCAGAATTTCGAGTCATGTCTGGCATGTGGTCAGTGACTGAAACGAAAAAAAGTTGCACAGCGTCCTCCACTCCAGTTGCACCCGGGGTCAAGCCCGGCCTCGGAGGCCGCGTCCAGCTGCGCGGTAGCAATTGACCTCAATCAATATTCAAACGACGGCCGTGGTCCCAATGAGCGGCTGGACCACATCGTCTTGACGTCCATGTCGGGCTTTTCAACAATGTCTCCTCTCCTCACGTGCAGAGGAACACCAAAGTGCTCGTGTCACTGACGTTCGCCAAAGATGATGACGGCATTCTGTGTGTGCCAAAATTTTCCCCCAAATATTATCAGTGTCCAATGCGTGCCAAGAGGAGGCTGCTGTCTTGACGTGTTTGCCTCCCCCCCCTTCCGTTATGGTGATAAGAGCGCCTCCTTGAGGAGAGCAGAAAAATCACTTTTGCATACGCGATCCCACGATAGGCCTGCTTTTTACTGGCCGTGTGCAAGGCCCTGACGGATGCGGCTGGGCCCTGATGGACCCCGTCGGACCTGCGTTCGATCACCAGATTCCATTTCCAGCAGGTCTGATTGGAGACCCTTCTTTTTCTTCTGGATGGAATCCCTCCCTCACTGTTCTTCCTTGCAGTCTTGGTCCAACTCAATGATATTAGGATCAATAAACTATGACTTGAATAGTGGGTGCTGACGTCCTTACTCTCTCGAGCCGGCTGTTTACAAAAGTTGGACGCGTTTCGTCAGCTGTTTGTAAGAGATCTGGACGAAGGCCCTTCAGTCTGTTTGCTTGGTGAGCAACCTTCCACTCAGTTCTGGGTCTTGTCTGGCGAGGTCTTGGTGGAGGATGAATACTACTACTTTTCTGTAGCACTACCTCGTTGCCTCACACGAATTCATTAATTCAGCTTGACAATGTTGCTGGCAATTTTAAATGTTGTCATTTATCAACATTTCACGTTCCCTACGCACTCAAACTTCCCACATGAAAGTGGAGAAGTCTCTCAGCTCAAGTCTCTTTAAGTGCTCGTGGTTTGCTTTGAGTTAACAATTGGCTGACATAAAGAAAATAGAAGTTGTTCTTCGGGAAACTTTAAAGCTGTCCCACAAAAATGTCACAGTTAGAGTTCGTCATACGAATGAGTTCAACGAAATGTAGCTCATTTCATTGCAAATTGACGAGTGGTGACCCAGGCAAGAAGCCTTGTGCACACATATTAAATCAAAGTCAAAGGTTTATAGCTGGAAAAGTCCTCCGGTTCCCTAGTTTGTTGACATTTGGCCCTGTTTGGCCCTGTTCCTCCGGGAGCCTGCGAACCCTGTTCCTCCGGGACCCTGTTTGCTGCGCCAACACAATTGAACTTTGCAAATTCTGCTGCTCAGCCGATCTCCAGTTGAACTCTGGCCGTTTGTTCGGCTTGCTTGATCATGAAAGCAGAGCCGGAAATGGAAAAGTTAGGCTTGGTTAAGCTTGGTCTCAGCTGGGATTTATCACCCCAGGATCGTGGTGTGGAGGAAGAACCAGCTTCTTCGCATCTGATCTCGTCCTTAAGACTCTCCCGTTGACACCTGTGTGTCCATTTCTAACCCAGCCAACGTGTGAAATGGGCCTGAAGACAAAAACATGTCCGACTGCGGGAGGTCCACGCAGGGAGCTTTCCAGAGCTCCCGCCAATGTTTGTCACTCTCCCCCACCCCGGGCTCCCCTTGGCCGTCTGCCTAGACTGACTCAAGCTGAATGACTCTCACTTTCCCGGTACGTTTGACCTGAGGGGCGTGTTTGCACTGACGGATTTTGTTCGTGTGCCAGTGTTTGATGCACACCAATGCTGCACGCACGCATACTGGTAGATTGGCCAAAAATGGGCTTCCCGGGCTGTTTTCACCCAGTCAAACAGGCTCATGTCAGCCTGTTGTCTGCGCTGTATTGTACATTGCACGCAATATATTCCATGCAGACTAAAAAAGTGCGAGCGTGGCCCGTGTAAACGCACCCTCATAAACAGCGTTGTAAAGATTTTCAATGGTTTATTTCCTGCATGCTTCTGCGGCACCGGAGAGGAAATCAATAGGCAGCCATCAGCTAAAAAGCTCCCTTCCATTTTCATCCAAGCCCATCAAATTCTCTCGCCAAAATTTTATATTTTTCTTTGGCTCACTGAAAGTTCCTTCATCGTCGTCGGTATATTACTTCCCAATTTTTAATAACGTCTCCCCAAAGAGAGGGAAAAGCTTCGTTGCCTAAGAGAAGGAGGACGACGACGACGACGACGACGACGACGACGACGACGGCGACGACGACGACGACGACGACGGCGACGACGACGACGACGACGACGGCGACAGAAGTCTTCCCGGCGCCCAAAAATTACTTCTCCTCTCCTGAAAATACCTTGAGGAGGAATCTGCTGGAATGAAGAGGAGACTTTTGAATGGGGCTCTTCTCCAGATTTTTTTGGCAGCCCTTTGGATGTGTGTACTTGGGTCTGGATGACAACGACGTGAATATCTGGCAGGTAAACAACAGTTTTCATGAAATACTGTGGTCTGCTACAGAGTGGTGCTCTGGTCTCAAGGGAGTTCCTCAGTCCTCACCCACATTTCCTCTCTCAGAGCAACTCTGGACGTCTATCAGGCAGAGATGAAGCAGGTGGATGGAGAGACAGACCTGTACCAGTCATCAGCTACTCGTTGGACGACGGTGGCTCTTCTTTGGCAAATGCGCAACCGCTACAGTCATCAGGAAATGCGTAAGGACTTCGAACTAGAGTTTGTCCAGGCACTGACATCAGCTGGGCAAAGCTCCTCTATTATTTCTACTCACAGCACTATGTATGAGTGGGGTTTAGGCGGAGAGAGGACGGCTCCATCGAGCATTTAGTGTCAGACCGAGGCCAAATGGAGAAGATGCTTGCATGCGGAGAAAGGAAAGAAACGTCAAATTCTGCATAGACTTCTCAGATCGACCGCCACAAAAGCAAAAAACCCCTGAGCTTTGGCCTCCAATGTTATACCTCTCAATTGGGGAGAGAAGGGTCTGAATGTCAACATTGTTGCTACTAGAATGGACACCCACAAAAAAAGAGAAAGCATCGAGTTACTTAAGGTTCCTGTCTGGCAGAGTTTCACCTCCACCCCAACCCACCCTCCCCAGGGACCTGCGAAGGCCTGACCCCTCCCGCTCTTTACAGATACTTCTTCAACGCAGGCAGAGAAAAATCCGCTAATGAATATGTTGCCTGCTGTGTCTTTCGGGCCGCTGCATTCCAGAGACCCATCTGGGTGACATTTTTAGAGGGGAGCAGACTTTTTAGTCCCCATTTTCTTTCCAGCGTAAAAGATTGGGAGAGCGATCGCTATCTATTCTCAAGGATGCACAAGCTGTAAAAGAGAATTAAAGCGTGATAATCTTATTCTGCACATCAAGGCAGTCAAGGAATAGGGGACACAAAAAGACAAGCGTTCTACTTCTGCTCAGGCTTTCACCAGATCTGCGGCAGGGAAGGCTGGTGCAAGCAGATTCTGCTGGTGCAAGTGCGGCCTAAGGCGGGCAAAAAGCACTCCCAGGAAATAGATCTTGCTGCAGTTAATGATGCGTTGGTCAATTAGGGCGGAAGCTTCGTGCAGTTTCGCAAATATTCACCACATGTGGCGAAACAATGACGACGATGATGGGAGG
>JAAUXU010081399.1_pt1 | contig 19431 bp, 24 predicted proteins | sample 7278151 | NCBI WGS metagenome assembly JAAUXU01 (sample SAMN14350113, study PRJNA611818) | marine sediment metagenome | isolation source: surface marine sediment (1.8m) | place: French Polynesia: Moorea | collected 2018-08 | reverse complement strand
CAACGCGTCATTTCTTCACACAGGAGGGGGTGGGGGTGAAAGCCATTTGATGCATAACCTAATACTAACTGCATGCATGTGCAACTTGTCTGGTGCGTTTTAGGGATTGTGGATAAAGTCCGGAATTGGAAGAAGGGTACGTCATGTCTCGCCGTTGGTTGGTTGGCCAGTGTTAGTTAGAGTGTTTCCTCAGAATATGTAGCTTTCTCGTTACCCTCACCCTGGTAAGGTACAACCCGACCCTCCAACACACCAGGCTTTGAACGGATCAGATCAGTGGATCTCATCGATTCACCGATCCGAGCAATCATAAGGATCAGATGGGGATCGCAACAGGTGGAAGGCATTTCAGACCCGATTTCAACCCGATCCGTTGAAAGTTTACTTTGTTTTAAGTCGATCAAGCTGATGTTCAAGTTGCAACACCACTGGTAAAGGGTCGGATCGAGGATCGGATCGGCGATCCTATGTACAAGCTGGCTCGAGAGGTGGGGTTTTTCTGTCCGGATCGGATCGAGGATCGCAACCCGAAAAGTCCGGGTCGGTTGAAAGCCTGCGACACCAGCCCACTCTCCCATCCTGACACACACACACACACCATCCCTACCCCATTGTTGCCGTGGGTGCAGTAAACGTCTCAGCTTTTGGTTTTTCCCGCCAAGTACCAAAAAGGCTGATGTATCTCTTACGTACAACCCCTGAGTGTGGCGTGATAACATGTGTTTGCTCGGTACGTTGCGTTGACCTTGCTACTTGGTAGACGTGTGCGGTGCATTGACATGGACTGCTTTAAGAACATGGACGTGATGCCTGTTGTGTTTCGGTCTCAGCTTTGGTATCAGTGTTGCCATTGAGATTTAGGAATTGATGTCTCAGCAATCACTTCCAGTCTACGCAATGTTTTCTTTTACAAAGACGTGACTAAGGAGCAGACAAAATTAGAAATGCACACGTTTGTTATGAGTGGATTTGAATGTGTGCTTTTTCAACCATTTTCTCGGCAGCCCCAAAACCGATACCGAACCGAAACCGACTTTTTATACTAAAAAAACAACCCGATACCGACTGACATGAAGTTTTTTTGAAAATCGCACACGTCTACTACTTTTGTACATTTCTCCATACAGTAAGGTCGTCTCGGCCTACAGGGTGACCGGGATGTTCTGTCACACGTTCGATTGGTTTTTTTGGCGGCACCTGTTGACGACACAGGCGCCGACGTTACTCTTGCAGTCGACGTCGCACTAAAGTGTACCACATTCGACGAAAGTGACCCCAACAGCATTCGCTCCAGTCACCCGTGGAAGGCCGAGCAGAAATCCTGCTCGATGTTGAATTCTCGCTCCATTACCACGGAGGACATGAGGGCCTCCAAGCTGCCGGGCAACCTCGCTTGCATGTGCGACGCGTGTTCAAGCCGGGTACACCACCAAGCCGCTCTTTCGAGCCGCTTCTATCATCAGCATGACCTTCGACCGGTCCAACGGCGCCCGGACGAAGGGCGCCTTGGATGGCGCGACCGCAAGGAAAACCGCTCGGTGAAGATGAGGAAAATATGGCAGGATTTCTCATTTTTCTTTTTTCGTTTTTACTTAGCTATATCACCCAGCACTTGAGGCCTTTGATGTCATTTCTTCCTGTTGTAAATTCAATCTTTTCATCAGACCCTTGGAGGCTGCACTGACATTCTCATGTCATGCATGGTCGGAACAGGCGTAAAAGCAGGAGCTTGGACTGCGAGATGCAGCTGGAGGTTCACTTGGACTTCCAGAACTTGGTAGAGGCACCTGAACGGACACTCTTGGTCACCCTTTTGGCTGCGGGACCTGCTACGTCGAGCGTTGCTTCTCCTGTTTGTATGACTTCAGCTTCAACTGGGACTGGAACAGGAGTCCGACCAAGTCTTTGCCTTATACGTTCCAGACAATCTTGGTCATATTTTGTTCAGAAATTATGCTCTGCGTTGCTCAAAAAAGGTTTTAGGCACTCGTTGAGGGGAACTGGTGGCTGCATTTCAGTCACATCCACGAACACTTCTTGTCGCTGGCTGTTTGGTGCTCGGTCGTCAATCCTGGAACATGGATGTGATGCATGGAGTGGGCCTAAGTGGAGGGACTGCCTCTGACCTTGTCCTTAGATCCTCCTGGGCATGATCCTGCCATAGATCTTGGTCCGCCAGCTGCTGGACGTCCACTTCAAGGCTCTTTGGGACATCTTCACGCCAACGATGCCAACGTGAAAGTTCACTTCTACCACCTTCACTTCTCAACTGCGACAGTCCTTTACTTTGGTCAACTAGCCTTCCGTGAAAGGTCACAGTCTAAAAATGTGTCCCCCCTCCATGGATCTCCACCCCCACCCATGCTAGAACACCCCATGATTTTATGCATCTTGCTTTCACCCTTCAGACCTTTCCGAAATTGCTGACACGCCTATTCCAGTATATACGTATATGGTTTCCACAAAAAGTTTACGCATTTGAAAGTTGTAACTCCCCCCTAAAAAACACACAAACAGAACACAACATCCTACCATCTTTACTTACAAAGTCAATATCTTAAAAGGTTTACCTTTCAGAGCTATTTTCGTCCGTCACCCACTTTTGCCTGTTCGTACATTGCCGAAGCGCTCAAAAATGCAAAATTCTCCGCGACTGGAGAAGTCGTCGCCAGAGCGTGACTTTAACTTTTAGTTCGGTCCACTAGACTCGAATATGCGATGGCAACTCTGCCTTAAACGTCAGCTGTGACCTAACGTAAGACAGGATAGTGAGTGTTCTGGACGTGTGTTGTCAAGTGAAAATCTTCCCAATGCAACTCGTCCGAGCTCTGGAACGAGGCGTGACCCCTGGTGGTCGTGGTGGCGTCGCCAGACGTGGCTCAGCGCGGGCTGGCCCTGGACGTCGTTGCGGGCGTGTAGCAGGATATTGGTTTGAGGCCTGCCCAGTCAAAGCCGACTGAACGTGTGACAGCGACTCGTGTGGCCACCCTGTACATTTTAGTAGAAACTTAAATCTAGGCCTGACTCTCCAACCATAGCAACGTCGGTTAATGTAAATAACAATCGTGTACGGTACGTGTGTTTAAAGAACATGAATTCTCTCTCTGTCTGTGTTTTGAAGTACTACTACGTACCTGTTGTAGTTTGTCTTCCTTTTCTTGGTCTGTTTTTGACGTTTGACTTCCGCGTTTTAACTTTGGTGTTTCTCTTTGCATCCCTCTTGCACAGACAACCCCAATCAGATGAGTAAGATCTGTCCCACGTGTCACAGCGTGTGCGACCTCTGTAGCAACAACCTGTTTTGGAGGCAGGAGTCAAGATTCGGAATTAACGATATGAGCATTATTGGAGGTACCAAAGGAACTGACAGCATGAATTTTCTCTCTACCTATCTCTATCTCTGTCTCTTCATGCCTTTCCTCATATCAGGGCTATTTAATTCCCCCTGACTTCGTGTAGCATGGCATGCTCGACCAAGGCATAAACAGAATTCGGCAAAAAGACAAGCAAAACAATGCCAGCTGATCTTGAAAGGCTTGACTTTTGCAACACCCTGTACTCGAGACTCTTCTCATGGCGAAGAAGGCATCACTGTCTCGCACTTGACAGCACTCGTAGCCGCTCTTTTCAACTATCCCGCTGGAGACGACGAACGGTAAAAGATTTCAAGACCAATGAATGCAAGGTTTTAAACACACACACATACGCATACGAACACACACACACGCGCGTCAGCTGCGTATGTACAAGGTGGTGCACCAGTTGGGATTCATGCCAGTTGTCAGCAGAGGTTCTGCTCTTGTTAGGGCTCAGGGCAAATAAGGTTGGAGCTGTTATGAGTGGACAACATTCTGCGTGTGGTCAAGTCAAGAAAACAAAGTACATGACTTGTTTATATATCTATAGGTAGCATGGCCCTTGTTCCTCAGTGAGGATATGCGTCATCCAGCCTCAAACAGTGTGCAACTTGTTCCAGAACTATGTTGTGTATAAATTCAAGTTGTGGCCAAGAAAGACACTATTTAGACTCCCCCATCCTGTAGTTTTCCCCTCTACCTAAAAAAAAGAATCTCAATCCTCTGAGCAGAGACACCAATTGGTGCGTCACCCTGTACCTGCACAAGTGCAGGTGCATCTATATGCATTAGAAGTCTTAGTAAAAACGCTAGTAGTAAGTAGTAACGCAGTAGTTTGACGCCTGTCCACGTAGTGCAGTAGAAGAGTGCATGCTTCTTTTGGCACCGATTTGGCACTGTGTGTGCGTGTCCTGTGGCAGAAAGAATGCCAGTTCTGCTATGTCCTCCTGTGGAACTACACTGTCAACCCATCACTCACACACCCTTGCGCAGGAAAAGGGGTCCAATCCAAGCCAGTTTCTCTGCTCTGTCTCCTTAGTGGCCATGCATACGGGATTATAGACATGTAACCGTAACTATAATATATAATCTTATAAATAGTTTTTCACCGTTTCCCTGACATGAGCTGGCCTGGAGCGCTTTGGACGCTTGAGCGAACTGATTGTGAGACATCCTGTACGCCGCACTTTGCATAGAGAAGGTTCCAACATCTGCCAAGGCCTGGTTTTGTCTGCCTTGCACTTCTGGACATAGCTTTGTTGCTTGATTTCTCCCTTTGGAGATGCCAAACATGCTACAGGTCATCCCCCTCTCCACAGATCCCGAGATCTTGAACGGCATTGCCTGGTCGGGCGTTCTAGACCGGGCTTTCAAGGAGAACCTCGACAAGTTCCCGGACATCTACTGGCAAAGCTTTGGATCGCAAGACGGATTCATGCGGGTCTATCCAGCGGCCAGGTGAGCGACGAACCTGTGCGCATGCCAGCACTGCACGTTTAGGCAGGCAAAACTCATCCTTATCCTCCAACACCAGGTGGCACACCGAGGAGGACATGCCTGACCTGTACGACGTTCGCCGTAGGCCTTGGTACATCCACGGCTCGGTCACGCCCAAGGACATGATCATTCTCTTGGACACGTAATTTTTTTGCCTTCAGCCAAGAGACTTGCTCATGTACTATGTAGACATCATGATCTTGCAGTTCTGGCAGCATGCATGGCCAATCCTTTGATATCATGAAGCTGGCGGCCAAGACGCTGCTCAACACGTTGGGAGAGGATGATTACGTGAACGTCGCCAAGTTCTCCAGCAACGTGTCCTGGGTGACTCCGTGTTTGGACACGTTGGTTCAGGCAAACTCCAGAAACAAGCAGCTGCTCTTCGACGGCATCGACCAGCTCGTGGATCACCACATCGCGCGCTACGACGAGGCGCTCTCGTTCGCCTTCGAGCAACACATCAAGTTCGAGGAGGAGAAGGAGGAACAGGTGCCAGACATAATTGCTAACGCGACTGTGCAGTCCAAGTCCAGCGGAGTACAAGCACCCTCATCTTTGCTATGCAGGATGGTTCAGACTGCCACAAGTTGATCATGCTGTTCAGCGACGGCGGCACCGAGTTCCCCGCAGACGTGATCGAGTCGTTCGCCGGCAACTCCAGCGTCGTTGGTCCCGGCGCCAACGTTCGAATCTTCACCTACGCCGTGGGCCCGCATCCTCTTCCCACCGTGGCCCTCAAGCAGATGGCCTGCCAGACCAACGGCAGATTCACGTCCATCACAGCCATGGGCGCGATCAGGACAAAGATCCAGGTGAAGTCGACTTGATCTGTCAAGGCCAGAGCCTCGATGATGCCGTCCACAGTATGTGGCATCAACAATACAAGTGCGTTTCTTGTTTAAAGAGCTCTTATGTGAGGGTGATAGCCAGACCAGAGGGCCTCAGCGGCCGACGAGTAACAGACCAGTCCACAGCGTTCACAGACGCGTTGGTACTTTTTGTCTTTGCCCAAGCTTCTCTCAGTATGCCATAGGTGGAGGAACGTGCTTTTCTGTGTTATTGGAACCAATGGGCGACTTTGTGTGCTCAATGTTTGTGGGTTTTTATTTGGTTTTGTGTTTGACGCTAAAAACGTTGTCTTCACCTCACTAACAGGAATACGCTCGAGTGCTTTCCAAGCCATTGGTGCTCTCTCAAAAGAAGGACTTCCTGCGATCTAATTTCTTCAGTCGCGATTACTTGGTGAGCAAACACCTAATGTCCAGTGTGATCCATAAGTAGAGTCCGAGGTGGGGCACATTTGATAAGGCTTTCGGTATTGGTACCAACAAATTCCCGATGGCAAACCTGGAGTACAAAGGCCGGGAAGACCTTTTTGGAATGGATCATGAGAAATTCGCGGTGGCAAACCTGTCTTGTCCAAGGCACCGGACTCATTGTCTTGGTCAACGTGACTGATTGTGGTCAGCTGCTTTTGCACACCGGTTGACTGTTAAAAAGTTTGTCTCGGGTAAATCACTCTGATTCTCTGCCAAGGTTCAATTGGTCTGTCAGACCAGCATGGTCAGGCTCTCTTCATGCCAAAACGGTCCCCAAAAACAGCCTGTTTCACAATTTTGCCAAATACACCGCTTCCCAAAATGCCAATAATGCCTTGATGTCAAAATGTGCCAAACTGGGCGCTTTTGAAAAATGCCGGGTTTGCCAAAAGTGCCAGTTGGGCTGACTTTGAGGACCAAGGATGATAAATATGGATCGCGCTACTACAGATTGCAGCATGCGTTGTTGCATCACTTCACAGCTACTTCTCTAGAACTTTGTTGAAGGCTCTACTAAAACATTGCATTCTTCATCAGTTAGATTGATCGGTGTGAGTTGCAGACAGGGTGGACTAAAGAGATTCGCACTCTTGTTTTCCACCTTCAAAAACCACTGCAAATCTCAGTAGTACACCCTGAACAGTACGAGTATGTCTGGAATCAGCACTGCAGTCATTTCTTTTACCGTACGTTTCAGGGTCTTGGTCTCATCACCACGGTAACGCTGCCCGTGTTCAACATGTCTGCACAATCGGTAGTCACGACAACGTCGATGTTGTGTTTTACGCTATCATACTTACACTGACTTCTTTTTTATGCTGGAAGGATAATCAAACCCTGGTGGGCGTCGTGGGCGTGGACATCCCCGTCAACCTGTTCGAACGGGCGACGCCTCGGGCCCAGCTAGGTCCTCTGGGTTATTCCTTGGGCGCCAGCCAAAACGGTCTCCTCATTTTCCATCCCGCGCTCTGGACCGACGTGAGTTACCTGCAAGACCCAGCACACGTGGATCTGGAGGACGTGGAAGGAGAGACATCAGAGACGAAGAAGCTTCGCGAGGCTCTCGTCCAGGGCGCTGAAGGCAAGGTCCTGGTGCGTCGCCCAAGAGACCTGGAGGCGCGGGTACCTCTTGAGGGAAGCAGAGTCTTCCATCACGTTAGGGTAGAAGGATCAGGAATGTCGTGAGTAATAGACGTCTTCGCTGTGAATCAAGTGCGGTGCAGTTTGTTCTTCCTCAGGATCGCAGTGGCGGTGGACGAGGACTGGAAGTACGTTGAGGTGCCGGAAGAGATGGACGTCACGCGGATAAGAAGTCTCGACTCGTCCATCGCATCCTTGGCGCCTTGGGACTATTGTGAGAAGGGACCCATCGGCGGAAACCCCAACGACGTGCTCCCAGTCGTTGTCGCTGGAATAAATGCCGGAGATTGTAGTGAGCATACAGACTAAGTACATGGTGTGCCGTGCGTGTGTACGAACATGGACACGTACTGCACCGTACAGTACGACGGCGGCAACATCAGGAAGCTCCGTTACTGAAACCAATGCCGTCTTGCAGAATCTGGCCAGGCCATCCACCACTTGGCTTGGGACGTGTCCAACGTGTACGACACGTTTATGGCCGCGTTGGCCAATTCGGACGCCTCAGCCGCCGCCGTCTCGTCCCGTTTCGTGTCTACCGACGGCGGACTCAACCTTGCCTGGACCGATTCGGAGGACGAAGGAGGCTCCGACTACTGGACTGATCCGTACAACGCGTCCGCCTACAGACTCGCAACGTCCAGGAGGAGGGCAGGATTCTTTATACAGAGATTCTTCTCCGACGAGATGCTCACGCCGTCCACCGATGAAGAAGTCAGTGTGTTGGACGACGAGAATGAGGACTTGAGCAGGAGCAGACCGCTCTTCTTTAAGGTAACACCGTTACTACTTATATGTAAGAGACAAACATGTACCGTGCAAACAGTATCTTAAAGGTCTGAGGCTCAACATTTTGGAGCTAAAACATTGTCAGTGCGTAAACTTAGCGTCTTGGCTTCCATGCAGGTGAAACCCTCCGCTGTGTACTTGACGAGCCCCATCTTGACGAGTGACGGCGACTACATCGCTGGCGTAAGCGGCGCACGACTCCGACCCGAGTTTCTGCAATCGCTACTGATGGAGGCCGCGATCAAGGGCAGCTCCGCCGGCCAAGACGAGCTGACATGCGCAAACAAGCAGGAGCTGGCGTGCTTCGTCCTGGATTACACGGGTCACGTGGTAGCGAGCAACCAGGTGAGCGTGCTGGAGACGTGACCCACATGACGACGACACTTTTAGAGTATCGTGCACTGTACTATACCGAGTATGAGGTTCACAGTACGTGACTTACGTAACTTAGTTCCTCGACGAACACGACCTCGTAGGCGCACATGAACTTCCTCTCTCTCTACAGGATCTCGTCTCTGTGGAGGTTGGAGACCCTCTGGGCTCTGCCGACCCCCACCTCATGTCCGAGCTGTCTGAATCGGTGTTCGAGGCTTTTGTAGATCGAAACTACCAGGCTTTGTGTCCCAATGACCTTGACTGCTGCTCCTCCTCCTCATCTCCGTGCCTGAGTTCAACCTTGAAGGTGCTGGACTTGCTGATTTACACCATCTACGACTTGACCTCCATCGTCCAGAACGTGGGGCACGTCCTAGTCAGGTGACATTTCGCTCTCTTGTCCAGCCTCCTCATTCACAGCAGCCAGATTCATGCCCGTTACTCGTGCCCACATTCTTACCCATGGTCCTCACCCATTTCAGCGTGCTGTCCGTGCTACTGTTCTCCTCGACCAGCGACGCTGTCTCCGAGTATGGGTTCCAGATTCCTGAGGGGCTGCATCGGTGTACGACCAACATAACCACATGGTAAAAATAGTCAGTTATACTCATAGTCTACAGGGTGTCTGGAAATAAGCTAAGCTACGTTCGGATCCGTACGCGACGATCGATTCTCTATATAAACCTAGAGCTGCAAAAAGATGCCGTCACGGCAACTGCGCTTGCTGTTGAACAGAAAACAAATGCTGACTTTGTTGATGCCAACCCCATGTTCATGAGTGACGAGATCTCCACTGTCAAATTCGTGGGTGCCTCCCGCATTTGCAGGGATCATGCCGCCGACAGACATGGAGGAGAAGGCGATGCGTAGACTCCTCAGCGAGGTTGGACAGAACTTGCCGTTGCTGTACGAGTCGAACATGGGAAGCAATCATCAGGACCACTTGTGCAAAAGATTTCGACCAATTTCCATGCACCCTTCATAACGAATTGGTCCTCCTGTACCGGCCGGAAATGTTGCACTTCTGCTATGTCCTCAGGTACGTCCGTCCAGACGCGCCTAGGGAACTTCATCAACGCCTGCGCAGCCAATGCGCCACATCCGGCGAGTGCCAGCGCGATTACCACCTGTATCTCCTCGACGCCATCGACGCCATCCTCGTGGTCTCTGACCCAAAGTGCGCGGGCTGCTGGGTCAAGCCATTCAAAGTCGGACCCGAAGAAGGTGAGCATAAGAGGGCGACAGACGCGGAATCTGTGACCGATGGTGCTCCAGTCGTCACTGCTTCAGGCTGATATCGATGCTGGGTAAAGGAAAGCAGTGAGCCCCAAAATACTGTAGCACTCACCGGTTCAGTGAAAACACAGTTCCAGCTCTTTGCTGACAATCATGACATTTTAGGTGAGTCTGGCCCACGTAATGGACTTAAATGTCTCGGGAATTCCCGGGAATTTCACCTCCGAATTTCTCATTTTCCGGGGAAATTTCCCTGCGATTCGTTCGTGAAGCCCTCGTCAGTTTGCAGTCGCAGACTCAGCAAGTGAGGCTTTCTTCTTGGCCTCTTTCTTTGCTCCTCGGCGGATTCTCCGTCAACGTCATCGTCGTGATTCGCATTCTTCTTCGCCAATTGTTTCCATAAAGACTTTTGGCAGTCATTCATTTTGTTCTCATTCCCGGTTGCACAGGATGACTTTGCTCTTCTTTGGCAGATCTCAGCTACCGCGAAAATTGCCTCCTGCCTAAGCGATACCGAAAGCGGCCCAAGGAGTGTTTCGCAACCAACAGCGAGGTGATGACGACAGCATTGACTTTGTTAGCGTTTATTTGCACAGTGTTCACAAAAAGTCACACAGATGAAATTTGCTGATAGCTTTGCCTTTGTGTTGAAACTTATTATGCGCGTGTGCAATGGGCCGGTTCTTGTGGTCGTCGACCAGCTTGGACTCATCCACGGTGCTCAAGCAGTGAGAACTCCTTCAAAAAAGGTCAGACACAAACAATTTATGGGGGGGGTTTTTGAGCATGAAAGACGTGCAAAATTTTGCGCAGCCAAGGGAGGGGAACCCCTGTTGCATGTTCACGTCCACAGGAGTTTCTTCTGACTTCTGTCGTAACTAACTTTGAGAAGAAATTGCAGACGGTTTGAACGTGAAAGTTCCTATCGGAGTTGTGCTCGCTGACGCTTCGGGGTCTGCTCCGGGTAGGCCTTGTACCCGTCCGTCATTTCCGAGGGGAGCCCAATGGTCTTCTCTTTCCCGTCGCTGAGGAACTTGGAGACGGAGCCTTCAGTCTCCAAGTGTGAGCGATCATGACCGTCATTGGTTGCAAAGCTCAAGAGCTCTTATGACTTCATGCAAACAATGCATAAGTACATTTTGGGCACTATGTCTTTGCGAAGCACCTGGGGGGGGCGACATCGCCGGGGAGGGATAAAGAGGGGGGTCCCGTTGACCTCTGTGCACGTCCTTGCACCTCCCTTACGGTCAAAAGTCTTGACATTGCTCAATATCCTTTAGGCGGAGCCCCACGGGAGTGAGTAAGAAATAAAAAAGGGAAGTTTTGGCTTTTTTTAGGCAAGCAATCGTTAAAGTATGTCAATACTGATTGGTGTCTGACCTTTTTTGCCGCACGTGTGCAACGCATGAAGACAAGCTGGTAGAAAATCTTGACAACTGGCTGCAATGATCTCATACCACATTTCACGGCATAACTCTGCTTGTACTTAAAGTTATTAGCTAAAGTGACTTTTTGTGCATGTTCAACCTCGTTCTTGCAGGAGAAGTCCGACTGCAACGCGGGTTCGTTGCTGTTGCCGCTCCAGACCCTCTTCTTCGTCTTCAGCTTGCCCCTGATCTTCGCGAGCTTGTCCAAGTAACGGCAAAAGAAAGGGTTGGAAGGAAAATCACCAGAGTGAGGGAGAAAACATGGCGCTAGATTGAGAAATGTGATATACTAGTAACTTTCTAGTCAAAGCAGACTTCCTTGCCATTGCCTATCTGAATTTTCCTCCTGAACGGTGAAACTTTGGGCATTTGTGAGTGAAATTATAATAGAACATTGGTATTCAGGCTAGCTCGAGACGCTTGCCATCATCACCTTGTAGGGATTTGTGCCATGAGTCGAAATAAAGTTTGATTTTTAAAACGACACAACGATTATAAGGTGCTGAACACAACATCTACGTAGGTGAGGACTCCACCATGCAGTTGTTGCTCGTGATGAATATTTATATTACATCGATATGAACATCTGGCTCACATATTCCAGAAAGAGAGCGTGGTAAGACAACCTAAGTTACACAGAATGCAAACAGCAAACATTAGAACAGTGCAAGGCTGAGTCATGGAAAAAAGTTAAGAGTACAATGTTTGGAATACGTACATAACTTTTTTTTTCGAAAAACAGGACATATTTTAGGCACGACATAGGTAGGAATGTAGCTATAACGTTGACATGTGTAGATATATAAGTGTTTTCAGCTAAGTGCGCATAATCTGCTGGGGACGTCTGCCAGTGGCTCCTAAAGCATCGACTAGACTACTCCTTATATGCTCGTACGTATATGTAACACTGCGTACATACTGTAGAATATCATTATTTCAATGGGAGGACTAAAGCGAACGACCAGAGGAGAACACGTCGTATTCACTCCCTCATCGTGTCGAAAGACCTAAATCGTCTTCTCCTGAAAGCTTTCACTCATCGCACTTCACAGACGCGTAGGACAACACCTGTAGGCACCTTCACACAACGAACTGATGACTCATATCTAGTGCTAAGCGTAGCCAGGGGGACAATTTCACTCTGACAAACAATGAAGAGACGGTGAAAAGAGACTTCACCGGGGTGTTATATAACTCGCAGGGTAAAACAATGTTTCGGGAGGTATTTGGAACATCCGACATCCCACCAATAGCTGATTGCAGCTTGTGCATGTGCTGTATAAAGGCTATATATTCTCGGTCGAAGGTTGGGATCCCATGTGCACTCGTAAAATTTGTTATTAGGTGATTAGTCTAGCAAACCCCAAGTACTTAGGCTCAGTCAAAGTCAAGAATTGACTTTTTTTGACCTAGGCTGATATATACGTATTACTCATATACACTTGGGGTTTGTCACCCAAGGTCGGTGATGGAGACGTAGTCAGCACTTTAGTAGTCAAATTAACACAAGATTTTTACACGTCAAGTTCTACTGTACGTACAAGAAAGCGAGTACACAACCTTTAAGAATTTCAAGGCTTCGGGACAAGCATTAACACCCAATCTTTGTCATTTCACTGAAGTGCAGTGCTTCCATATTGCATTTAGAGATTAGGGCTAGGCATTCACCAAGCACCACTTCACATTTTAGGTCACTGACCTTACACTCTTAGGTACTATGATTACAAACCTTTAAGTACTAGAGGGCAAAGCTAAAACACTTTTTTTCCTTTTTCATTTGACTACAGCGTCTTTCAGTAACATCGAGTAACAAATTTTAAATAACGTTCGCCATGTGATATCCCAATTTTCGACCTATCCCAATATACGTGTACATAATCCACATGCATATGTACGTGTGCCAGCTCACTCACTGCTTCTGGACGCAGGAAACAATGTCACTGACCCTTGTCTTTCTGCATTGCTGTTGCTTATTTACATCGCTTGACTATCTTCTGATCCTGAGAATGACGGCGCTCAGCACCAGCAGCCCAATGGTCCAGGCTATGGTGACCAAGTAGCCCCTGTACACCTGCATCCAGAGCAGTCCCCAGCCTCTGGAGAGGATGCCTCTCATGGCCTGACAAGCATAAGTCTGCGGGAGTGCGTAGCTGAGATATCTCAGCCCCTGAGGCATCCCCTCCAGCGGCCAGATTATCCCGCTCAACAAGAGGTTGGGGTAGAATGACCCCAGGGCCAGCTGGATGGCGTCCTGTTCGTTGTCGCAGAGCGCCGAGATGACCAGCCCGAAGGCCATGCCGCAGATGCCTTGAAGGATGGTCAGCAGCACGATCCAAACCATGGGGCCCTCGGCGGGGACGGCGAATACGTAGATCATGAACACGAGCACGAGGGCCACCTGCGTGGACAAGTGTGGTCAGTTTAAGCCACTGGTGGCCATGGACTTCTATTAGCATCTGTAAGCAATAACCTTTTTCTGTTTACTCGCCGTTCCTATTTACTAAGAGCGAGCGAGCGAGCAACCAAACGTGTCTTAAGCACCAAAATCGGGCTCATAAGTTTACACACAGCAACTTTCGTTTACTCGCGATTTTATGCATTACGAGCTTGTGGACAAATAATACTGTTATCGCTTTACTGGAGGGAGTGGAAAAGTGCGAAGAAAACTGTGCAATTCACTAAATACAGCGGGACAGCAAAGTGTGACTTTATTTTCCGGAGTTTTTTTTAAATTGTTCGAGCCATTTGGCCTCTTCCAGGAACGAGGACAGGCCAGATTTACATTTTAAAACTATTTTAAAAATAACCAAGCTGGTGCCTTTTTTACGGCCCTGCAATTTGTGGTTTTCGTTGTCTCACCCCCCCCCCCCCCAAGAAAAAAGAAAAATTGAGTAGAAAATACTCATATAGCAATCCTACGGGGGGCCAATATTGCCTGTGGCAACAGACTTGGCTGCGTGGGCAGAGTTGGCAGGTGATGTCACGTTTTGTCGTCCACCAAAAGTGGAAGCTAATACATCTATGGTCGGGTTTTGTCATTGGGCCACAATAAAGTGGTTGCATATTTTCGGCCCTTTGTGAAGAAGCAGCGTGAGTGAAGGCAAAAAAGTACTTTACCACACACTACAGAACTGGGTCTCTTTGGGCTAGTGCACAATCAAATGCCTGAGGCGGCCAGAAAACGTGGGAAGTGAATGTCAAGACAACCACAGCAACGACGACGACGACAGCGCCGGCTGCGACGATGAAACAGGCTCCTAACAAAAAATGCCAACTTAAACTACAAACGTCATTTTGTCAATGGCGCACAAGAATACACAGCTCTCGAGGCATGACTTCCACCCATCAGGCTTGACACTTCTGGGTTCTTTCAGAAAATATATAGTGACTCGTGCTGATTTGGTCACAATAAAAAAGTCGAAAGTTTGTCACTAAGTCCCAGTTTGTTCGTGCCCTATAGCAATTATACTTGAACTTCTTTCTGAACGAGCAACAGTTAAAGTTACTACTTTCCTGACTAGAAATATGCGTGATACTTTTTTTGCTTTGACTACGATTTTGACCTGTCAAAAAAGTCACGTAGGACTGTGCGATATGAAGAGTATCGTATCAGCCAGTTTCGACATTTTGCCCTAGTATCATCCGATACTCGATCCCATACACGCCACCTTTCGCCACCTGAAGTATCACTTAAAGGCAGTACGTAATACTAGAGAAGAATTCATTGGAGTTGCACTTTCATTTTTGAGCTGCCCTTTATATTTCTAGAGAAACAACTGAAGTGTTTCCTGGAAATACTGTGAAAAAAGAATAGAGATGCTTACAGGTACAGGTTTGTAGCCAACTGTCTATACCTCAAGTTGCAAAAGTAAAGGAATACCTATGAGCTTCAGAAAGGAGGAAAGTATCGCTTAGTAAGTATCGGCGATGCTCTTTTAGGTTGCACGATACGCGATACTTGAGAATCACTGCAGTCAAAACTCGGAAAATATAGTGCCGGGCTGTATGCAGTGTGTATAATTGTCGTACTGCTGTACGTACGTCCCGTTACGTGTACCTTCAAGTCGTTCATGTACCATAGACAACATGGAAAAACTCCTTACCTGCACTACCATGACCACGAACTGCGCAACGACGTGGGCCAGCATGACCTCGGTGGCAGTGACACCAGCCACCCAGCTCCTATCGAGCAGACCTTCCTTGCGTTCGATGATGAAACTGAGCGAGGTGAGTCCGACGGCCATGAAGTAAGTGATGCTGAGGATGACGCCCGGCGCCATGAACTCTGTGAAAGTGGGCTCGTTACTGCCGTAGACAGGCTCCTCGAAGGCCACGGGCAGGGATGCCAGCTCCGGAGGCAGCTGACAAGACTCCAGCAGGTCGCGAGAGAACTCTTGATAGGCTTGACTCAGACGAAGTTGTACAGTGTAACCAACCTGTAACCAAAAGGGGAAGTCTTGTTCAACAGGGTGTTGCAAAAATGCTTCGGCTAGTCAGCCACAATGGGCAGTCTTGGGTCGCACACGGCACAGACTCACCTGTTGATTGGTCATGTCCAGGTGCGCGTGCACCTCGCTCCGGTCCAACGTGTCTGCGTCCGGCAACTCCAGCTGGACCAGGCCGAAGAGTCTCTTGAAGAGCGCCTCCGTGTAGTTGGCCTTGAAGTGAAGCACCCCCCAGTGTCGACCACTCCGGATGGACTCCAGCGCCTCCTCCAAGTGGGTGAAATACGCCGCTGGGGACAAGACGCCGCTGGGCAGATGCGATAGGAAGCGACAGCTCAGATTGCGCCGATGTGACAGGTCGTAGTCGAAGTCGTCGAAGAATCCGGACCTGGCTCCGAGAACGCAGCCGTCGGTGTGGGTCACGCACGTGCCGTCAAGCACGTCTTCGTTGACGATGGCCAAGGTGAGACCTCGAGGGTCTCGGCCTATGGCCAAGCAGAAAAGCGCCACCTGCACGGTGGGGATGATGAACTGAAAGATGAGGAATCCGATGTTGCGCCACATTCGGATGAAGTTCTTGGCCAACAAGGCTGTGAGACGATGGAGGGTCAGGAAGGAGCAGAAGTCTTTCTTCTTGCTGCACGAACAAGGAGGATCAAATCAAGGACAGAGCCGATCATGACTATGGTGACCATGAACAGAGTGGAAGTAAGAATGACTTTGTTCATGGGCTGGCTGGCATTCACTGAGGAAGCCGGAGGCCTTGATCATTCATACCTCGGTTCTATTCATTGCGTTGAAACTAAAGCAGCTTGAAAGCTGCATTTAAGTGTTAATAAAGTTCAGATTCTTGACAGCAGTTTGCTCTGGGCTTAATTTGATCCTCCCTTGTAGGGTTGGCATTGTCGTTCTTCTGCGTGGGCACTATTTTCGTGGCCAGCTCGTCCATCTCGACGTCACCGTTGCCGTCGTCTTTTCGAGGCTTCTTATCCTCCTTGGAGACGACGGAGCCGTTGCTCTTCTCTCCCTGACAGTCGTGTTTGGCCAGGAGCACCTCCTTTTCGCGCTCCCGCTCATCCTCGTCGCCCAGGCAGAGGTGCAGGAAGACGTCTTCCAGCGTGGGCCTCTCGTACATGTCGAGCAGGGTGTCGGGGTGGCCCTCGGCCAAGAGACGGCCAAATCTCATCATCCCCACCACGTTGGCTTGACGGGCCTCCTCGATGTAATGGGTCGTGATCACGATGGTCGTCTGCTGACCCACAGACCGAGAGATCTCCAGCAGGTGGCTCCTGAGGAAGGTATAAATTGTTCATTATCATGACACCAATTTCGTTAGATAAAGTAAATTAGACCAGAAAAGAGAACTTTTGGCATTTTCGCCCAGAAAAGCTTTTCATTTATGACTCAAAGTATAAATCCTTCGTCTATTCAAGAAACTCTGACTTTCCCTTGCCTGCAAGAGTCAAAGTGGTCCTCTTGACATCACAGAAACATTTATCCTGAGACAGCTTAATTGAAAGTTGGTCCGAAGTCGTATAAAGAGTGACAATACTTTTACGCCACCCTGTCCACCTCAAGTCGTCCTTTGAAAATTAAAGATTTTAAGCCTTTCTCGCAAGTACCATATGCACTGTCGAAGCAATGGGTCGACGCCCACCGTGGGCTCGTCCAGGATGAGCAGCTCCGGCTCGTGTAGGAGCGCGGCCGCCAGCGAAGCTCGCCGCTGCTGCCCCCCGGACAGATCCGCGATGAGACGACCGCGGTCTCTTGGAAGATCGAGGAACTCCAGCAAGAAGTCCGAGCGCCGCTTGACCCTCTGGGCCGGTAGGCCGAAGATGCGGCCGAAGTAGCGTAGCGTCTCTCTGATGGTGAACTCGAAGTAGAGCGCGAGTTCCTGGGGCATGTAGCCGACGCGCGCGCCCGGCACACCGGCCACGGCGGACCCAGGAGCGCCCCCGAACACGGTCACCGACCCGGCCGCCAACCTCTGCTTGCCTGAGCCAAAATGTACATTTAGTACACAACCTTAGCGCATTCTGTATAGTATTACATGGTATAAACAAAGTCATGGCGTCTGACGTGGATCCAATACATGTGGACGTACGATATAGTTCTTACAAAAAATGTGCGCTTACACAAAGTAAAGTCTTATCATATTTGCACCACTCGTAGGCGGTAGAACAGCTTGTACTATCCCTGAACGATGCATCAAGCTATTACGTGTATGGAAATTGGAGAACGTTGCTGGAGAGCGGCTTCAAATTCAGGTACCTACTGCACCGCAGGTACAGTGCAGTGGAGGAAAGCACCTCGCTGTTGCAGGTGCAGACGGACACGTCAGAGGACACCATGCTGGAGTCAGGTGTCTCGCTGTGCCTGGCAGGCACTGGTGAATTGAGAGTAGCAACAACCTAGCCTCTGTTTCGGCAATGACAACAAGCTCCCTTTCTCCTTCTCTCCCTCACCGACGTACCTACGATGCACTGGAGCAGCGTGGTCTTGCCGCAGCCCGACGGTCCGAGCAGCCCGTAGATCGCGCCGCGAGGGATCGTCATGTCCAGGTTGACGAGCACCGGCACGCGGCGGCTGGCGCGGCCGCGGCGGCCATAGTGCTTGTACGCGCCGCGGAAAGCGATGGCGGCCGCGCAGTCATTGGCCATCTTCTGTGGAGAGGAGGAGGCCGAAGAGGCTGCTGCGGCCGCGGGGACGACAGCGGGGACGACTTCTTCGGGCCGCCGCTGCAGGAGCTGGCCTTCTTCTGCCTCCAGGGCACTTCCTCTCTCTTCCGGCATCTTGATCGGTCAGAGCAAGAAATCTGCACACATCATTGCAGCCGCAAAATTCGCTATTAGTCTTCATGCAGCCGTCCAATCTGACTTTATCGCAAAATTGTTTGCTCAAATGATGCTAATTGCTAATGTAAGGTACTGACAGAAGGACGAGGTTTTTCTCTCCTTCTTGAACTAAGACAATCATAGAGCAGCGAATTCCGCAACCTGTTCCTAAGCACCGACATGACTAACAACCTCAACCCTTTTTTTTCGCGTGCTGCAAGCGTCAAGTCATGAATTTGCACAACCTCTTCTGTCACCTCCTTTCTTCTCCTTCCCTTTTTTGCGCGTCACTCAATATCACGTGGCAGGGGACGACGACGGCGGCGGTGGCGGCGGCGACGACGGCGACTCGGACAGTGCCATCTAGCACGCCCACCTCCACAACCTCGTCAGTACTGCACTGGGAGGCCATTGCAACTCTTTCCCAAGGAGTTCCTGTGCGTATTTCCCCCTCTCTCCTCCTTTGTCCTCATTTATTTTGGCTGCAATGATGACGAACACAGATTTTTCCCTCTTCTTGGACGAGATTTCTTCACCTCCACCCAGGATTAAGGATGAAGGTGGACACGATGATGATGGCACCGAAACCACCTGCAAGAAGGAGAAAACAGCGTGTGATTCTTCAAGAGTTCACGACGTACGTGCACAAGGGCGCTAAAAAAAAAGAGGCCTCTCATGGACCTGAGATTTTTATCGTGACAATGATGGTGATTTCCTCTTGACTGCGACTCCAACAAAGCCTCCATTATATCAGCTACTAACGCGACTACTGAGAAGAGAAAGAAATTTCAGCGCTTTTTTCTACTCGAACTTGACAGGAAGCGACCAAGTCAGGGCAATTTAAGCGCACAGATAAGACGACGCCTTATGGTAAAAGTGTAGCACGCATCCCAGCGTACGTAGGGAGTAACACTGTACGTACATGGAGGGAGTTCCATTCTAGCTAGGCCTAGAAGGCCTAAGAAGAAGAGGAAGAAGCGCACGCCAAATTGCCTGTCGTAGCTCATGAT
>JAAUXU010015094.1_pt1 | contig 19444 bp, 15 predicted proteins | sample 7278151 | NCBI WGS metagenome assembly JAAUXU01 (sample SAMN14350113, study PRJNA611818) | marine sediment metagenome | isolation source: surface marine sediment (1.8m) | place: French Polynesia: Moorea | collected 2018-08 | reverse complement strand
TGGACCACTTATCTAGTCACTTAGGTACTACGTCCGTACATCGCATCGCTCGGGTACTCAGTTTCACGTATCTACCAGTAACTTACATGATACGGCACGCGTAGTGACAATCGCTACTAGGGCGTGCGGACACGACCCGATGACTGGCTCTGAGAGCCAATGATCTCCTTATTTTAGAATTGTTTCGTCATGTTTTAAGTGTCAAGCCGCTGCAAACACGCTTGCCGAGAGGCCACTATGTTAAATCGAAACTCAGCGATGAGTTCTATATGACAAAATGAGTTTCGCCTGTGAGGGAGGCGAGCGTCTCGGGGCCCTCTCTGTCAGCGTGTTCTGTGATTCTGTAAGATCGAGTTGACCAGCTCGGATTTGGAGTCTTTATAAGTACCAAAAAGAGTACAGCTTCAGACCAGCGAGCTGTAGTGTCCTCCCAGTCTACCAGCCTCTCATGTATCGCTGTAGAGTGCACTTGTGCCTGAAAGACTCTCCGGCACCAGTCACCACTTATCTATCATGACGTCCGTCATCGCATCCAAGGCCGGAGAGCTCTCAACACTTAATTTCTTGGCACAAAGTAGTGCTGTACATTGCTCGACTCTGTAAAAACGTATCCAACTTCTCAACAGTCCTCGGGCCACGTCCAGTTCACGTGCAATCCCGACATTCCCCTTGCTGGCTGCGAGAAGCACAATGGTACGCTCGCTTCCTTAGCTTGTCCAAGGTGGACCCATGCGCTTGATTATTGCTATGCAAGGGTGTGTGAGGGCGCAAATGACAGTTCAACTCCTGTAGAACTTGGAAATCCCTCCCCCCATAACAACCCCGTAACTAAATCACCCAAAAAGTGGAGAAATGGCCCCTAAAATTCAACTACCCAACTCTCCTGGCGCACGTGGCATAATTTACGTTCTTGTAAACATTTTAAAAACTTAATGATTAAAAACTACGTCAATCGTGCCCTCATTTCGCCCGCTTCATAGGTCAACACGGAACTGCAACTTCATATGCCAGCTTTTTGCACATGACTACGTACCGGAAACCGTGGTGCAAGAGGCCTGCGAGAGAGTTTGCGAATATGAGTGAAACAACGAATGCGTAGAGGAAGAGCCAAGGGAGCAGAAACGCCCGCTGCCACAGCTGGAGTCCGCGTAACGCCAACAAATCCACAAATGAGGCCAGAGGAGCGAACACAGAAACGGTCAGACCTGTGGAAAGTGAAAATTTAATGGCGTCCAACGTCTACGCTGATGTGTTCAAATGTCACAAATCGCAGCCTTGCGTTTGCACTGCCTGACGTCAAACAGTTGATTCAGCATACAAAAATATTTACAAGGGTCTTATTCTCTGGTGCATTAATGTAATTAGTATGTTGGAGGGGACCTCCATGAATCGACTGAAGTTGTCAATGATGCAACAATTCTGGCCTAGGGGAAACTGCATAAAATCCTTTATTAAAAAAAGGCCTATAAAAGAATAAAAAGCCTCGAGTTGTAGTGTGTTTCACGACGCAGAAGAAGATATCTTATCACAAAGCAGTAGTGTCCTGACACCATGCGTAAGGATAAATACGATTAACTGGCAGCAAAAAAAAATATATCAGCACTTCCCATCGGTTTATCCAACGTTCAGTCCAGACAAGTGCAAGATTTTCTGCACATGCATCTGTGTCATCGAGTCTACGAGCAGTCGGCATTAAAGAAGTCATCCCCATGGCGACGCCATCGCTGAGCAAGGAGGAAGGGGGCAAGAAGTCGAGAAGTCAACAGAAAGTCATGTGCGAGGGCAAAAAATTGATATGACGGCATAAAAATATCTCCTTCAGTCATGTCAAACCGGAATTTCTCTTGTGCATGCACCCAGTACACACTTTAGCTTTAGTAGCCAGCACTTTTTTGCTCACTAGAAATGTGATCAATTCTCTTCTAGTAGCATGAGTTGTGCAGGCCATGGTCGTTTCTCTCCGTGATGATGTTTCTCACCACCAGCTTGGAAAATGGTGCCACTGAGTAGTTATTACGATTCCAAACAATACCTCTGCATATCCACTTAAGGTCGAAAGTTTGCATACACCTGAGAAAAATTCTTTTTCTTCTCTACGAATGTTACAGCGCTCGCTCAGAGATGATAAAGGAGGACAATTCATAATGAGGCTGATGCCACATGGAGAAAGGTAGTTTTTGTTCCTAACCGTATGCAGCCTCTCGACCTCAACTGCATGAATGAGGATGATGGGGGAAAAAAGAAAGAAGCTGCGTCAACATTGGACAGGGGGTCTGCTATAACTCAGCTACTAGTTAACCTGTGAGTGACTTTGCTCTTTGACGCCGCGTACAAGTTGAACAGACCGTCTGTCACTGCTTCATGTATGACACACTTTTCGCCTCACCTATTCTAAAGAACTGAGTTCGCTGATAGCCGCTGAACTCAGGCGTCCAATCTGTGCAGAGCGCCAGCACCAGGAACGTCACGCCAAGGACCGTGTACACAAAGTTCAAGATGGAGAGAAAGCGGATGACGGAGAGCGAGACACGAAACAGCTTGAGGCGCTCGTGGTTCTGTCGGAACGAGGCCAGCACGTGGATCATCTCGAAGAAAGACTGTCGGTCGGACCCGGGCGCCTGATCGGCGCTCGCCGTCCCGGCTTCCAATGCGCTGGGGGTGCTGGCTGCCCCTTCCGTGGGTGCAGCTTGGCCAGTGCCGTCAGACGTCATCGCCAATGTGAAGAAGGAGGGATCCCGTATGAATGTCCTACGAGTAAAGGTCGACAGAGGCATGAATAAAATGTGTGAACGGAGAGTTAGTCAGAATCTCGAAAACAAATAGTTACGAGCAAAACCTCTGGTGTTTTTCAATCAAATCTTCAGTTTCTGCACGTCTACTACATCAATTGACCTATGCTTCACCGAGGATCTCCTGCCCGTCCTCGGACATGTTGAAAACCACCTCCAATCACTTCCTTTTCGACCTCCATTTCAGACTTCAAACACAGACTAACGATTCTCTCTACGACTGACATGACCATAAGCTTGAACAAGGAGCACTTATGGGCCTTTGTTGCTGTTTCGCCAGCCAAAGCAAACTCAAAAGCTACATCTGGCTCCACTTTGTCAGTGTGTGGGCAAACACCATCCTACCTTCTTGGTGGCAAATTTGAAAGTTACAGCCTCCACGCAGACATTTTTCATGGTGCTGCTTTGGTACGACACATGTAAAACTATGACAGTGCAACAACTAAGCCCAATAGACTTGTCGGTAACACAGATATTGACCTGGTCTGAGTTTTGTTGGTATGTCTCTCGTAGGAAAATAAGATGGCGTCTCCTCCGTTCTTTATCCCTTCTTTTTCCACTCTTCTCGCTTGCTTAACGCTCGCTAGCTCCAGGCTCGCCCTTCGCCTTCACTGCACCTGGCTCGTGGTGAACAACGGCTGATCCGAGCGAACTTGGACTCGGACTCTTCCTGGGGGCGAAAATGATTTTCACCTCGTGTTCATGAAGTGAGTTTGCTTCAATTTGTCGATGATGTTCAATCAGTGAAAACGATCCCTAACTCACAGAAAGCCATTGGAAGTCAGTGACCAGGACGTGGTGGGCAAAGCAGCAACCCCGGCACTGTCATTGGTACTGATCAGGGCGTCCAACTGGGGCTTACCCGAAATATCGTTTACTCGACTGGCTGGACTGGCCTTGACTGTTCGTGTGGAGTGAGTGACTCATGGATACTTTAAAGCTGGTCATGGGTCAGCTTGAGCCGCAACAGCTGAGGTCGCAACCACACTTAGCCATAGGATGCTGAGGTACTGTCTAAAAATGACCTACCTTTTTGTGAAGTAAAAGAAAACAGCTATTCAGCATCTTGGATAGATACTCTACTAATGCTAGGTAAGCTGCTCTACTAATCCTGTGTCTTCTTTTTGTTTCCTATTCTTCTAAGGGGACAAACCTGAATTCAGGGAACTTTTTCACCGATAACTGAATTTGTCCAAGTATCATGGTCCATAGCTGTTGACTTCATGGGCTAAGATGTTCAATTCCTGCAACGAGCCCAAGCTGACTACTTACTCCATCCCTATCCGTTGCGGCTGAATCACTTACTTGTTTCAACAGCAGCAGCAGCAGCAGCAGCAGCAGCAGCAGCAGCAGCATCTGATTCGTCGACAGTGCCTGGCCTCGGGCTCGAGCGAAGTAAATTGCAGTGCCCGAAGCGCCCTCTAACACGCAGGCGAGAACTACAGTACATAGATCTCAACATGCCTCGAGAACAGTCTGTAGGGTTGGTTGCGTACAAACAACAATACGTTCTCTCAGTGAGAACACGCTGTTGACGCCATCATTCGTCACGTAGCCAAAGACTTATGTTCTCATGAATCATCGGAAAGAGCATTTTTATTCTTCAGACAATCAACTCACTTGCGTACAAGACTTCCAGACTGTCTTTGAATCAATAAATTACACATAGGTACCTGAAGACAGTCGCTCAGTTATCAAAATTATAATAAGAATTAAAAACAACTTAATTAAATGCCCGAGAACATCAACAAGGGAAAATCTACCTACGATAACTGGATGATCATGTCCAGATCTATTTCTGGAGGCGCTTTTGCCACCCGGCCTTCACGTCTTGACGTATCATAGCCATGAATGAAAGTGAACCTCGAATTTAGTCTTCAAGGTTTCTGAAGGCCGTCTGCATTGCCTCGTTGAGCTCGTCAAAATCCGCTTTGATCTTGGTCTCGCCGTCCTTGACCGGGTCCTTAAACTTCATGGAGCTCAGCTGGAAATCAGTCAGACAAATTGAACCTGACGCTCTGAGGGCGCACGGGCAACCTATTGAGATATTATTACCTGATAGAGGATGTTGCTCATGGCTTCCTTGATGACATTCCACGTAATCTTGACGTCGCTCTGAGCCGTGGCCTCGACAGCATGGCGGGCAAGATCGTAGAAGGCCACAATGTTACGAAGCATGCCAACCTAAAGAAGATGGAGCAGGCGTGAGTGATCCACCTACTGCACGGTATGCACTCAGAAGTGCTGGTGCAGCTGAACACAGTGGACGTACCGTCTTGTAGAATGGGCAGTATCTATCGTATGGAGAGTATCCGTTCTGCTGCAGGAAGTCGTCCTTCAGCAGTTTGGCGACCTCCAATGTGATCTTGTCTGTCTCTGCCAACGAAGCCTTGCCCACTAGCTGCACGATCTCGGAAAGATCCTCTTCCTCCTGGAGGATCTCGCTCACCTAAATATAAGCAACAAACCGCAAACTGAGTGTTACTGAACTTGTTCACCTGAAAAAAAACTAAAACTGACCTTTGTGCGCAGTGCTACGAACTCCGGGAAGTTCTTCTCGTAGTAGTCGTCAAGGGCTCGCGTGTACTTTGAGTACGAGATCAGCCAGTTGACGGAAGGAAAATGCTTTCTCTGCGCAAGCTTCTTGTCCAAGCCCCAGAAGACCTACACGCAACATAACATTCAAATCCAGCAAACATGGACGGACACTAAGCACGGTTCACCTGCACGATGCCCAACGTGGCTGTAGTGACAGGATCGGCAAAGTCACCTCCGGGCGGAGATACCGCACCGACGATGCTAACGGACCCTTCTCTCTCCGGGTTTCCTAGACATTTAACACGCCCGGCGCGCTCGTAGAACGAGGCCAGTCGAGCCCCCAGGTAAGCCGGGTAGCCGGAGTCCGCAGGCATCTCGGCCAAGCGACCAGAGATTTCGCGAAGAGCCTCAGCCCAACGAGATGTCGAGTCGGCCATCATGGAAACATTAAAACCCTGCGACAGGAAGCGAGTATTTGTTTTGTCGAGCCCATATTAGCTAAGTCCTTACAGTTCACGTTGTGTACCTGATCTCTGAAGTACTCCGATAGAGTAATTCCCGTGTAGATGGACGCCTCTCTCGCGGCCACGGGCATGTTGGAGGTGTTGGCAACCAGCGAGGTTCTCTTCATGATGGATTCCTCTTTCCCCTCGATCTCAACCGTCAGCTCGGGAAAGTCCCTCAGTACCTCACTCATCTATGTGCAATGTAAAGTGATGATGATCATTTAACACTTGGCGTCGCCGTAATAAATACTGTCCGCACTTCGTTTCCACGCTCTCCGCAGCCGACGTAGATAATGATGTCGGAGTTCGAGTACTTGCTAAGGGACTGGGAGATTACGGTTTTGCCGCAGCCAAAGGCTCCCGGAATGGCTGTAGTGCCGCCTTGGACAGCTGGAAAGAGCCCGTCGAGAATCCTTTGGCCGGTGAGAAGCGGATGGTTGGCAGGGAGCTTTTCGGTGACTGGTCGAGGTTGTCGAACTGGCCACACCTGTGGAACACACACATAGAAGAAAAAACGTTTATAACGAACTTTGACCACGTGCTAACCTGCATGAGGGTGTACTCGGTCCTCTCTCCGTCGAACTCTGTTTCTAGGACTTTGTCTTTGATAGTGTAGTTTCCTGCTGGCGCAACGTAGGTGATGGTGCCTCTGGCCTTGGGAGGCAGCATGATGCGTTGTCGGATCAACGTATTCTCCTGTACGGTGCCGTAGCAGTCACCACCGGTCATGTGTGCTCCTAGCTTGATGCCCGCCGAGGGTTGGAAGTCCCATTCCTACGCATACGCATCCGAAATGACACAAGTGCTTGAAGAATCATGCTAAACCGACGCAGCTACCTGTGTCACACTGAGCGCAGACGTGTTGACGCCCTTGGGGATATAGATGGACTGCGTCATCTCGTTGATGTCTTTGAGCGGCCGCTGGATTCCGTCGAATATGGAGCCCATGATGCCAGGCCCCAGTTCCACGGAAAGGGGCTTGCCGGTGCGGAGGACGGGGTCGCCCACAGTCACTCCCGAGGTGTCCTCGTAAACCTGCGACGAACATCACATTGAGCGAGACGTGAAGTCAACAATTTATGCAGAACATGCCTGAATAGTGGCGAGGTCTCCCTCCAGCCGAATGATCTCCCCCACCAGCTCGTAGTATCCCACCCGGACGAGCTCGTACATGGCAGAGCCGGCCATCTTCTCGGCAGTGACGACGGGACCCGAGACGGCGTGCACATAGCCGAACTTGCCCTCGCGCTCCTCGTCGCGAGCCCGAGGAAGCTTTTGGTCCATTGCGCCGGCCATGGAGGAGCTCCGCTTTGGGTTGTCTTACCTTGTCTTCCTCGAGGCCCCGTCGATCATGTGACGGCGACGGCAGCAGTAGTGCGGTAGACTTGCACTACACACTAGTGATCGACCCAAGCTCAAGCCGAGCTATGCTTGGCTTGACTATCAAGCCAACTAAAGTTTGAAGTTTTGCTAACATCCTCATGAGTTGTATATAAACTTTGAAGGCAAAGACGGAATCCAAAAACTAATTATTTCTTCATTTCATTTGACAAGAATGTCTTTAAAGGAGTCTTGCACCAAGTACAGCATATATTGCAATATGTAGGTAAGCAGTACATTTTTGCGAAAATCGAATATTTTGCCAAAATTGAATGTGTTAAAATCGACTGCATTCTCTTTGTATAAAATGTACATGCAGTACACCACAATATTTCAATCTTTAAACCTTTTGATTTTTTTTAAATTTCAAAAGTACTTGTGATTTTGGGGCGATTTCACACAAAATGTACGGAGTACCTTTTACAAGTACGGTACTAGTCTTCATCTCTACTATGAAATCCATAGATCGTCCGGAGTCGTGTAGGGCACCCCTCGGTGTTGTTTAGAAGCTTGGGTATGGCTTGTGCTCCATGGCTTGAACTCCATCGCCACCACAGACGCACGCAGCACTGTACGAGAAGCGAGTCAACACCAGGCAGAGACGGCTCGGAGTGACCACAAAGAATTGCAAGAAAGACGACTAACAACGCACAACAGGAGAGTTACTCGGAAGATTGCATCTCTGAGTACTAGCATAGTGAGCATTTCCCTCTGTGGTCTGCACTTGTAAGGTGTTCTGAGAGAAGAGGAAAATCTGAATGTGTTCATAGCTGATCCTTCGTCTCTGCACCCGTGAGTTCCGAGCTTCAAGCTCTGGGGATGGTTTCGAACTACGTTTTAGCGAGTACGAGCCGACTTAAGTTGAAAGATGTGAGCTTGAGTCGACTTGACAGGGCAGCTTGAAGCTACACCGAGAGCTCAGGGCTCACGGGCACTGAAAAAGTGGGCTCGTGAGACGCTTTGGGCAAAGAAGAAGCCCAAGCTGGCACCGAGCGAACTTGCGCTTGGTTGCGCTTTCCATCCCGGATTGTCTTAAGGAGGGAGGTCTACTTAGTCCTCGCCTTCGTCAAGTCAGGCAGGAGCAGCAGAGAGAAGGGGAGGAAGGAGCAGGTCATACTGACGCGGCTGTCCGTGTGGCTCAGGAGCAAGAAGTGTATAGAGAAACTCAGCTGACGTCCGGCAGCAGGGTGCAAGGCTGTGTGGCGAGATGTGAACATAATTGTGTCAACACAACGCCTAATGCATGAATTAACACAATTGATGCATTAATGTCTGAAGGAGCAAAGTGAAACCTTTTAAATGTTCACATGACTGAGCAGACACCCAAAGCCTTTCGCGTTGACATTGATGAAGAAACTGTGCTACAGCTCCTCTTATTTCTATGTGCCTTTTGTTCCTTTCCGCATCATCTGAATCTTATCAAAACCGAAAAAACTTTAACTGAGGCCTAATTTTCTCCTCATTTCACTTCACGACATTGCCTTTCTTGCCTAAACTGACCGCTTCTATTCTAGTTGCTCTAGCCCTCGTCAGCTGTTTGGCTCCTCTGGTCGCCGTGCCGCATCAGAGTTACTCGCTCGCTTCTTCGTACTCCGTGGTGCACTTGCAGTAGCGGCGCGACCAAGGAATTCTATCTACACCTGGACCACTCAAGCCAAAATTAGGGAAGAACAGGCCAGTGAACGAGGCTGGCGACGGCTAAAGGTGTTTCAGGGTGACTAAAAAGTCAGCTGTTGCTTGTTTCCAAGAGACGCGACAAGAATGCTTGCTTCTCGTCAATAAATACTTTCCTTGCACTCGCTTAGCTTTCGTCATCTGTCTTTCGTAAAACCGAGGGCCTAAAATGATGGCATATTCTACTTTTCACTGAAAATGACCGAAGAAGTTACTTTAATTTCACGAGTTTTTACATTTTTCTATTTTTGTGTTCTTTGGCCAATGCATGTTTTCAGTCAATTCAGACATAGATGTTGCCCCAGCACATTGATGTCTTCATTATACATTCTGTTTATGCAATGCTAAGATACATAAAGGATAATTTTACACATATGTATGATATAATATTTTTTGTCGTGATATATCTGATCGCTTGCACGGGGTCAGGCCTCTGGATGTACATAAAACAGATGGTAATAGATCAAGCGACACAAAATATCATCTGGGGTACTTGGGAATAACTGCACGGCGAAAAAGGGTTGCATTTTGCCATAAGCACCTACTATTCCAACAAAAAGCTGCATCGCACTCGTAAGAAAAGGTTTGCCCAAGCTTTTGTTTGACAGCAAGCAATGTATCCGTGTCAACTCAGTAGAGCACACTGAACATTCATGTGAGAAAATATAACATTTTCAAAGAAGGTCTCCCAACAAATGGGGGATATATAAGTAAAAAATCTTCAATCTTCCAAGTCCATAGTAAGCTGATGGATTACAGTCACTCCAGCATTGGAATCAGCCTTCAAATAACTTGTTGTATAGTTAGTCGTACTGTGTGAAAATTGCCCTACCTGGCACCTTCATCCCCTTCGTTGTTGTCATGTTTCTGTTACTGCCATAAAGAAGAAAGACACCCCAACAGCTGGCTTTTCTGTTGAACACCTGCCTTTCATGTGTAGTCCAGGCGTATACAGACTTCCATGGCGCGAGCGCAGCAAAATCTAGGCAAAATCTAAACAATCCCCCTGGCCTCTTCCCTCTTGCCTGCTGCTCTTCCCTCGTTGGCGCCCCCACCCGTGCCGCCAGTGGCGCCAGCGCTGTCAGCGCCGATAAGGGCCCCCCCCCCCCCCCCCCCCCAAGCAGAGGTGGCAGAATTGCCGGCCTGGCCTGATCAGGCAGCAGCAGGTTCGGCTCGTCTTCTTCTTTCTGTCTGAACGGAGCTCAGTTGTTTAACCGACCCGACGCAAACAACAGCAGGACGAGAACTGCTGAGGAGAACAAATTCAAGTGAGAGGAGGCCGCCAACTCCGACGGCGAAGAGATCTCGAGCGTCTTGAGGCTCGCTTTCGTTGGGGGGTGTTCTAGCACCGCGTGTACGCGCGAGCTTCCCCCACCCCCATCCCTCTGCATCAGCGTCCCTCCTCCCCCTTCACCCCCAACCACCACTTCCGGAGACCCCGAGGAGAGAGGAGATGTCGGGGTCGTCAGCGCATCATCATCCCCACCACACCCGGCGGGCGTGGAAGCTACGTGAGTGATAATTGAAGTCTTCGGGCATCCTCCACGCCGCTGGACGCTTCTAACTCACTTCAGCGATAACGGACTGCTCAACGAGCACTTGCTTGTTGACGTTGTCCTCCCCCCGTCCCTCCATGGACGCCCCGGACGTGCAGTTCTTGTCCATTATAAGAACCGCGTGAAAAAGAAGGCGTCGTCATTTCGCGCCGTCTTTTCGTGTTGGTGCGCAAGCGCGTGCGAGGCGCTCAAGATTAATCTCAGGGACGTCGTGAGGACATACGCACCTCTCCTGCCCCCCCAGGAGGAAGCGCAGTTGTGACATCATTGGACGCACTGCTCTCCTTCACAATGCAACTCTATTCCTGTCATCCCAAGCCCTTGATCTCTTCTTCCCTCGAGCAAAGAGATAGATCCTCGATAGCGTCTAAGACCAAGTTTTCTCGACGCTACAGGTGTGCTAAAGGAAGAGAAAAGATTAATTAGTCTGCACCGCAGCGTCCAGGACATCGGTCACACACATTTCAGACGACCAGGGGACACCAGCCTGCCAAGCAGCCTGGTGTCCCCTAGCTCCTGTGGAGGGCTTTTTTGTGGGCCTGCGGCCCATTTACATGTGTGTTGTGCTTATGGTGGCAGAATTTTCACAGTAGCTGATGAAGCTGACATTTTATTCACTGCACACAGCAGACTTCCCCTTTTGTTTTTTTGTTCACTGGTTGATACAATTTGAATCTGTTTCTTCCTCTCGGACATCCAGTTGGTCTCCTGCTTCTAGCACCATCTGTTGTACACCTTTGTCATGAAGCTAAAAAATTACATTTGTGAGTGTCACACACTCAAGTGCAATTTTGTCACTCCTGAGAGTGGGGTTGCTTCCCTCCCAAACGGGGGTTAGGATCCGTCTGCCCAGATCAATGTAGTTTGGAAAGAACGAAAAACTTGGCCAGGTCCATTAGGGGAAGGATTTCCCTCAGTTCGAGACCAGTCTAAGTCACGTCAGACTATGGAGGAAAAAAGAGAAGAATGATTATCTGGAGAGAGGAGAGAAAACAAGGACTTTTGCACATGTCCAGACGACATACGTCATGTCTTCACACGCGCAGCTCCTTCCACACGTTACTGTTTTTTGTTGTGTGTGCCCTGAAGACGAAGGAGACCATTGCCAGTCTCTCTCTATTCCCCCCCAGCCAATCCTGTCATCTGACTGGTGTCTCAATCTCTTGGTTTCCTGGTACCAACTGGCGGCACCCTTTTCTCCTCTTTGTGCGCTAATTGTGAGAATTATCATTGTGTGAGTTCTCCCCCCGCTCATGTGCTGTACTTACACAGCTACTTTGTCCCACTGTGACTGGTACAGGGGAATGCCTCCTCCCATTCACACAGTGTCTTGGCAGGAGAGATTTTGGCTGTGCCTCAGGGCCCATTGTGTCTACGTGCGGTCTCAGCTGAGACGATGTTGACAATTGCAAGCCCACTAAGGAGCAGGCACGTTTAATTGACCAGAGTGGAGCAACTTCAGTGATTACACCCGGACTTTTCCCACGAACTCGCAACCGAAAGCTGACGACGGAGCCGCAGACTTTTCATCCGCTGCCTGAGGCAGGAACAACAATGCATGCATTCAGTTGCACTGGATTTGGGCTTTAGTAGCAGGCTTTTGGGACCGACTTTTTTTTCCAGAGCAATCTCAGGTTATGCGAGTGACCCGACTTTTTTCCGCCGAATGCTGGACGAAATCCTCTCGGCAGAATCCTTTTCCTGCGGTCGGTGCTGCTGCATGCTGATCCAACGTTCACACTGACTCCTCTTGCTCTGCTGTGAAAATAGCCAATTAAACGTGCATCATTCGTCTACCCTCAGATACCTATTTTTTATTCAGGTATTTATTCGGAACTTCATTAACGTCCTCACGAGAAAGTCCCAAAGAGAGACCATTTTGCGCATCATCCCTCAACGCGGCAAACTTTTTGCCACTGCTGTGCTGCAGCATAGTTTTCTTTCGTAGCAACTCCCCCACATGTGTGTGGTGCACTTAGGTGTGTGCAGCGAACACATACGTCGTATCTCCAGGCATCATTCATTCTCGTGAAATCTGTTCAAAAGAGTGAGAAAACCATGGAACCGTTTGAAGTGGTGCAACAAAAGCCACTCCCGGTGGAAACCCCCGAAGCCTCCGAAAAAAGTGCTCGCATTCCTGACGCTCAGCCACCGATGTGTTTTCTTTCTTGCCAAAACTACTGTGTTCGCCACCAGAATGTGCTGGGTGGACGGGGGAGATTCGCATGTCGTTGCCCGCCTTCAACATGAGTTGGAAATGCGATTGGTCCACTCTGAACAATGATGCTGTCGAGTTTTTTTTTTATAAATATTTGGATTTGGAAGGCGGGCCTGACAGGCAGCTCTCTTTGACACCTTAGTGGAATGTGCGGACGTGTTCTCGCATGGTTCGTGCATGTTAAACCATATATCCTTACTTTTGTCTCTTACTTCAGAGGAGTTCGTGGCCCACGCCGCCAACGTCAACTGCCTCGCCCTTGGCCACAAGTCGGGCAGAGTGTTGGTGACAGGAGGAGATGACAAGAAAGTCAACCTGTGGGCCGTGGGGAAGCCAAACTGCATTATGGTAAGCAATAGCCCAGCGTCGTGTGAAAATGAACTTTTTCCTCGCTATTTTTTCTTTCCGTGACAAGTTACGTACACAGTTTTCACTGTACTTTAGAGAACGTACAAAAGCTGAGCGAGACTAATTGTGAGGTTTCTCTTCCTCCTCCTCAATTATCAGCATGTACTTGCATACATACTACATAAGCAGCGTTCCCATATGTCCCCCCCCGTAATTTCCCAATGTTCGTTATGCTAATAGGAGGGCAATTCATTTATCATACCTTGTGACAAAGCACATACTTTTTTTTATTTTTTTGCGACACTTCTTACTTCGTCATAAGTTTCCCATCTGTGACCTTCCATGACTGCCAAAGCAAGTCTCGCTTCGTGTCCTTGGCGGACTGCAGCAGCTATTACTATCAAGGCCACGCAAACCGCGCCTGGGTAAAAAATGCATGCAAGAAACCAGTGACTCGTGCTTTCGTTGACGAATTAGCACAATGTACTTGGGAGCCTCGACATCCTGAACTCGTTCGCTAGGAAACTGCTCACACACACTGAGTGTGTAGACGCACCAGACAAGCTTAAATGCAGCTAAATCTAACCTAACAACAGCAAAAAAGCTGATCTGGAGTGGCTTGTGCCAGTCTAGACCGCAGGTTGTGTAATTTTTACTTTGGAACACGACCAAAGTCGACACAAGTTTTATTATTCGCCAGTGTGGAAAGGAGTGAGCTTGCGTCCTCACGCTATGCCTGCTCCTTTTTTTAGGGCCCTTTGCAGTGCAAGCATGAAAACTGTTAGTACTAGTAGTACCTGGTTGCCTCATTTTATGGCTGTGTAGGAGCTGTGTGCGCGTTGCCTACCGCAAACTTGCGGTCGATGAGCTCTTCTTCTTGTCACTTTATGCTCCGGTTCGTGATGGGCATCCAATGCAGGTTTCTTTTTCTCCTAATCCTATTTAGCTACCTGAGGAGCTCCACTTTTCTGTGGAATTGTTCTACAATTCCTACAAGCAAGTTCAGTGGCCTCAACAGAAGTTGACTTTGCATTTGGTCGCTCTGGCGGTCGCTCGTTGCCTCTAGTTACGCGCCACTGAGCAAAAGACGCGCTCTGCACCGCGGCAGGCCTCTTTTCTGAGGTTTCTGAAGTTTTCTCAAAGTTTTTCCTGGGCATTTTGCTTCGTGCAGACCCCAGAAGATTGCTATGACATTCTGAGGTTACTACACACATCTCGGAAGTGTCTGGAGGAGCTCTGCTGCAGCCGATGGCTCGGTCGTGGACTGATTGATGATGATGATGTCACTGTTGCTCTCAAAGGGAAGGGAGTCTCTTTTTTCCAGGAAAAATGTGTGACTTCTCTCAGAACAAAAAGGGGACCTGGCTTATTAGTGACTAGAGCAACTTTTGCAATTATGAGGGCAAAACCCCACTTGCTTTATTGTTCTTTTGTCAAAGGCTTTTCTTAAAAGCAGCTTCTGCATGACGTAATCTCGCAGTCATCACCACGAGCTATTCTTCACCTTCGTACTTAATTAAAACAGCGCCATTATGCTCTGGTTTTTTTGGCTTGTGCGTGTTCACATGTGTGCCTCAACCTTAAAAAAAATTTGATTCATCTCCTTCCTGCCTTGGTCTGCCCCCAACCCCAATTTGAACTTGACGTTGCCTGCTTTGTCATTGCCAGAGGCCTCAAAGTGGACGTACGTAAGTGAGTTAATACAGCGGAAAATGAAGTTGTAAAATTTTGCGTCCGAGACCCCAAGTTTGGTTGGGTTAGGTCTATTTGTCGAGTAAGCGGAGAAGTTTTCTTTGCTAACTTCTTCTTCAGAGTGTTTTGGGTAGCACACGCGCGTTCACGTCACAGTGAGTAATAAGAAGCAAACAAGGAAGGCTTCGCTCGACATGCCTTGATCTGGCGAATTTGCCCATGGGCGGGCTAATCCCAAAGCTGTCGGCTGGCGCCTTAAACGTAGGGAATGATGGACAGAAAGACCCCGCAATCATGGGCAAGACCTCGGTTTGTTTCAACAGTCGCAGCTTCAATTAGCCAAGCGCAGTCAATGCACGTGGGGAGGGGGTTCCTCGGGTGGAAATTTAGAGTTGCCAGATTCTCAGCGTGAAGAGGGACCGACTGATAGAGGAATAAATCTAATGAAAAAGCAAAAATGGAAGGACCTGACCTCAAACATATTTCTCCTAGACCAAGTAAGACTTCAACAGGAACCGTGTGTGGCATTTTGGAGCACACAGGACGTTAGAAGGAAACCAATTTGGCTCTAGCAACGCTGGACAGAATGCAGTATGACCGTTGACTTGGACACCGGTACGAAGACACTATTTAAAAGCTTCTATACACACCTCGGTTTAAAAGGCGGTTTGTTTTGACAAGTTAAACAGTAGATGTGTGTGTAGTATGGACTGCTGCTACCAGCTGCGCCACAGAAATCGAATCGGTACCAGTTGAAGTCGGTCGAGATGTTCTAAAGCAATTTTCTACTTTAGGAAGCTCTTGCAATATTTGCAATGATTCCGGCTGGCCTCGATCAACGTCTGGCAGTGCATAGACCTATCAAAGGATTCCGTTCAGTCGTAAAGTGGCTTGCTCTTATCAGCAACAGCGATTTTTCAAAGACTTAATCTGTCAAAGATTTGTTTGCTTTTCTCTTTTGTGCTTCTCTGCGACTTTGTGAGTCGTTCACGGCTTTGAAATACGTTCAGAACTTGCAGAAGTGAAAGAGGAGGTAGTCAAGTCGACGCATTGACTGATGGATCTTTTGCATTACTTTTTTCGGCGCTGACAGTCGCTTAGTCGGTTACATTGTGATGCAAGCACATCTTGCAACGTATGGCCCATCGATAATGTGTTATTCAGCATTTCTGTCTTGGCAACCACTACTTTTTTTTCAGGTGTTGTTGCCCCCATCACTTTTGCTTGGCTGAAAAGCGTTTGGAGAGGAATTTCTGTGGGCGTTTTTCTCTCCAGCTCTAGTATGATCCTCTCATATGCCTGCCTGGGTTCTTACCCACACGCACACGAGCTCGTATTCAGTGTTGGTTGTGCGTGAGCGCTGTCAAAGAACCCTTGGCAAGTAGAATAATCCTCTCGCATTTTTCTGGCATGATGCTGTTGATAGCTGGAGAATGAGAGCTTCTCCACGATCACGACCACGACCCACGCCCGCTCGAAAATGTTATAGCGTAGTTGCCAGTGAGAATTTTGTAAAAACTGACTGCCTCAGAAAATTGCTTTTGTCCTCGCCCTGCCCCTTATATGGATGACAACTCAGTTGTGCCGATAAGGATAATTGATTTGGAGTTGTGGGAGGCCTCTCCCTGGACTGCAGTGAATGCGTTGTGCAAGTATATTATTGTTAACTGCACTGTTACATGCACTTTTTATAAGTCGTATTGGACGGCGTCCTCCGTATAAATGCCTGAATTCATGCCCAGGTACGAGCGAACGTAGGTAGCTGGGCTGCCCTTAGCAGTAGTGGGCCGGCCCAATCTTACTTGGTCGACCTTGGCGTGCCGATAGGGACGGGCTTGTAAGGATAAATGGGCTGACTGCTTGGTCTGCTGCTGCTCCTTGAATTTGCTAGGCTTACGTGCAACAGCTGGGGACTGTGAGGCCTTCTCCTGGGCGTGCTGGAGTTGATGCACTTTGGTACGCAGCAGGAGCAGCAGCAACATTGCAGTAAAAAAGTGCTATGTGTTAGGCATCGACCAGATGGTAGATATTATAGCTTGATAAAGTGCTTGTTTACCTCGATGTTGACTGGTAGACAATGGACATGCAATAGCAATTCCCGTGAGCTTGTGTGTGCATTAGAATACTGCTCTGTGCGTGTGTGTGTGTATGTCTGTATGTCTGTACTGCTGTACGGCGAGTAGCACAAGAGGTATTGCCTAATCTTTCTGCTCTGACGCTAGGAGACATTCTTAGTACTTGAAGAGAAATTTGCCAAGATTATGTCTTCTATTTTTCCTGTCACGCGCACAATTTGTCCACGGTAAAGTGAGAAGGTTTTCCTCCTCAGCTATCCTATTCCTGCCTCAGTTTGCCTTCTCGCCCATCACGTATCTTTTTTTTTGGCGGGGGGGGGGGATACAAACTATTTTAAGGATCTCATCAGACTCAACTAAGTGTTGCGGTGGCAACACCTATAGTGGTGTTGGTGCCATAATGAAGCTGACGCGTTTTACTGACTCATACGACTTTGGCAGAAATGAGACTCTATTTCAAAGCGTCCGGCGGACATCAGATATCAGACGCTTCTTTCACCACAACGATCCAGTCTGTAATTGGTCAGTTTAATTTTGTGTGAGAAAACAAACAATTGCCTGGCTGAAGTCAGCAAATTTGTGACAGTGGAGATCACCGTTCTCTCGGTTCTCACTGACAAACAGACTGAAACGGAGGATTTGGTCACCAGCAACTCCAGACTGTCACTGAGGCTAAAATCTGCCGCCATTGGCTGAGGTGTAACTCCAGCTGAAGCCTTGATCACCGCTTGGTCCACGAGTCTGAAGTCTGACACGTGCCTGAGACTTTCCTCGGAGTCAGCAGTGGGACTCTTGCATCAGTCGCTCCCCCGTAGCGCTCCTAGTAATGAGTACTAACCCGGGGCAGTTTGTTTCTACGACCACGACAATGGAAACGCGTTGTTGAATTCTCACGTTACACATTTGTCGGGCTGGAGTCGAGCTACATAGTACACTTTACGTACTTTACCGCGTGCAAAGCACGTCAGTAATGTAGCGACTCCCCGCAATGAAGTCGGTTTTGTAGCTTGGCTTGACCGACATAAGCACTACTTATCCTCCCTCCCTCCCTTCAGAGATCTGATTTCTCACGCTAGTTTCCACCCTACTTCTTCCTCCCTTCCATAGAAGTTAGGGCTGGTAAGTTTTTTCTGTCTCCTCGAATGTCTGTGTAGAAAAAAAAAGCACAGCTCTTCTTTCTTTGCAACTTGAAAAAAAAACCAAATGTTTTGCTGGCCTCTCCACGTTTAATCGAGTCGACGACTTAATAGGAAAAACTGCCTCAGTCGTAAAAATATCAAATTGTGCTTGCTCCACTAGCAAAGACTGGTCACAAACGAAATAACCCCCCCACTGGTTCAGAGACACTCAGCACCAATCAGTTTTGTCTGTGCGTACGCACGAAAAATACGCTGGCGTGTACGTAGCAGATGACTCGGACATTGGCAGTAAATCTTTGAATAGCATGTCATTAGGCGGTAGCGACCGGGGCACTGACATTTACGCGACTGCGAACACTGGACAGTCACGTTATGAGTGGAATATGTACGTGCGTGCGTGCGTGCGTGCGTCCTCGTACGTCTGTGTTGTGTGTGCGCTGGCGCTCATGTGTGCCTGCCTACTGAGGAGAAAGACTCCGCCGAGTACTGTGATTTGTGTGGGAGGTAAGAGGAGTCATCGCCGCTTAATTTCTTTTGGCAAGTAAGCCTCTGGCACAATAGCAGTTTTCTCTCAGCCTCTCGATCTCTTGCGCAGCCAGCCAGCGGTGACAATTTCTTCACTCTGTGTGGCGCATTCCAGAGCGTCATTAAGCGATACTTTTTCCTTACCTCCAGAAAAGGCTGGCAGCTGTAACGAGTGGCAATACTGCACTGCTACTGATGCCCCGCGAGGGAGACACTGCCTGTAGCTACGACTGCATTGGAAAGTTTGCTGCCGATTAGTGGTGCTCCTACGTACGTACGTACGTAGGTGCTACGTGCGCACGTACGTGTGTGCGAGGCAAAAATCGTCACGTTGCGGTTGTACTCCCCTCATTCACTGTCTTTCTGCCTAAATGAGCACTCTTTCTCTTCATCTATCTTTTGCTAGTGGAGGTATGAAAGAAACTCCAGTGGAGGTGACCTCCAGCATTTTGCGAAAAAAAAGGAGGAAGTTTTGTCGATACTCTGATGATTGTTGTCCCGCCTGACTAATGCTAGAATTTGTGCTTAAAGGGAAGGGCTCTCCCAACTTTGAAGGAGGGAGAGCCTGCCTGCTTTGAATGCCTCTGACGTACTCGCAGACGTATGCAATGCATACAAAGCATGCGAAGATTGATTTGGCAGCCTCGCATTTATTTATGCCCCGCTGGCAGTGTCCTGTCCCATCCTATCCTGTCAGTACTTCTATAGCATGTGCAAGGGCATGCTCCACTGGCATGCTCCGACCAGTACCAGGACCGGCTGTCTGTCTCTTCTCAAAGAAATCACGTCCAGGAGTTTCCCCGGTGTTGCCATGGTCACGCTTGCTTGAATAGACGTGTGTGCGTACGTGCCTAACTCGTCAACGGTGCCAAATTGGGCGGGAGACGACCAATAAAAGGAGTGGCAAAGCACTCAGATTTTTCCACGAGATGAAATTGCTGTAGGGAGGAGAGGGGCGTTTTTTTTACGCTGCCGGGGGCTTTCGGGGAGGAGGACGAGGAGGA
>JAAUXU010059540.1_pt1 | contig 19454 bp, 21 predicted proteins | sample 7278151 | NCBI WGS metagenome assembly JAAUXU01 (sample SAMN14350113, study PRJNA611818) | marine sediment metagenome | isolation source: surface marine sediment (1.8m) | place: French Polynesia: Moorea | collected 2018-08 | reverse complement strand
TGTATGGATGACTCGAACTGTGCCTACTCCACTGGATGCTACCTTTTGAACATATGAGAGGCCTGTCAGGCCTATATTGCCTTTGCATGGTCAGTCTGCAAATGTCTCTTACTTGTGACAAAAACTACGTTCCCCCAGTTCTCAGACTTGAGCGGAGGCCAGCACAAGGATCCTCGAGGCGGAGGCCACCGGGTGCGTAAGCCTTCGTGTTGAAGAGCGGAGAATAGGCATTATCCGAGTGAAAGGGCATAACATCTATGTACCGTTCTGTACGGCGCAGTAAGACCTTTGCACTACTCGTTTCTTCAAGATCTTGAACGATATAGCTTTATTCAGTACCATCTTGTCCTGTCTTTGAAGACCCCAGTGATGCGAGTTCCTCGAGTAGCACAGTGAGCTAGAGTTCCTTTTGTCTGTCTTTACCTACTGCTGGTCGCGTCAAGATCATGGATGAATTCGTACGGACAGTACTGTTCAGATAAAACTCTCTATACGTACGCGTAAGGCACGCGGGGTTATAACGTCATTCTTTACTGTCAGTGACATGGCATTGGGAGAAGTAAGAAAAAGCGGAACAACAGTTGAGTCGTTGGTGTTGCTCTAAGTGCAAATTTCTCAGTGTTGACTGACGTAGTCTGATCACCAGGCTGCAATTCTGGTGACCCTCCAAGCTGATCGTAACCCCCTGCATAGATGTACACTAGAAAGCTGATTGAGTGAACTTCTCCTTCTGATCAATTTAATGCTATCGATTTGAGAACTGACCAACTTCATGAGGTGTCTGCTGCTGAAATGCAGCAGACACTTCATCAGCATTTTAATTCAGTACGTAAATCGCCAATTGATCGCGTCCTGGATGTCTTTGGCCACCAAAGTCTCCAGACACGAATGACTGTGGGGCATTTTGGACAGACCGTCCCACAAACAAACTCTTAGCTCAGTAGACTCACTTAGAGTTGGTATTGGAGAAGCAGTGATGCTTGTGGAACACTTGGACATCGTTTTCGAAGCACTGACTGAAGTGCTTCCAGTGTGGTAGGGGAATGGAATACAGTCATTGGCAGAGATTTTCAGTGAATTGTCCCAAAAACTTAATACGGGTCACACGATAACAAAGTATTATCTTCTCACCTAGCCTAGTACCTGACAAAACCTTTTCATAAAACCCAGTATCTACTAACATACACATGCAACCTGCTTTTCCCCTCTTTTTCCTTAGCCAGTGAGCACAAATCCTCCCGACAGTTTTAGAAGGCCTTTGAAAAGAGTTTTCAGGTTGCCACGGAATCTCTTTCTATGCGACAGACGCACTGGCCCACGTATAGGAAGAAGACCTGGCTCGTCCCTGCCGTCGAGCACGTCTTCTGCTCCCACATGCTCGCGTGATTAAAGCCTACATGAGGATGAAAAAAGTCTTTCGAGGATATGAAGCCACTAAAATTGTTCTCGAACGTACGCACGCATGCATATTTCATCATCCAGGAACAGCATGCCTGGAACCACATCATCCGAACATGACTACAGCCGTGCAGGGTGAGGTCGCAATTTTGGGAATGATTTAGTCACCAACAGCTGTCAAGCCACAGCAACGCCGGAATGACGGGAAAAGAGTTGCGGCTTTGCTCCTCACGTTACCCTAACACTAACCTACCTTAATCGTAGCCTAACTGGGCTTAAATATAACAAGACCCAAACCTACCAAGGCCTATCCCTAACATGGCCTACCCCTAACACGGCCTAACCCTAACACGGCCTAACACTAACACGGCCTAACCCTAACACAGCCTAACCCTAACACGGCCTAACCTTAACAACGGCCAAAACCTAACACGGCCAAAACCTAACATGGTCAAAACGTAACATGGCCCATACCCAACAAGGCCTGAACCTAATTAGGCCTAAACCTAACTAGACTTCAGCCTAAGCATGCAAACATCTTATAACCGATCTGTATCTCCCCTCGAGGCCGTCACAGAGGATGACATTGCCAACATATCCAATGCCTAAGTTTCGTGCAGTTCAGCGACAACACCCGGTAGAGTGAGGAAAAAGCTATTTCATGTAAAAGCCCCCCAGAGGGGAACCTTTCCAAACACAGTGTGGTGAGGACAATGGTCAATATCAAGGCTTTTGGGGTGTCGACATTGCGTCTAATGGCCTTAATGACGATTCCGGACTTGACAGTACGCACACGTTCCGTCCAATAACCTTTTTTCGGCCTTGAGGATAGACTCGAGCAAATTGTCCACCCGAGAGTGGTACAACTTTGACAGGGACAGCCAGGACTGCTGTCTTTTTCTCATGAAATTTTAAGAGGGCAGAAAGAATCCTTGGTCGAGGAATCTCTTTGGCCAGAACTGAGCTGGGTTGCAATGACAAGCATGAATAAATGCCTGTACGCACCTATTGATGAGCTGCTGCCTGGAGATGCCAGCTGCCTGGGCCTGCTGCGCCGACGCTGACGCGGCGCCCAACTGCTGCTGCTGCTGTTGCTCCACCATCATGGGTGGCGAGTCCCTTCTCATGGACGACGTCAAGGGCTGCTCCAATTGCTGGTGCTGGTGCTGCTGCTGTTGGTACATTGATGGATGTCTGCCTCCTCCCCCCTGTGATTGCTGCAATTGTTGTACGGCCACCATCCCGCCCTCGGAGGGCCAAGGCCCGGCCAAGTGGTGCTGGCTGGCGTCGCTGTTGTTCCTGCTGAGCGTGGCAGCAGGAGAACTAAAGCCACTCAGCTGGTGGCGCGAGTTCACCGGTGACAGCTGCGCTGGCGGCGAGTAGCAGGACGAGTGGAAGGCCGAGTCCGGCGACGGCGTGGCGGCTGCGGCCGCGGCCGAGGCCGACGAGGCCGACGAGGCCGCCACGAGACCGTCCGGAGAGGACAGCAGCTTTGTCAGAGGCTGGTGATAGGAGTGTGATAAGGGATGAGGAGGGGGACGGTGTTGCTGGCGAGGCGTCCCCGGGTACACCGTCCCAATGGGTGACCCCGACGTTGACGGTGGCGTTGGAGCTCCAGAGGAGCTTTCAATCTCCATCATTTCTTCCTCCTGCAGAACAAATGAAAAAGAGTACTTAGTATAGCATAGAGTACGTACGAAAACCAAGTTTCACCCACAGCCTCCGGAGGATTATTTGCCCAAGTCACGTGATCCATACAGGTTGGCCAACAAAGAAGTTCTGGCGAAGAAAAACCTTTGAAGAAGACATTCAATATTGCAATGTGCGCATGTCACACGAAAGCCTCGTGATCAGATTGATTGAAAGTGGCCTTGGTGACCTTGTAATGTCCAACTTTTCTCCTTTAGAACTTATTTATTGGCCACCCTGTTCCAGAGACTGAGTATCTAACACAGAATTGTTCCCCTGAGACTGCTGCTAATCGAGCTCTTTTCTCTGTATCGCTTAATCTCTAATCGAGAAACAATAATGCTATTGCCTTAATCTACCACTTACTTATTCGTCATTTATTTATATAGGTAAATGAAGTGATTCGCCACACGTAGCAACCGCAAATGCGAATAGTTGGAAAGGTCGTCTTCTTCTTCCTTCCCCCAATTTTTCAAAAGCCAACTTTTGGGCAGCCCCTGCAAGGCCCAAGTTACGGTATGAAAGTCCGGGGAACGACACGAGACAGGGAGAGAGAGAAGAGTAAGGAGAAAGCAAGTTTGAGGTCATTGACAGCAGCTGCGCGCGCGCTCGGCGAGTGCGTGCATGCGTGCGTGCGTGCGTGCGTGCATGCGTGCGAGCCGTTGTGACGTGCGCGCGCGCGTGCAGTCCTCATCTAGCTGGAGCGTGTGCGCGTGATGTTCCTGAGTGCGTGCGTCCCCCGCCCAATATAACAGTTCTTATCAGATTTTGGGCCCCAGTCCAAAAAAGCGGCTTCTTTTCTACACCCAATCTACTAATCCCTCCTTCCCATTTACTATTAAGGTACGTATTATAAGTGTTCCCCACAGTTCTTGATGGATGGACATGGACCTACCAACGGTTATTGTAAAATGTGCTTGAGACAGCTCTTCAAAGGACTATAAAAGCAAACATTTGGTGGTGAATATTTAGAGTGTCCTTGTAAGGACTGCGGAATTGTCGTTGCGTCGTTTCTGGATTCCACTGTAGCTGTGTCCTCAACTCCTTCTGGGAGGGGGGTGACGAACCCACAGCAACATATCTCGAAAAAAACAACTTTGGTGCCTACCTGAGTAGGCCTCGAGGGCCTTAACCCTTTCTCGTCATGCAATCGCCTTTTGCGAAAAAAGATAATGTGCCAATGGTGGAGCTTTTGCGTCAGTACAACGTGGTCCATGTTTTCTCTACACTGACTCAAGAGTAAAGAGTTGAACTTGTTTAGGTCCGGCATTTTTTCATCGTGTGTCAGCAATTCCTTTGTCATGACCCCTTCTTTCATTGCACGAATTTATACAAGTTCTTCCTCAGTGTTATAAAGAACTATCTGAAGAAGTCTCATTTTTTTGCCGATAGAGAAGAAATGACGCAAAAAGACGTAGAACAGTTCAGTGCTCTTGCCAACAGCAAAAAGATCCGTGTCATTTTTTGTCAGCTCACGTACGTACGTAAGGACAGACGGACAAACGGACAGACAGAGCATGAGAGAGACGTGATGGATAAATAGACTAGAATTGGCTAATTTCTTTTGGCTAACAGTTTTTGAAATGGGTAAAGAAGCCTCCCCAAAAGATCCTTTATAAAAAGGCCTTTGTCTCAAGTGAAGAGAAGTCGATTTTTTTTGTCAGATTCTCCCTTTACAAAATTACTCTTTTTTCTTCTTTGTTCTCAGACCAAATTCCAAATTCTTGTTTCTCATCTAGGTACTTTTTTTTTCATTTCCCCCTTTTTTTCAGCCAATCTCAAGTAATGTCGTCGTCAGGATTTTTCCTCTGATGTGTGAAAACTGAAGCTAATAAGGTTTCAGCTTTCAAAAAAATCTGTGCTCATTGGATTTGTCTGTGTTACTCACACGAACACTCACAGGTTGCACAACAACACAAGTCTGGTAGTAACAATAATAATTACGTATGATGAGCATGCCCAAGGACTGTCGTCGTACCTGCTTCCTTTCGGCGGCCTCGGCCAGCCTGTGCAACGCGCTGCTGTCCTCGAAGGCGGGCATCGAGTTGAAGGCCGTGGGCGGCGACAGCGAGTGCGGCTGCACCCGGCCGCCGCCGCCGCCACCGCCGCCGCCGCCGAAGGTAACTGCTGCGGCCGCCAACGTCTTGCTGCTGCTGCTGCTGCTGGTGACGATGCCACTGACGCCGCCGCTGACGCCACCGCCGTGATGGTCGCAAGACTTGAACTGGTTCAGATTTCTGTGAGAGGAGTGCAAGAAATTCTGCTGCTGTTGCATCTCCAGCATCAGCCTTTGTTTCTTCAGTCGCATCTTGGCGCTCAAGCCGCTCAGGCTGAGGCTGCGCTCCAGAGGACTCCGCGGCAGGATGGACGAGGACGGGAACTGCACTGACGCCGGCGCGGCCGATGCTGTCGAAGTGGCAGGAGCGACTGATGAGGCCAGAAACAACTTCGTCGGCGAGGAGCTTGACGACGACGAAGAACTCGGTGTGTTGGCCGTCGCTACGTCTTCCCTCATCTCGACGTCTTCATCCATGACGTCGTCCACCACGACCACCGCGTCCTGGTGTCTGCCGTTGCCGTTGCTGCTACTGCTACTGCTACTGCTGCTGCTGCTGCTGCTGCTCAGATTCACTGTCGCGACGACGACGTGTTCCTTCGACGGCCCCTTGCTGCTCAGGTTCATGGGCATGGCGGCCGAGTCGTCGTCGCTACTGCTGCCGCTGCTGCCCACCGGCGTGACGACCTCTCCGTTGGCCGTCGCGGCCACCGCTGTGGGGCTGGAGCCTTTGGGGGCCGTCGTCGTCGGCTCCTTGCAATCGCTCACCGTCATGCTGACCACGTTCCTACTAATGTCATTACTCAAAGTCTCTTGTTTTTGCTCTTCCCTCGATGTACTCGCGTGGGGATCTTCCCCCCGACTGCTGCTGGCGCCGGCGACGCCTCCGACGCCTCCGACGCCTCCGACGCCGCCGCCGTCGGCGGCCTCCAGCTCGTCGTTTGTGGAGGACGCGTTCGCTTCCTCCTTCTCCTCTGTTACCGGCGTTTCAACGCACGACTCCCCGTTCATTGACGCCGGCTGCTGCTGCTGCGGCTGTTGTTGCGGCTGTGGCGGCTGCGGCTGCTGTAGCGCGCGCCCTTCAGACTGCTGCTGCTTTCCCTTCTCCATACTTTGGCTGCTGTCTTTATTACAGGAGGCTTTCTAAAAGCCGGTTCTTTCTAGAGGCTGAATAGAGCAACATCCGCCAAAGCACCGAATTTAGTCAACTTCCAGAGTCTCGACATACATTTGTCTCCTTCCATCCACCTTTTGTCTGATTGAGCAACTTTTTTAGTGGGGAATAAGGCTAAACGTCCACTGCTATCACGTCATCATTTGGGAACATTTCTCTGTGTGTGCGCCCTTTTTCCAGGGAAAAGTCCGGGTTCTGCTCCACGTAGTAGTAATCACTCCTGTCCCCTGTTGGCTGCCAGACAGCCAGACGCTGCTGCTGTTGCTGCTGCTGTTGCTGCTGCTGTTGCTGCTGCTGTTGCTGTCGTCCCTTGTGTTGCACACGTGGGAGGCGACGACGACGAGGACGGCGACGACCGGAAATATGACGAGAGGGGAGAGAAAGACGGAATGAGAAAGCTCCTTCTTCGTCGTCTTCTTCTTCCTCCTCCTGTAGTACTCGAGAGTGCAATGCTCCTTTCCACACGCGCCCACATATGCAGTTGAAGTACACGCACGACGCTCGTGGAGTGGCCACAAAGAGAAAAAGTTCTTTCTTTCTCTGCCTCGCTCTCGTCGGGGTCGAATGCGTTGGGGAGGGCGGGGAGGACTTTTGCACACGAGTGTATATGGGGAGGTCACAGATAAGAATTTTGTCACTGTTGCTGTTTTGTTAAAAAAAACTGCTGTTCGAAGTAAAAATAAAAGTTTTTTCTTCTTGTTGGCTTGTTGTTCAAGTGTGAGTTCGTCAGAAATGCGGGGATTTTGGCACACTTTCACCGGTTGTCTGCGTAGATCGTCATCGTCCGGGTCACCAGCACAGGCTGTCTAAGGTCGCCACCGCCTTCGACGCCGCGGCCGCCGCCGCGGCCGCAGGGACCGCGGAAGAAGTGCGGGAACACTGACAAGCTTGAGTTCGCGCTGCTGTTGTGGCCTTTCTGACAATTCGGTGTTATCATAATGACCGAGGAGCTGTTTTTTATTTATTTATTATTTATTCTTCTTGTTGTTGACGCAATGCATGAGTTGAAAGACACCTGTAGCGGTCGCAATGCAGATGAGTCAAGGCTGACAGATTTGGCTTCTTCTTGCAGGCCTGCAAAGAAGGCCTACAAAGGCGTGGTGGAGCTTGACAGTCTGCAAAGAGAGAGAAGAAATGGACAAGAGTCTTCATGCAGTCTGTAGAAAAAGCTGGCTTTTCCTGATACAAACTACGGACATTAGATGACGTGAACGGCATGAATGCAATGTGATTATTATACGTACAGGTCAGGATTACCCACACTCGCTGCATCTACCGATGGTTGCAGCAAAACAATACAATTGTCTGCAATAAAGACAACGTCCGCAGAAAGGAGATTTTCTGACGCTGAGTGGGGGCTACATTTTGACTCAAATGATTATGACTCATATCAATTCTAAGATCTGTCAGGACTATTGGGGAGGCCAAAGTGGCAATTGTTTGTAGTAGCCCAGTAGAACGGGAAGATTGGAAACTTCACTCGTGCGAAACCTATTTCTGTAATTTGACAAAAAGAAATGTTTACCGAGTGGCTCTTAATTCGTGGCGCTCTTAAGCTTGCTTCCTGCATGTCTCATTCTTGGGAGCTTGATGGTTTGTACGTACCAGGAAACAAGAGTCTCCCCGTACAAGTCATATCGAAATGTCAATACTGCTTCATTTGTATGGCATCGTTTTGTGTTGTTTGGCCATTTCAACGGAAGGTCGGAATGCACTGATGCACCTGTCAGTGCTGCTCTGCAGCAAGTGGTGCTTTGATTGTTGACTCACTTCTTGTGGCCCTCACAATTGCGAGCAGCAGAGACGACGGTTGATTTGGATGCTTTACGTGCAAAAATAGCAGCTCAGCATCAACAGTCCACTGAAGTCTGAAAGTGCTCGACTAAATATGCTAATAGACCAAGGCTGGTACAAGTGAATGAAATCTAAGCTTACTTAAACGTTATTTTATCATTCAATTGACTGAGATACCCGGCGAGTCATCCTTCACTCATGTCGACTATATACATGCAAGAATAATACAGCCTACGTGGGTGGCTTTAAACCATGCATCCTGCCCCTTTCACTCGCTTAGTGATGAGCACCCGAAGCCACCCTGAGACAAAGCAACATTAAGTAGAGCAGTGAAATGCGTAAGCCCAAGGTTCATCCCTTCCTGAGCAGCAATGAGTGCAATGAACATATGAATCGCTGAACACATCCCAATGCTGATGCAATGGTTCTTGAGGCCAGCAGCCAAATTTCTGCCATTGTAAGACTTTCCATGACATGAAAGAGAGTGTTAAGGGGGGGGGTTCCTCTGTTGAAGGGTGTAACAGTACAAACGTCACTGAGTTGGCGCTTATGTGATCATCTTCTTCCTTGAACGCTTCGACTCCCGGGCCGAGCTCAAGAGACTAATCACCAAGGTGAGATTGCCATTCAGTGACATTTTTGCTGCTACATCCTTTATATCAAGATTTGCTTTATTGAGATTCCACTGCATAGTGCAGATACCCTCCTCCCTGGCCTCATTGATGTTCCTTTGGAACATATCACTGTAGATGACCTGCAGGTCAATATCATAAATGCAGTTAAGGGCAACCTAACTCACGGTACAGAGGAATTCGAGTAATGGGGAGTTGGATAAAAGGACTTATGTTTGTGCTTGTCGACCTTAGCATTTGCGATATTTGTAGGTTTTCTCAAAGCCAAACATTTCCAAACACAACTCTGACATGTGTTGTGACCAAGCAAATCAAAATGCCGAAGTGTAACAATCTCTCCTTATCGAAAAGGCCCCCGTTAAACACAGTTAAGGGGCCTTAATTTAGCTGCCCGCTTTATCAGGATCTTCGATTAAAAGGGACCTTTTTCCAGTGAAAAAGTGGTCCCATTTATCTGGATTCCAGTGTAATATGCGCAGGATTCGAAAATACTTGCAACGCATTTTTGACATTTGAAAGATCGACTATTCAGCTACTGAGAAATACTTTCCGAGAATGATGATAAGTTTGGGTGGAGCTGTGCTCATTTTCCTGAGTCTGGCAACTTATGAATCCATAAGTCGAATGAGCGACTAGAACATAAGATTTCCATTTCGGCATCAGGTTTTTTCTCAAGACAAAGACTTTCGCACGAGGGCCCCCCTTTTATTTTTTTTTTTTTTTTAAAGAAAGTCACAAATTTTGGCTTTTCAAAAGAGTGAGCCAAGCAAACCCCATTTCGATTCGAAAAAAAGCGTATATAGTAGGCACACATATCTTGTCTTGGCGGTTGTAACGGATTTAGGTCTGACGACACGTACAATCATCACCAATCAAAGTTTTTCAAGTTTTAATGGTCAATGCAGGAAATTTTTGCACGCAAAAAATCGTCCCAGTCACAGTGCTGCCATATTGTTGAGTCCGAAATGTACAAAAAACACTATTGAAAGTTTCGAACACCCTTCCTAAGAGCTGACTTTTTGGCAATTACAACCACAGCCAGAGTTGGCGCAGACCTGGCAATTGGTTTTTTTTCTAGGTCCACTCTTGGTGGATACATTAGCAAGAGAAACTTTACTGAGCGCCTCAATGGTTGAAAATAGCAGTCAGGGTTGCCACCCACGTTTTTGTAGGTCAGGTTCATTGGACATATCAGCATCCCAGACCTGAATTGTGGAGGAGAACACAGCGTCAGAGTCGCCACCACTGTTTTTCCACTTCCAGTCCAGTGGCATTGATTGAAGCCCCATTCGCCTACAATGCAAAGTTGGGCTATAAGTGTTAGGAGGGATTAAGGGATTATATCTTCCTCGTAGAGTGGAGAAGAAGGTGTAAGAAATGGAGAGATCCAAACAAAGCCATCCAAGAGAGAAGAAGAAAGCTCGTAAGAAAGAAGACTTTTTTGCTATGCTTTGTTTGCTCAGCGGAACCACCCCCGGTCTTTTCTTTTTTAAGGGACTATAGGAAACAGAAGCTGCCAGATTTCTATGACTCCTGACAATCTTCACAATCATAATAATTCATCCGTACAGACGCGCTAGAACAGTATTTTTAAGCCTAATCCATTTTACATGTGCTGCAGTTATTCTTGTTAGACTGTAGCAAATCCTCTTGGCTACGTCCACGAGAGACAAAGAGAATTGCTGCACTACTCATAACAAAGCAGGGTGGAAGTGAAAGCTCTTTGCTCTTCCGATGACACAACAGACTTGTACATAGCATAGGACAGGATGTTCATCAAGCTGGGCACGTGGAACGTAGTAGTGTGGACAAGACCAAGGACAGGGTGTGGCAGAAGTGGCGCAACCACCGCTTTGTTGTGACTGCCCACGTTGTCGGACAATCATGGTGTTGCCTCTTATTGCACTGGTCAGCTGATCGCACCGCCCCTTTGGCCTCAACAGGGTGCATCGGAATATGTGTGACTCACGTCAGCCAGTGACGGGATCCCTTCAAAGACTGACAGAATGCCTACAGAAGTGGCGGAGGGAAGTGCAATGCTCAGGTCATGTTGACAAGTTTGTTATCACACAACTATGTCACATCACCGTTCAGCACGGTTGAATGGCAGTCTGCTCATGTCTGGCAATCCTGGCTGGTCAAGACATTACAATCTCACTCTCTGGAGGGCTAGAACATGATCGAAGACCGATATGCAAGAAGTTTCTTGTCAGCATCACCTCCCGCTTAATGAACTGGACCTGTAACATCGTGTGTTGTTGTTTATCACAAAAACAAAGAGTTGTGATGCACCCTGTAGGCGGTCCAGGCAAGAAGAAGGCGCTCTTTCTTCCTTCCTTCCTTCCTCTGCCACAACAGCGACAAAAAAAGTGGACAGACACGTTGGTGACGTCGGTGGGGATGTCCCACTTTTGGCCTCCCTCCTCCCTCCTGGCCGTAAAAAGCGGGTGCACCAAGAAGGAGAAAAATCGTCAGTGCGAATTAGGGATCTGCCGATTCAGTTGGGAAAGGCCCGACCTATCCCTAAGAGCTCTCGTGAATGAAGTACAGCATGTCAAGAAATTGATGTCGGCTTTCAAATTTTCTCTCAACGCCAGCAACAACCACCTCTTCTTGCCTATGCTGTGAGAGACATTTGATCGGGAACCTGTTACTAGGTAGGACTGTGCGATCCATTGCTTCGACATCGAATATCATCGCGATATTGGCAACGTATCGAATATGGCGATACCTAAAAGGTTATGGTGATATCGTACAGAAATGGCCAATAGTCCCGGGGCTGGCCCGCCATCCTGGACATTGCTAAAGAACATTCGGACCCTGTAGGGTAAATTCAGAAGAGTCGCAATAGGAGACACGTTGGAAATATCCTTACAGGGATCGCCGCCTTGAATTAACAGCGAATAACTACTGATGGGGCCGTCAACGCAAGGTGTCGGTAGCGGTTACCGCGATATTTGGTCGCAATACGGCGAGTATCGGTTAATGGGGGATATCGCACAGTCTTGTCACTCTGTATTCGTCCATGTCATCCTCCGAGCGGGTTCTTCTATGTATAGCTGTGGATAAAAATAATAGAGTTTGGAAGCCAACATCAATTCCTAGACATACTCAAGTAGTGGGAATTTCCTTTTGTTGCTGTTTTCTCTCGCTATTTTTTGCGATACTTCTTATGTGGCTGTTGGAGGTAAAAAAGAAAACCTTTCGGAATCTAATGAGCCTCGTTCAACTGTTGTGAGTGAGTCGGATATCAGGGTCATGGCTGGAAAAGGAGATGGAACAGGCAAAAAAGGCAGGAAATCAGGTCAAGAGGGAAAGAAAAGAGGCTTTGTTTCACTCTGTTATTTCATATCTGTAATGAGAACAGATATTTCTTTTCCTCATTGTAGTCCAAAAGAAGATTATGCTGCTTCCACTGTAGGAGAGCTCAAAAATGTCAATATTAGCTGTGTCTAAAATTGAACTGTCCTAAAATAGATCAGGTAACAAAGTAGCACGCCGAGAAGCTTCTAGTCTATATGACAATAGTCGTAGACTGCCTGGGCAAAGGCCGAACGAGGCCTTCACGCAATTAGCAGATCAGACACACTGGATGATTGGCCAGGAGCGGACTCGACAGCGATAGGAGAGGGGCAATATTCGCATATTGAATTTGGCAATAGGCCTGCCTCCCTTTCCGGCCTTTCTGTCAGGCCTCGACTGCAGGCCTAAGCTCGCCATTCACGCAAAACTTGTCGGCGCAAAAATCTTCCCACGCTTGCGATTCATATGGGAACGAGGGGTAATTTGTCGCAAAAAAGGGCCCGTGATGCCAGGGTTGCCACATATAAGGTGCATGAAAGAGGAGAAGACAAGAACTTCTCCTTGTCTTGACAAACTTTCTTCGGTTAAGTCAGAGAGCCTTTTTCTCTTGCAAAATGTCAACGGCCACGCTTGGTCATATAGAGGAAAACCTGATATTTGTGTGCGGCAAAATGGAGTCGTCAAGGTGCGGTCGCTGCTGTAGCGACGTAGAGAAAGACCGATTTAGATTTGGAGGGGGAAAAGTCAAGCATCACCTTTCATGGCACGAATTTGGCTTGTCCAAGCGAGTCTTTTATACCTCTTCTTCTTCGGCAGCTGCAGAATTTGTCACGTCTTGGCGAGTCTTGGCGAGTCTTGGCGAGTCTTGGCTCGGTTCTGCTGCACTTGCACAGCCTGAGCGCGTCTCTTCTCACTTCGACACGAGCAGAATTTGTCTCGAGTTTAAACGAGTCTTTTCTCTTTTCGCTGCCCAAGCATTTGTGGCGTCAAAGCCGGTCTTAAGATGCTTCAGTGCCCCCCTCGCAGTTGATTAAAGTCTGAGCCAGACCTTTCTTCACTCAACCCTTTCCGACAGCAGAATTTGCCTTGTCTAAGCGAGTCTTTTGGCTCCCTTGGCTAAGCGACTCTTCTCCTACAATTGGAGAATTTTTCGTGTCTGAGCGAGTCGGTGTTTTTTTTTTGCTTGCGATTTTTCCGTCAAAAGGTGCGCGGTTTCTCGTTCCGGCTGCCTGAGCCGTTGGAGGCTGTTTCGGATTTTTTCTTGTTTTTATTGTTCTGACTGGATTTGCATTATCTCGCATGCACAAGCAGCATTCGAGTGAGTCAGCGAGGAATAATGCAGCTCCCGGTAATGTGTGTTTTCACATACGGTGTCTCGGAAACACATATGTGAGCAAAAATTAACATTGCACAATTAGTAACAACGTTATATCTCGGACCAAATTAACGCGTGCTCACACATGTTAAAGGAAGATGGAGTGAAACACCCGACTTTTTAGGAGAACAACGCCTCACCACTGTCATGCACGTATATTTAAAATATACAGTATATACATGCATGGCAGTGCTGAGGTGAGATGTGTATTTAAAAAAATAGATAAGAAGTTAGAGCTCCAAAGGTTCAACATTCGGTTGAGGTTGAAAGATTGTAAACAGTTAGGAGAAAAGAGAAACGAACAAACTTTGTTCAGTGTTATTTAAATGTCAGTGACTTGTGCACCTTGTACAGGTACAGTATCAAAGTTTATATGCAGTTATTAGCGGAGGGAGCACAACTGTGATGTCGCTGACTCCTTACACCGGGACTCTGAACGTTCAGTGCTGTGGCATTAGCTGTGTGTGACAAAATCACAGTTTTTCCTGGCCCTTAACACCATACACGAATCACACTTTAATCCTAAGAAATTACCCTTTTACGCAATAGCTTTTAGTAGCGTTGAGACATTTATGGAGAGAATAAATAGATTTTTGCCATGCAAAGTTTTGACCTCAGTTTTGATCTCATCTAGTCGAATTCTCAGTTTTGACCCAACTTCTTCCACTGGATAAGAAAACATCGACATTCTAATGTATTTTCAACTTAGGGTAATTCGAAAAAGTCCTTTCTCTGGAATATGATGTGAGCCGGCGTTTGTGGCCTTTGGCCAAAACATTAGGACTTCACCCAAAAAAGGTCTGGCCCCAATGTGGACTGTGGACACTTAATTCAAAGTTTTACAAGTTGAGGTCTGCAATAAAAATGCGAGGAGAACAAAATAAGACTAAGGAAACTTTTTATTCTAGTCTTCTCTGGTGAACAAAGTTCATTTTTAAAAGTCTTCGCCGCCCAATAGAGTCTTTTTTTTGTTTTTTCCTCTTTTCTTCTTTAAAATGACTTCATATCCATCTTATGTCTTAAAAATTCCCGTAGCGAGACAATTTTTTTGTCCGAAGTTAACGCTTGTACCAGGTATACAATGCCAAAGGCAAATTCCCCACTCCAGCAATGCAAAGTTTACATTGACATTGCAAATTATCCCAATACTTACAGATGGAAATTGTAAAAAAACAACCACCAAGTCAGTTCTCATTTTGGCCTCACGATGGCCTCTTGAGGGCTCCACATACTTTTGGAATCTTGCCTAGTCAGACACACACCCCAAAAAAGCCCTTCGTCCCAACCCAACATAGCTGAATCAGGCAAGAAAACATTGTAAAACCTACTTTTAAAGATAGGGCCTCCACATGAACCTCGGACGCACTACGAGAGCTTTGCCCCCAGATGCACTGAGAAGTGGCCCAACTTCCTGGCCTTCTACCTCACCCACCCCGAGCACTGACCTTACTTTCTTTTTCGCCTCTCCCGACTCCTTCTCCTCCTTGGCCGCCGCAGCCGCAATGCTGGAGCTGTTGCCCATGCGTCCCGTCGACGTCGATGCCCCTTATTCTGTTGGAGACCGCACTGAAGTGGAAACTCAACGGGCAAAAGATCACCTCAAGGTTTCCTCGACAGCAGCAGCAGCAAAGCGTACGTGAGCATAGGGGAGGGGAAAAAAACCGCCTTTGGCCTGCAGGCAGCAGGAGAGAGAGAGAACAGAGCTCTCGCCACTGTCACAGACCAGAGACAACTGAAAACTACTACATAACAACACTAAGAAGAAGAAGAAGAAGAAGAAGCAAGGAGAGCACACAGTTGGACTTGGCCGCTGCTGCCAAGGTGACTGCTGCTGTGCTCCTCCTTGTCGGCGTTGCCCGTGGAGAAGGAGGAGACGCAACACACACGCCAGCAGCAGCAGTTGAGAGAGACTCAGGTAAGTTCGGACGGACGCATGTGTGTGGCTGCTGGAGCAGGGGGAGGGGGGGGGTGCTGCTTGGCCCAACTTGGCAGTGCTACCAGAAGAACTTGGTGTTGTGGAAGATTATGGTTTTTTTTAAAAAACAAAAAACAAAAATGATTCTTTCAATAATGGGTCGTGGATGAATGATAAAAACAGCGCTCAAACGCCGCTTGAGCAAGTTGTGGATGTTGTTGTGGCAGCAGCTTTGTCACTTTTTATGGCACCGTTGCCTCAGCAGCAGTGGCGGCGGCGACAACAACAGCCACAACCGAAGCCTCCTGCCTTTTCATGCATGCCCAGGGCTCTCCTGCTGCTTCTCCGTCCTTGGAACGTTTGTTGCGTGGCTGCAGAGGAGGAGCAGGAGGTGATTTCAACGAATAATGGTGGAGTCTCTTCCCTCTGGGCTCATAATGGGCATGAAGGTTGCTTAAAACACGGCTCTCTCACGTTACAACCAATCATTGTTCTTAGCTCATTAGGCCTACTTATTAAGTTAATAATAAGGTGGCATTTTTTGCGAGGGGGGATCTCTCCTCTTATAATGAAGATGCTAGATGAGCCAATCACGACAAAGAGGGAAGAAAGAAGAAGGTAGGCCTACACTGTAGGCCTGACGCCGACGCCGACGCCGACGCCGACGCCGACGCCGCCGACGCCGACGGGAGGGAGGTGACCGTGTATGTACAGTAATAGCTCGCTTATAATAGGCTGCACGCACGCATACACACGCACAAGATGGATTATTGTAAGGGCGGCAGCCGCAGACAGAGTGGCAGCGAGACAAACTCGTTGCAGCTGGTGAGTGAGAAAGAGACCTTTGTAGCTGCTGCCGTTGTTGCTGTCGTCGTTGTTGTTGCTGCTGTGGCCGCAGGAGAAGGAGCAGCAGCAGCAGCACGCGCAGGTAACGCCAAAGGGAGAGTCAGTCAGGGGCAATGGCCCTCGTCGCAAAATGCTTGCCAATTTCTTGGCCATGGGTGTGAATTTTTACCTTCGACCAGAATGTTGAGCTCAAATAGAGACTTGAGAAGACTCGACTTGGACCTAAGCCTGTATTTTCGTTGTTGTTGCTACTTTGTTCGACACCACCAGAGGCCCAAGGTGTTTCAGGCCAAAACAAGAGGCGCTCACGCAGTCTTGGCAGGCTGTCTAGGATGCAGCAATATCGCTGGCTTGGCTGGCATTTTAGCATTTAGGCCAGTCAGTGTTGGCTGGGTTGGGTGGGGTTGGGTTCGCTTGTGTGTGTATGGGGGGGAGGCAAAAAGACGTTCTCCTCCTCTCGCCCCTGGCGGTCGCCATTGTGGGGGGCCCACTCAGAGAAGGGAAATTTGCACGCGTTTTCGCAAGGTTTTTCCTCTTTCTTAGAACCGATCGCTATTATTAGGCTTTTATTCACTGATGTCTGCTGATATTTACTGAGTGTATTTATTTTTTCCTTAGAAGTCTCGATTGACTTAAGATATCGTTAAATTGACTTTCCTGCTTGTATTGGGTGAGGGCACTTTTATGATTATGGGGAAAAGGTCCTCCTGATCTCGTCTTCACTTTATCTACAGTGGTACCTCTTTAAAAAAAAAACAAGTTCCAAGGACTTGATTCTTATAGGGAGGCCCTTTAATCTGACCGAGCAATTTTTGCACGTGCATCGAGGCCAGTACGCAGAGGTTCCACTGTATCAGAATAAGCCGTCAAATGGAGTATTTTGCGTAGGAAAGTGGACGTTATTAGAATGGAACCGTGGCTGTTAGAACAACCTTCCCAAAGTCCGAATTCATTGATTTCCAGACTCTCGTTGTATCATAACAACACTGAGAAGAGGCTCGTCTGTCTATATATTCAACAGGTAAAATTAAATGACAAATTTCCTCTAAACATGACTAAAGTTAAGTTGCAGTGACTCGTCGTTTCATTTCTTATTATCGAAGAGCTTCACCTTAGAAAATATTAAGGAATGAGCGCATTTGTGAGATTCAGTAAAAAGTGATGGAAGATGTGGACAGGGTGTGTGAGAATGAGTGTGACTCACGTGAAAAGTGCCCAAAGTGCTTCAGAGCAAGAAGAATAGGCGCAAAAATTGCTGTTGGCATTCACAGACATGACATTTTTTCCTGCTGAAACACCCGAAAAACTGAAAAGTTCACGTATACTATGTGGGTTGGTATTGTAGGTGCCACACTTTTTGTTCCTGTTCCTGTTAGAGTTGAGGTTATCTTTATCACACGCTAAGGTCACAAATGTTTTACAATTAGGGCGGACGTAAGTGGTACCATCAATGGCTGCAATTATGCAGACATTTCTTCAGTTCCATCCTCTGCAGGCCAAAGAAGACGTGTTTTTTTTTAATCTTGACCACTGAAATCCCTGTTGCTATATTGTGCAGAAAGTTTAGACTCATAAACTAAAGTAGCTTAACAATGGAAATTGTTACTGAGGAGTCAGAAGTAATTAATATAAATGATAGGTATGACGTTGCTCTTTGCTGTCAAGTTGTTTCCAGCTACAAGAGAAATTGGCCTGGGGCAGCGATGCCCGAGCCCGAACTCCTTTTTCTTTCTTTTCTCCTCTCAGGAAATGATGATGACTCATAATTTGAGTCTCGCTGGGGTCTGATGTCAGGTTGCAAAAAAGAAGAGAGATATAACGGTTTAGCCCAGGAGCTTAAACCGAGAGTGACTTCTCTTTACAAATTGGCTCTGCTGCGTCTGCTCCTGCACTTGGTTCACGCTGCATTGCTGTTGTTTTGCCCAGACGCCCTCAGCCGGACCGGGAACTGTTGAACCGGGGGTCTTCAGCTACAGGGTGCGTCACAAGAAGTCGCACTCAGGCTTTGCTCGTGACGTTACAGGTGATGTTACGTGTGATGCACGAGAGGACAGGAAAGCTTGTGATCATTGAGCCTCTGGATGGAGAGCGAGACAGCGCCTTGGCCAGGATTACCAAGCACGGGAATCTGCTCAATGACTTGAGCAATACAGGACTCGACAGTCCAACAACTCTGTAGTCTTACAGTGCAGTTGTCAAAAAAACCGTTACCGGCTCATTGGACATAACTCTAACATTCTGTCAAAGTCTTCGAGGGAGATCCTTATCCATCATCATCCACTTCTCTCATGAGTGACCCCAATTCTGAGTCACCCATTGGGCATACGGACTGACGCAGCCTAAATTTTTCTCAAAGGTGAGGTTTTCACACACAACAAAGTCGAGAACGTTTCCCTAGAAACTCTTCGTTTGACCTCTTCACGCTTGTACCTGTCGACGTCGACGTACACACGGACCAGCCGCAGTGAGATGTGGGTGCACGCGTCATATGCACTCCACACATCACATCATTGTTATGCACGGGCCACAAGCGCATGCCGTACAAGGTGTTCCAGGCATTGTTTTGTCACTGCACTCACCTGTCCGGATTTACCTTCAAGAAAGACCTTGCAGTGGCTGCTCTTTCACTCACTAACTGCTTCGAACATCCTCAGCCAGCTTCTCACATTCACAAGCAGTGAGAGATCATTAATTGATCATTAAGGTGTAATATGTCCCTGATTATAAGTGGATCTTCATTGCGGATACAGCATCGGCTCTGTTTCATAGACAGTTGCTCCATGGGCTCAGCTTCTCACATGTGGCGGTTCAGCGTAGCCAGTGTTATTGGTGCATTAATTTATCATTTATTAGCCATTAGCGCATATTGATGCGCTTAATACCTCGTGCATCATTTTCCTTGTAATCCGTGCGCTGAATGTACTGTACTTCATGACGTAGAACCTCTTTGGTGCATTTGATCAATGAGAGGTGTATTGATGTTTTTTATCATTGGGGGAGGGGGGGGGGAAATCAGTTCGGCGACATTTTTTAAAAGTTCGGCGTCTTGTTGGCAGAACGTGGATATTTCACCCTTTTTAGGGGGTGGAAGGCAAAAGTTAAAATTTTGTCTTCACCTAGCTTTGATCAGAAGCCTTTTTTGTATTTGGAAGGCTGAAGGTCTGATTTTCATCAGGTTGTCCCTGGTCCTGGTGAAGAGCAGCAGATTCTCAAGGACGTGGACTAAGTGGTCCAGGGAGAAGAGCCATAAGTAGAATGGGTCCCACTGCTGC
>JAAUXU010175976.1_pt1 | contig 19455 bp, 23 predicted proteins | sample 7278151 | NCBI WGS metagenome assembly JAAUXU01 (sample SAMN14350113, study PRJNA611818) | marine sediment metagenome | isolation source: surface marine sediment (1.8m) | place: French Polynesia: Moorea | collected 2018-08 | reverse complement strand
AGGTCGCGAAGAGGCGCTAGGGGCCTACGAGACACAAAATGGGACTCGGAGCCTTTCGCACTTGCCTTTTCTGTTGGGAAGAACTTAAAAAAAAAGAAGAGGGTAAAAAATTGTTCGTATGACAAACATGATTTATCAAGCACAACAACAGTGGGGGGATCCCTGTTACTTTAGCTAAGCTCTTTGCTAACGTAGCAATCACTGGAGTTGGGAGCAAAGAGACCCCAAGCAAATAAGAAAAGCCAGCAAGGGATTAAGGGGTTGCGAAACGCAGCAGAATCAAGGACGACGTCTCTTAATTAGCATGCCCAGAGGGAGAAATGCAGTCTGGTCCGACGAGGTGACTACTGCCATTACGATGACGTTAAGTACCAGGGCAAGTACTAAAGCAGATAGACGGATTCCTTCGTGATTCCGCTAATTAGCAGTTACTTCTCATGCTGAAGACCTCGAGGCAGGCGCTCAACATGCAATGCATTTTGCTTAGTTTTCTTTCCGTTGGCAGTGAAAAAAAAGGAGCTAAATATTGCGTCAGTCAAAAGCTCTCCTCTTGACGGCAATAGAAATGCACAGGAAAGACCTTTTTATTGCGGCCAGAGGAGGAAACCTCTGTCACCCTGAAGGCAGGATGATGATGATAAAAGCAGAAGCAAAAGTGAGTCAGAAAAAAAACCGTCGGGTAACTTTCGCATATCACGCGTGGAGTGGAGGAGGAGGGAAATGGAAACCCAATTTGCATACGTCACATGATGCCTGCACGCTTGCTGGGTAGGCCTGGGATATTTCATGAGTGAAATCCTCCCTCCCCCCATACAGAAAAGCCGCCGCAGGTTGCGGCTGCTTTAATCCATACCCTGAGATTGGCCTCTCAAAACTTACTGCAGATTACAACCGAAAAGTGATCACGCCGGCTCAGCTCGCCCCGGAGGCGTCGGAAATTTTGTTCCATCAGCCCGACCATAACTGTTTCTGCTCATGTCCGTAGAGTAAACGCTTTTATCCCTCCCCATAACTTTGAGCACATTGGCAGAAACTCGCTCAGTGGCCCGTGAACGTGAGGTTGTGCATATTGCTCCTCTCCTCAACCTCCAACATGGCTCATTACTTCCGTCTGATTGGACTTTATAGTGACTGAATTTGGGGAGGGGTCTTTATAGCCCCGCCGGCTTAAATTGGGAATTTGGACAAGTCACATGCAAACGCTCGTAATGGAAGCGTTCATAAGTCAGACCGTGTGTGTGTAACACAGGAGTGGTGGCTGCAGCAGCAGAGGTTGGCCAGTTTTAGGAGGCTTTAAATGATCGCTTGCCCAGTCCAAAAAGTGGCCGTTTATGTAGCACCAACGATGTTTATTACAGCTTTTGAAGTGACACGAAAGCCAGGACACAATTGAGGCTGCTACTGTTAGTCGTCGCCTCTCTGTGAGAGCAGTAAAATCGCTCATTGAAAATCCATACGCATTGGCAGAGTCTTTTTTCCATTTTGGAAATCTCTTCTTTTCGTATAACGACACTTTCATGAGAGGAGATAGAGTTACGATGCCATTCAATATGTGTGTGTGTGGGGGGGGGACCTATTGCAATAGATTATCTCTTTCTCCATGCATGTGCTGCTGCTCCCCTCTTAGGTCTCGTGTGTGTCTCCTCAACAAACACACAAGCACGAGTCGCATGAGACAGCCCTTCCCCAGAAGTCCTTTGAAGTGGAGCCCCACAAAGTGGAGCACGTCGTGCGTGCCGTGACAGGTAGCAAACATGGATGAGCACAGGGTGAAGGCACCGTGGCTCATCGAGTTGACAGCAGAAGCATCACTCGCTTATTCAGAAGAGATCGGTTTAAGCGTTCTGAATAGGCTGAGCGCATCCCCCTGTTCCAGAAATCGAGTGAGAGAAGAGGCAAAATCAATTGAATGACAGATACGTATAACAAATGGTAGGCGGGGGGAGAATCAATCTGCTTTTTCCAGACCGTGTCCATTCTTTCTCCGCACTGTGCTGTACTGTGCCGTGCTGCACTGCCCGGCTATCGTTGGAAGTGGCGGACACGTGTGTCTGTGTACTGCACGTTCCGTACCCTGGTATATCAGTTGTCTGGCAGCAACTCCCGGAGGACACATCTCCTCTACGCGTGTGTCGAATTAGTTGCCGGCAGCATCGGCGTACAACGACTGGAGCATCAGCTATTTTCTTCTTGCTGCGCCATATGGTAACTTGGTTGTTGCAGCAGCTCCGTTGTTCTTTTCGTTTGTCCGTTTGTCTCAGACATGTGCCTCTCTCTCTCTCTCTCTCCCCTCTCTGTGCTGTGCCTCGGGGTTATTCTGGTCGGGTTAGGACGGGGAGGGGAGGAGGAGCTCTGACACGCGCTTGGCGGAAGTGAAAAGGAGCTCTAAATCTTGAGAAAACAGCTCCTGTGGTTTGGCGCAAACACAAACGCGAGCCAAATCTGCCGTCATGATATCCCCGAGAAACAAACTGTCACAGCACGACAAGACCGCTGCGACACAGGCTGTTGTGACCACACGGACGGGCCGCAGTGGGTGCGTGTGCGTGGACGTCAGTTCGTCCACCTCACTCACTCACTCACTCACTCACTCACTCGCTCACTGTACTGTGCATGCACGTCCTCCTGTGGTCGTACATGGACGCTGCCTATGAAGGAAGACTTCCCCCTCCTCGAATTCCCTCGCTTAAATGAACGTGAAATGGTGCACGTCAAACTTCTAAAGTCCCGTCGTGGTAGAAGTATTAGCGCTACTGAACTGAAAGGGGACTCCCGGAGGCAGGAAGGTTTGGAGGGCAGATAGATGCATCCATTGCCTTTTCTGTGGACCAGCGCCACAAGTTCGCAGCTACCAATCTTTTTGCTCCGTCGTCCGCCATGCTGAAGTTTTCTCCGTTAGTTATAGCCACTACACACGTACCTGCAATTGAGAAGAAAATGAGATGTCATTAGTGACACTATTACGCACCTCTCGCCACGAGTAGCCACTAGGACACCACCACCACTGCTTAAACACAGAGCAATTTCTATTTTTTCTCCTCGCCATTGTACGTACGTACGTATATATCTCTAGGAAAGAAAAATGTTACCTCAGCACAAGAGATTTCCTCTCCTCAAATTACCAGTGGCAAAAGTTCTCGCCAGCGAGCACTTAAGCCCTTCATTTTCCTGGCCGCCACCCCGTTTAATACGCCTGTCTGCCTAGGACTGTCCAGCAGTCAGTAATGGTGAAATAAATTCAGCGCGTCACTTTCAGAAAAAAATCGACCAGCATTCGGCTATTTCACTCTCTCAAAGGGACTGCAGAGAACAGGGTGTGAAGAAAGAAGTAATGCTAACACACATGAAAATGACCGCAGATAAAAGATAAGAGAGGGCAGCTTTGTCTCCCCTCATATCCAATCTCGCATGCATTTTCCACTCCATCACGGACTTTTGTTGTCGGATGGACGCAGGCCCCAGAAGCAGAACTGTCGCAGCGAGCAAATGGACTGGAGAAAAGTGGTATCAAGTTACAAATATTGTTTGCGCAGCCACAGTGGCTGACTGCGTATGTACTCTCGAGGATACGCCTAGACACACAGGGACAGTTAGTAGATAGATAGAGAGCACTCACCGTCCGTGCACGTCGTACTGTGGGCATTGGCCTGCTGTGCTCTACTGGACTGGATACATAGACAGAGGGGAAGTAGCAACGATCGAATAAACATTCAGTTGACCAAAGTCCCTGATGACCAAGCAAACGCAAGTCCGTCCTGGGCTTGGAGAAGGAATACTTTTGCATTTAGACGTGCAGTCGTCTCTAGATTCGAGCATGGGAAGTGTGTAAGACGAGGAAACCTAGAATGGGCACAGATCATTTAGTACGGTATGGGAATGAGAGAAGGACGCTCTTTCTTTCGTTCAGCCGGGCGACGACCTTGTGGAAGCAGCAGCCTGAGCTCTCTGTGCACGGACGACGAGCACATGGAGAAAGCCTCCTCGAGATTCCCCCGCTTCTTCCCTCTCCGCAGCCACGGCACTTTTCCCCATACAGGGAATCGTATCGTCTCCCTCTTAAGCTCTTTGCTTCCTCCTTTCATAGTTTCTTAGTCGCGTCTTCTGCGGATTAAAAGTCTTGGAGTTCGGTCGTTATCCTGCTTATCCTCGTAATAGAGATGTATGAAGGCGATCTTGGGTAGGTAGACGTATTAAGGTCATTTAACAGCTTCGGCGGGGATATGACTGTAGCTCAGTGTCGATGTCGTCGACCCCGACGTGCCACAGGGCCGTGGCGGACAGAAAGGGGTCCGTCCAAACGACAGGCCAGCACTTGGCGCGGCGCCAGAGAGACTTACGAGCCCTTGTGCGCGCACGCACAGATAGTATTCTAGGCGTGGAACGTTTCCTTTGTGAAGCTCTACGAACACAAGGTTGTGGACGAGAACGTTGACATTGACATTGACGCCCGCCACTTTTCTGACCCCGACCCGTCAGCGAGTAAGAAGCGCAGGTGATGATGAAAGATGCGCTCGCCGATATGGAAGTACTCGTGTGAATACCAAGCGTATTGCGCATGGAAGACGAAGAGATCTGTCCACACTGTAAAAATGGGTCCTCCTGGCAAGCAGGACAGAACTCCCCATGGCATCGTAGGCACCGTACAAAAGATACGGCTGCGTCCGTCGCACCCCCTTCTCAAGTCGACACAAAATTTGCGCCTCAGAGCACTTTGGCAAATTCCCCGCGAGCCAAGGACACTTGGGCTCCCTTTTTTTTGAGTTGGTGGACAGAGACTCCCTGAAATTCATTGCATTCTCCTCTAGCTGGGCGGAAAGTCGGCCCGGAGCGCCCCGTACTACAGCACGTAATGCAGTATCCCCAGTGGCCAAGCGGGCTGCGCAGCCCAGGAGACATTAATCACGAACCAACTGGAACATATCATTTCATCGTTAAGGCATGTATGATGCATATGTGCGTGCAGCCAGCCAGGCACGCCGAGCTCAGCTGGTGCACAGATGACTCGTGCAAAAGCATCAAACCCCCGTTCTGATTGCCCAGACTCTCGTTGCAGATAATTCTCTGCTGGCGCTGGCGAACAATGGATTTGTTTATTCCATCATGAAATGAACAGTTGACAGAGCTGGAGCCACGGGATCCTGCCAAGTCAGGAGCTACCTGCATTTTACCTTTTCAAAGGGGGGGGGAGGAGAGGAAAAGAAGATGAATAGAGAATGAGTCGAGAGAGCTGGAAGGTATGTTCGATCGAGGGCTTCTCTTTGAGCACGTAAAATTCGAGCTGCGGTGGCCCCTGGGGGTGAGGGACTTGTGGAAAAAAGGGGGGAACCCCAATTGCATTCAACTCTTTAGTTCGGTTTCTCTGTAACCGCAACACGCGTTTATCGAGAGACGATCAAGGAGAGAAGACAAATTGCATTCGTGACATGTTCTGGCTATAGAAGGTGGAGGACGACGACGACGTCTTCTCCGTGTCTTGGTCGTGCCGTTGAGAAATGTGTTTGTGCTTGTGTGGACGCACGCGCGTAGCGGCAATTGAAGAGGCAGATGAGGCGCCTTTTCATGACTATTTCAAGAATCTGCTCTGCCGAGCCAGCCACTTAGCCTGTAATCTTTCTTCGAAGCACTGCAATTATATAATCCAACGGCTTTTCTCAACCTCGACCTGCAGTGAGTCGAGAGAGTGAGGGCAAAATCTCGGCAAACTTAAGTGCAATTTTCGCAGAGGAAAAGGCTCAGATTTTGAGTGAAAAAAAGAAAAAAAAAGATCATGGAAAAGAACTTCTAATTATATACGCCGCAATCATGGCTACGAATAATTAAGGTTGCCGCCGACATAAATACAGTAGGATTATTAGAAGGGACTGTGCTACGAAACCGCAGCAGCAGCGGCTACTTTAAAAAAAGCAATTTGAGAAATTTTACGTTTTGTCGGTTCCTCTCCTACTGAGGTGAGGGGGGGGGCAGAGAGAGAGAGTGAATGGGTCGGATTGAACCACCCAAGAGGTGTGAGGCCAAAAAAGATAACACCCCGGTGTTGCACGCTGAGAGACAGAAGAGAATGGAAGGAACCCCATTGTGGATCAGGGGGGAAACTGAAAGAATCCTCTCCGGTGTTTATGTAGCCTCGAGAGCAGGTGAAAGAGTTTTCTGCAACAGACACCAACCACCAATGCTCTCAATCCTTTGGTTACAAAAGGCTCCCCACTTTCCCAGCACTCACGATCAATACGACTTGGAAAAATCAGTGAAAAGCAACCAAACCGTCGAGAGGAGATTACCAGCTAGGTAGTGACTCAGGGGAATAACGACAGAATCTGTCTGTGTAATGACGGCTCTTCTCCTGCGGCCACAACTTGTACTTGTGGGTACTCGTCCTTAAGTACCATAATTAGGTGCTATCGGGGCTTATGGAGTGTAGGATTTCAAGCGTCCTGTCCTTAATTTCGCCGGGTCGAAGGGGTTCAGGACTTTATTTCTTTTTTATTCTGCTTCTTCTTGTCATCTCGTCACCACTTTGAAGAGGGGAAAGAAGAAGAAAAAAAAAAGGTAAAATAAAACCGTCTCGACGGCTTCGTGAGAGGTACGAAGAAAAAAGAAACGCGCAGGAATTTTGGGAATGAGCCAGATACCTGAGAATAAAAAGTCTCAAAAATGTAACGACTGCGATTATTCTCTCTCCAACCTAGACACATTTCAGTCCTGTCATTTTTGCGTCCTGTGTCCTGCGCCGGCTTGTAAGAAATCAAGACGAAAAAAAAGAACTCGTTCTTTTGTGTTCGACCAGGAATTGGAGCAAAAACTTGTTGTGGCAGTTCCGTTTATGGCGGCTTCGCTTCCGAGGTCACCGCAGGTACCGAATTCTACGCTGGTCGCACTGCTAATGTGCGCTTAGGACACGCACACCGCAGAGAGCCCTTATAAGCGTGCCCGGGCAGCACCAGCAGGAATTCAACCAAAAGTCCTTGGTCCAAGCAGAAAGAGATTTGCTTTCCTCATATTACGCGGGTGCCTGCGCAAGCCGGCACATGGGAAAATGCTGTCGGTGATGTATGGCTCTTTTTCCCCCCCTCTCCTGCCTGGTTTCCTTGAATGGCAGAAAAAAGTCAGGAAGAAGTGCAACAGCTCGATTGTTGACGTCTTTCTTGCTCCTTCTCAGCACTTCCTGCGATGAGAACTGGGAGTTATCGTGGTGAGTTCATCGTTTGCTTTCCTGCTCACCACAGCATCCAGACAGAGGTTTCAAACAGTTGTTGTGTGGCAGCTCTGAGGCACTTCCAGGTGGTAGCAGTGGCAGCGACTCGCACTTGAGTGCCAGTCGAGCAGGAAATCTCGCGTTCTAAGCAAACATGCCGGTACCACCCAGCCTCTAATTCTCTCCCTGTTAAATCTCCTCAGATTTGCGTCCATGAAAAGAAAAAAAAACCAACTCGTGCGGACGCAGTTTGAGAGCGGCAGACATTTCATGACAAATAGAGATGGGTCGAGTCATGACTTTTCTCGGAATCCTTGAGCTCTGGACTGGAATCGGAAACATTTCCACACGCTCAACAGCCGCTTACTTGGGTTGCTTTTGTATGCGTATCCTTCTTGAGTGTGTTTGTTTCCAGATATTGTTCACAAGCAACTTATGGCAACGTGGTACTTACTATGGATAAGGTCACAGTCATCCAATCACTGACTCATTACCGAAAATTGAAATCCGAATCCTCAAACAAAACCCGGGCATTCGAGTCCGAAGCCGAAGCCGACCTATCTCTAGCAGCGCTGTAAGCGACAGATATTCCATGACAAAATGTGTGTTGGCCTCAAAGAGCAATGACATTTCCTGGCTTTTGAAGAAACATTTCTCTCCCACCTCAAATATTTGTTTCACCGCTTTCCCCCCCCCTCTACTCTGCTTCTGTTCAACGAATTCCGGCACAACTCGTCCATTAGAGGTCGGTCAGAAGTCGTCATTCGATCATTGTTAAATCATCCTCGTTTTTTTGCCTCGTCACACGCAAGAGAACCTTGATAAGTGACCCACTCGAGGCGAGGAGCCACTTGTCTTTTTTGGGGGGAGGTTTGGGCACAAAACAATACTAAGGTCAAATCCTCCCCCCCTCTGAAATCCCTGAAATGACAGCCCTTCATAGCCGTAAAAGCTGCTCACAATCAAAAACTTTATCGCAGGCCGCGCAGATTGACCAGCCAGCATGTACAGGTTGACCGAGGAAAGTCCTTTCTAAGGTGCCATTACAGAAGTGCGCCAATTCGGCAGATGTCTGGCGTGAGTAAGCATTTGCTAACCCGGTGGCCTTTATCTCCCCAAGGTGGTCAGAAGCTCCAACAGCTTGGAGACCCAACCAAGGCTGGCTACATCATGGCATCTGCCTTGATATCACTCCACAAGAAAGAGGACAGAGTAGAAAAAACCGACTTACCTTGCAGCCCCCCCGTCCGGTCTCTTCCTAAAACGATCGTTCACATTCCGAGCTAATAACCCAAAGTCTCCGAACAATTAAGACGAAGAGCGTTGAAAATGAAAGAGCAGCAGCGATTTTGGGGGAGCTCATTGTTGCACCACCACCGCTTTTTGGGGCAGTAAAATGCCCATGAAATGAGTTTTTGCCTCTAGGGCAGGGAAAGGAGACTTTTCCTCTCCTCTGTTGCCACCTCCTTAAGCGTCAATGCTGCTTACTTGCTCTGGACGTCGCTAATTATACTACGTAGTAGGCACTGAGTGATGAACATTTTCCAGGGTCTCCGTGATTAGCACATTCTTGCGGCAAAATAAGGCACGATCATTTGCCCCACGACGATGACGAACCGCTGAAGCCAAGAGGTCAACGATCACTTGATCATGGCCGTGTCGTCCGTCATCTGCGGCCGCGGCGGTGGCGATTCTGCCCATGAATTTTCCACAGCGATTGAGCTCACAGGCAAAAAGAGGTCGATTTTTATGTCTAAATTTCCTTTTGGGAGCCGCCCAACCCTAAGTACCTCGAGCAGCCGTAAAAAGCCAATGTCCCTGCTGGCTCTGGCCCGTCGTGATCAGCTCTAAAACCCCCAGATTAACAAACCTCCGCTGCAGATGCTTAACCGTGCATAGCTTTATTACTTGGTCCCATCACCCAAGTACAGTGGGTGCGATTTTTTGCCTCTGCGTATGTCAGTGGACCTTATAAGTATCCATGCCAATAAAGGTGGCGCCGTTGCCGCCGTCACTGCTGCCGTTGCCGCCGGACTCCCGGTGGCAGCACCAATTGGCAGAAAACGAGCCCCTAATTTTTTACGCCCGGACGCCCCTTTTTTGCGCTCACCTCCTCGTCGTAAAAACGTAAAAACGTCGAGGGCAGAAAAACCTCTTGCGCATTTCGCACGGTGTGATTATTTTTTGGCTCATAAAAATACACTATCCTTGTCTGACACAAAAAAGAAAAGAAAGGAAGAGAGAATACATTGCCCCTTTACTTGATCTCCTGTGAAATAGTCCTGCTGCACGGAGGTACAAGTTCACCCCCTCCCCCCCCCACCCCTGCAATGAAGATTGGTCTCTATCGATGGAACGATTGAAAGACTCCCCTGTGTGTGTGCGACGTCGAAGTTCGAGGGATGGCAACGTTTTACGACCCCGCGGAATTAACTACTTTTCCAAACGGACGTTAGTTATTTTGCCACAGTTGCCTTTGCTCGCTCGCCCCGCTCGCCTCGTTCGCCCCCTTGTTGCTGTCGGGCACGCACTCGGGGGCAGTTGCAACATTTCCTCCCCCGAGCGAGATAAACAAGTTGGCGAGGGAGTTTATTTTTGAGGCACTACAACACACGTAAACGCTTTATCGGAGAAATAAATGCCCCGAGATATTGGCACGCATTCATTCACACCTCCTGTTCGATCCCATTGTACTGGATACTGTACAGCAGGGGCGGGCGATTACAGGAAATCGCATGCCTATCTGATCGCATGGCCGCTCTAAGTGCCTCAATCGAGGGCTTCGACAACGAGGACTTCTTCATGTCTGTTATTAACGCGGGAGTGAAGCAGAAAAACAGCCAGGGCTGAGGTGTCTTTCTTACAATTAGAAGGCGGCACCAGAGCAATTTTGGCTGACTTGGTTGGCTTCTCTTGGCACATCTCATCAGGTCGGACGTAGATTGAATTTCCTGTTATCGGGGTCACAGCAGCTGCCTTTTGTGCAGCAGGTTCGCCGCTCTGGTCGAACAAGTACTGCCTTTTTTCTCTCTCTCTCTCTCTCTGCCATGTAGAAGTACTGTAATGAAATGGATGGACTATTTTGCCCCCTCAGAGCGCGACCAAAATTTGAATCATCATTCCTGCTCGCATTTTTATAGCAGTCCAATGGACCGGCAAAGGTCGGTGATACACAATAGTCGATTCAGCCGCAATAAAACTGCATCTTCTTAACACAGACGCTCCTCCTGCCTGCCGGACGGCCTCGTTTCCAACTGGCCCGAGGGGGTCGTCGTCGTCGTCCAAACGATATTTACTACTTGTGTCGTTTAGCAAGAGAAAACGGTTCCCTTCACGTGCGCAGCATAATACAAACGAAAAAAAAAAAAAAAGAGATGAAATATTCATAGTTTTATCACCTCCGTCTCCCTGATGCTTTGTCTCGATTGTTTATGAGCACTCGCTTCACTCAGACCCTCCCTCTATCCTCCATCCTTACCCTTACCCCCCCCCCCCCGGGTTATGAAGGATAGTACACGTTTTTATTGCTGGCACCACCGCGAAAGGAGAATGGCACGCGGCGGCCGACGCCCATTCAACGGTTTCTGACATTTCACGATGATGACAGCGAGCTCGATTTCAATATCAGCGACGTCAGCAGTGAGCAAGGCAAATCTTTCTATCACTTGGGCACTCAGGGAGGCGGCGAGAGTCAGAGAAAGACGAATATTTACATTTCCTCTCCACTCAGCGGGGTCCTTAGGCTTTGGTGCTGACGAGCGAAGAGGAAGAAAACGATCCTCGTGTCCGTCCGCGTGCTGGTGGAGTTCGCAGGCCAAGGCAAGAAGAGGCAGCAGAGACGAAAATGAGATACGAGAAAGAACGAAACATTTCCGGCGGCCCCCGAGAAACGATGCTGAACACGCGCTCAGCCCAAGCTGAATGCCGAGCTGGAGGTGAGCTGGAGCCGAGCTGGAGTCGAGCTGAGCGGGCGCCACTAAACTTATCCCCAAGTGCGAGGAAGAGGGAAAAATGAAAAGGGCAAGATCGAAAAGCCACGAATGCAGCAGGCACAGGAGGAGCTGTCGTCTGAGCGAGCACAGAGAGTGCGTGTGCAGGCTGCTGGTGCCGCTGCTGATGCTGCTGCATTCCTCGGGGCCTGCAAATTGTTCCTTTTTCGTCCCATTTGGCCTTAAAACTTTTCGGGGTGCGTTTAAATGCCTCTTTTCGACGAGGGAGGGCAGGTCTAGTCTGGTTGAGCATAATCTGCGTGCGAAATCGGATAAAAAGGGACCGGCTCACGTGCGAGGCCAGGCCAGGTCAGGCCCAGCTAGGCCCGGCCAGGCTAGGCCAGGGCCTCGACCCTGGCCCGCATTCTCGATTCGGCAGTATTAAAATTCGTTTTAAATAGAGAAGAATGGAATGCGGTCGAAGGGAGGGGGAAAAATGTGGCGTATGTAAGACTTTTGAAAGGCATCGATCGGTTTGTGCCAGTGAAAGTAAAGCTCCAGTACAAAGACGAAAGTTTTTTCCTCCCCAATAACAATCTGACTGCCGGCGCTCAGCCCGAAGGGCCTCCTTAGTTTCTCTTCTTTCCACAGCTCGTGCTGCACAAGTACACGCACATATCGTAAACGTCTGACTGTCGATCGAGCTCATGTGTGTTTACCTACTAGATTTTTCCCACACTTTACAACTGCGCTCACTAACGCACTACGTAGGCAGTATTCTAGATGGGGGGGAGGTCATTAGTTACACTAGCGTTAGTACAATCGGAGCCGCAAATACTCCTTTTCACGTCCTCTTAGGTCATTTTTTTCTGTCCGCTCCCACCTCTGTCGGTGTCCGACTAAGACAGGCTTTTTTTTGTTTTTTTTTGGACTCCTACGGTTTTTCGCACTACCAGTCTGGACGCTACTTTCCGCAAAAGAACCGCTATAAACATGAGAAAGAGAATTTTCCCCTGCACTCCTTGCGATGCTAACTAGAGTCTGCACAATGGCGGAGGTTACGAGCGGCGAATTTTCTTGTAGTGGAAGCAGGGGCATTTTTATGGCGAACTGTAAAGTTGAAAGGAAGTTTTCCTCTACGCGAGAGAAATGACCCGGGAGGAGAAGGAGAGAGGAGTGGCAGAAAATTTTTATCGCGGTCCCTTGCACAACCGGAAAACTTCTCCGGGCACACCCGGCCTAGGCCGAGCACAAGCCGCTTTTTTTCCTCAATTCAATTGCATTAAAACTTTTACTCCACGCAAGTACAGGCACAAAAAGCACGGCTGGCAGTGCGTGTGTGACTTTTCCTCCTCCCTCCCCGACTTCCTCTTTTCCCCCACCAAGACTTTTCTGCCCCTGCTGCTGTCTGTATTTGTGGTGCATACCTTCGTTTTTACAGTTAGGTGCTTGGCGCGCTCGCAGCGCCACTCATCGCCATGATATCGGAGGGAGTGCGTGTGTGGTTGAAGAAGAACTCTTCTTTGGCTTTTCTACCTATAATAGTACGACGTCGTTGCACCACTGCGTGTACCTGCCCCCTTCTCTCCCGGAGAGAGGCAACAACACACGTACGAGCACACGCATGGCTGACACAGGCGACGACCCAAAGTAAGTGAGGGAGAAGCAGGAGGAGGACGAGGCGTAGACGGTGTGCGCCACATTGATTACCGTACCGGCCCGGACGCACGTGCGCGCGCACGCACACACACACACACACACACACATACACATACACACACAAGAATATCAACTACGCAAGGTGATCAGCAGCTTGACTGGGGCAGCAGCTTCAAATCTCGTCGCAGTTAGCGCATTTTCTTTTTCTTTGGTCGGACTAGAGCAGTTTTGTTGTCGCAACTGATGTTGCCGCACATGTGGCTGATGCGGGAGGAGCCCTCACATCCCAGAGGCAAGAACGACTGCCAAATTCTGCTTCTCACCGTCTCGCTCCAGATCGAGATCAACTTGTGGGAAGTTCAGCAACAGCAACAGCAACAGCAGCAGCTGCGGCAGCGGCGGCACCAACTCAGTCATTCACTCCCTTTTCTTTAAAGAGCGTAAACAGAAATAAGCTATCGGGTTGGCGAATACGATGCGCGGGTGGGTCTGTCTGTCTGTCTGTATCTCAGCCGAAGAGGCCAGACTTTGCATCACTTATCCTGCGAGGACAGACAGTCGATAATAAATGGGTGTGCGAGGTCGTGTCCGTCAACAGCAACAGGACTCGAGACAGACCGACAAGAGGAAAGCAACGTCAATATGTGATGCAAGATCTTCGACGAAGTGGGCACTGTACTCGCTACACACAAGCCAGTGTTTGTCCAACGCCGCCTTTTTATCCTCTTTATCTCTCAGTTGCAGACCCAATTATACAGCTGTTTCTGAAACTCGCCAAATCTGTCCGAGACACCCAGTGGCAGAAAAACCTTCGCAAATGTTAGCAAGTGAAGAATGCGCACACACACATTTTGCCTACCTCTTCTAGCTTTGTGACAGTCTCCCTGCACTGCGGGATCCTGTTGACGAAGTTGGACGTGGTCGGACTGCTGAAGTCCTCGCGCACCTCGCGAACGAAGTCGCGCACTGAAATCAGGCCAGGCATTTTTCTTCCTCTCTTTTTCTTCTTTCTGTCTTCCAAATCCTTCAAGTCTGACAATTGGTCGCCATTGTCATGCACTTTGGCCTCTCCTGGTCAGTCAGAGCAAAGGATTCTGCCTGGCTGTCACATCAGTCGTCTCGTCACTGATAATAGGGTGATGAAGGCACACAAACGTCGACGTTTTGCTCTTGCAGCAGCGATAAATGTGCGTTTTCTCTCACTCTCCGAAGAAACGACACGGTCATTTATCTCATGCTTTTTTCCTCCTCCCACTTGCAGCACAACAATGTCGTGAGGCCTGTTGTCGACCACGTCGTCATGTGCTCGTCCGCGCACACTCTGAAGCACTGACTCACTTTAGTACACGCACACACACACACACACGCGCGAAGAGAGAAGAGATACGTGCGCGTTGCGCGCGCGCTCGCCGCCCTACTCTTCTGGCAGCCGCCGACGGCCACCAAATGCCAAAACGCCGAGGAAAACAGAGAGGAGAGAGAGAGAGAGAGAGATTGCGCCCTGGGGGCTGGCAAGAGGGAGGGGGAGGACGGCGAGGACGACGACGACGATGACGACGGCGACGACGACTACGATGATGGCAGCGCGCCAGCAGGGGCAGCAGCCCGAATCATATGTGGATGAAGGTGTACGTGCATGCTCGAGTGCTGGAGCGAGGGCGCGCGGGTGTAGAGTACCTATGGACGAAGAACATACACACATGCATGCATGTGTGAGCAGCCCGCAGAAGCAGGCCAGAGAGGTGTGGGCGCCTCAAGACGGGAGGTTGAGCGAATGGACTGCCAGAGATGCGCTCAAGGCCTCGACGAGTGGGTTGCGCACCTGCGCCTTCTCGTACTACAAGCTCGGTGTGGTGAACTAATCGACGTCTCCACATTTGGCTCACATGGTGTTGTAGCCTCGGTCTAATTTGAACAACAGGAAAGAGGACATCCTGTAATGAACTCATTCACCCACTCACTCACACTAAGGCGGTTGTCCTGCGCAGGAGACCGACTCTACTTCGTATCATATAAGTACCGGATGGAACAGTACACATCCATACAATGATTATCACAATTATCAAAGCGCAGCCGAACAGTTGTAATCTGACGGGAGTCAATGAAACCTTTCTTCTCACGGACCCACGAATTTTCTTCTCCCTCCTTGAGCGCCCCAAAAGCACGCTCAAGTCCTCCTCCCAACTCTTGGTCCCACCGTCCCTCGGAGGAAGGAACTAATAACTGTTTCACCACTACTGTCCCATCTCCAATATCGTTTCACTGAGGGTTGTACCGGTAACAAGAGGTGCAATTTGCCTGCAGTTTTGCTTGGCTGCTCTCCAACTGTCTCCAACTGCTGCTGTAAAAGAGAAACGAGACCTGGCAATCAGTCCTTGGCTCTCAACAACCTTCATTGTGGAAGCACAGAGTGATAATCTTTTTTCTTCTGACCACACAAGGGGAGCAAAAGTTTTCCCAGACGGTTGGTTTTTTTACTGTCCCCAAGTCGAGTCACCAGTACAAAGGAGCACAGTAGTACATTTTTTTCTTTCTTCCATGAACTATGCATCCGTGGATGCTTTGAGCACTGCTGTCATTTGGACGCACATTTGCCTACAGGAGGAAGGAAAAAACACTCAACCGATGCTCCAACTTCATTCTAAGGAGATTATTTAATTTCCTGTCCCAACTTTTTTTTTCTTGTTGGTGGTCTGGACGAATAGCGTCTGTCATTTCCTTGACGTTATTTGTCACACACACAGTGACGAAGATGAGACTTTCCCTGGCCAGGATATCGCGAGCAGGGCGATCGAGAGAAGAAAATAACAGTCGTGCAAAGCGTAATTGTCCCCCTCCGAGTGACGCTGGATGACACAGAATGTGCCCCTGCGCGACGGGTCCGGGCGGACATTCCGGGCGCTGTCTTAAGCTGTCAAGCTCCCTCCGGGTGGGTCGGGTCTCTCCGGAACTGCGCGGACGCGCGCGAATGATGGACACAAATCCGATTTTGTACTTTTCACCCCTTCTTCCTCTTGCTTGGGCGAATGCTTTGGAGCTGTCAAAACTGAGTTATGTAAACTCTCTCTCCCTCCCTCTCCGCGTGTCTCCCCTTTCGGTCCTCGTCCCCAATACAATTCAAACACTCATATCTGCTTGCCTGTCTCTTTTTGACACATAAAAATCAAGGCTGCAGTGAACGCAGTCCAAACTATAGTGCGTATTTGCTTTCGCTCAGAGGGAGAGAAATATTTAAAAAAGTCGATCGGACACACACACAAAGGCAAATATATCCAGTCGAGTGGGCAATTTGCTATGGGAAACGCGTCGTAAACTCAAATTTATTTCAGTGTTTCAAAGAACTCGACTGTCCCGTGGACGAGACGACAGATGTCTGGCCGAGTGCTATAAAATTGGAGCGGAAGGAAGCAAAGCAAAGCAAGCGCCTCTTTTTTTTCTGGGGCAAAGAGTTGCAAAAGTCCCATGAGGACACCAAATAAAGAGAATCGTTATGCAAATTAGCGCCTTCAACGGCCGGACATTAAGTTTTTAGTGCCCATTTGCCTATTTGCTTCTCGCCACCCTCCAATTTGCACGCTAAAATCTCTTTACGACTATTTTCTCTTCTGCACAATGTATAGAATAATGAACCTGCGTCTGCCGTGGACCAATGGGGTCCTGCCCAAACATAAAGTCCTGTCATTAATATTATGATGAGATGCTGTCCTTCATGTACTGTACTGTAGTGGTCGCTCTTCAAACACTTTTCCAATCCGTTACGCGGTCCGGCGGACGGCGGCAGTGCACAACTTTGGCCTCGACTGCGCCGGACTGCGAGGTCTCGTGTCTCCTTCTGGTCCATGGTGAAGTCCACGAGCAGCACAGTCCTGTGTCATATTTGCTCAAGCCGGTCACGTCATCAAAGCATAGTCAAATTGGAGCTCGGATTACGTAACACCAACGTTTGATTCCGCATGACTTCCTAGAAAAATTCCTGATTACGAATTCTAGAGCTGTCACGAGAGCAATTATGATTTTTTGACGTGAGCTTCCATGTCAAGTGCTCTTCTGCTCTGCTCTCAGGGTGAACCAAACGTTTAACTTGAGGTCCCCCGTTCGATACTGGGACAGAGAGAAAAGAATGAGATCCAATTACGCATCAGACACCTTCCATCTGCATGAGCACGACCAAGCTCATCTCTTCGAGTGCCAGAGGGCGGCTGAAGGGCTGCGCGCCGCCGACAGGCAGCCCGGCCGGCCGGCCGCCGGTCGGAGCGGGTGCCGACTCCGGTCCGGGCGGCGCGGGTGAGGGTGCTAGCTGGGCTGTCACTAATGAGCGAGCCAGACTGCGCCTGAGCTGAAAGACAATGATGTTCTCGAGCATCAGGGCCCCGGCGATGCTTTCTAATCTGCAGCGTGCGGTTTTCCCTGGAGAGATCACGGCTGATGGATGATTCGAATGGAGGCGACTACGAGCGCATACGCGTCGGACATCCTTCTTTTCATCTGCAGATACTACACGGACCGCACGGAGTTCAGCAGACGGGCGCTAATCCTAGATATTGAAATTTCAAAGCGAGGCGCCGTTTCATAATGCCAGCCCCAGGCAACTTCGCCAGATTCCCCACCCCCCCCCTTCCCCCCTCTCCCCTAGGGAGGACACAGAGAAAAAAAGTGAAACAATCCCTGTAATGATGTGTGGATCCGCGCTCGCTTTTCCTGTGTGACGTGACACATGGGCTAAACTGCCGGAGTTCTTCCCCCCCCCCATGTGTATTAGTACGTGCGCACCGAGGATTACCATGTAATTACAGGACGCAGATATGATCCATATGAATATAGCCGGAGCCATAACATTAGGACAGATTGTGCCTAGGGAGAAGAACCGTTAGCCCAAATAGGGAGAAAGCACACGGAGAGAGAGTTTTATTCCATTCCATGTGACTGTAATGACCCTGCTTCAATCGTGCGTGCACGGAGCACTTTTTTTCTTTATTGATCAGTTTTTCCATTGAATGTACATACATGCGCACTGCACTGCGGACCGTGTGGTGTGAGCGAGCTCTCGTCCTGAACGCTAACCCTTTTGCTACCCTTTCCCGGAATCGACGAATTAGCTCTTGCAGTAATGAGCGATGTTGAGGGGAGGGGGGGGGAGAAGGGGTGCAACCCTTTTCCCTCTTTCATGTGTCGAAACATTTGCTATGTGTGTGTGCACACACAAATGCGCAGACACACGTATATTGGTCGTTCGGCTCTCCGGACTCGCACGGGCAGACTCTGGCATACGTTTCACGCTCGGCATCACCTAATCACCGTCCTTTTTTTCCCTTGTCTTATAAATCGGAATCCCAATGGCGTTTATCGCCCCCGGAGGCGCGAGAAAACTACCGAATTCATTCATCCCTCGCCATCGCACACGTACGAAACAATCGTGGCCAACCTGAACAGAATTGTGAGATCAGCTCAAAAAAAGCATAAAGAAAATGAGCGAGCATTGGTCGAGTATTGGTCGAGAATGGAAGCGAGATTTTGGCGCTGGAAACAAATCCCCAAGGCTCAGCACGTCGCTTGTTATTTTTTACCCCTTGTCAAAACTCATCCGGGCTGATTGGGCTGGACTCCAGAAGGAAGAGGCGAATTAAATGTTTCCGATCGAGCACCCTGATGCTCTCCTTTGTCCGATTTCGATGCGGGCGATTTCTCATCGTTTCCTAGCCTTAATTTGGAGGGAGGAAAGCGCGGGCTTAAAATTTGAAATGGACGTTCTTGCTCTGTTCATCCCCTTCCTGATTGCACCGCGATTTGTCATAGTCTGCTGCACTTTGATTCTGCAACCGTGTCATGTCTGTCAGAGGCTGCAAAGATTCGCCAATGTTTCTTTTTGTGAGGCTTTCGGGGCGCGATGACGCTGGCCCCATTTTTTCGGTCAACCCACGATGACTTGCCAGAACCAGGATGTAGGAACATGCGAGTCCTGCTTCCTGACCGGGGAAGCCACCTGAGGATCTGATCGCTGTCGGAGACGCGGCCGTGTGACTCAGGACGCTGACGATGGCCTTCCCTGCCTGGGCGTTGTTATCACCGCCGCAAGTAGAAGTCATCCTCCACTCAGCAGAAGTGCGGTTCTTTGAAAAATGTGCGTCCTCGTCACCAATGTACATACATGATGCACATGCGCCAGAGTCTGTCAGTGCAGACGCATCCGCCGCCCGGACAGATGGAAGCTGCACAGCGGAGCTGGCAGAGGTCAGAAGCAGAGAGAAATTCGAAGAATGTAATCCAATTCGCTGGCCGATTAACTATTGAGACTCCGCTGTCACGGCCAATTGTGTTGTCATTTCGTATGTGCGAGGGCGACCGACCGTTCACAATTTAATCTCTTAACTCTGTCGCCTCAGCAGTCCGCGTAGACGACGACGAGGACCAGGACGACGACGACGACGACGGCGGCGGCGGTGTGCCTACACGGTACAAAGCAGTGTCACGTGCCTCATTGTTGTGATTGCACACGAGCACGTTTGTGCTGTATGCGCCAAAAAAAAGTTGCCGCCGCAGTTCGAGCCGCTCTCGTCCGACCGAGTCCTCCTGGGGGGGGGGGGGGGGGGGGAACCCGACAACCCGGCCGGGGTTGTGGGCGCGCCGCCCACAAGGGGCGAGTTGTTTTTTGTGCTACAATAGGAAAATTTTAACGGT
>JAAUXU010053428.1_pt1 | contig 19458 bp, 10 predicted proteins | sample 7278151 | NCBI WGS metagenome assembly JAAUXU01 (sample SAMN14350113, study PRJNA611818) | marine sediment metagenome | isolation source: surface marine sediment (1.8m) | place: French Polynesia: Moorea | collected 2018-08 | reverse complement strand
CTGGCTTTGGGGCCACAGCCTCGTCACGATGAGCATTGAGGTCCACCTAAAGGTAACCAGTTTCACTCTGTGGATCCTCCCGACAAACTGCAGCACATGGCAAAGTTTGCGTGGTTGCGCAGTTTGAAGACATTCCCTTTTCGGAGCTTCACCGACCTTTTTGAAATTGAATCAATAAAGACCGTTTTTTGTCTTTTGCCCCATTCCTGAGACTCCTGTTCCTGCTTTGCGGTGGCAAAGCTGCCTGAACGTGGTTGGCATCAGTCGGGCTCTGATTCAAGCTCGAGGGGGGGAAAAAGGCAACGAACGAAAGTAAAAGGAACGAAGACCGGTTCTTTTCTAGGTCATAAACCCAACCAAGATAAGATGAGGAGAAATTATTCCAAGAGAAGATTGTTCGCTCTCGCTTGACTTAAGCTCCGTTCAGATATGTGTTAAGACAGCATTGTCATTGTATGACCACAACAACTTTGTGCTCGCTTGCTGGCACTTGACTCGGTAGCAGCACTGATCGGTAGATTAAACTAGAGTGTGTAGGTGTGCACGCGTTTCTCCGTCCTTCTTTCCTCATACGCTACCGGATACAAGCGCACGGTGGTATCGATAGCGTCATAATAGAACGTGTGTGAGGCCTCAGGCCTACGAAAGTACAGTCGAAGCTCGTATCAACGGACATCAAGTTCGCGTATAAGCATAGATCAACGCGTTGGTGACTCTCAAGAAATCTCCCATAAATGCCTATTTGGTGGCAAATGAACAAGAAAAGTGTTCTCTCAAACATTGTGCTCCGCAGAATGTTCTTGTCTCTAAGAAAGGTCGCACATTTCTTGCAGAATTGACATGATTTTCACCGACGCCAACTGCACGAACACGTTAAAGCGACACATCTTGGGTCCCAAACAACATTTTTTCTCTCTCTGATAATAAGGTTAATATATGACAATGTAGAGAGATAAAAGAGTCGATATTCATTTTGGCAAGGGCAGTAAATCTCTGTCCAAGGACTGTATCGAGACCCCGAAGCCCACGTCCTGCCAGCACCAAGATTTCATGGCTCTGAGTGCTTGAGTGCCTGCGAAATCATTGAAAAGGACTACATTTTTGAGTGCTGAGAGCGTCCACAATTGTATTACCCACACTTCTTCAAGTGCTGCTCATTCGTACTCAGGAGCTACACGCAAGAAAGGCTCAAGAGTGGGAGGTGGTTTATCTTTTCGAATTTGCGGACAATCCCGAGCAGCGAAGGCGTTGGTTGATTTGAGTTTCGACTGTATTCTTTTCCCCCTACATAATAAAGGAAATATTCCTGGCAGGTAGCTGGCAACGAGAGACCCAGGCCTTGGCCGTAAGAGGAATTGTTCCGAATGCACGTAAACATATGAATAATTACAGTTATCGCTGTGAATTTGAACGTAGGAATGGTGTCCTCTCTTGGTCCAAGAAGTTCACCAGTGTGGGCCTTCCTCGTGCCCCTAGGTAATGCGTAACTGCGTATTCGTGTGCACCTTGGCAATCCAGGAAGAAGAAAAGGATGTCTGTGGGCCTCGGACCAAGTCAGACCCTCTTTTTACTGTCTCTACGCACAGGATTCGTGGTTTTTTTTTCAGCTTTTTTTGCTCGTGCAGCTTCCGTACGCGTATGTGGACAGGGAAATTCCGCGCGCTCGTGGAGAGCAGAAACTGCTGCAGCTCCTGAAAGCGAGTTCAGGTCGCTGCAGACTAATATTCTTCTTCTTCCTTCCACCTCAGTCGTGTTTTAACGGGGAGGCCTGAAAAATGTCTCAACGGCAGCCGGCGGGATGAAGAGGCCGAAGAGCGATTTCCCTGCACAATTTCGAAACAAGCTCGAGCTCAGGGAAGTGACTTCAAGTGGTCTGGTTGGAAATTTTGGTCACATCACATTCCTGGACGTGACAACTGAGCAGTAACGTGCACAACTAGGGAAGCGAACAAGGATCCCAAACAAACCATCCCCTCGATTAAGGCCTAGTTGCAGTCTGAGGCCTTTGGTCGGACCATCACACCCCAACAGGAGCAGACAGATCAATGAAGATGTGGCCTCGCAGGACTGCAGTGGCGATGCCATCATTGTGTTTGCTCTTCATCATCGTTGTGCCGCCGACGTTGGCTCAGTTCCCCGAGCTGTACAACGCCATCTATGGCCAAGACTCCGTACTCAGGGGAGTCCGGAACGTCATGGGCGGAATTTTGGCCGTCGACAGGGTCCACGGGGAGTGCATGCAGAAGACGCTCTGCTCCGAGTTTTCTGACGAGATCGTGGAAATGAGTGAGGTGAGGCAGTTGTGTTGCGTGGGTGTGGGTGCGCCTGCACCTGATGTTCTGTTATGCAAGATCGAAGACTTTTGACAAGCTGTCCTCGATCATGCGTGGTTTTCGATGAAAGAGCAGGACATTGTAAATCGTCACCTTTTGGACCTGCCTTGGCTCATTCAAGGGAGTCGATTAGGAAGTGACATCCCACAAAAGTTGGTCATGACTGCGGATTTCAAGGATGAACAGATTTGTTTTCCATAAATTACAATGAACAAATAATGTCAGCTGTCTTTTCAAAAGTGAATGAATGCACGTCTTCCCAGGCCGTCGATCCCGTGAAACGAACCCGTGTGCTGATCCCTCGAGTGGTTCAGCGACGAGGCCGACTTCGCTGGATCGGCGACATCATTGCCGGTGGCATCAAGAGGGCCGCCGACCGCATGGGCATTAATCCATATGGTTTCAGGAGAAGGCAAGGAGGAGCAGGGGGAGCCACCCTGGCAGCTCAAGCCGTCAAATTGGTCATGGACGGCTGGAACAAGATACCGCTCCAGCACATAGTTACGTGAGTTTACGTATGCTTAAGCCTTAGCAGTTATGCAAAACGTGACCGCAGTGACGTCTCGACATGACCACATTCATCAGCCGTTATATGAAGACCTTGCTGTACAACTTCTACCTTTCTATTGACATTGTTTAAGGAGGAAGGGGCGAAAAATCTCACGGATAGAGCGGCAGGCGTCTGCTTCAGTATTTACTCATAGCTAGAGCTCCAAGTTTTAGATTGGAACCCAGAAAGTGAGGTAAACACATAAGCGGACGAAAATTTCGTATTAAAATTAGAAGAATCAAGAAGAAAAGGCCACAGAATGCTCTAGTTCTTCACTAAAAAGTCATTTCTAGGGGAAAATTTACCGAGTTTGGGTATTCTGTAACAAAACTAGCAGGGGTCACTAATGACACTGAGAAGTCATGATTTCTTTGGTCTCTTCTGTGGTCAAGTCAAGTTGTGGGTTGGGACGATGACTGCGTCTACCACGAACTTAGATGGAAATCGAGACTCAGTATCGTAGATGGCGATACCAGAAGACCGCAACGATATAGCTTGAATCAGTGCCAAATACCCGCGGAACGAGAGTGTTGCAATGAGCTGAAATTACTCCTTACAAGCAGTCTCGAGTCGACACATTTCTTCAGAAACTGGCGAACTCTCTAAAAGAATGGAGCCCATCTTTCACCACTTCTCGCAAGCATTTCGACTTCAGCTTTCGCCAGAAGTTGCAAACTCTTCAACTGCACCTTTTTGTCTTCACTCGGTTCTTGCCGAGCAGATGATGAAAGAATTCGTCAATCACAGGCTTTTTTATGTTTTTTTCGTATCTTCAGCCTCAGATCAGCCCATTCCCACCCCCTCAGTAGAGGGCGGGTTTTAGTTGGGTTTTGGTTAACATAATTTCACTTCGTACGTAATCACACGATCATGTCTTCGTAGGAGCACTGTTCGTCAGCTCTTCAGCTGAAGTGTTTTACTTTCCAGGAGACCTCGACTTCTTGATACATTCAACCAACTAAATTATTGCTCAAACTACAAAGAATAGTTCTACTTCTGACGTGAGCATATTTTTGAATTAAATTTCCTACTATTTCCTCACGTGACAGCTAGCGATGCAGTGTAAATAAACTGTCAAAAACAGTCAAAACACGAAAAAATTCCGAAGAAGAGAAAACCTGAGCCCATAAGCACCAATCTTGAGGGGAAAAGTGCCAAATTCTGCGGACTGCATAAAGCTAGTTGATATGCATGATTCGTTAGGCAATTCGCGTCAAGCTCGATCTCTGCATAATTGCGTGTCTGCGTGATGCAGTCCGTTCGTGGAGGCAAAGTCCAGGTTCGGTTCAGAGTGCCAGATCGTGAACACCAACTTGTCCTATCACTCACCCTGGTCTATGGAAGAGTTGCTAACAAACTCGCAGGAAGTCACCGTCAACGGCGAATCTGTGCTGCCCAAGGCTTGTGCAGGTGCAAAATTAGCATCCCCATACAAATCTGCGTAAGCGCAAAAAAAACGTGTAAAGGAAAAAAGGTGATAAAATCACAATAAAGAGGAAAACGACCCTCAATTCAGAGACTGCACGCAAAAAAAGGGAGGCAAAATTTCGCCATTTTATGCGCGAGAAACTGAAGACAAGTGACCGATTTTACCACCAGCTGTTCCTCAATCAGGAAATATTGACATCCCTCTATAAATCTGCTTAAGCACACAACTTTGAAATTATGAGCTTGAGACAGCTGCTTTTTGAAAGTGAGAAATACACCGTTTCATTTTATATATCTATTGCTGTACCTCACTTTTTGGAGAGTCAGTCGTTGATACAGGATACAACTCAAGTACTCGCATATCGGATATCGGACGACGGCGTGAGCGTCATTTGCACGTCTACACGAATACTGGTGCACTTGAAGAATGTTGACAACTGTTTCAGGGTGGCTGACTTTGGCATGGACCTGACCAACATGATGGAGCGGAAGGGCAACGTGTACCCGTACGTCAAGTCCGCGGGCTTAGGCTACGGCTATGGACACCGAAAGACTGACGAGTTCGACGGCGTCTGCTCGCAGCTGGCCCCGAACTGCGGGGACTGGTGGAGCCACTTGGAGACCGTCAATGAGTACGAGGGACCGGCCATAAACAGAAAGGCGACCGAGTTTCGAAGGACAATGGAAAGGTAAGAGGTGCCAAATACTGTTAGGTCACATATCAAAGTTCCTAGGGCAGTCTCCAGGGGTTCCCACCTGCAGGGGATGCCAGCTAAACTATATTCGAATTGCCCGCGAATTCTTTCGATTGACCAAGATGTGGAGAAAAACGGGCAGCTAAAGAAGTCCTCTTCCTGAACAAGAAAGTCTGTCAACTTCGTAATCTTGCCTTCATTTTTTGGGACCAGATACCGTACAAGTCATCGCTGGGAAGTGTTTTTAGGCATGGTTCACTCATGCTTGGTTGCGATTCAAAATGTGGAACTATCCGACCGCGTTTTGTTGGCCCATGACTCAACTTGAGTTGAATAAGAAAATTTGACTCGAGAATGACTCTACTGTGAATTATTCAGTATAGAATGCATCTGAATTAGCGAGTACCCAATGGCGCTGAACAGAGTACCCGGATATTCCATTGGGGGGTTGGTGGTCGCACTCTCTTCAGCGTCTTGCAGTTGGCCCACATGAGCCAAGGAATGTTCAAATGCTTCATTCAGGCTTATAAAACATAATCACGGTGGTTGACGTGATCATCACAGAGATGTACAAGGTGTCATTAGAAAGTGCAATTAGGAGGTGTAATTAGAAACCTTCTGCCTTCCGATGCGCTTATTTACGTCTTCTGCACTCTCTTAGGACGGGCAATGGACCTAATCCGGACGATCCACTAGTGTGGAACAACATGCGGGTCAATGACTTCACGCAACCCAGGGTCTTCTTATGCAAGTCTGGGTTGTTCTTGGAGAAGCTGAATGAACACATGGGTGGTGATGGCGTCACAAAGGAACGCTTCGGGTCAGACGAGTTCTCCGAAACGTGTGACCCTGGTCACCTGGACAGAGACGTCGCCGACGCTGCCGACACAGTGGAAGCTGCATCCGCATCCAATGATGCTCTCGTCTCATTTGATGACATCGAAATCATTGACGCTAGAGACCAGGTGAGTCCAGACAGTAACATGCAGTTGTGACTGCATCCAGTGTATCTCAAGAACGCACTGCTCATGCAGGAAGCTGCCGTGACTGCTGACGGGTCCTCACTGGTGGCGTTAAATATTGCTTACTTAAACTTATAGGAGACGACCCAGTCCCCATTCTTTGGTGAGGGTGGACTCACAGAAGGTTTTGATGAACTGCCCATCCTCGTGTTTGAGGGCTTGCCGGCTCCAGGCATTGATCAGACCGAGGAACAGCTGGTGGAAAGCGTGCTCACTCTCGTCAACATCCCCGGAGCCGCGGTGCGCACGGCTCTCAGGCTGCCGCTGAGGTCCAGGGGCAGGTCAATAGTCCTGGTGGAGATGGACACCATCAGCCACAGGAAGGAGGTGATCGACCACAAGGACGACCTCAGGTCCAAGACCCGATCTTCGCTCTTGCAAGTCGGTATCAGGAGAGCAAGATACAAGGAGCTGTGGAAGTTTGTCCGCCAGCTTATGGTAGTGAAGGAGCTCGAGGAGAATGAAGCTACTGAGGAAGAGACCCAGGATGAGCAGGAGGAGGAAGAAGAAGATTTGTCCCAGATACCTCCGAGCTTGGTCTTGCCGCCGGAGCCAGAGATCATTGAGGCGGATGTTGACCAGAATGAAATTATTGAGGCGGATGTCGACCAGAATGAAGTTACTGAGGCGGATGTTGACCAGAATGAAGTTATTGAGGCGGATGTTGACCAGAATGAAGTTATTGACGCAGACAGAGATAGTAACCCAAAATGACATAGAAGAAGACTTTTCTTTCACTTACCCCGGTGCTACTAGACAAGATTGCTCAGTGACGATTAGCTCAGGTACTGTACGTGGACACTATAAAAGGCCCGGTCGAGACACTGATTCTGAGAGAGCCGAAAAATATGTGACTAACCTAAAAGTCAGGTCTATGGCAACAGAGCACAGTATGAGGAAACACAAATATCTCGTTCAGGCTGGTCAATAGTGCCTTTTTCTATTATGTTTATATATATATGATGCAGTCTGTGTCTCAGAAAGAACAGGCCAAACAGGTGAATCACGTAAACTTCTGCTCTCTGCCGGTGATGAGTTTTGATTTTTCATGATCTGTGTTTACAGTACAAGTCGGTCGCTCGAAGTTAAGATTACTCTTACTGCTTTAAGATATCTCGTAGCTCTTTCTAAGCATTTTTTTGGTGCTTTATGGTAGAAGTGAGACCCTCTGACTTTCACGACAGAAACTTAACTTTCAGAGGTTGTTGTGCTATCTTGGATTCATTGGTGTTATGTTCGTGTATGAGTTTACCCGTTTTGACCTCTATGATAGCTGGAGAAAGTTCTTATGGATGTGAAGTGTCTATATGTATTCATTAAATACTTTTATGAATTTTTAGTAATAGTCCGGACACCATGTAGAAAGGGTTTTGTCAGTTTCTTTTTCAAGGTCTTTTTCCGTAGAAGCACACCAGTGGCTACACGTTCGAAGTTGCTATTCAAGTTGGTGAAAGAAGTTTACGTTCATGACAAATTTGTAGCGAATCCATACAAAATAGAACAGTTTACTCTGTACAATGTGAGCTGTAAATACCGCTATCACACACATGCATTTAACCAATAGGCCAAAACTACGCCAGGTTGACTATTTCGTGGATTTTCGCGGCACTGAAGCAATTTTTCTTTCACGCAATTGGAAAGGAAAAAGAAATTCATTGACTTTTAACGTTGCACCCAGTCTCCCCTCTGCTCTCAGTAACTGGTGTAGTGATGGCTTCTTCACGTCTTCCTCGCTGCTGGTGTCTAAGACGGGTGTTTGATGCTTGACTTTTTGCTGCTTGAATTTCCAAAGGTTGGGATTTTTCAATGACTTTCTTTGAAGCTTGCATGTAAAAACGTTGCTGAGTCTGGTACTCAATCGTGTGATGTTCAGCTTCAAGTAGATGTAAAGAGATCCTTGGCTTCCTCAGCGGCTGTCGAGTTATTCTCAGGTTTAGATTCTCGGGTTCAGGACTTTACAGACGCGCTATACATTTGTATATTGATACGTATGTATAATTTTTTATAACTCGCGATACGACAAAGACATCAACACTAGCGTTTAGCCTCTCATGCAGAAAGAGGGATCCTGAAGTTCCCCAATCCCCTTGTTGGTGTCCGGAACTGTAAATAAGATTTGCAAAGGTTTTGGGAGTGTTAGTTTCAATTTTACATAGCGTGACCGTCCTGTTGTGTTCTGAATCTTCTCTGGCTTTTCGTAGCAGCTGCAATTTATTTGCTGGTGCACAAAATGATGATCTCTAGTGGCAAAAGTTACGGGAAAAAAACTCGACAGAGCACGGAGTGTCACATATCTGTACGCATCGATGAATTTGGTAGCACGCTAGTTTACTAGCTGCTATATCCTATTATCAGTGATGATAATAAATATACTGATAAATCGCAAACTTCATCCCAATCAGAAGTCCTTACAAATGGTGAGAAGAAAAGGTCATGCACGAATGTGCACAGTCAACCTTCGATATGGCGAGTCGAGGTATGTTATTATCATGTTCTATTCTTCACTACATCGAAAGATCTCATGCAATGAATCGGTCAGTTGCAAAAGCCACTGTGTGCCCAAGACTCAATCTCGAAATCTTCACGTTATCGAAGGTTGACTGTATTCAATATCCAGTGAATGGAGAAACTTGATATACGAGATGAAGACTGGGGTCTTCCCAACCCTAAGAATGGGGACTGGGTTGCTTGACGATATTCTTTTGGGGAAGCTGACAGCAGAAAAGGAAGACACAATGACTTAACTCAGCTTTGATGTGCGCTGTTGGAAAAAGTGAGGAACACGAAAATAACGCGCGCACAGTGAGAGATGGACAATGGGCATAGGTGAAAACTCGGTGCTGAAGCTTGTCTCGACCCCCCTGTTATTTTAGGTCAAGAATTTTAGCGACTGCGGTGAAGAAGCAATTGCTTGCGAAGGGTTTTTCCTCGTAGTTTTTCACCTTTTCTTCCAGCTTGTTATGACAACAGGTTATGTTTTAGAATGATTACTTTTTCCTAATTTGCATGACTTGTGGTCCTTCTGGATTTTTTCAGTTTTACTGTATTCCTCTTACCCAGTGTTTGGTCTCCAAAATGTGCATTTTAACATACTTTTTTTAAGTTTGTACGTAAAATTCGCATTAATCGGAAAGGCAAGAACTTCCATCAGGGCTAAACTCAAGCGTATTCCACGTAAAATGGGACACTAGAATGAGTACCCGAGGAGGGCGCGACTGCCGACGCATTTCTATCCGCGGCGTCAGGCGCAACTTCATGGCGGGAGTCACGAACCCTCGTATTTCACCAGCTACAGACAGGATACCAACAGTGCGTGCAATGTGCAGTAAAGCGCCAATTCAGCCAGGGTTTCTTTCGTCCAACGTCCGACTGAGTTGAGCAAAATGGGGTTCTCACTGTGCTGCATGATCTTGGCTTTTGCTCCTCAACCTTCCCCCGACCTCAAAGTCTTTCCTTCTTTCTTCCTCTGATATTTTCGAGCGATAGCGAATTTTGAATCGCCCATGAACTAGAAGAGTTGGCAGTTTGGGCCTCTTACGTAAGCAGAGAAGGCAATTGCTTGCATGCATCCTGCGCGCGAAATGCAGAACCTTCTCGTGAAATACCTGTAGCTTTAACGACCTTTTGTTGGCAGTTTCTTTTCTGGAGAAGTGCGACTTTTTTGCCACAAATCTGTCCCCAAAAATGGGCCCTGACTTCACTGCAAAGTCCCTCTTTTCCTCTGCTGAGTGATACAGTGGTTGCTGACCTGCGCCCACTTCGGGCAATATGTAAATCATCCGTCGAACGAAAACGAACGACCCCAAAATCCTTGGACTCAGTTGAGCTAGGAAAGAAATAAAAGCCCTGGAAGGACATTAAACTGGTTTGAGGGCCCTCAGGGAAAAGAAGAGGCTTCGTCCAGGATGTATTCAGTGTTTGAACTATTCACCCCGGCACAATTGGCCCTGGTAATTATACATTGGTCAGTGACACTCCTTGGTACAGAAGTGTACGAGAACTGCATTTCTTTGTCTCTGGCAGGGTTCGGACCCGACACGGTGTTACTATTCACGTATGCGATTTACGCGCATTGTGAGCGGAGTTATTAAATGTAAGATATCAATACATTTTGTAAGTACAATCAACCTTGGACGTACAGGGTGACTCATGATAGAAGAACTATCCGACACTTTCAGCCTGTTCAAAGAACGAAGCATAGCAATGGGGAACGCTTTGCTCGAAGCTGGTGGAAATAATCTAAAAGTCTCTGCGGAAGCAGGCTGAATATGACCGATTGTTTTTCACAGTTATCATGAATCATCCGGGAGTGAGGATACGAGACTCATGTCCTTTGTGCTGAGTGCTCGTTGCAGTCGGCCTTGTTATTGCATGAGAACATTCAGTAAAGTGAAGACTTCTAAATGGTAAAGTTCTTTCCCAGCATTAACATATTGAAGAGTAAATTGGATTGAGCTACCTCATCTGGAGAAGAGTTGACTGAATGCATGGTTTTTTGCTGATCGTATTGTGATGTAGATTAGTTGGGTTAGGCAGCATTTAAATGTAAAAAATGTTGTATATCGATATAGATTCGTCAGGTTTCTTCGAGAAGGTGTTTTTTGTGAAAAAGTTGCACTTCCAAGCAATGGTCCTCCACTGTTTTAAGTTGAGCACTATTGACAGCACAAAGTTCACATGACTGAGACAAATGGGTGGCAAAACAGCAGATGCCATACCTAACCCCAGCAACATGAGTGGCACAAAGTTGCCACATTGTAGTCATCACAAATTCATATTATGATTCACAGTACAGTATTAAGTGACAGGAATGCCTATAACCTAAGAGGCTGTGTTCCAATGCCAACTTAATGCCGTGGAAATCACATCAGAGAGGGAAACTTCTTACTTTACAAGCCATTTCGCCCATAAAAATTGTGCAAAATCGCACACGAGGGGAAAAGTTCCCCAAATATATTGACATTGTCGTCACTTATTTTTGACTTGAAGACATTTCAATTGGTTCAAAGGAGTCTTTTCTGAGCTCCTGCTTCCTCCTCGCCACGACGCTGTCCGCGATGGCCTTCTCCGTGTCCCTGATTTTATCTCTCATGCCTGAGCGAATCTTCTCACAATGGCCAAAGTGAAATTTAGTGAGTCAGTAGAGGCCATCGTATCGATGAGTCATTCATTCCCCTCATCCTTGTTGTCCAACATCACAAATGTCCCAAAAATCGGGGGCGTCCGTTTTATGGTTAACATTGCTTAAGACAACTATAACTGAAGCCAAAGGCCCACTACAGGAGTGGGCCTATGGCCTAATCGGTGACTGCTTACGTGATTTCAACTATGTTCTAAGCAGCACCATACATTACGCAGGATATGATATACGCATGGCAGTGCCGACATCATACATGTGCATGTACATATATAAGCTGGAACGAAACTGGCCAGTTTCGAGCTTCTTTCATCCAGGATTTCAACATGCCATCGATCAATATACGAACAGCAGGAAGAGAAGGTGAACAACATTATGCAGAGCTTATGCCGGGCACGTTAACAACAGTAAAGCTTCTTAGTAAAGTGTGAAAAATACACTGTTTTGTCCAAATTTAGGACGAATGGTAGGTCTGAACGATTGAGCGCAATAGAAGCAATGTTACCACGAATCTAGAGAAGCTTTAGTAATGTGCTGAAATAGGAAAAACCTTTCAGAGCCCAGTGAGTGACGAATGTTAGCAGTTGGGGGGACTGAAATTGCGTTTTAGTTCTTTCATCGAACTCTCTTACCTTTCATTGCAACTTTATTGCAGTCGCATATCAAAGTTATAATAGATGTCAAAGTTATGATAAATTTGTTGCTGATCGAGCTTTATTTATTCTTACTAAAAGTCATGTCTCAAACTTATTATACAGGCCTGTCTCAAAGTTACGACATGCCTGCAACCGCCGTCCAAGCAATGTCATTGCTGCGGGGTTTAAATGTATTCCTTTTTTTTTACAAATTTTCATTGCCTGCTGCACTTTTCTCTTGTTTTTTTTACTAAACATATTCTTGTCATCAAATTTTGCTTCGAGAAGCGGCAAACTTTTAATCTATTTTTTACTCTTAACTTCAATTTCCGAGGTCTGCCCATAACTAATGATTGTCGCGTGCTTCTCTTGTCTTAGTTGAATAGAGAATAGTGCTATGAATTAGTCCCGCCCAGCTAAGAATAAAATCTGTCATAGATTTTGACTTTCTTCGGGGGCGTCGCTGTTCGACGTCATGCGCTCATCCATGGGGCAAAGAGGTCATGCTTTGTGCAGTCGTTCGAGTTCATCCCTGTCTAAATATGGTTCTAATTCTGGACATTTGAGGTCATGCACGTTATTGCTTAGCTAATATTTAGTGGGGCATCCAGAATGCTTCAACACTTTGGCAACCTTGACTATGGGAGACAGAAACAGGGCAAATGAGGAGCACGCATGAACAGGCGGGACTGGATTCTGCACCCGTTGTCCCATATTTTGGCAACCCTGACTTTGAGAGACAGAGGCAGAGCTCAACAGGTGGGATGTGATTCTTCGGGAATCAATTTTGTTTCACCCTGTATGCTAAAGACTGACTGCTGGCTAAATACACAAACAACCCACATTGGCACTAAATCTTTCTTTACTGCCACATCGATGCTCCTTTATCACTCAAATTGCCGGTCGAGGCAGGAAGGGAGCCCTTTTTTTAAGTCATGAGCGCTATGAATGTAGTAAGTATACTAAATCTTTCACTCACAAGACAGATTAGACATGATTGTGCAGTATGGACAGAACAATATGAAGTTCCATCGTTTCTGGTCGAAGGAGCAACATTGACGGGTCGACAGAGAACAATAGGAACAGGCTGAAAATTCGTGCCCAGCGCACAGAAAGTGCTGTCTGTCCTGCCCGTTGGTTCATGAGTGTTCATCAGACGCTTCTTCTCTCTTTCTTCCTCGCCCCCAGACACACAAACACGGGCATTCGACCTCTCGTGACCTTGACGTGAAGCCAAAGCCGCTCGTCTGCTTCTTGGGAACCGACCAGGAGGACCGGACGAATCTGCTGCTTTGCTGTGGGCTGCCCGTTGTCAAGAGTTCGAACTGACTCTAAAAATTTTGATGTTGTCTTCCCCAGACTGAGCAGCAGAGCCCGAACCCATCACGTAGACGTGGCCCAGGATAGTGAGGGATGTGTTCCTCACACATCTCACGACTCTGATCTACCGTGCGCACAGCACATTTTGTAGGGAGATGAGCGGATGTAAGAGTGTGCATGTGGACCTGTGCAGTGGGCGCGTGACTCCCACACACTGAGTCGATCTCAGCTGAGACGCAAAGTTGTCGTCCATCTCTCAATAGGGAAAGCCTGACGTGTAGACACAGTATTGCCTTGTTGGCCAGGCTCATTTTTCGGTGGAAAATGGACACAGTGTGCATGGGATGTCGTTGAGCCAAAGTTTTCGCATTGAAGTCACACCGAGTCACGGTCAAATCGGTCAGATCCAGTCAGATTTCCAGTCACGACCAGGTATGGGCAAAATGTACCCAACCGTCCAGCGTTGACTTTTATCGAGCCACCAAGAAGTGAAGCCAAAAGACATTCCTCTCTCCGAGAGAGGACTATTTTTCACTCTTCTCCTCACACGGACAGTTCAAAATAATTCAGGGGTGCTTGCGAGTCCAAGTAAGTCGAGTCAGATTTTGGACTTGAATCGAATCGAGTCGCAGGCGTGAGTTAACTCGACTGTCAAGTCGGGCCCGACTCGAGGACAACCCTACGTGTGATGTGCGGACGGTCGTACTATGAACATCTGTCGTATCTGGCCACATCAAAAGCGGGAGGCAATGAATCAGCAAGGCACTTTGTGCTGTTGTTCAGTGAGCTGAGCAGCCAAATGACCTTAGCAGCTTTTTTGTGAGGATTCTCGGTGTGGGGGCGTAATGAATGAGGATCGAGAAGCAACCCCCTGAGTTGGCTCATAGCACAAATATGGCGCCTTTATCGCAGAGCTGCAAGGCGTTCAATCTACCAGGAGAATCTTCCTGGAGATACCAGAATTTAGGTGCAGCATTAGACGAGGAGACGCCGGCAGAGCTACGATGGCGGAATTTAAGTTCTCTTGCCTGTTTCCTTCCAACGTAGTGTAAACCGTGACAAAAATGAAGCCCAAGTCCATCCAAGTCTTGAACTGACTCCTATTGACAGCACGTACGGTATAGAGTGCATGGACAACAAGTGGTGCATTCAAAAACGTTAAACAGTTTGTCGAGTCCGGACGAACAGACAGACGGACAAAGAAATGCAGTCTTCCACGTGTTTTGGCTACACTGACCAATAATTATAACGTTAGGACCAATTGCATCTGAACAAATAGGTCGTCCGGACCAATTACACCTGGACAAATGGTCTGTGCACCAATTGGCCCCTGACGAATATACCCGGACATTTTTGTCTACACTGTCATGGCAAGAAGTCCGTTTTAGTTTGTCCAAAATATAACACAGAGATTGGTCATAGCTGGCCCCAGTGACAGGGTGCGGGCTAGATACAGTGTGCAGTACCTTTTCACGCTCGTGTTTCGGACTAGAACATTTCTGGGTAACAAATGAGGAGCTCAAATTATGGGCACGACAACTGGCCCAAACTTATGGGTGCCTCCTACTTCCCCGCTGTTCGAGTGAGGCAGGTGGATCTTCAATCTCCTAAGGACATGCAAGTACAACGTCAAGGACTTTTAGACGTACCGACGGGAATACAACTTCAAAAAGTTACAATTGCCTTAAGCTATCCTTAAGAGGGTCAATGTCTGAATGAAGATCGTAGCTGCCGCATGATGTCAGGGTTGATGACAATGAATTACGCGAGTGGCATGAAGAACATGGCAATTTGGATGATATTAATGGTTCAGCACGAACGATGCCCGTACGTGGTGCATATAGAGAATTATGCGTGTCAGTAGCTAACCCTTTTTTTCCTCAAATACTTTGCTGTCAAAGTTGGAAAAAAGGTACACAGTAGTTATTCCATGTACGAAGCCACAATGGTCCGTTAGCAGCAAAATTGTTACTGCATCGAGCAATTCTGACGCTATGGAAGACGTAGGTCAGGAAATCACAACGTTTGCCAAGAATGAAGGTGGAGAGAAGTCATAATTAGTCTTACTTAGCACCAGAAGTACAGTATTTAGTGAATCATTACCAATCGCTATTCATAGCAAGTCACCGTGCATGCATCAATCATACATTTTCGAGCACTGGTGAGCATCCATGGATCTGGGCTGCCTTTGTCTGGTTGAAGTTGGACCTGGGCCCGCCCTTGATGACCGCGTTCTCAGTGACCTCAAAGTTTACCACGAACAGCGATCATTGAGGTGGTGCAAGTTATGTAGCGTTCATCGTGCTCGTAGCATTGCTCATTTTTTCCTCAGCTGTAACGTACATCTTGGCCTTTGCTCAGGCCAAACAGCATAAATTGTTCAGGCCTGTCAGATTTACGTTCTTACGCCAAAAGCCAAAAAACATAGAAAATTTAACACCCCTGCCAGTTGGCAGAGAAAGAAGAAGCGCTACTTATTGCAAAAAGAATACCTGGGTATTCCTGTGGAAGTCCATATATTGTGCAAAAGCTATTAGAAATGTCTAGAAAATGACCTTCCTCGAAAGTGAATATGGTCAGGATCAATTTTGCACCTTCCCATCAGGGTGGAAATCGTTCCGGGAATCTCGGATCTTCTCCCGCCCTCTAAGTGAGTGGTCAAATGGCTCCCATTATTGCAGTCAAGGACATGAAGTAAGTTACTGGGGGGGGGGGGATATTCTTCTTTCTTTTACGGGGTGCTCTGTAATAAAAGTTGATGGAGTCGGTCCTACTCAACTCAGACAGGGTACAGCAGGGTGGAACAACCCTGTTCCCCTCCCTCTAACATTGTTACCAAACCTTAGCCTAAGCCTACGTCTCTTTATAAGTATTTATCTTTCCTCTCCGACAAATTGCTTTCTCACTGTTCAGTGCGACGCCCAGAATGCCCCATTTCTTGGCAACCCATCAGGGTTGATCAAAGGACGGAACCTTCGAAGGACAGGGACCCAGCACATAAAAGTGCGCGGCACTTGATTCTTGCACCCGGCTCTCCCGCGAACACAACACTCTGGCAACCCTGACTGCGAGACACTGACCCGGAGGGAGCCAGGGACACTCAGACCCCCAGCTCCGCGGGGGTTTCGGGTGGCAATCAATGTTTGTTACAACCTGTACGTAGCTGCTCTTCATTTGGATTCATCTTGGATGGGGCACCGCACATCCGTATAAACTGTGCTGTCATTCTGCAGTCGCGGTGTTCCAGCACCGAACACGGTTCCCTACAGCACGGACGCTTTGGTGTGCGACGTACAAAGGTAGTCGCACGTAGGGGCAAAAAGGCTCCTTGGAGACGTACTACATGACTGCTCCGATGCAGGCAGCAAGGTCAAATTCCGACGAAAAGAAGATAGATTCAATGCTGGCTCGGTGGGCGAGTCAGTCAGAAATAGTCAAAAGTGCCTGTCTATTATGCTTTTTTTCTCCATATCTGTCGATTTGTCGCGTCTCACGACTCTTCTTTGTGTCCACGTAGTACGACTCGGACTCAAAAGTGAAAAAAAATACAAGTATCTGCAAAATCATGCCTTAGATTAAACGCACTTCTATTTTAGTACATTTGTGTTTGCTCTCATTTCCTCTTCCTAAAATAGTTCTCACAGTCAGCTTTGCGGAGTCTTTTTAGAGATAGAGGGAGGGATTGTAGAGTTTGACCTGATGGACTTTTTCTACGTGTGTCTAAGCAAGAAATGCTTCTTTCAAGTTCGTTTCAGCCACAATAACAGAAGATTTGTCAAGAACAATTGGGCAGACCCATGAAATGCAAATGTTTCTTCCCTGGCACAGCTTTAGAAAATACCTAAAGCTTTCCCCTAGTTGGTTAAGTCAGCATTCAGGGTGCTGAAGATCACCCATAAATAAAATTATCACCTGAAACAACATTTTTCACCAGTCACTTAGAACTGAAATACCAGGGGTTCCAAATCGAATGATACACTCAGATCAGGAATTGGAACAGAAATTAGACCACACTGACTCCAGTAGTAACATTGATCGATGTTAAAGGTCTTCATAGCAAATCACAACACTTAAAATCACAAAAAGTTTCTTTATAACTGAGCAATGTGTACCGAAAGTACCACTACAGTGGGACAAATTGTTGTGAACACACACACACACACACACACCTCCCTAAGTATTAGCCGAAACATTCATCTAACATGAAAGTATTTTGCCTTATTAGAGCATCTTATTTGTCCGCAAATTATACCTGAAAGATTCGCCTCTTCGCAATAACCAATCTGCGATAGAGCTTTGAAGTAGAAAACTTTCCGAGTAAATGCCACTGAATGAATACGAATCAATAAGGGGCTCGCTTAACAACCAGTATGCGAGCGCAGATGCAAATTCGCGATTAACATTTACCTACCGTAACTCGCCAGCTCATTTTGATGCCGTTCGGTCAGTGTGAAGCAGCTCGAGGATTACGACGACTCACTGAGGTTCCGTCTGTTCTAGGCGATCCCAACACGAGCGCGCCCACTAACAGACTGAAGCCTTCATAGACTTTTCCCTCGCTTTTTTAAATGGGCAGCCCATTCTTTTTTTGAGCGCGGACGCAACTTTTGGGCACTCGTAGCAGGAGCGACGCAGATTGGTGACCCTGCTGGCAGCAGCGCCAACACCATCGAGAGCGTGATCAGGCATAAGCCTAGTGGAACATATACAATACACACTAAACACAATAGCGGTTTCAACTGTGTCCAGGGTTGTTAGTTTTTTGGAGGGAAACACAGGCTTCAAGAGTCCGATTGAGGAATTCCTTCCGAGAGGAAAGCTGGAGCTGGTCAAAGTCGTCGAAAACAATAGGGTCGAGGAGGAGAATAACAGGGCTATGGGGGGGATCCTGATGACATCGGCCATGAAAATGGCGGGCTTTCCCACATGCAGCAGACGCAGGCACGCAGGTGGCTAAAGTTGGTAATCTTGAAGCTGTCGCACTCATTCGGGCTGTAACTTTTCCCCATTGTCACTACTTGGACGAATTTTTACAGGTTGATTTCAAGCCCCAAACGTTTCTTTCGGCGACAGTTGTGAACTCACTTTGAACGCACAGTTGCTCAAACATGGAGAAAAGTGCAATAAACTTATGCTTGTTGGTCGAGCAAGCAACAGTTTATTCAAAGACCAATGATGAAGAAATTTGTCACTTCTGGGCCTGGATAGCCCATTATAAAACCATGGGCTTAGCTGTTGTGGCAAGACATTCAGGAATTGTGCGTACATTATTGATATGTAAACGAGTACAACTAAGCTCTTGAGATAAAAAGTAGGCAATCTAAGAGATGCATCACATATTTTGATGAGCTCTTAAAAAATTCTCCTTGATTCATGTTAAATGAGGCGGGCGTCTCCTGATTGGCAACGGAAATACACATGCACATAGGAAGAAATAGGCAATGATAACTTGTCGATGCATTTCTCTCATCCAGCAAATTGTCGTCCTTGAAAAACCAGGGTTTCTGTACCTACTGCGTGTGTAGCTTGTAAGTTACGCACGTATGAGTAGGAATGATGTCGTCAACCCGAGAATCTCTAAGTTTAGCGCAGACTCCAACATTTTCATTAGCACAAAGAATTTTGTAAATCGCGCCAGAAATAACAAAGTTATTGCATCATAAAGTCAAACCCCAAGATTGCAGCCTGTTTTCCCACACGTGAGTTTATGTACGCACGTACTTAAAACAGTCGCCGAAACCGCATGAAAGAGCAATAACAGCAAAAACTGGCGGGGTTTAACTTTTTATTTATCCACTTCATGAACGTGGTGCAATTGCGGCCAACTCGACACAAATGCTTTGGTCCGAGAAGTAAAAATTAAGCACTTGCGGGACAACGTCAGATGCAGCTGTTTAAGAACTATTTGACTGCATCTTCAACATAGTAAAACCCAAGTGCACTCAGTTATATTCCAAAGTGGAGGAGCTGTTGGCGGACAGAAATGAGTTGTTAAAGTTGTTTTGGATGCAGTTTGTTGTGTTTTGTGTTTCAAACAAGAAGTCGAACAAATCCCGACCTCAAAGGTAGTTCTGACGAGAACGCAAGTCTATCACTATCAGATTCTCGCTGCCCCCCAAATTTTGAAGCTACGACATGCATTCAAGATCAAACATTTAAATCTTACTGATGAGTGTCTAATGCCAGGTTGTGTGATGTCAGCTCTGACACAGCTGAGCAACTTCCCGTAACCACCTTTCACTGAGTCACTTATGTGGAAGGCGTCAGAGTTGCTCTGCTCACGACCACTTTGGCACCACTGGGGAAAACAGCCGGTTCAATCAGTAGATTCAAGGGTT
>JAAUXU010045347.1_pt1 | contig 19477 bp, 16 predicted proteins | sample 7278151 | NCBI WGS metagenome assembly JAAUXU01 (sample SAMN14350113, study PRJNA611818) | marine sediment metagenome | isolation source: surface marine sediment (1.8m) | place: French Polynesia: Moorea | collected 2018-08 | reverse complement strand
CGTAAACTACGACTGATGGATTTGCCAGCTGCCAAGAAAAACTTTGCCATCCATGAGTCATCGTCAGCAGAAACAAACAAACTTCCATTTAACAGATCCTGGCAAAAAGACGAACCCAACAAATGCAACCAGACGGTTCTGACAATCTCGTGCTAAAACTGTTCTTTAGAGGACCTAAAGCTCTGGGGTCACCAATATATTATGTTTCTTTAGTCCTTCGAAATGAACTGTGAATAGTTTCATTATAGACACTTCTTTATTGAAATAATCTCTTAAGATTGGTCTATGCATGCATGTCTCCCCTCGTTTGCCCTGAAGATGGGCCCAAGTGAAGGCCGTTAGTGGACAGCTGAAATACGGCCAAGAAGATTCATGTCTGGGCCACCATTTACCTACATACCTCAGTAGCGGTAATTTAGCACTGCTTCCACTAAATATGTATCTGTACAAAGCTTAAGACTACCTCCTGTCATAGTTGCACATGCATCATAGAAACCTCAGCTCATCCACTGCTACTCAATAGCGTGCCAATCGCTGAACGGGACATCTCCATTAGCGCGGGCGTCGATCCAAGGTCCAGCAACTCGCACAGGAACTGCTCGCACGCGAGCACGCACGCGGCCAAGACGTTATTAGTGCTGCTGAGCGCGTAAGCATTCGAAGGCCAGGTTATCATCATCCAAGGAAGAAGGGTTTTTTTTCTTTCTTTCTTTCTTTGTGCTTCCATGTTTATCCCGCAACAGGTGGCGTCAATGCCAACAGTGTCACACTTTTTAGTGCGCACACACAAAAAAAAGCTTAAAAAAAGCACTGAGAAGGTTAATGACACAGACACACAGGAAGTGGACGGTCAATTGAACACAGCTGGTCGGATCCAGACCGAATCCAAGGATTTGGACAAGATAACTGATCTCTCCAAGAGCTGCTTTGGCCCTCAACACAGCGAATTCATCCACGCGTGAGACCCTCAGTGAAGCCAGTTATGAGAACTGTGAGCAGGGTGGGAAAGAAATGGCCTCATTCAAACAAAGATGTGTCACTTTCAGTCGAAGGTTGCTCGAACACACTTAAAGTTTGCATTCCGCTGAGGAGAGAAACAAAAACAACTTTTTGTTTTGCTGCTATGCCGAAAAAACCCAAGAAGGGTCAAATAAGGCTTCCCACAGAGGGTTAAATAACACTGAAGCACGAAACTTTTCCTGAACATCACTCGTGTGCCACATGCCCTTCTACTCATTCCCCAGGAACAACCTGGTGACTGCGGACTCGTGCATCCTGTGCTGCGCGGACTCGGTCTCGCGGATCCTCAGCGGAGTGAAGAATCAGTTTCACTCTTCATGAATGAGTCTTGACTGAGCAGGAGGAGCAGCAAGATTGATGCAGTGTCAAGTTCAAGACCAAGATGAGATTGCCACCAGCCAGGTGGGTGGATGAGGCCGAGGGCGGCATTGTCGTTTGAAGCGACCTCGTTGCGCAAGAAGACATACAGATTCGAGGGAGAAAGAACGTCTGCGTTTTGGCATCACTTTTTATCGAGGCGAAAAATGTCGTAGGATGCCAAATTTTGGCACGCATTAGGAACTATCCTTGGCCCAATAAACGCAACATAGAGCGACAATCTCGGAGCAGAGAACGAGACCAGCGAAAAACTCTACGTGAAGGGCTGCGTGTGCATGTGTGACTGCGTCAAGATGAGCAAAGTCAACTTCAGCTGACCTTACCTAACGCAACCCTATCCTGATGTGCAGTCAGTCATTTGGTGCACAGGAAGCCATTTGGATGCACAGGAAGCCATTTTGGTGCACGCGAAGCCATTTTGGTGGGCACCACCTTCATTTTGGTGCACGCACACTGACACCTTATTTATGTGCGCACCAATGCAGTGCACACATCCTCCCTATTATTGCACAAGCAAGTCCTTGTTTCAAAGAAAAAGAAACTTGGTGTCTCTCTGGACTTGGACTTTGCTTGAATTCAATCTTCCATAATAATCGCCGACAAAGATCTGACTGGGACAAGATCTTCAGCAACTTCTTCAACGGGTGTTGGGACCGACGTCGGCGTGGACGAGATTACGAAGTACTTGTCCAGTCAACTCATCATCTGCTCCCAGAGTTGCCACGAGGGAGCCGTAGGGTGCGTCTTCAAAGCGAAGGATGACACTGACCGAATGCCCCAAATTGGCATCCCGCGACATTTGGTGGTGCCACAAGACTGACGTCCTGTTCCCCCCACGACCCGTATACAGGGTGTTTCGTATGTACAATGGGGGGAAATGGGTCTGTGCTTTAACCTGACTCATTTCATCTGCCCCGGTGCAAGTTGGCGAGCCCCAACCGGGGGAAAAATGCAGTCACCCACCTTGAGGCGAAGGGCAACCCCAATATAGTGGGAGCAGTGGCCAGACTAGATCAACGGTGGACAGGTACACGGGGCTCCTCGCCGGGAACCGTTGAGAATGGCCACAAGCCAAAGTCTTCTGTGCCAAATCACCAGGTTCAGTTGTCAGCCACAGATTGCCAATTTTCAGCATCACCACGCTGGGAGCAGGCAGGATGGCGGCTGGGCTGGACGCAGCCACGATGTTGTCGTTCTCATCCGTGCTGTGGAGGAAGTGGTTCTTGGCCGCAGCCCACACAGAGAGACGTGGCCAGTGCTGGTGTGGTCGGAGTGACTGATTTAGAGCACAAGCAGTAAATTATGCAAGTTTCGCACCCATTTAAAAATGTTATACAGTAGGAGCAAAGATCGAATAAGAGAGTGACGTCACTCAGGGAGGGATTGAGTGACCTTCCACAAGAAAGTGCACGTAATGGGAGAAATTGTCCAAGAGTTCGAATAGTGTTGTTAGCCCAATTCGTTGTTTTAGCTATCAATTGGAGCCAAAATGAAGTGCCTACGTGCTCTGCAGCAGGAGTTGTAGCCTTTTTAAATTCAACAGTGCTCTGTAATCGCTCCATCTAGATGCTGGCAAACTTGACGAGTGCATAAAAAGGGCACTGTATGAAAGATGGAAACTTTTGCCTCAGTGAGACTCTGAAGCTTCCCTAAACACTCTGGATATGTCTTACTCGACCTTGTGCGGGACATGAACATCTCGATCTAGAGAGAATTGCTGTGTCGTGCCCATTTCCTCCCCCTGGATCAAGGGGACCAAATGGATCTGGCAGACACCAGAGTCAGTCAGAAGTTCAGAGTCTACCTGGAATCATCAATCACTGAGTCTCCAAATCTGTCGAGAGGAAGGAGCGAAACATGTGGTTGAAGGGCAGCTTCGTCATCTTGGATAGAACAGGGCGTCGTTGTACTTGGGGATTTCCTCTAACAGAGTCTGTTATCACTTATCAGTCAGTTGATATTATATTCGCCCAGAAGAGAACTCGTTCGATCTTCCATTCTGTTGGCCATTGATATCCATGGGATCTGTGGGCTGAGGCCAACTCCTTCTCCTACCTCACCTCTTCCCACACCATCACCTGTGACTACCGCAACACCGTGAAGAAGCTGGTGGGATCTGGGTGCATGAGGAAGCATATTCTGAGTGCTTCATCGTCCCGCCTTCGTCTCTTTACACCTCAACATACATCATGTCCAGCACGTTCATCCCTGTTCACAAGAGCTCTTCACTATGAAAGTTTCGCGAATTTGCAAGTCTGATTTCGCGAACAAATCGCAACCGGACGTCCTGGCATTCATCACGAGGCCTTCAATGATTTTGCCCTCAAAGTGCAGATCGACCCTATTGAGCCTGCGACTTTGCTGCTCGTCGTCTCAGGTCTCATTATGCATGACCGTTAGCCGAAAACAATGGTGGAGGAAGGAGCCCTGCAATTTTTTGGCATTTTTTTTTGGCAAACGACTCCACTTTTATACGGTGCTGCTGATGCCATCTCACCGGAACGACGTGACAACGCAATGACTCCCAAAAAATCGACAACGCTAGCTAACTTATTTCTGCCTTCAACAAAAAGTAGGCCCAACCTCAGTCAAACTTGCGCAAAAAAGTTTAACTTGTTGCACTGTCTTCAGCACAATAAATCCAGGGTCCAAGTCTCCAGCACGACTTGTCTACATAACTTAAGGCCAGAACATTGGACACATGTTTTCTTTCACTAGTTGGCTGTGGCCAAAACCGCGGAGGAATTTAAGTCGTTCCATAACACTGTTTGTTTTGTATTTACCCACCCTTTCTCTTTAAGTAACCGTATTTCTAAGAGTGTCATAGAATACAAGCTAGAGCGAATTCTTTCTTCTCTGTTTGGCAACATGCAAGTTATGTTAGTCAAAGTTGAGGAACGCCTTTCACACTTTGGAGCAGTCATTCTATACATTAGCTGCATATTAGGTGCACTCTAGATGTTAGGTGCATATTAGCTGCACTCTAGATATTAGCTGCATTCTAGATATTAGCTGCACTCTAGATATTAGCTGCACTCTAGATATTAGCTGCACTCTAGATATTAGCTGCACTCTAGATACCAGCTGCACTCTAGATATTAGCTGCACTCTAAATACCAGCTGCATTCTATATGTATTAGCTGCACATTAGCTGCGCTCTAGATATTACCTGCACATTAGCTGCATTCTAGATATTAGCTGCACATTAGCCGCACTCTAGATATTAGCTGCATATTACCTGCATTCTTGATATTAACTGCATTCTAGTTGGTATTAGATTGACGCAAATGCCATACTTTGTCCAGTACTGTCTGGTCTCCTATCTTGCCGTTGCTGCCGTTGACATTGAAATCTTGAATAGCCTCTAAATCGGCTGTTTGATGATGGATTTTAAACACTGTCTTTAGTACATTTGCTCTATAACTCATTCAGCATCATCATCCATCTTGACAAACCATGTTAAACATGGCTTGTATTGCACTGCACATGGAGACAAATCTCTTTGACGCTTTTCCAAGTGAGTTATAATGGCCTCCCTGAAACAATCATCGACATTGCGTTTCATCCTGTGCCGTGCAGTGCAGCAGTAATGCGCTGCAGCCTCTCTCATGATGCACAAGTTCCAGCTATTTCTACGCTCTTGATCGTGCCGTCATTCCTTAAAAATGAAACTCAGTGGGAAGGTGGTGGTCAGCTTGACCCTGATCAAGGCGATGACTGCGCTCAAATCCCCGAGCATCAGCTTGTCATCGCGTGAGAAGGCTTTGTCAACCTGAAAACGGGCGAGTCACAAAACTGGGCTTCCACCGTGGGCACCCGTGATGATTTGGTGCATGTGACTTGTTTGGTTTGTTATTAGTTATTATTATTGCTGCATAAGTAAAGGAAAAGCACAAGGACGAGCACAGTTCCCTTACATCATGCTGCACATGTGAGTTTCATATTGCAGCCATCACCAGGCTTATATTACGTACAACTTAAAATGCTACGCTCAGCAGGAAATTAATGGCTCTTTGTTCCACACTCGCTGTTCTCAACCCTTTGCCAGCATCTCCTCAGATGTGAATAAACCTTCTACACATTCAGACGTTTCTCACATACTCAATAAGAAGAGAAGTCGAATGTTGATGGTGCTCGGTTGGCTCTAAGTGAGCGGCTTCCTCATTTTTCTACCTTTGCACCCAACTCCAGTGAAAGTTATTTTTTAGCTCGTGTGTATACAAATACAGTAGGCGCCGCTTATAAGACCACCCTTGGACCAGAGCAAAACTGGTCATAAAAGACCCCGGTCATACAACCGGCTTGACTGCACAGCAGGCGATGCTTATAAGACCACCCTTGGGCCAGAGTGACACTGTCATATAGGCGGTAATATATCCGATGGTCTTATAAGCGGCGCCCACTGTAGTACTATTCAATAAGAAACTTTGAACGAGAGTCAAGAGGATCCTCACGTTGGCACCCTCATGGACAGGATGCGACGTCCTCTTATTATTCAAAGAGGTTGCAGCGTCATCCTACGTACATAACAGTCAGGTTGGCTGAACAAACCATTGTGATCAGAGATGACACAGGTCAGACAGTGGAACATGTTCATGGCATTCCAAATGTAGGGCATATTGGAGATTTTGTGCCCGTTGCTCCTTGCTTGCTGAAACCGCGTTGCCAAACGGTTCCTGCACTTCTGTCTGAGGAGCACAGCAAGTTTGAGATCTGCGAATAGGACGACAACAACAACCACAACATCGACGTCTTCAGATTGCCTCTAAGCTGAGGTCCAAATGACTCTTCTTATGAAACCAAATGCTTGTTTTCCAAGTGTTAAAAGTTTATCTGATATGTCAATAGCCTTCAATGTATCTGCTAGTCAACCTTCATCCGCTACAGCACTAGTGGTAGGTCGGGTCGAGGGGTTTCGAATCTGGCTCACTCTCGGGTTCGGAGCTTTTGGATCCGGGTCGGGTCAGGCAACCCAAAGTCTCTGTCAAATTCGGATCGAATCCGGATCGAGTCAAAAAAACAACATTTTTGTGTCCACTGCACTGCATAACGTAAAAGTCCATGCCACAGTCAACTACTTGTTTTCAGGGACAGCTAACAATAGAACGGTGGTCACCATTGTTCTTGAACTAGCGCATATATATTAGGGCTTTTCAATTTCTTTAAGGCTTAAAAAGTGGCAACAGGTCAGAGCGTTAAGGCTTAATTACAAAAGTTTTTTCTTAAATGACTTTGTGGCACCCATAAAAGGGGCCGAAGACAACTGTCTGAATTCACACTTCCAAAACTGCTGTGTTATAAAGATGTCTCCGATTGTGTCTCCTCCGGTAGTGTCTAGTCGGGTTTGGGCCCTTCGAATCTGCCTCCGGGTCGGGTTTCGGTCCTTCGAACCTGACTCACCTGAAAAAACCGACTCGAACCGAGTCAGCATGACTCGAGTCACGACCCGACCCATCGCTTTACCCAACTGCACTGCTGCACTGCTATTGTACAAGGAGGTACGTATTTAGAGGCCCGAGCAACGTCAATGTAAAGAATGGTAACCAGACTCTTGCGATCGAGTGTGCTATTTCTCATCAAGGAATCTTTTTTTCTTATATACGGATGTCTCAATATGTATTCAGTAAGCAGCAAATCTGTCTTATAAAGTGGAATCAAGCAGGACTGGTGCTGGAGCCGGCCCACCGTTCAGGCCCACTCCATGTACGTGCTCACTGTGTCCAAGAAATCTTTACCAAAATAGCGACTTGCGTTGGTTTTTTTATACAAAAATCTCTTTTCCAAAGTTTTTTATATCTACGGACGCTGAGCGTGAAGTGAGCGTCTCTAAGAAACATTAAGCACTTTCTGTACTTATAAGGCCTGCACCGATCGGTAGTGACGTCTTCGATTTCTATATCATTTAAGCTGTGCGGTTGTACCTTCAAGAATTTTTTTCTAGTGTGAACCTTATCTTAAGTCTTCTCATGTTTCTGCGCTTATTGAGGATACCATAAATGACCCAATAATTAGACATGCCTGATTATTTTTCAAATCCTACTCAAGGGTGCTGGATTATTGGAGCCTGGATTATTATTAAAGCATTAACGGCATTCTTTTTCTACGTGGTCAATTACAGAAAGTAAACATAAAGAAGTCTCTTCGGCAACAATTCTGTGGACATTCTTATGTATTCTTTCGTGCCACGAACCACCAGTGTCCTTTCATCACAAGGAACTCTGTGCAACGGAGGACTCAGTGCTAAGTTGCTAAGTGCTTTTTATATATAGATTGTACTGTAGTATGCACTTCAGTTACGTGGAAACCACTGCTCCAAAAGGCAAGAAAAAAGCAAGTGTAAGAATAACCTTTGGTTCACGTAGCACATTGCTTTGGCTACAAACGTTTGTTTCAATACGCGGAGTCCACTGTAGACTGTATATATGACATTAAGAAATCAAGACACGCTAAACAATGCCCAAATATATTGCCACAGTGATGCAGGCTGCAGGAAAGCCCAGGAGGGTCGCGTAAGACATGATCTTCACCTTGTGGATGACGGACCTCATGGAGGCGGTGTCATTCACCCGAGGGTAAGGGTTGGCGGGCTCCGGCACGCCGAGGAACTTGCACAGCGGTCCCCAGCCTTCCTTGGCCTGGAACACCAGCAGCCTTTCGGGAGGCACTGTAGCGGCGACGTCTTCCTGCCAGCGACGAAAGAAGTCAGCTGCTGCGGCCTCTCCCTGCTCGACGGCGCCGAACAGGCTGGTGTCGAAGCCGTCGGGGATGGCGCAGAGGACGTCTCGGGGAACCTGGTGACACAGACAGAAGCACTGTCTCACAGCTTTGGCGAAATAAAGAATCTCACTGACTACAATAAATAGATTGGACTTGATGAAGTCGAAATAGACTCAACCTCCCCAAGACCCACACGAGTCGGTCCACTCTGTGGAGAATCTTGACGATGTCGACCATGGAAATTGCGGTTTTTGCCCCAAACCTTTCAAGATCCACCTCCTTCCCCTCAGGCAGCTCACACGTAGTTGAGGTTGACCATCTTGCCGCTGCCGCACTCATTCGGACATCGCATTTTCCGCAATTTGACTATTGTTTTCACTAACGTCCGGTGTTGTAGGTGGGTGAGGATGGCACAGCTGGCACTGAATTGAATTACCCTCAAGTTCCTGTCCTTGCCTACGAGCCAGAGGAACCAGGAGATGGGAAACTTGTTGACTTGCTGAAGAGTCCAGTAGATGCTCTCCTTGACGGACTTGAACCACGTCTCGGGCTGGCGAGTGCTCAAGATGACCTGAGAAACTCATCATTCTGGGTACACTTTGGAGTTGTCATCCAGATCAACGCATGCCATGAGCAGGAAAACACTGAACACAAACCTTGGCCTCAGGGAAGATATCCAAAAGCTCCTTCCAGTAGAATGATATGGGATAATCAACTCCGCTTCTACACGGAAACTCCACGGCGAAGAAGTTAATCCAGTCCTGCTTCCCCCAAAACAAGAGTGTTAACTGTGTCTGACTTCCCCATTGTACAGCGTGACCGTCACCTCCTTCGTGTTCTGCCTCTTGAGCGCCTTCTCCCAGAACTCGCACTGCCCAGAGCCTTTGGCCACGAAGACCTCCTTCATGTGGTAGCACTTGCCGCCGAGGAGCTGTTGCAGCGCCACTTGCAAGGAGGTGGTGCCAGTGCGAGGGAGGCCTGCGCCCAACACCACGAACCCCGTGGAAGCCACCTGACTCTCAGACATGTTGTTGGTGTCGTGCACGATGGATTATTTCTGCTCACTGGAGTGCTTGAAGGCGCGTCCGTCCGTTCAAGGCTAGTACAGTTTTGCTCTTTGGTCACTGGGTCTACATAAAGAAGTAAGAACCACTTGCAACTCTGCTGATGCAGCAGCTCAGTTCACTCTTCAAGGACGCCTGTGAGTGCAAAGGTGTGCGCGTGTGTGAAGGTGCGCGCGTGCGCGAAGATGTACTGGTATGAGGCTACAGGAGGGGAGTCAGGTGTCGTCCGTGCTTTGGCAACGCCGCATTGTTACGGCGAACCTTGCTCTCGTAGTCTGAGCCGTCCTGGGTCCAGTTAATGTGCAAGATGCCTTCAATTCACTCTGGATCGTATCGATTCCTGCTTGCAAACCTCAGGTTGTCGTCCTAAGATTTTGGACCCCCGAGACCTCATCTGGACGGTCTCGTTTACCTTGGGCGTCGGCGTCGATGAAGTGGCGCGGAGGCTCCCAGCCCTTGCATGGAGTTGTTCCGGTGGAACGTGAGCAACAACATGTCTTCCGTTGGGTCCTCAACGCATCCAAACGTGCAGTTGTCAACGCCTGGAGGGATTGACCTCGTGTCGTCTGTAATTTTACGGGTAAACACCTGTAAAGTCATTGGGTCTGAAGCCGCAGTGTTACCTGGCTGGCTTAGGTCTTGCCAGTAAAATAGTTCCCCTAGGACGATGAAAACACTTGATCTTGTCTCTCACCGAAGAATCTACGCCAACAGCATTAATAGAACAAATCATCAATGCCTTCGTCAGCTGTGTGCATCTTCTGCCAGTGGTTGTCACCCCCCAACCAGGGGTCACTGACGTGATGGCAGTTTGCACCCTCCACAGGGCCAACATGAGTGAGTGCAGACCTTCAAGACCCGTGAGGTAATCATGACCAGGCCTGTGGCTTTCAAGGTCAAGTGTATTCATCAGCCGACGACTGTGATATTCCGAGAAAGATTTAAGCTTGAGTGAGTTCCAAGTTAACAAAGTGATTTATCAACCTCAGTCACATACTAAGTTACCACTTAAAGCCCAGCTTGAACACGTCTGTACAGACTGATGTGTACAATAACTGATGTTGTAATCCCACTGGATCACTGCTGGCGTCACTGTTGACTGCCCACATCACAATAGAGTCACTGAGTCTCACTGTGGTGAGGGGTCTCTTGAGCATGGCCAAAGAGTCAAATCGTTCACGGAAGGAAGTGTCCCAAACAATCACATGAAAGGTTAGACTCCAGGTCGAGCTCAAGAGACTCATCGCCAAGATGTGGCCAGTTAGTGGGACTCAGAGACATTTTTGCTGTTACACCCTTTCTTGTACGCTGTAGTGGTATTTTCGGTCCACGTTGTACGGTATTTGCACGCTTTGGATGATTTTAAGTGTTGCCATTTGTGGTGCAGACCTTTCACTATCAGTCGCAATAAATGTTTGTTACTTTCGACACATGATTTCTATACAGATTCCTAGTCTGAGCGTAAAATTTGGACTCCCCGGTATATCAAGCAGCTTGTCTGGAGCACCTGATCTGGCGCAGCCCAGGATCGAGGACCCCCTTTTTGCCCCCTTTTTTGCCCCTGCAGTAGCAGATGCTGTCTTTCACAGACTGGTGCCAACGTCTCTGGCCGCAACCGAGGCTGACGCATGTACTCATTGGCCAAAAAGCAGCACCAGCGAGAGAAATGCGATATTTGGACGGGCATCCAATTTTTTTTACCTCTATGAGGAAAGACCTAAAGCAGCTGCGTAGAGTGAAAGAATTTATCGGCGTGCCCCAATATCCGATTGTGCGCCAAGTTATGTGTGACCAACCTCACCCAAAGCTGGGCCAACCTGATGTCAGTCAGTCACTTTGGTGCACAAGCAACCCTTTTTTCAGTGGAGTTTACACATCCGTCAGGTTTTCGGGTACAAATGTATCATCCCTGAATAAAATTGGATCACTGCTCCACGTGCAGGGAATCCTCGCTCAAGAAGTGAATCCAGTCCTCCAGACGTGAACGGCACGACCGACTTGGACACGCCGAAGTCCATGCGCGTTCCTGACTCCTTGGTGAGACACCCTTTGAGCGCCTCCTCCCAGAAGACCTCGTCATTGCTTTTGAAGACATCTTCCTCACAGTATGAGACATTCATGGACTTTCTCAAATGTGTCCTATTCACGACGAATGTAACAAACTTCAGTTCACATTCAGCCTCAACAAGATATAAGTTCAAGTTCATGGAAAAAGTTTGGATTAGTTCATATATCTGTACTCTTTACATGACTGCACTGAGCACAAGATCCCCTCAGTTCAGAAGAAGCAGTGCAGTGATGCAAGCAGTCCTTGACCAAATTGCCGCAAAATCCTTCCCAAGTCATGAATGGTCGGCAAAGCCTCGTTTTGCAATCTCCGTAAAGACTTGGGTTCTTGCAAAGTTTGTCCATTCAAAGCTGACGATTTCGCGAATGAGTTCAATTGAAAGCTGTTCATTTATACATTGAAGTTGCCCACACAAGGGAATCCTGCGCAAATACCCGCGAATCCTTTTGGAGCCAAAGACGTCACAATGATGCTCCCGGCAACAACTTTATCCAGCAGTGACGCGAGTGCAGTGCAGACATTGCTGATAGCGCAGGGTCACAGTGCACACATTTTCTTAGATGAAGTAAGTAAAATTATCAGCTGAAAAGTTGGGGCTGACTCAGAAAATTCATTTACTGACGTCAAAAATCTGTTTACCACACCGAACACGCGTTTGGGTCCAAAGTACTGTGACCTCATCTGCGCTCTGGTTATGCAGTGTTCACGCACACAAGTGTTGACCACTTGCAGCTTCTTCAAGTGCACACACACTCGCAGTTGTGCTATAGTATTGCATCTAATAAGAATCATTACTTATGTGAGCTGGGGAAAAGTGTGTTTAAAAACTGTGCCGAAGAGCATCAAGTAAGTACTTAATATTTGTAACTATCATACACAGGCTACTTTCTTCAGGGCCCCAGCAAATGGTCCTCCTTTTTCTCACACGTCAGCCACTGACCACATGTTACGGGCCAACGCCCAGCCGGCGTAGACAGCTACGGCCCCGACGACCGGAGCGGCGAAGATGATCCCGTAGGCCATCCGTTTCAAGGAGTCGATCCTGCTCCTCATCTCCGCGGTGTCGTTGACCCGGGGGAAGGGCCCGTCCGGGACCGGGAGACCCAGGAAGTCACACAACGGCTCCCACCCTTGCTTGGCCTCAAAGACGAGCAGTCTCTCCGGAGGCACGGTGGCAATGACGTCTTCCTGCCACTTCTTGAAGAACCTCATGGCCTCCTCGTCCCCTGCTTGGACGGCGCCAAAGGCGCTCTCGTTGAAGCCCGGAGGGATTGCCCACGTGACATTTTCAGGCACCTGCGGGAAGTCACACCAGTGAATGTCTCGTCAAGCCAAAACAATCCATCCTCACCTGGCGTTTTTTGTTTCCACCGAACCACCTGAGGACAGATAACGGAAATTTGCCTGACTGCTCGCCAGCGTAATAGATGCTCTCCTTGACGGACTTCCGCCAGGTCTCTGGCCTCCTCGTGGATAGGATGATTTTGGCGTCGGGGAAGACGTCGAGGAGCTCTTTCCAGTAGAAGGAGATGGGGTAGTCGACCCCCGCACGACAGGGGAACTCCTCATTCAAGAAGTGGACCCAGTCCTGCATTGTACAACCTAAGGACTAAGGGCTGGATCCATACTTGCACGGACGCTTTTCCCACCTCTTTCTTCAACCTCCTCTTGATCGCCTTGTCCCAGAAGATGTAGTGTTTGTCGCCGTTGTTCTGCAGGATCGTCTTCATGTGGTAGCACGTCCCGCCCAGCAGTTGCTCCAGCGCCAACTGCAGCGAGTTGGTGCCCGTGCGAGGCAGCCCCGCGCCCAGAACCACGAATCCATGGGGAGCAACTGCAGGACGTCCACGCATGTTTAGGTGTGCGACTTGAAGTTTTCTTCCTCTCTTCCTCACCCAAACCTGTTGTCGACAAGGGAGCAGGTGAAGTGCAGCGAGAGTTGCATAGTGTACACGGAGTCACTGTTCTGCACTGCTCGAGCGGCAGCGCCGGCTCTGTTCGCCAACCTTTGATCCCCTCATTGTTGCATCAACGCATTAATAAATCTCCTCTTAATAAAATCATGCAACAATATCAAACTTTAAAGTTTACCTTTTACTAGTGGGTAGAGGCAATCGTCACACTTTGTTCCTCCTCTTGACTGCACGAAAGCTTCTGACGTCAACTGTGATAAAAGCGTCACAAAATGAGATAAGTTTTTTTTATCAAATTTTTCCCTGTTTACTAAGCAGTGGACGATTATAGTGGGATGTTGTTTGTTTCGGCCGAAATCGAATATTCGGTAAATTACAGTGTTGTATTCGGAGCAATTTGACAATGCCGAATATTAAGCCGAAATCGAATATTTGACCGCTACTGTCTCATTTGGCTTTAAAGTCAATGCAAGCAGTTGTGGCTGGATGTGTCTACCGGGTGTTTCAGGATTGTTGGGATACTTTCTCAAAGCAAGAACCTTGGCAAATCTTGCATTGCTGCCGAAGGAGGCATAAAAAATACCTCAAACGTGTTAAGAATTCGACATTGGTCTTGTCAACGTTCAAAAGAAGTCCTATGGGTCATAAAACACACAATAGAGTATGGATGGAGGTACATTTAAATGTGAATGTACCCTTTAAATGGTACTGGGTTGTAGTTTTTCAAGTTTAGGTTTTACAGTTCTTGGTGGACCACTTATGTTGATCAAACAGAAACACTATTGTTTGCCTCGTGAAACCGTCATGCACCTGACGTAGGAGCTACTCTTCAAACTTAAAGTTATTTGTCCCAAGATGTTTTTTTTCACCATGCCAGATGCATCATGTGGACAGCTGCACTTACAGTAGAACTTCAATATCGTGAACTTGCCGGAAAGAAGCGACCACGATCGCACGAAAAGTTACTCAGCAACAGTTTTGCAAAACTTTCTAGCGTAGGAGAATCTGCCAATACAGTAGTAGAAGTCATTTCTTTTTACTCATATCTGTTATAAGAATATACAGGTGAAACCGGAGACTACTGTAGTAGCCAGAACAGTTGCTTGGCGAGTAAAAAAAAGTTAAAACTCTATAAAATGCTTAAAAAGTGGAAGGGGCAGAGACCCCCTCGAGTGTAGTGACCCCCCCCCGCCCATCTGAAGAAATTTTGCGAATTCGCTGCTAAAAAACACCAAAAACGTCTTGCTACAGTCCGAGATTGAAAAAAGATAATTCGCAACCCGACAAAGAGTTGAGGGCAGAAGTGCGAAGGCTTGCAGAGATTCAATCCCTATGAAGTCATATCTTGACAAATTATCTTAAAATTTTGACAAGCCTTATCTTCTTGTGGCTAGTCTTTTGTACATCTATTGATGTAAGTAGTGGTGCCAACGAGGCACATGTAAACACCTCAGGCACGTTTGCTTTAGCTTCACGAGGCCCTCCTTAGTGGCCTTGGGCGGCATTAACAATTTCATCAAGAACAGTGTAGGAATGGGCGTTTTCACACTTCTTTGATGGCGTACAGTCCTGCCGCTAGATGGCGCTCGGGGACGAGAAGTAGGGACAAGGAATGTGACGTTGCTCACTGAAGGTAGTAGAGAGAAGCTTCCCAGTAAAACATGCACCTCCCGTGGACGTGGAAGGACAGAGTCTAGTGGTGTTACGTCCACAGCCACGTCCGCGTCCGGGTCGGTGGCCGCGTCCCTTCTGCTTGATCATTTGTCCCATGCCTCAGTGCACCGTACATTAAGGGTTTTGCATGCGATGCAGCAGCCTTTTCCAGCCAGGTCCACCAAAAGCATGACTTGCGGATGCTTCAGGATGCTCTCGTCCAAGAACATTTGGGATGCCCTGAGGATTGCCTTTTTATAGGATCCTAGGATAGGATAGGTACTGTTCCAGCCTCATCTGGCAGTCAAGATCTGCCTCAACTTCAGTTATGTAGGTCTTGACATGCCTGTCAAGACGCTGATCAGGATCGTGTCTGGTCCTGGGGACTAAAAACTTCTTCCATTTCGTTTCCCTTCGCTACTTTGCTGGACTCTACCTTGTCCAATGTCCTTCATTGTCCTGGACAAGAGAGTCACGAGTCAACTTCAGCAGTTGTGAGTCCACCAGCAAAGGACATCACTGTCCAAGCCATATGAAGCAAACAATCGTCTCACTGCAAGCACTAATAGCACGGCAACTTTGCACTTGTCGAGAAGTGATGTCTTGCCACGCGTAGGTCAACGCCAGGTCGAACAGCACCGACAACATGACCGTCACCTGCTTGCGCGCCAACACATTCAGCTGAGCTTTGTGCGGTGAAGATGAAAAATCCAACTCGTCTGCATAGTAGGCGATTATTTTCCGCAATTGATAATTGCAGAAAAAGGTGTCATGGGTCTCCCCTACCTGATTGGCGTGGTGCCCCGGGCGCTGATGTGACCGTGGTCCACGGACGGCGTGTTCAGATTGGTGTCGGCACAGGTCACGTTGCTCTTGGTTGGACTGGCAGCTTTTGACGTTTTGCCAATGTCAACATACAGAGAGAACTTTCTGTCCAGTGACAGCAAAGAAAGTTAGGCTTTCAATAGTAAAAGAGATTAGAAAGAGTTAGAAGGAAAGGTTTGCTTTTAGTCCCTTTAGACGGAAAAGCTCCTTCTAGATGGCTCCTTCTCTCTGGGTGTGCCTCAGGCCTGGTGGCCTAGTTGCTTTCACCACCGTACCGGGCCGACTCGTTGGACAACTGTTTGTTTGCCTCATCGTCCACATGCTCCCCAGTAGCCTTGATGCCCTCGCCAAAGCCCGGACCTGGTCTGCACTCCATCTCCAGTTGTAGCGGTAGATGTCCGGGAGGATAGGAGTTACGTCCATTACCTGAGGTGCCTTAGAGAGGTCACCAAGCAACGATACTTCAGGGCCGACATCGACGTAGAGGCTGCTCGTGACTGCAAGTCACGATACCGTCATTGATGCTAGTGACGACAAGCATCGCAACGACGCCGCCCATGGAGAATAAACCGAGTTCTGCTTCGTCTGTCCCTGACGGAATAGCACACGAAGGTGACGGCGCAGTCGAAAACCGTCTGGTATGCGTACATCTCGATCAAGGTGATGCCGGTGGAGAAAGGACCAAAGAAGAAGGAAGACACGGTGGAGAAGCAGCCAAAGACTTTCTTGGAGGTCTTGCGAACAGCTGACCAAAGTTGCTACCTGAGGCCTAGGTCAGGAATTCCAATCTGGAGGTAAGTACTGTAGTGTCCAATCTGACAATGATCAGACCCTTCACTTATCATTGAGGCACCGCATACCTATCAATATTTAATGTGTTCACATCCAGGTCAGACTTGATGTCATAGGAAACACATCCAACGGATTCACCAGGGTTTAGTGCCTTCCGTAGCAGTCACGAGGGCCACAACCCCATCTGGTGCCTCTTCATGGGCGTGGAAGTCTCTGAAGTCAACGTCGGACAAGATCCAAGCTCCACCGTAACTTGGGTGGTCTTGCTTTGTCCTTTCCAAGTCTCACGGTCAAAAAAGAGGACCATAAGTCGACCTCCTTGGCTGTACTTGATACTTCACGGACCTGGGGGAATTGGCAAACTTGCGACCTTTCGCCATGGAGCAGACTGGCGTCATCCTCATCTGCGCGGCTGCAACGAAGGCAAACAAGGGTCAAGACTGGACCAACCGTAGAGACAACAATATTCATGAATGTCAAAATTTATAACTTTGTGAACGACGAAATCAGAAATGTAGCATTATAACAAGGATGCTCTGCTTAAGCGCCTTCATCAACCAGAGCCTCTGGTCTTACCAGAAGCCACAAAGCCCATGTCAGAAGTGATCTCTTTGAAATTGCTGGTCCAGCATAGACAAGGTCATGACTGACCATTCTTCATGTTATCCATTGGCCAAATGTCTGATCCACCAAGGCAGTGACATCAGCCTGGCTGACTTGGTGCAGACTTGGTGCATTCTCCCGGATAACAGCAAATTCCGACGGAATTTTAAGAAACAGAAACTCCTTAAAGCCAGATCCTGCTACTCAATCTTCTGAACCTTAGAAAAGCCCCTCATGTTGAGTCACACGACGTGATTCGTCAACGTGTTTCTGACACTTACACTAGACATTCTTAAAATATGCCCTTAAAGCCGAGATACGATAATCGAGTAACGCAGATCTTTACCCCTTCACCTTTGTTCGTTCTCCAACCCTTTGTTTGCCCGTGACTAATACGCCCTCTAAATGAGCAAAGTCTTCAGGAGCCTCATTCTCAAAACTTAGCCAACAGGACCTGAGGAGAGATAACACGAATTATTCGAATAACGTCAATCTCGCAGAAAATAACGAATCAGGAGAATTAACGCAATCAAACTCCCAGGAACGCAGAAATCGTCATGAAAAACAATCAAGCGCTCACTAGGCTTAAGCCTAATGAACAAGCAGGTAGCTCAGCGTTAGTTCAATAACGTTACAGCACTGCTGATTATCACCTGGATGAACAACAACCTGCATCTACTGCAAAGACTTGAATTCTAGCATTGCTACTTATGCACTTTACGATATGCGCACGTACGTGACGAGGTGTGCCAATATATACATACGTTGTGTACGGCACATACTGTGGAATAGTGACTCATGGCGTCTTGCACAATCTCACTGTACCTCTTGTGCATCCGTCACTACTGCTTCTTCCATTGTACTAGTAGAGCAGTCAATCCTGCTGAAGACATGTTCCAGCACTACATACATTAATATGGGCATGAATACATAACAGTGCAAGGCTGGATCGATGATTTGAGTAAGTTGGATGCTGCAACTTGGTGAACGTGAGCAAGGACAACTTCGTGTGCCTGGCCTGGCCTTTCAAAATGCGGGGCAATAAAGAGAGCAGCAGCCTGTGTGCGGCAGTTATACTGGGGGGGCTCGGCATCAAAATGCACACTGTACACTCAGAACAGGAATCTGTATAGAAATCGGACGAAACAGTTACAACGATTGATAAAAAACGTTTCTACCATCAATGGCAACACTTGAAATCATTCAAAGCGTGGAAAACTGTGCAATGCGAACCAAAAATGTACAGTGTCCATATTTCATGTGGACCACTCTGCAGCTGCAACTTTATGCTCTTCAGCATAGTTTTATTTGAAGCTCATTGCACGTTTTATCAAGCTCACATTAGTCATCACTCCGATCAAAAGCAGTGTTGAGACATGACTACGTGTGAGCACATGCGAAATGACCTCATATAGTCAGTAGTACCAGTGTTCATGCAGAACACAATCAGAGCAATGCGTGGGTGAAAATACGTCAAGAGGTGAAAGTAGTGTATGATAGACAAGTTTCAGATGTCAGCAAATGGCCACCCTTAGGAAGATCGAATCTCTTGTAAGGAGACGACAATTTTTTTCAATACATCTTATCAGAGAGTTATTAAGGCGCGAATGTGTAAGCACAGCGCAATATTTATTGCCGCCTGATACCTTGAGTGATAAGGCTGTCGCACGTATGTATGAGGAGTCCACGTAAACGCGTGCGACGTCTGCAGGAATGCGGCGCTTTTTTTACATAACTTTGGGCAGTCCGATTTTTTATCTTGCAGCAAGAGGGGGTGGAAGGACCGAGTTGCGCAGTTGCTGAGCGGGTGAAAGTGTCCCGAGTGCAAGAACTATCCGGGTCAAAGACATGAAGACGTCTGTTCTCTTACTGGTTTTCTCCGCCGCCTCCTTGGCTGCCTTCACCGGCGCACAGGAGACCGGCAGTGAGTTCAGGGAGATCATGCAGCTGACCGAATATCCCAGATACAGTCGGGCTCGAAAGTATATTCGAAAACTAGAGATTGGCACTTTTTCAACAATACACAGTTTGAGAAGAAGTTGACCTGCAGTTGTCACCTTTGGACCCAAACTTTGGATGAGAATACCCAAATATTCTTAAAGCTGATGCGAGTAAAAACAAATGGCTTCTTCTGTCATGAAACTTTATTAACTGTGAGTGCAAAAACTCATATTTTTGGCTGTTGTTTCCTTCCCCATCATCAAGATGCTGTTGCTGTGGCGCAGCCGACTCTTGCTCTTAGCTCCACGAGCCAGTCCATTGGGGACAGCCAGGGGAGGGTTGCAAAAGCACAAATTTTAATTTCCCATAGGTGCTTAGATGATTTTAAGCAGAGTGTCATTAATGACTTTAACTGATGAAAATGCCTCCATTTTATGAGCTATGGCTGGATTAAGACAGTAACCGAGATGAGCATAACTGGAGGCCACTGTGATGATGCACTG